>Ga0207674_10003711_pt1 | contig 18650 bp, 14 predicted proteins | sample KBSCornC72_FD_184303 | JGI IMG/M metagenome (GOLD analysis project Ga0207674, IMG submission 184303) | Corn rhizosphere microbial communities from Kellogg Biological Station, Michigan, USA - KBS Corn C7-2 (SPAdes) (version 2) | ecosystem: Host-associated > Plants > Roots > Rhizosphere > Soil ... | reverse complement strand
TACGAGGACTGGGCGGTGGTCTCTTCCGCCCGGACCGATGAAGTGCTCAAGGTGATCGTCGCCAACCCGACGATGATCAAGGCGTACAAGGCCGGCATTCCAGGCAACGGCCAGCCTTTCCCGGACGGCTCCAAAATTGTGAAGCTTCAGTGGAAGCCGAAGAAGAGCACGGAGGCCCCCTTCGTCGTCGATGTGCCAGACGTGTTCACCCAGGCTTTCGTCATCGAAAAGGACGCCAAGAGATTTCCTAACAGCGGGGGCTGGGGATACGCGCTGTTCAACTACGATGCCGCCCCCGACAAGTTCACGGCCGATCCCAGTCCCTCAGACTGCGGACATGCGTGCCATGTGGTCGTGAAGGCTAAGGACCACATCTTCCATCCCTATCAGAAGCGTTGACCGTTGGCACGGGTTCGGCTGTCGCGCTTCGGATGGTTGGACGCTGGGAAGAATCGAAACGCTGGTCCGAGGCGGGCGCATGCTAGGCCGGTGGTGGGTAAATGCGATGCACGCGGACGTCCCCGACGATCCCCTTGAGTTGCACGTTATCTGACGTGATTGGCAGATCGGTCACGATCTCCGCGGTCTCCTGTAGCGTCACGATGTCGTCGGTGACTATGATCTCCCCGGCACCCGCGAGACGCTGGACTCGGGCGGCGATGTTCACCGTCTGCCCGAAGTAATCGATCCGGTCATTGAGTGTCACAGCGAGGCATGCACCGACATGCAGACCAATCTTGATACCGATCAAATCGCCGCCGGCGTCCGCGTTGAATCGCGCAATTCGTGCCCGCATCTCCAGCGCGGCTCGCAGACCGTCGCGCGGATCGACGAAGGTGGCCATCACCGCGTCGCCAATCGTCTTCACCAGCGCTCCCGAGTTCCGCGCAATGCACTCCTGCAGATAACCGAAGTGCCGTCGAACAAGGTCGAACGCCTTCATGTCGCCAACGCTGTCGTAGAGAGCGGTGGATCCTTTCAGGTCGGTGAAGAGCAGCGTGAGGCGCTTGATGGCGAGGCCCTCGCCGGACGTAATCGTCTCGGCACCGAAGAGTTCTCGGAACGTCTGGTTCGAAAGCAGTTGGGTCCCCGAGAGGAACGGTGTCATCGTCAACGCGTAATGATCGGGTAGGTCGGTAATCATCAGTGCATAGCGCTCGTCGGTTGCATTCGTGAACTCGATTCGCACGGGCCCAGCGGCAATGTCGGCGCGGAATCCTTTGCTCCGCGCGCCTGTGTACTCAAGCGCGAACATCTGACATTCATCGGTGCGAGCCCCTCCAACCACCAGAGCGGGTCCGCTGGTGAGCCACAGGAAGCGTGGTTTCGCAACCAGCTGGAACGCCTGCATCGTGCGCGGCTCAACGTAGGTACACACGACCGCGCAGCGGCGCAGATGGTCACGAAGCGGAGACCCGTCGTCCACGACAGCACTCTGGGTGAAACGATAGTTGAAGAAGTGCTCGTCGGGATCGAGCGACCACGGGTCGTGGTAACGCGATCGCCGCACCTCAGGCGCAACGCTAAAGGTGACCTCGACGAAATCGCTCAGATCGGCATCTTGCACCGCGCTGCAGACCTGACAGAAGGCGTGGGCGGCCGCGCTAGTGAGCGAGCTGAGCCGCTCAATGATCTGGCCGCAGCCGGGGCAGACGTATTGCCACTCCATCGTGAGCAGCCCCACCTTGCGCGCGTGAAGGAACGTTTGGACCACCGCTCGGGTCGCGAACCCTCGTTGTTCTGCGAAAAGAATGGGATTGATACGAACCACCGCGTAGTCGCTTGCGGTACGGACAAACAAATCGAAAGCACGAACTAAATCGTTCGCGCCTCCAATGACAGCAGTGACGTCGGCCAGCTTCTCCGCGAGTAGGTGTTGGTTCACTGGCAAGTGGAAGCTCCTTCGTTCGTCGCGCTCTCCCCGCGGGCGCTTGAATCGGGTACGAGACGGTTCAGCCCGGGCGGGCCGCGTCTCCAACTCGCTCGAGTCGCAAGACCAGAATGCTTTCGATCACACCGCAAACGTGGAGGCGAATCCATCGGACGATGGTATCGCGCCGATGCCACTGGCACGAGCAAGCTATGTTGTCCGCTGATGAGTCCATACTATCAAGCACTTCGGGGACATTCGAACCGATACCATCGTCCAATCGACCGCGCGCGCCGCGTCTGGTGGGATTGCAGGGCGAGATACAGGACGGCGCGATGGGGTTGCGGACACTTGCTGCGCAACTCGTGCTCGGCCGTTGGGGTGGCGCCTTTCGGACGTGGCACAGGGAGGTGGGGAATTGCCGTACGAGTTCGATGTTGTGTGTCTCGGGGGCGGCGTCGCTGGAGAAGCTATCGCGTCAGGACTTCAGGATAGCGGGCTGACGCTGGCGGTTGTCGAGCGAGAACTCGTCGGGGGCGAGTGTCCGTACTGGGGCTGCGTGCCCTCTAAAACGTTGCTTCGCTCAGGCGAAACACTGAGCGAAGCCGGCCGAGCTCGCCTGCTCGCGGCCTCGCGCGTCGAATGGACCGTTGACTTCCCCAAAGTCTCCGAACGCGCGCGGTCAATCGCTCGCAACCTCGACGACAGCCGACCTGCCGCCGCGCTGGAGGCAGCCGGCGCCAAGCTCTTTCGAGGAGAAGGACGATTGACGGATCTGCGCACCGTTGAGGTGGGAAGCGAGCAGCTCATCGCGCGTCGCTCGATCGTTATCGCCAATGGCAGCACTGCGGCGATCCCGCCGATCCCAGGGCTTTCAACCGTCGAGTACTGGACGAACCGCCAGGCGACGCTTCCGAGCGAACTGCCGGCATCGCTGGCCATTCTCGGCGGCGGTGCCGTTGGAGTCGAGCTGGGACAGGCGTTCGCGCGTCTCGGCTCCGCAGTGACTGTAATCGAAGCGGGACCGAGGTTTCTTGGCCTGGAGGAACCCGAGGCTGGAGCAGCGCTGCGGTCTCACTTGGAGGCGGACGGCATCACGCTGATAATGGGAGACCCGTGTGTGGCCGTCGAAAGCCAATCCACGGGACCATTGCGTTCCGCTGCTTCGCCGAGCTCCGCGGTCGTCGTCCATTTGAGGTCCGGGGCCACAGTATCGGCCGACCGATTGCTGATTGCCACGGGTCGGCGCCCTAACGCAGAAGCCTGGCAAGCAACCGGAATCGAACGGACGGAGCACGGTTGGTTGAAGGTGGATGCAACCACACTCGAAGCGCGCGCTGGTGTCTTCGGAGTCGGAGACGTCACGGGACTGGGTGGGTTTACTCACCTCGCCTACTACCACGGGCAAGTGGTTGCGCGCCGACTGCGCGGTATAGACGCGAGGGCCGATCACACCGCGGTGCCTCGCGTTACTTACACCGATCCGGAAATTGCTTCGGTTGGGCTGTCGGAGGCGGCGGCGCTCGCGAAAGGCATCGATGTCGTCGTCGCCACTGCCGATCCAGCCGAGAGCGCGCGAGGCTACATCCACGACTTTCACGGCGGCGCGCTCAAGTTGGTCGGCGACCGCGAGCGCGGCGTGCTGATCGGCGCAACCCTGGTCACTCCGCGTGCCGGCGAGATCCTGGGCGAGCTCGTGCTGGCGGTCAAGCTCGGCATTCCGCTGACGACGCTCGCCGATGTCATACACCCGTTCCCAGCCTTCAACCGCATTCTGGGCGGGAGCCTGGCCGAGCTAGCGGCAAAAGCAACTGCCAAAGCGCGACCGAGAAGCCACTCAACAGTCAACCAGCGATTGTCACCATGAGCACACAGCTGAGCAACGAACGCACAACGCGGGTCACAAACGGTGGGATGGTTGACATGAAACTCGAGGTCGTCGTGGTGCCAGTGTCCGACGTCGATCGCGCCAAGCGGTTCTACGGAAGTCTGGGATGGCGGCTTGACGCCGACTTCGCCTTCGATAATGGCTTTCGTGTCGTCCAGCTCACGCCGCCCGGCTCGGGGTGCTCGGTCCAATTTGGTACAAACATTACGTCGGCTCCGCCTGGCTCGGCCCAAGGCCTCTACCTAGTCATCTCGGATATCGAGACTGCACGAGAGGCACTCGCTGCCCGCGGTGTCGCAATCAGCGAGCTGTTCCATGCGGAAACGCCAGGAGCTCAGTTCCAGCCCAAAGGCACGAGCGGTCGCGTCAGCGGGCCTGCACCCGATCATGCCAGCTATCGGACGTTCGCCACGTTCAGCGATCCGGACGGCAACAGCTGGCTTCTCCAGGAGATCAAGACGCGGCTCCCCGGACGCGGACTCACGAGCATGGACGTCGCCACATTGATCCCGCTTCTGCGGGAAGCGGAGGAGCGTCATGGCGCGTACCAGGCAACTGCTCCGAAGCATCACTGGTCGGGGTGGTACGCGGCCTACATCGTCTCGCGCGAGCGCGGGAAGACTCCCGAGGAATCAGTCAAAGACGCTGCGCTATACATGGCAGATGCGCGCCGATGAAGGCAGACATCGTTTGCGCGGAGTTTCATTGCACCATCGGTCAGACCGCGCATCGCGCGTCGCGGGATGGTGCTCGTCAACAAGACTATTGCGTCGCCGTCCTGGCACGGCGACGTCGTTACCAATGGTCGGCCAACGAAGGAGACCTCAATGCACGACGGCGTGAATCGTGGGCGTCGTAACTTTGTGAGCACCGCAATTCTGGGGATTGCCGCCGCCGAACTTGTGATCGCGCGCCCGTCAAGCGCGCAGGCGACCAAGGCTAAACCCGTCCGGCCTGGAACGAACAAGTCTTTCGCACCCTTGAAGGAGGTCGACGCCGGCGTGTTGAGGATCGCCTACGCCGAAGCAGGGCCGGCAACGGGGCCGGTGGTCATTCTCCTTCATGGCTGGCCTTACGATATTTACAGTTTTGTCGATGTGACACCGCTCCTTGCGTCGGCGGGCTACCGGGTGCTCGTGCCGTATGTGCGAGGGCACGGTCCTACGCGCTTCCTGGCGAGCGAGACGTTTCGCAATGGCCAGCCCTCTGCGGTCGCCGTCGACCTCGTCGCCTTCATGGATGCGCTCAAGATCGAGAAAGCGACGCTCGCCGGATTCGACTGGGGTGCGCGCACCGCCAACATCGTCGCTGCGCTCTGGCCGGAACGTTGCAAGGCAATGGTGTCGGTGAGCGGATACCTGATCGGCAGCCAGGAAGCGGGCAAGATGCCCTTGCCTCCCGCAGCGGAGCTGCAATGGTGGTATCAATTCTATTTCGCCACGGAGCGCGGCCGCATCGGCTACGAGAAGAATCGGCACGACTTTACGAAGCTCATCTGGCACCTCGCTTCGCCCAAGTGGCAATTCGACGATGCGACGTTCGATCGCAGTGCCGCTTCATTCGACAATCCGGATCATGTCAGCATCGTGATCCACAACTATCGGTGGCGGCTTGCGCTCGCCGAAGGCGAAGCGAAGTACGAAGCGCTGGACAGGAAGCTTGCCGCAAGCCCGGTGATCGCCGTGCCCACGATTACGCTAGAGGGCGATGCCAACGGTGCGCCGCATCTCGAGCCCGCCGCGTACGCGAACAAGTTCTCGGGCCACTATTCTCACCGCGTCATCAAAGGCGGGATCGGACACAACCTTCCGCAGGAGGCGCCGCAGGCGTTTGCCCAGGCCGTGATTAGCGTAGACGCGTACTGACATCCGCCGCCGTGGCCGCAACTCTTCGGTTGCCCGTCGGAGAAACATCGCCTTCTCTCGCCGGTGCGACACATCTGCCGGGGTTCGCATTCATACGCTCGCCGCGGGCGTCCATGCAATATTGCTCCGGCTCGTCCTTGTCCACCGCGGCCAAAACGAGGACCCGTGACTGACCATAACTCCGAATTTCTGATGGGCGGCGAAGTCCCGGCGCCCGTGCGTGCCCGCCGTGAGCAGATGTTCCCAGCGCTCACCGATGCCGAAATTGCGCGCATCCGGCGCTTCGGCACTCCGAGACATTACCAACGGGGCGAACGCCTCTTTGCGGCCGGCAAGCCCGGGCCGGGCATGTTCGTCTTGTTGAGCGGCACGGTCGCCATCAGTCAGCGTGACGGCCTGGGTCGCGTCGTGCCCATTCTCCGGCACGGTCGCGGGCAATTCCTCGGGGAAGTCGCACAACTTTCCGGCGGTTCCGCGCTAGTTGACGCTGATGCGGACGAAGACGTCGATGCGCTGCTGGTCCCGCCCGACCAGCTGCGCGCGCTGATCATCGCCGAGGCTGACCTCGGCGAGCGCATCGTCCGCGCTCTCATTCTCCGACGCGTTGCGCTCATCGAGGCAGGCGCGACCGGACCGGTGCTGATCGGGCAACCGCAGTCGCCGGAAGTGCTCAAGCTGCAAAACTTCCTTACGCGCAACGCCCAGCCGCATCATGTCGTCGATCCGTCGCATGATGCTGCAGCCGCGGCACTGGCTGAGCAGTACGGCGCGGCGCTCGCCGACGTGCTAGCCGTATGCCCCAACGGTTCGGTCCTATTAAATCCTTCTGAACTTGCTCTCGCACGATGTCTCGGCTTGGTTGGCGATGCGGCCTACGACGATGTCTTCGACGTGGCAATCGTCGGTGCGGGTCCGGCGGGACTTGCCACCGCCGTCTACGCCGCGTCGGAGGGCCTGCATGTCGTCGTTCTCGACTGCCGATCATTTGGCGGCCAGGCCGGGGCTAGCGCGAGAATCGAGAACTATCTTGGGTTCCCCACGGGCATTTCAGGCCAAGCACTGGCCGGTCGCGCATACGTACAAGCGCAGAAATTCGGCGCTGAGATCCTGATACCGGCGCAGGCGATATCACTGCGCTGCCGTCGCGAATCCGTCGATGAACCGATGTCGATCAAACTTGCCGACGGACGCGAAATCAAATCACGCGCCGTCGTGGTCGCCAGCGGAGCGCGCTACCGGCGGCCGCCGGTTCCTGGGTTAAGCGAGTTCGAAGGCCGGGGCGTGTCCTACTGGGCTTCCGCGCTCGAAGCGAAAATGTGCGCGAACGCAGAAGTGATTCTGGTAGGTGGTGGCAATTCAGGCGGACAGGCGGCGGTATTCCTCGCCAACCATGCGGCCAGGATTCACATGCTCGTACGCGGGCCGGGCCTGGCCGCCAGCATGTCCAGTTACCTGATCGATCGCATTGCCGCGACGCAGAACATAACGCTGCATGCCCATACCGAGCTCACGCGCCTTCACGCCGATGCTGCTGGTCATCTCGATAGCGTGACCTGGCGAAAAGGTCGTGACGGCGCGGAGGAAACGCGACCGATACGATACGTCTTTCTCTTCGTGGGCGCCGATCCCGAGACCGAATGGCTCGCGGACTGCGGTGTTGCCCTTGACGCACACGGCTTCGTGCTTACGGGTCAGGCAAGCGGCGAACCCTCGTCGACGCGACCACCCGCTTCGCTGGAATCGAGCGTACGCGGCGTCTTCGCGGTAGGCGACGTCCGATCGGGCTCCGTTAAACGCGTGGGAGGCGCTATCGGCGAGGGCGCCGCCGTGGTCGCACTGGCACACCAGTATCTGGCAACGCTTGCCGAGCCTGCTGTGTCGCGATGACATCAGCACCGGCTCCGCAACAGGCATCCACCGCGGTCGCACCTGTTGTTCAGTCGGCATGGAGCCCGCTGAAGAACAGCCTCTTCCGTGGTCTGTGGATCGCGACCATCGTGTCGAACGTGGGCACATGGATGCAGGACGTCGGCGCCGGGTGGCTGATGACCTCCCTCTCGTCGTCGCCGTCGCTGGTCGCCCTGGTCGAAGCGGCCGACAGCCTGCCGGTCATGCTGCTTGCGCTGCCCGCCGGCGCAATAGCCGACATCGTCGACCGACGGAGGTTGTTGATCGCCACTCAGGTCTATCTGATGGTGATCGCCGCGGCGCTCGGCATTCTGACGTGGTTGAACGTCATGACACCATGGATGCTATTGGGTTTCACGTTTGCGCTCGGCATGGGCACCGCGATGGTGATGCCGGCGTGGGCAGCCATCGTTCCTGAACTGGTTCCCCCCGAGGACCTTCCTTCCGCGGTTGCGCTCAACAGCATCGCGATCAATGTGTCCCGCACCATCGGGCCCGCGATCGCTGGCGTCCTCGTCGCCGCCGTTGGCGCGTGGCTCGTGTTCATACTGAATGCACTCTCTTACATCGGTATTCTCGCGGTGCTCGTGCGCTGGCGCCGGGAGCGGCGCAAGAGCTCGCTGCCTGCCGAGCGCTTCGTCAGCGCCATACGAGTCGGCCTGCGCTTCGTGACGCACACGCGCGCGCTGCAAATCGTGCTGATTCGCGGGAGCGCGTTTTTCGTGTTCGCGAGTGCAACGTGGTCGCTGTTTCCGCTGATCGTCCGGCGCGAACTGGGGATGGGCCCCGAAATCTACGGCCTGCTCCTCACATGCATCGGTATCGGCGCAGTGGGCGGTGCCCTACTGCTGCCGAGGGCCCGCGCAAGGTTCTCGCGCGATGCGCTGGTCGCCGGCGCGAGCGCACTCTATGCGGTGGCGGCACTCATGCTGGGCCATGTGCAGAATCTACCTCTGCTGGCCGTGGCGATGCTCGCGACGGGCGTCGCCTGGATATCCATTCTGTCGGCGCTGCAGGTCGCCGCCCAGATGACGTTGCCGGCATGGGTACGCGCGCGCGGCTTGGCGGCTTTCGTCATGGTCTTCATGGGCGGAATGGCGTTGGGAAGCATCTTGTGGGGACAGGTTGCGGCGCACGTCGGCATCCCGGCTACGTTGACGACAGCTGCTTTGGGAATGGCGGGCGCCATTGGCTTGACCTGGAGATTCAAGCTGGGCCGACACGAGGTGCTCGATTTCACGCCGTCGTCGCATTGGCCGGCGCCTGTTTTGGCCGAATTACCCGAGCCCGACAGCGGGCCTGTTCTGGTCACGATCGAATACCGCGTCCAGCCTGACAAACGCACCGAATTCATAGCGGCGATGCAGTCGGTGCGCGAGATGCGTCGCCGAAACGGCGCTTACTTCTGGGAGCTGTTCCACGACTCGGCCGACCCCAGCCGCTTCAATGAGTGCTTCATGGACGAGTCGTGGGTCGAGCATCTGCGCCAGCATGAACGGGTCAGCGTCGCCGATCGCGAGATTCAGCAACGCGCGAAGGCGTTCATGGTCGAGGGCACGGCGACGAAATCGTCGCATTGGCTCGCGGATCGCCAACCTGTCGCTAAGGCCTGAGCCGTTCGACCAAAGGCTCACGACGTGATGAATGCCAAGAGATCAGCATTGATCGTACCGGCTTCCGTCGTGGGCATTCCGTGTGGTAAGCCCTTGTACGTTTTCAGCGTTCCCTTCCTCAGTAGTTTGGCACTCAGCGGCGCGGAGTCCGCATAGGGCACGATCTGATCATCGTCGCCGTGCATCACGAGCGTGGGGACCGCGATCTTTTGCAGGTCCGCCGTAAAATCCGTTTGTGAAAACGCCACGATGCCGTCGTAGTGTGCTTTGGCACTTCCCCCCATTCCCTGACGCCACCAATTCTGAATAATGGCTTCCGATGCCTTGGCGCCTGGCCGGTTGAAGCCGTAAAACGGACCTGAAGCCAGGTCACGATAGAACTGCGATCGGTTGTTAGCGACCTGCGCCTGAAATCCGTCGAAGACCTCCTTGGGGAGGCCTCCGGGATTCGCGGCCGTCTTGACCATCAAGGGTGGTACCGCGCTGATAAGTGCGGCCTTGGCAACGCGATCATCGCCATGACGCGCCACGTAACGCGCGACCTCGCCGCCCCCGGTCGAGTGGCCCACGTGAACGGCGTTCTTCAGGTCGAGGTGCGCGGTGACCGCCGCGAGGTCATCAGCGTAGTGATCCATATCGTGACCATCGGGCGTCTGCGACGAACGCCCGTGACCCCGGCGGTCGTGCGCGATAACGCGAAAGCCATGGTTTAAGAAGAACATCATCTGCGCGTCCCAATCGTCCGCGCTCAACGGCCACCCGTGCGAGAACACTATTGGCTGTCCGCGCCCCCAGTCCTTATAAAAAATGTGAATGCCATCCTTGGTCTTGATAGTGTTCATAGTGAGTCTCCGCTGCGGTCGTTAATATGGACCGGAATTCAGTATTGACCGACATCCTCCTGATACGCTGCAAATGACGTCGTTTGCGCGAGGCTCAGATTCGCGCAGCGCTCGCAGCGACAGTGGCTTGGAGACCGACTTTGACTGCCGATGTAGAAGATGTCTAGCGCCCAAAAAATTCCACGAGCTTCGGAATGACCTGGTCGGGCGCCTCGTCGACGAGCCAATGACCCGAGCCCGACACAAGCACCCCTTCAACATTTGTCGCAACCAGTTTGCCCTGCGAGATGAGAAACTCGCCGCCTGATTTCTCCCCGCCTAGCACCAGCACCGGCATGGTTAGCTTCGTCGTCGCGAACACGGCGTTGTCTTTGGCATCCTGATCGAAGTTGCGAAAGACTTCCATCCCTGCCTTCATTGCTCCCGGCTGCGCGTACTTTTTCGCATAGAAGCGACGATCGGCTTCGGCGACAGACTTCGATCCGTCGGCCGCGAAGTCATTCCAGAAGTGCTCGAAGTAGATGCGCTCGCGCCCGTGCACAAGCGCAAGCGGTGTCTTGCCGTAGAAGTGAAAATGCCATAGGTCTTTCAACAGGAAGAGGTCCGTGGTATCGCCGACGCCGGGGATAAACGCGTCCATGAGCGCGAGACGGTCGACTTCAGCGGGATACTGAGCGGCGTAAGCGTAGGCCACCATCAACCCAATGTCGTGCCCCGCTACACCCGCCTTCTGAATGCCGAGCGACTGCGCCAGCGCGTGCACGTCTTGGGCCATCGTCTTCTTGTCGTAGCCTGATTCGGCCTTGGCCGAGTCGCCAAAGCCGCGGAGATCAGGCGCCACTACGAGGTGGGTCTTTGCCAGCTCCTTCATCAGCGGACGCCACATGTGGCTGTTCTGGGCATAGCCGTGTAGCAAGATGACGGGCGAACCCTTTCCCGCGACGAGGTAGTGCAGCCGCACACCGTTCGCAGTGGCGTAGCGCTCCGCGATTACCTGCGGTGACTGCGCTTTGCCCTGGGTCGCCAAGCCGACAAGGGCGAAGAGACAGATCGCAATGGGCATCCGACGCTTTAGCAGCATGAAGTTCCTTCTGACACCGCAGTGAGGTTTGAACGCCAACTAATGCATGTGTGTTGCTAGATCCAATCCGTTTGCCGGTGCAGCGTGATCAGATCCTGTGTCGTCGCGCTGCCCGCCAATATCCTATGCCAGCCGTCGCCGGTGGCCGAAAACGCCGCCCGCGTTGCGGAGTTCATTGAACGGCAGACCGGGCATGGAATCCATTGCACAAAGGTACCGCCCGACACCTTCGTCCAATCGACCGCCGCATCGCGTCTGGTTAAATCAGAATGAGTGCACCGTACGTGTGTATGCGCAATATACGCGACGCTAAGGGGCCATCGCTTACAAGCACGACCTACACTTGGTCGCCAAAATGAACCTCACTATTCTCGGCTGCGCGGGCGGTATAGGTGGAGCCGAAAGGCTGACTACTTGTCTACTACTGGATGACGATATCCTGCTCGACGCAGGTACCGGCATCTCCGAACTCCGGATGGAGGAACTCGTCCGCATCAACCACATATTTCTTACGCACAGCCATCTCGATCACGTAGCCGGCTTGCCGTTCTTGTTGGATACCGTGCTCGATAGGAGGCAAGGCCCGGTCATTGTTCACGCGAGCCAGTCGGTGATCGACACGCTCAACAAGCATCTGTTCAACTGGATGCTCTGGCCGGATTTCGCTGTTGTGCCCAACGCTGAGCATCCGGTCTTGCATTGGGAACCGTTACCTCCCTTTGCCCGTCTCGGCTTGGGTATCCGGGGCATCACCGCGTATCCGGTAAAGCACACGGTCCCTTCGGTGGCGTATCTGGTCGACAATGGGCGCGCAGCATTCCTGTTTTCCGGTGACATGTCCTCTTCGCCTGAAATGTGGGCCGCCGTCGCTGGAGAGCCGTGGATCAGTAAGGTGATTGTCGACTGCTCGTTTCCCGATGCCCAATCTGCAATCGCGCAGCGGTCCATGCACTACTCGCCGCGCTCGCTGCTCGAGGACATCGCATCGTTGCCGAGTTCGATAGCATTGTTGGTGACGCACATGAAACCAGGTTACGAGCAACTGATACTGCAAGAGCTGCGCAAAGGTGTCGCCGATCGGCCTTTGGATGCGCTGAAGCGGGGTGATCGGTTAGTGTTCTGAGCATCACCGGCAAAATCCCAGGTCGCGCAGCGTCGGCACCCGGCAGTTGCTGCTGCTTAGATCCGCGCAGGTGCCACACTTTCGGACGCGCGACGTTTGAGTGCCGAGGGTGGAAAGTGTGAGGCCTGTCCCACGTGCCCCTACCCCGGATCATAGGCGCCGCGGACTCAGGCGGTTGCAGTCCAATACGCCGATCGCGAGGGATATCGCGCAGGGTAGCGTCACGTTGGGCACGACGAGCAGCATTGCCTGGGGATGCTCGAGCCGTGTCTGCATCTCCGTCCCAATCTTCCACGGTTAGATCGATAGCGCCAGCAGGATCGGGGCGCCCAACGCTTCACATCATGCCAAGCGTCTTCGGCACCCAGATCGACAGCGCGGGCCAGTAGGTGACGACCACCAGGAACACGAGCATCGTCAGCAGCCACTGCCGGACCGCGATCGCGAGCTCGGTGATGCCCATCTTCGTGATGCCCGACGCAACGTACAGGTTGAGCCCCACCGGCGGATGGCACCTGCCGACTTCCATGTTGACGACAATCATGATGCCGAAATGCACGGGGTCGAGACCGAGCTTCATCGCGACGGGCAACAGGATCGGGCCAACGAGACGTGGCCGATCGTCGGTCGCCTGATCGCATGGCGCGTCCGTCGACCGTCAACGATCGACCGCGCGCAGAGTCAACCGTCGCTCCGGAACCCGCACGATGTGGACGCTGCACGGCGCATTGGCGGTAACCGTCGACGCGACCGAACGCCACCATCCGATCTTCGTACGCGACGGCACCGGCGCGCCAAGTATGATCAGCTCGACGTGATTGGCCCGTGCCAGGCTGAGCAACGTGTCAGCCGCGTTGGCGGCCTCAACGACGTGCAGTGAAATGCGGGACGCCGGTACACGCAGCGGTTCCACCCAGTGCCGCAATCGCATCTTGTGCTGCAAGTGCTTGCCGGCGGTCGTTTCGATGTCGAGCGGGCCCTCCCCTACCGGTGCGCTCTTGATGACCGACACGCACATCAGCCGGTATTCCGGATTCAGCGAGATCATATGTTTGGTTGCCCATTGCAACGGCGAGTGACGCTCGTCATCCGGATGCTCGGTATCGACTGCGACCAGGATGATCGAGGGCGCGAGTCTCGCGGCCGACTCCTGTCTGCTGTCGAGATGCCTGCCGTGCCGCTGGTCCCACCATCGCGCAACGTGTCGCAGCAAGCGGGACGGCTGCGTACGTTCAGCGCGGGCAGACAACTCGACCTGCTCCGGGTTACGAAGGTCGAGCGCGACGTGAGCCGCGAAGAGGTAACGTTTCTCGGGGTCGGGTTCCAGGCAACGTAAAACGACCTCCTGCAACCAGGGCGGGACTTGCGGGTTGACTGCGCGCGGTGGCACCGGCTCCCGCCAAAGGCGATCGCGTTGGCCGGCCAGTGTCTGCGGTGATCCGAATGGCAGCTTGCCCGTCGACATTTCATAGAGCAAAACGCCGAGTGAAAAGATGTCGCTGCGGGGATCGCTGCGATCGTCCTGCAACTGCTCCGGAGACACGTAGGCGGCGGAGCCCGCGGCAAATTCCCGTTCTTCGGCGAGCAGATCCGGATATCGCGCATGCCGGGCGAAGCCAAAATCGAGCAGTACCGCTTCTCCATTCGGTCGCAAAATGAAGTTCTCGGGCTTGACATCGAAGTGGATCACGTCCTGCGCGTGCACGCTGGATATGGCGTCGGCCAGCGCCGATCCGATCCGCGCGACATCATCGGGCGGAAGTGGCGCAAGCGCGATGATTTCGGACAGTGGCTGACCATCGATACGTTCCATGACGATATAGGGAGTCGATGCCACGTCGCCCGCTTGGACGAACCGCGGCACGTGGGTGCCCTCCAGCACCGGCAGGATCATCTGCTCCATTTCGAAGCTGTCGACACCGATGCTCGACTCGCCCCGGCCGAGCAAAGGCGCCTTGATTACGATCGGAAAACCAGGATCACGGTCGGCAGGGGCGGTCGCACTGTAGACCGAGCCAGTGCCCCCCCGGTGAATGCGATCATCGACACGATAGCCGTCGAGAATCGCCCCAGACTGCACGCGATCGTGCGTCACCGTCGTCCCGACCGATCGCGTCATATTCCCAGCTCGACACGGAATGCCAGGGAAGCCGGCAGGCCGCACCTGCGGATCTTGTTAGCCGCGGCCGCCGCGTCGTAGACGACACGGCAGAACGTGACCTCCTGCCGCGCCGGATCGAACAATGTATAGGCAGCCGCCGGATTGCGGTCGCGCGGCTGGCCGACCGAGCCGACGATCGCTACCCAGCGGCGATGTCCATGCACAGGAATCGGCATGCCCGGCGACGGCCGAAACTCACGCATCGGTCCGCGCGAGGTCTCGAAGAACAACACTTGATCATGGACGTGACCGCAGAACGTATACGTGGTCCCCGCCGCGGTCGCGCAGCGCCCGGCTGCCGACCTGCTGTCGATGTAATCCCAGCGCTCCGGCCGTTCCGCCGAAGCGTGAACATAGCAAACGTCCTGTTGGCGCAGGATCAGCGGAAGCGACGCGAGGAATTGCTTCTGAGCTGCGCTCAGCGTTGCGCGACCCCATTCGAGAGCCGCCTTCGCCGCATCGTTGAAATAGCCGTCAATGGTCTCGATCGCTTCGTCATGATTGCCTTTGACCGCCAGGGCGCCGTCCGCCACGTACCTTGAGATGATCTCCACCACGCTGCCTGGATCCGCGCCGTAGCCGACGAAATCGCCAAGGAACACGTAATGGCTCGCGCCCCGATCGTGCGCATGTCCGAGGCACGCTTGCAACGCTTCCAGATTCGCGTGGATATCCGACAGCAATGCGATCAGCAACGTCGATCCTCCGGGCGAGCTCACGTCATCATCATTTCACGCACGCGAGCTCTCGTCGAGCGAGCAGGTGCATACGCGCTTCGTCGGCACGTCCGTAGATGCGCGGAGCGGCGTTGCGGCTGCGCAGCGCGTTACCGAGCTTCATCCACAAGAAATTGCTTGTCGTATAACGGGTTGCGATTCGCAACCGCGAGCTGTTGCAGCTTCACCAGGCCCCAGTGACCGCCGATCGCGCGCCGGTGTCGCGATCGCGAATGACTCTGACGACATCCGCTGCCGAAACGATCCTGCCCCCGTCTATTTCCATCCGGTGGCGATCATCTTGCGGCGGATGAACGCGATCTGTGTCGACAGTGGCAGTTGCTTCGGACACACATCATGACAGGCGAGCAGCGACATGCAGCCGAACACGCCGTCGTCGTCGCCGACCAATTCATAGTAGTCGGCATCGGTCCGTTGATCGCGGGGATCGAGGCGGAACCGTGCCATCTTGTTCAAGCCGACCGCACCGACGAAATCCTCGCGCATCCGCGCCGTTCCGCAGCCTGCCACGCAACACCCGCACTCGATGCAGCGGTCGAGCTCATAGATCTTCTGGGCGAGCTCCGGCTCCATTCGCGCTTCCATTCGCGACAGATCGATCTCCTCTTCCTTCAGATGCACCCACGTTTCGAGCCGCTCGCTCATCGCGCGCATCCACTTGCCGGTGTTGACGGACAAGTCTGCGATCAGCTCGAACACCGGCAGCGGAGCCAGCGTGATCGTGCGATCGAGTTCCTTGGTCAACGTCCGGCAAGCGAGACCCGGACGACCGTTGATGACCATTGCGCAGCTGCCGCAGATGCCGGCCCGGCACACGAAGTCGAAATGCAACGACGGATCGTGCTTCTCGCGCAGCTCTGTAAGCGCGATAAACAGCGTCATACCGTCCGCTTCCTCGAGGTCGTATGCCTGCATCCGCGGCGTACTGCCCGGCTCTTGCGGGTTGTAGCGAAGAATGCTGATCTGCAACCGACGAGGTGATCCGCCAGATGGAGTCTCGCCGCTCGCCGCGACCCCCTGACCTGTTTCGGCAGGCGCGGAACGCGCCCCGCCGTTCGCAAACGCTATCGGCTTAGTGTCTGCCATGATCGGCGTCGTCCAGTGGTTCGTCCAGGCGCTCGTTGGCCCCGCGCAGTCGTTCGGGAAGCAGGTGCTCGTACGGCATCAACGAGCGCTGCGTGGCGAAGCGATCGGTGCCGTTCAACTGCTTGCGGAGCGCGTCGACGGACGCTGCGCGTTGCGGGGTGTCGGGATGGTCGATGTAATCCTTTGCGCCGTACCCGCGCCACCCGGGTGGTAGTTCCATCGCCATGACGTCGAGCTGCTCGTACGCGAGCGTCGGCACCGTGTCCGCTTCGTTCTTCCATGTCGCGAGCGTGCGCTTCAGCCATCGCGCGTCGTCGCGCTGCGGATAATCCTCGCGGAAATGCGCGCCTCGGCTTTCCGTACGCGTGAGCGCGCCCAGGGCGACGCACAGGCCGAGCTTGAGCATTTTCTGCACGCGGTACGCGGTGACCAGCTCGGCATTCGCGCCGGGTGCCTTGTATTTGACCCCGATGTCGCGGCTGCGTCGCAACAGGTCCTGCAACACGTCGACCGCCTGTTCCAGGTCCTGCCCATTGCGGAAAATGCCGACGTTGGCCGTCATGATTTCCTGCATCGCCACGCGCAGTGCCGTTGCATCTTCGGCACCGTTGCCATGAAGCAGATGCTCGATCTTGGCCTGCTCGCGATGCAGGAATTCGTGGACCAGGCCCGTCGAGATGTCGATGTCGTTGTCGGGTCGATCGCAAAAATCGGCGATGAATTCGCCGACGATCATGCCGGCGACAACGGTCTCCGCCACGGAGTTTCCCCCCAGCCGGTTGAAGCCATGCAAATCCCAGCATGCAGCTTCTCCTGCGGCAAACAATCCCGTGAGCGTAGCGCTCTCGCCCGTGTGGCCCGTGCGTATGCCCCCCATAGTGTAGTGCTGAGCAGGGCGCACGGGAATCCGATCGGTGATGGGGTTTATACCGAGGAAGTATTGGCAGATCTCCTTGACCTCGCGCAGGTTACCTTCGATGTGCGCTTTGCCCAGCTGCGTGATGTCGAGCCACAGGTGATCGCCGAAACGCGACTTCGCACCCTTGCCTTTCTTCAGGTGCTCTTCCATTCGGCGTGACACGACGTCGCGTGAGGCGAGCTCACGCTTTTCGGGTTCGTAGTCCGGCATGAATCGGTGCCCGGCACCGTCGAGCAGGAGCCCGCCGTCGCCGCGGCACCCCTCGGTCACCAAGATGCCTGCGGGAAAGATGCCTGTCGGATGGAACTGCACGGCTTCCATATTGCCCAGTGCCGCGACGCCGGTTTCGAGCGCGATCGCCGTGCCGATGCCCTCGCAGATGACGGCGTTCGTGGTCACTCGGTAAATGCGACCCGCTCCACCGGTGGCCATTGCCGTTGCCTTGGCCACGTACGCCGACAGTACGCCCGTCGTCAGGTCGCGCACGATCGCGCCGTAGCAGCGACCGCCATCATGAATCAGCGCCAGCGCTTCGGTACGTTCATGCACGGGAATCGAATTGGCGATCGTCTGGTCGCTTATCGCGTACAGCATCGCGTGGCCGGTACCATCCGACACGAAGCACGCGCGCCATTTCTTCGTCCCGCCGAAGTCGCGCTGCGCGAGCAATCCGTGCGCCTCGTCCCGTTCGGTGATCGTCACCTTCTTGCTGTTGATGACTACGTCGCGCTCGCCTTTCTTGACACGACTCCACGGAACGCCCCAGGCCGCCAGCTCGCGGATCGCCTTGGGCGCCGTGTTGACGAACATCCTGACGACGCGCTGATCGGCGCCCCAGTCGCTGCCGCGTACCGTGTCCTCGAAATGCACGTCCTCGTTATCGCCCTGCGCCTTGATGACGTTGGCGAGCGACGCCTGCATTCCGCCTTGTGCCGCCGCCGAATGCGAGCGCTTGGGTGGAACCAGCGAGAGAATCGTCACGCTGTGGCCGCGCCGCTTGGCACCGATCGCCATCCGCAGCCCGGCGAGACCGCCGCCGATGACGAGCACGTCCGTATAGACGATGTTCATCAGTGCCGACCCGTGACCGGCTTCGTCAGCGAGCCCGGTACGTAGCGCTCACCATAGCGGTCCTGGTGCTCGATGCCGATCCTGATGTACGCGGCCAGCGTTGCGAGCCCGAGGGCCAGAAAGAAGACGGTGATGGCCCATTTGATCGCCTTTAAGCGCCGCCGAACGGCGTTTGGATCGTCACCACCGACCCAGTTCCACTTGATCGCGAGCCGGTAGATCCCGATTCCGCCGTGGAACTCGACCGCCAGCAGAAGCAGCAGATAGAGCGGCCACATCGTGTCGGACCACACGCGGTCGGCGGATTCGAAGGGCCCGATGCGGTCCGGACGCGTCAGCATCAGGTACAGATGCACAGACGCGAGGAAGAACAACGCAAAGCCCGTGAAGACCTGCCAGAACCACAGAGTCGTGTCCTCATGGCGCATAACGCGCATGTGTCCTCGGTAGATCGCGAGCTGGCGGTAGCTGGCGGGAAACTTCCTC
>Ga0207674_10003710_pt1 | contig 18655 bp, 18 predicted proteins | sample KBSCornC72_FD_184303 | JGI IMG/M metagenome (GOLD analysis project Ga0207674, IMG submission 184303) | Corn rhizosphere microbial communities from Kellogg Biological Station, Michigan, USA - KBS Corn C7-2 (SPAdes) (version 2) | ecosystem: Host-associated > Plants > Roots > Rhizosphere > Soil ... | reverse complement strand
CGAGCACGGATAACCAGGCGTGCGACCATCCCCAGCGATTCGTGCCCGATGACGGTGCAGGTGATCTTCACCTCCGCCGGCTCTGCCGGTGCCGTCCAGTCATTGCTCGCGCTGCCGCCGGGCGCGAGATGGACGTGCACCAGCCCGAGCGCGCGGCCGCGGTCGTCCGGCATGAAGTCGTGCTCAAGGCGTCCGATGTTCCGGACGACCAGCCGGACCCGCTCGGCCGCCGTGACCTCGATGGCCGGCGGCAGGAACCCGTACTCGGTCATCGCGACGACGATCTCGCGCTCGGGCGGCGGCGCGCATCCGATGAGGACCGCGCAGCACGTCAGAAGAGCTATGCGCAGCAAGGGCGGTCATCCTAAAGTGTCGCCGTGGCGGCCCGGGGCGACCTCGCCGAGTACGCGCTAGCGGTCCGAAGCTTCAGCCGGAACGCACGGCTGTTCATCGTCCATGTCATCGGGATGGACACCGTTCATGGCACGTCGCTCGTCCTCGTGAACCTGTACTTCCTCGCGGTCGGTCTTCCGATCGAGTTCATCGGCCTGCGTCTGCTGCTGGGCGGCATCGCCGGCGCGGCGTTCTCGGTACCCGCGGGTCTCATCTCGGACCGCATTGGTCGCAAGTGGTCGTTCATCATCGGCGACGGAGCCGGCGCGGCGCTGTACCTGATCACGATCTTCTCGGTCGACCAGGGCATCCTGCTCGGGACCGGTGTGCTCAGCGCCATTGCCGGAACGCTGCATGGCGTGTCCGAGCCCGCCTTTATGGCCGAAAACAGCGAGCAGCGCGAGCGCGTCCACCTGTTCTCGGTCTCCGACGGCCTCCGCACGCTGTCGGCGATGGTCGGGAGCCTCCTGGGAGGCTTCGTCCCCCTGCTCGCGGCCTCGCTCGCGGACAAGGTGACGCTCTACCGCGTGTCGATCTTCATCGGGATCGCGATCTGGGCCCTTTCATTGATCCCTGCGCTCATGCTGCGTGGCCGCGACCGTCCGCTCGAGCGCGGCGCCTCCGGGATCCGTGGGATCTTCACGGGCGTGCGCCATCCGGATCGGATCCTGCGACTCGTGGTCATCGGTGGGCTCGTCGCGCTTGGCTTCGGTTTCGTTGGTCCACTCTTCAACGTCTTCTTCTCTGAGGGACTGCATGCGCACACGCACGACATTGGCGTGACATTCGCATCGGGCTCGCTCTTCGTCGCGCTGGCCGCGCTCGGCGCGCCCTTCCTCGCGGCGCGCATGACGAAGGTGCAGGCGGTCGTCGGGACCCGACTGCTCGCGGTGCCGTTCATCCTGCTCATCGGGCTGTCCCCAAGTCTCGCGACGGTGACGACCGTGCTGACGTTCGCGGGGCTCGCGTACGTCATCCGGAGCGTGCTCGCGAGCGCGGCAAGTCCCATTGCGGAAGCGTTCACGATGGAGATCCTCGATCCGGGAGAGCGCGGCACGATGGTCGGTCTGCGGTCGGCCGCGCAACAAACGCTCAGCGGGCTCGGCGCGTTCATCGGTTCTCGGCTTATGGCGGGTGGCGACTACGTGACGCCGTTCCTGGTGATGGCTGCGACGTACGCGGCCTCCGCGGCCCTGTTCTGGGTGTGGTTCAGGCCCATCGAGCGAAGCGCGCAGCCGGCGAGGGCGATCGCGGTCGCCGGTGAGCCAGCCGACTGACCGACGCGCGCGGCTGGCGGCGCGTTCGGCGAGACTAGACGCACCCAACTTGAGGAGTGCGCGGATTGGCTTCTGACGTCACGCGTTTCGTGATCATCGGCAACGGCGCGGCGGGGACCTATTGCGCCGAGCAGCTGCGCAAGGACGACGCCGCGGCCGAGATCGTCATGATCGACGATGAGAAGTACACGCTGTACAACCGCGTGTCGCTCCCCCGCTACCTCAGAGGGGTGCTCCTCGAGCAGCGCGTGCAGGTGCGCGACATGGAGTGGCACGTCAAGAACCGCATCGACATCCGTCTCGAGACGAAGGTCACGCAGGTCAATTTCGAGGAGAAGACCGTCGCGACCGACCCGGGCGGTGAGCTCAAATACGACAAGCTCCTGATCGCGACCGGCGGCCGGCCCAACCCCCTGCGAGTTCCCGGTTCTGACGACGCGCCCTACCTCTTCAACTTCCAGTATTTCGACGAGACCAAGGCGATGGTCGAGCGGATCCCCGAGTCCAAGGTCGCGGTCGTGCTCGGCGGATCGTTCATCGGCTACGAGCTCACGGAGGCGTTCGCGTTCCGGAAGCTCGAGACGCACTGGCTCCAGCGCGGTCCCTGGTTCCTGCGGCGCGCGCTCGACGAGCCCGGCGGGAAGGTGGTCTCGCTCCTGGCGGAGGACGCCGAGGTGCACCTCCACTACGAGGAGTCGATCGAGAAGCTCGAGCGGAGCAACGGCCAGCTGAAGGTCACGGGGTCGAAGGGCTTCAGCGCGACGGCCGACCTCGTCGGTGTGGGGCTGGGACTGACGATGAACATCGACATCTTCAAGGGCACCGCGCTCGACACCAAGGTCGGCGTGCTCACGAACGAGTTCCTCGAAACCAACGTCCCCGATGTGTGGGCAGCGGGTGACGTCGCCGAGTTCTACGACGTCGTCTCCGAGCGCCACCACCGCATGGGCACCTGGGACAACTCCCTGAATCACGGGCGCCACGTCGCGAAGAACATGCTGGGCGCGAAGCAGCCGTACGTGGAGGTGCCGACATACGCATCCGGGATGTTCAACTCCAACATCTCCGTCATGGGCGTGACGACGGAGGAGGAGCCCGACGCCGAGTCGCTCTATGAAGTCGACTACGACGCGCGCAACTACAAGCGACTGTTCTTCCTCGGCGACAAGCTGGTCGGCGCGATCCTCATTGGAAAGATGAGGGGTCGCAAGAAGGTGCTCGAGCTCATTAGCTCGCGCACGCCGATCGAGGAGCGCAAGAAGGTCTTCGAGCTTCTCGCGATGCCGGAGGTGCCTGCCAAGGCGGCCGCCCCGGAATGACGCTGCAACGCGTCTCCTTCGTCGTCCCCGGTGGCGAGCTCGAGGGAACGCTGCATCTCCCGCAGGCGCGTGCCGTCGGCGGCGTCGCGGTGCTGCACGGCTTCGGCGGACATCCCGATCAGCCGCACATCGTCGCGACCTGCGAGGCGCTCGAGGCCGCGGGCGTCGCCGCGCTCCGCTTCGCGTATCGCGATCACCAGCCACCGCGGATGACGCTCGCGAGCGGTCTCGCCGACGCGAGCGGCGCCGTCCGACTGCTGAAGGCCCATCCGGACATCCCAGAGGCGATGGGCGTCGTCGGCTTCTCGTTCGGTGGCGCGGTGGCCGCGCTTGCCGCAGGGCGTGACTCGCGGATCCGCGCGGGCGTGCTCGCCGCCGCGCCAGCCCGATTCGGCGACGACGACAAGCTCAAGCCGATCGCCGAGGTCACGCGCACTCGGGCACGCATGCTTCTCATCTGGGGCAGCCGCGACACACAGGTGCCCGTCGCGAACGCCGAGCGGTACGCGTCTGTGCTATCACAGGCGCGCGTCACACACCGGACAGTGATCATCGAAGGAGGCGATCATGATTTCTCGCCCGCGGGTCCCCGCGCGATGATGGCGCAGCGAGTCGCCGAGTGGTGCCGGGAGAACCTCGCAACATGACCGCCGGAGTGCTCGTGCTGCATCCGTGGTGGGGACTCAACGAGGACGTGCGCGCGTCAGCCGAGCGCCTGCGCCGCGAGGGTTATGAGGTCGTGTCTCCGGACCTGTTCCATAGCCGCGTCGCGACGACCCGCGACGAGGCACAGGCGCTGAGCGGCGAGGTGAGCAAGAACTGGCAGAGCGCGATGACCGAGATCGAGGCTGCGCTCGAGAAGCTGCGGGCCGACCGCGTGGCGGTGCTCGCGTGGAGCATGGGTGTGTGGTTCAGCTGGCAGCTCGCGCAGGCGCATCCGGACCGGATCCGCGCACTCGTGAGCTACTACGGGTACGGTGAGTTCGAGCCCGGCGCGAAGTTGCCTCCGATCCTCGGACACTTCGCGGAGAACGACGAATTCGACTCAGTCGAGGACGTGCGCGTCGTGGAGCGGAAGCTGATCGAGGACAAGCATGTCGTGGAGTTCCACATTTACCCCGGCACGAAGCACTGGTTTGACGAGCCATCGCGACCCGAGTACGACAAGGCCGCAAGCGAATTGGCCTGGAAGAGGACGCTCGCCTTTCTCGACACGCAACTGCGACGCTGAACGCGGGGCGCGGCCCTAGCCTTACGCGCGCATGACCGCCGCCACAGCCGACATCGTCGAGCCGCTCGGATACGCCGAATACGGCCAGCGCGTCCGCTCCGCGATCGTCGACTCGCTGCTCATCGGCTTCGCGGTCGGCGCGCTCGTCTTCGGCCTCTCGATCTTCGCCGCGCGTGGCGGGCCCTTCGCAAACCTGTTGAACACGCTCGCGTATCTCATCTACCTAGCGGGGGCGACCCTGTACTACACCGTCTGCTACGCCGAGGGCGGGCAGACGATCGGCAAGATGACGACGCGCACGGCGGTCCGGCTCGATGGCGACGAGGAGCGGTCCCTCGGCTACATCCGCGCGTTCATTCGCGCGCTCATCCCGCCCTTCTTCTGGGTCCTGATCATCCCCGGCCTGCTCGACGTCCTCTGGCCGATGTGGGATCGCAAGCACCAGACGCTGCACGACAAGATCGTCGGGAGCGTCGTCGTCCAGGTCTGAGCGCCGCGGAATGGATCGGGGTTAACGGAACAGCCGTCGCGCACGCGGTATGGTCGGACGATGGCGCCGTTCGAGCGACTCGCGAACGAAAACTTCTGCTATCTCACAACGATTGGTCGGAAGACGCGAAAGCCCCACACGATCGAGATCTGGTTCGCGCGTGAGAACGGCGACCTCTATCTCCTCTCCGGCGGTGGCGCGTCCGCGGACTGGGTGCGTAACCTCCGCAAGACCCCGGCGGTCCGCGTGCGCATCGGGTCGCGGACCGTCGCGGCGAAGGCACGTGTCGTCACCGCGCCGGAGGAGGACGCACTGGCGCGCCGCCTTCTCGATCAGAAATACATGGGCTGGAAGAGCGGCAAGCCCCTGAGCTCGTGGGCGCGGAACTCCGTACCGGTGAAGATCGAGTTCTAGCGCTTTAGCGGCCAGAACACCTCGGTCCGCACCTTGTCGTGCGGCGTCGTCGCGGCATCGTCGACGTAGGACTCCCAGGGACCTTCGCCTCCGCGCAGGCCATGCTCCTCGAGGTATGCCTCGATGCGCCGGTACTCCGCCGACAACGTTTCGTATGAACCGATGTGGACCGTCTTCGCTGCACGGCCACCGGGTAGTGTCGTTACGCGCGTGCCGTCGGCAGCGGTCACGGTTCCGGTGAACGGCAGACCCGCCTCGGTGTCGAACGCGGCCGGATCGCTGTTGTAGTAACGGGCGAATGGCGGGCCTGACGGCGTCGCGCCCTGCGTGACGATCGCCTTGCGCAGCCTCGGGAACAGCTCCATGAAGAATGCACCGAGCCCGCTCTGCGGCATCTTGCGACGGACCGTGAGCGCACGCCGAGGCTGCAGCTCGACGATCTCGATCGGCGCGTCCATCAGACCCGTGGGAAGTCTCCGTGTTCGCGGAGATAGGCGACGACGCCACCCGCGGTGAGGATCTCCTGCGCGAAGGCAGCGAGCGGACGGAGTATGGCGGTCCCGCCCGGAGCGCGAAGCAGGCCGGCGGCGACATCGAGCGTGACGTCATCGCCATCGCGCACGATCTGCACCGCGTCGGCAGACTCGATCACAGGGATGCCCAGATTAATGCAGTTGCGGAAGAAGATGCGTGCGAAGCTCTTCGCGACGACCGCCCCGACACCGAGCTTCTTCAGGGCGGCCACGGCGTATTCGCGCGACGAGCCGCAGCCGAAGTTCTCGCCGCCGACGAGGATGTCGCCCGGCCGCACCTCCTTCGCGAAACCGGGGCGCGCATCGCAGAACGCGTACGTATGGAACTTGTCCTGGCCGACCATGAATGGCGCGTAGCGACCGGGCACCATCTGGTCGGTGTCGAGGTCATCGCCGAAGACCCACGCGCGCGCCATCAGTCGTCGATCTCCTGCGAAGGTCCGCTGCGCGCGCTTGCCATCACGAGCTCGCGCGAACGGTCGCCGGAGCGGGATGACGCCGCACCGCGCTCCGGACGGTCACCACGACGGCGCGCGACGAGCTCATCGAACTCGGCGTCCGTGGCCTCGAGATAGGGCCGCGGATCGTCGATCACGCCGGTCAGTGCCGCGACCGCAGCCACGTACGGCGAGCCGATGAAGATCGAGGCCTCGGGCGAGCCCATGCGGCCTTTGTAGTTGCGGTTCGCGGTCGAGAGGCAGATCTCCTGCGCCGCGAGCACGCCGCCCGTCCGTCCGAGACACGGACCGCAGCCCGACGAGCCGATGACGGCGCCCGCCGCGGACAGCACCTGCATCGTCCCATCCTGCATCGCGAGATCGAACTGCCGGCGTGACGAAGGCACGACCTCGAGACGCACATGCGGCGCGATGCGCCGCCCGCGCAACACCGTTGCGGCCTGCTGCATGTCGACGAGTCGGCCGTTCGTGCAGGAGCCGAGAAAGACGATGTCGACCGGCTGGCCGATCGCGGCCGAGACGTCCACGACCTGATCGACGCGCGGCGGCACCGCGATCTGCGGCTCGAGCGTCGTGAGGTCGATCGTGACCTCGCGCATATAGCGCGCGCCGTCGTCCGGGTGCAGCCACGCCGGCGTCTCGGGCGTGCCCACGACGATCCCTGCCTTCGCGCCCATCTCCGTCGTCATGCCCGCGAGGGTGATGCGGTCGCCCTGCGGCAGATCGCCGACGCCGTGGAACTCGACGCACGCGTAGCGAGCGCCGTCGGTGCCGATCTCGCGAACGACGCGCATGATCGCGTCCTTCATCGTTACGCCCTTGCGCAGCCGGCCGATGAAGCCGACCTTGATGGACTCGGGGACGCGAAGCCAGGTGCGTCCGAGTGCCAGGGCCACGGCGATGTCGGTCGCGCCCATGCCCGCGCCGAACGCGCCCACAGCGCCGTATGAGTTCGCGTGCGAGTCGCTGCCGACGATGACGGTGCCGGGCTCGCAGTAGCCCTCCTCGACCATGATCTGATGGCAGACGCCTTCGCCGGCGTCATAGAAGGTCGGGATGCGCTGCTCCCGCACCCACTCGCGCAGCACGCGATGCGAATCGGCAACGACGGGAGTCGGTGCCGGCGCGGCGTGATCGACGAAGACGCAGACCTTGGATGTGTCCCAGACGCGCTCGCGGCCGAGATCGCGCAGACCCGCCATGACGGCATCGATGACGGAGTCGTGGACCATGACGCGCGAGACGGGAACGATCACGAGATCGCCCGCCCGGACGTCTCGCCCGGACACGCGCGACAGGATGACCTCGGCGAGAGTTCGCGTCATGCCACCACCCAATCGCGGAGCAGCGCGTCGAGTTGATCCATCGAGAGCGGCCCAGAATCGGCCAGGGTCTTGATCCTCGTCGTGATCGCGCGGAGCTCGTCCTTGCCGAACTGTAGCCCGAGCTCTTCGGCCCGGCGACCGACCGCGTTGTGCCCCGTGAGCCGGTGCGCGATGTTCATCGTTCGCGTGAGGCCGAAGTCGGCGGGATCGAGGATCTCATAGCTGTTCGGATTGATGTAAATCGCCTTCGTGTGCATCCCGGCCTTGTGATGGAACGCGTACTTGCCCGTCACGAAATTGTTGTACGGGATCTCGATCGACACGAGCGACGCGATGAGCTCGTCAAGCTCGCGCAGCTTCCGCAGGTCGTACTTCCGCTTGATGGCGGCAGGGTCGTCGGCGTACATGCGCGCGACGAAGCCGCCGAGTGGCGTGATCCCGTTGCGCTCGCCGATCCCGAGGACGCTCGTGTCGATGTGCGTCGCGCCGCCCTCGAGGATGCTGTACGAGTTCGCGATTGCGCATCCCGCGTCGTTGTGACCATGGAACTCGATGTCGCAGTGCACGTGGTGGCGCAGCTCGGTCGCGAGCGCGTAGCACTGCCGGGGCGTCGCGATGCCGACCGTATCCGCAACCCCGACGCGGTCGACTCCCATGCGATCGACCGCCGTGTACACCTTGAGCAGGTCGCCTTCGGTCGAGCGGAAGCTGTCCTCGCTCGAGAAGCGGACTTCCTTCCCGTGGTCCTTGATGAACTCGATCACCGTGCCCGCCTCGCGGATGATGTCGTCGACGCTCTTCCCGTGCGAGAACTCGCGCAGGAACGACGACGTCCCGAAGAGGATGTCGATCCCGGTCACGCCGCTCTGAACGGCGACGCGCGCGTCATCCATGTGGCAACGCACGTGCGTCAGCACCTTCGCGTTCAGACCGAGGCCGGCGACGATCTTCAGGTCCTCGCATGACTGCGGTGAGGCGACTGGCGATGTGAGCTCGATGTACTCGACACCGAACTCGTCGAGCATCTTGGCGATCTGCACCTTCTCCGCGGTCGTGAAGTGAGCGTTGGAGAACTGCTCCCCCTCGCGGAGGGTCGAGTCGATGATCGCGAAGCGTTCGACCGGCATCGTCAGGTCCCTTTCCCCACGTGCCGATCAGACGCTGCTGGGCCTCAACAAAGAAGCCCGGCAGCGCATACGCGCACACCGAGCCTCATCTGAAGCTTGGTCGCACGGTAGCGCTTCGACCCGGGGTCACCCCCGAGCCGACAGCCCGTCTCCTTCCGGTGGACGAGCCAGCCGGTGACCGCGAAACCGATCACCGACTTCGGCGATCGCCCCGTTCCCGTCGCTTCGGTGGAAGCTCGTTCCTCCGCGAGCGGTACTCCTGACGATCGCGCCTCTGGCCGGCAACGCGATATGAAGTTGTCGCGCGGACTATACCCTCAATCGGTGGTGGTCCGCCAGTATTCCGTGCGACCGGCGCGCCCGGAAGACGCGAGCGCGATCTGCGCGATCTACAACGAGGGCATCGAGGATCGCGCCACGCTCGAGACCGAGCGTCGAACGGTCGATGAGCGTCGCAGTTGGCTCGCAGCCCGCGACGCGCGCCATCCGGTCGTCGTTGTTGAGGCTGACGGTGTGGTCGTCGGGTGGGCGAGTCTCAATGTCTTCAACGCGCGCAATGTGTATCGGCACGTCGCGGACATCTCCGTATACGTCACACGTTCGTCGCGGGGGAAGGGCGCCGGCACCGTGCTCCTCGAGCGCCTCATCGAGCTCGGCCGCCAGATCGGCTTTCACAAGCTGGTCCTGGCGGGCTTCCCACAGAACGCCGCGAGCGTCGCGCTCTACCGGCGCTTCGGCTTCCGCGAGGTCGGCATCTACCGGGAGCAGGGACTCCTGGACGGGAGCTGGGTGGACGTCCTGCTCATGGAACGGCTCCTGTAGCCGTATGGCGCCTTGGAATGGGCCCCAAATAGCCCGTTCGGGGGCCTTACGCCCCCCGGAGAGCGCCCCTAGCGTCCAGTCGGTGACGCTGGGTGAACGGCTTCCCGCGCCCTTTCGTTAGGTGAAGCAAGGCGACGCTGACGTGGCAGTAGGCCGGGCGCGCCCTGTCGACCTGACGGGAGGTGAAGCCGGAACCGATGAAGCGCTGGTTCGCGCCGCAAAGTCCGGGGACGCCTCTGCGTTCGGTGAGCTCTACGAGCGATACCGCGATGCCATCTACCGCTACTGCCTCTCTCGCACCGGAACGGCACACGACGCAGAAGACCTCACATCGGACGTCTTCGTGAAGGCGCTCCACTCGATCGACAGTTACCAGGAGCGCGGCCTGCCGTTCGTCGCGTTCCTCTATCGCATCGCGCGCAACGCCGCGATCGACCGCGCGCGCACGATGAAGCAGCCGCTATCGGTCGACGAGCTCGTGACCGAGCCGTCATCAAAGCAGAACGTCGAGGCCGACGCGTCGCTCGCCGTTGACAGCAGCATCCTCCTCGCGGCGCTCACAAAGCTGAAGACCGAGCATCGTGACGTCATCGTCATGCGCTTCATCGAGGGATACAGCGCCCTCGAAGTCGCGGCCGCGCTCGGAAAGACCGAGGGCGCGGTGCGAACGCTGCAGCACCGCGCGCTCGAGCGGCTGCGCAAAGAGTTCGACGACGCCGAGCGCGATGCGGCGCGCAAGGTGCGACGCTCATGAATGACGACCGCCTCGTCCGCATGCTGGCGGCGCTGCGGACCGAGCGGATGGAGCGCACCGCCGACCAGAAGCTGCGCGCTCGCCTCGAGAATGCGTGGACCGTCCGGGAGACACAGAGCGGTCTCGGTTGGCGCATGCGCCGGCCCGTGCTGGTCATCGCAACAGCTGCGCTCGTGCTCGGCACCATCGCCACGACGTTGTCCGCTCCCGGAGACAGTGCGCTCTACTCGCTGCGCGTCACGATCGAGGACCTCGCGATCCCGCTGCACAGAGATCCTGAGGACCGCGCGGAATACCTCGTGTCGCTGCTGGAGCAGCGGACCGCGGAAGCGGCCCGGCTCGAGGCCACGGGTAACGCGCTCGCGGCGAGCCACGCCCGAGACATCGAGCGCGACACGCTCCGCATGGTCCAGCAGAACCTTCCGGTCGCACCCGAGATCGTCGAGCCGGCGCCGACGGAGTCTCCGTCGCCCAGTCCGACGGCATCGCCCTCGCCCACTCCGTCGCCGACGCCATCAGTCGTGCCCGCGACACAGCGTCCTGCGACGCCGCGTCCGACCACACCGCCGGTGACGACAACGAGGCCCCCGACGGCGACGCCGAGGCCGACGACCGCCGCGACACCGCAGGCCGTCAGCTTCGCCGGCGTGATCAAGAATCCGGATGGCTCGTACGCGACAAACGTCTGCATTTCGTTGAGTCAGGGCGGGTCGTGCCTTGCGGTGACGGGACCGAGCTTCAAAGTGACGTTCTCGGGAAAGATCGGCCAATCAGCCACGCTGTACTTCCTGCGGTCCGACGGGACGAAGACGTACAAGGCTACGCTCACGAAGACGATCTCGAGCACGTACGTGGACGTCGGGACGGTCCTGCTCAGGGTCCAATAGCCGCGCGTTAGGGCCGAAGTACCGTACTGGTACTTCCAGGTCTGTAAGGTCCGCGAGCACCTCTCGTTCTCAGGACCATGAAGGTACTCAGCACACTCCTCATGGCGACCCTTGCCCTGGGCATCGTCTTTGTCGCGAGCGCATCAGCGGCGACCGTCGGTGGTGGGACGGCTGTCGTCAGCCCGAATGGACCCGACGAGTTCGGTCGAGCGTGGGCCGCATGCCTCGAGACCAGAGACGCGAACAGCGACGAGTGCTATCTCGCGCAGGAGCTCAGCGGCCTCGGACCCGACGAGTTCTTCGACAAGCTCAACCGCAAGCTGGACTTCCTCGCCGAGCAGCCGAAGCCCGAGAAGAAGATCGATGCATGGGCCCTGATGAAGGAATGCGCCGGTACGCGTGATCTCGAGAGCGACGCCTGCCGCCGCTTCGTCGAGGCTACGGGCCTGAGCGGTGACGAGATTGCTCGCCTCGCCGACGGCCTTGCCTCACCACGCACCGAGCAGCAGGCGACCGCGGACAAGAAGAGCAGCGCGACTGCGATGACCGACGCGATGCGGGCGTGCGTCGATCTTCGTTACGAGATGAAGGGCCGGAAGTCGGTGGAGGAGCTCAGCGCCCTCGCCGAGCAGATCAACTCCGTGTGCCCAAAGGCCATCCGCGAATCCAAGCTCTCGCCCGGGCAGTTCTGGGCAAAGTTCGCCGCCTACCGATAGTTCCTCTCCCCCTCCCCGCGACGTGAACAGCGCGTCCCCGTCCAGGACGCGCTGTTCCATGTCTAGCATTGGGTACGTGAAGCGCCGCATCGGCATCCTCACCGGAGGCGGTGACGTGCCGGGACTCAACCCCGTGATCAAGAGCGTCGTGTATCGCTCGACTGAGCTCGGCTACGACGTGCTCGGCATCCGTCGGGGCTGGCAGGGCTTCACGCACATGCTGCCAGGGAAAGACCTGGACCCGGAGTACGTCCGCCCGCTCGACCGTGCCAACACCCGCGCGATCGACCGCACAGGCGGCACGATCCTCCACACCTCGCGAACGAATCCCCGAAAGATGAGCGAGGCGCGCCTTCCGGCGTTCCTCGACAAGGCCGAGCGCGCGCGTCTCGCGGCAGGCGACGGCCTCTATGACCTCACGCCACTCGTGCTGCGCAATATCGAATCGCTCGGCCTCGACTACCTCGTCACGATCGGCGGTGACGACACGCTTTCGTATTCGGAGGTGCTCGTCGGCCAGGGCATCCCGCTCATAGCCGTGCCGAAGACGATGGACAACGACGTCCACGGCACGGAGTACTGCATCGGCTTCTCGACGGCGATCACTCGCGCGAAGGAGCTCATCGACCGGCAGCGCACGACGCTCGGATCACACGAGCGCATCGGCGTGTTCCGCATCTTCGGACGCGACGCGGGCTTCAGTGCGCTGCATGCCGCGTACGTCACCTCGGCCCGCTGCCTCATCCCAGAGTCACCGTTCGATCTCGATCGGCTGGTCGCGATCCTCGCCGAGGACAAGCGGAACAACCCGTCGCGATATGCGTTCGTCATCGCGGCCGAAGGGGCGGTATGGACAGGCGGAACGATCCCCGAGTACGGGCCGGCGGACGCCTTCGGGCACCGGCACAAGACGAACATCGCGGAGACGCTCGCGGACGAGATCCGCAGGCGCTCCGGCGAGGAGACGATCGCGAGCGAGCTCACGTATGACCTTCGCAGCGGCGACCCCGACGCGCTCGATCAGACCGTCGCGATCACCTTCGCGAACATCGCCGTCGACCTCATCCGCGACAGCGTGACCGGCCGCATGGTCGCGATCCAGGGCGGCAACTTCGTACACACAACGCTTCCCGACCCGAAGCTCGGACCACGTCGAGTCGATGTTGCCCATCAGTACAACGTCGAGCGCTTTCGCCCGCAGTACGCCGATCGCCTCGGCGCATCGATCTTCCTCTCCGCGCCCGGGGATTGATGCGCGCGGCGATCGTCGCCCTCGCGGCGGGACTTGCGCTGCAGGGCTGCGCGCCACCGGTCGCGATCTCCACACCCTCGCCCACGCTCACCGTGGCCAGCGCCGAACCGACACCCAGCGATACTCCGGTGGTCGTTCAGCCGTCACCGCTGCCGACCGCCACACCGTTCGCACCGTGTATCGCGCCGCAGGGCTTCGTCGGAGACATCTCGGTCGTGCCGCTCTGCGTTCCGGGCGCGAGCGTTCGCGCGGAGAACGGGATCGTGTACTCGGATCTGCATGTCCTATACGACCAGGTCGCCCTTGACCTCGCCGTGGTCCAGCACGAATTCGCGTGGACGCTTCGCAGGGAGCCGACCATCGACGTATTCGCGACGACTGCGAGCTACACGACCGGCCTGGTCCAGGAGCTCGGCTACTCCGGCGCGACCGCGGCCTTCGTGGCCGAGAACTCCGTCGCGTTCTTCGAACCCGACCTGCGCCTGATCCTGGTCAACTGGGAAGCCGTACGCGACCGCCGGCCGATCGCCGCAATCCGGCACGAGCTGACGCACTTCGTGACGCTCGAGGCGTGCGCGCCGCGCTGCGATCTGGTGCCGGCCTGGCTGAACGAGGGTCAGGCGCGGCTGGCGGAAGCAACGATGCCGGGCGGCGAGTGGCGTCTCGTGCGCGTCCGCTACGAGGCCGCATCGATGGTCGCCACGAAGACGCTCATGCCGCTATCGACCCTCGTGTCGCAGGGGCAGTGGAACGCGATCACGAGCTGGGGTGGCTATTACAAGTACCAGGAGGCCGCTCGCGCGACCGAGCTGCTGCGCCTGGACATCGGCGGTGCGCAGCCGATGGCGATGCTGTACGACCGCATGCGACGCGGCGAGGATGTAGCGCGCGCGTACGCGGCGCTCACGGGACGATCTTTCGACTCGTTCGTCGGTGGCCTCGCCGCTCGGATCGCCGAGGGCGCACCGCCCGGTCCGGCGATCGTCACAACCGCCGGGCCGCAGGCCGGCCACGGCGTCGGGTACCTGCTCTATGGCTTCGGCGCCGAAGAGAAGATCACGCTGCGCACGGTCGGCCGCCGCAGCGAGGAGACCGAGGAGATCACGGTGTCACCGCAGGGCGCGCACTTCTCCGAGCTCGTCGATCGCTATCCACCGGGGACGTACGTGATCGCCGCGATGTCGGGCGACACCGTGGTCGCGGCGACGAGGTTCGAGAAGCGCGGTGGCCGACCGCTGTCGGTCGACTAGGGCTACGGGATCCGGCGTATCGACCGTCGCGGCCTGCGCGCGGCCATGATCACGATGCCGAGGATCACGCCGAGGCCGATGAGTCCCGCGGTCACGAGGAAATCGGAGTTGCTGCTGCTCGCTGCCGGCGCACCTGATGCGCTCGCAGCAGCGGTCGGGCTCGCGACCGCGACGACCGAACGCGTCGGCACAGCCGTCGTGCTGACGGCCGTGGGCGGTGGGGTCGTGGGCGCAGCCGTCGTCGGCGCAGCAGTCCGCGATGCGGTCGGGCTTGCGGAGATCGCCGGGACCCCGGTCGTTGCCGGTGACGGGCTCGGACTTGTCACCGTTGTCGGCGCGGGAGATGGCGAGGTGGTGCTCGTGCCGAGCGACGCGCAGGCGCGCGAATCGCTCACACCCGGCGCGCTCGCGCAGACCGATCGAGCCGGAGTCACCCACGAGCTGCCGTCAGCAGCTGTGCGTGAGAGCGACACCATGATGAACGGGTAATGCGCGCCGCTCGGCGCGCCGCAGGTGCCCGCCTCGAATAGCAGGTCCAGGGTGGTGGTATCCCCGTCGAGCGTCGCATTCGGCCCGGTGCGCAGGCAACGGCCGCCCGCGTCATTGCCCCGCGCGTACAGCGCGAGGATGTCCTTATCGAAGCTCATGAACATGTTCGCGGTCGACGGGAACACGTTCGCCTCTCCGAGACTCGTGCGGAAGCTGTCATACGCGGCCTGCGTCTGGAACACGCGCATCACCGGACGCTCGCCGAGCTCCGGCAGATGACCGCGAAGCTGCAGCTTCGATGGGACACCCGTCGCCGCCATCGCTGGCGCCGCTAGTGTCATCAGACCAAGGACCACGCCGAACACTGCCGCGAGCTTCCGCATCGCGCCAGACTCTAGACTCTGCCGCTTCGCAGGGACATCACGGAGGTCTATCAAGATGAGCGATACGAAGAGCATCCCGGCGACGGAGCAATTCGAGAAGCTCGGCGCTTTGTACCTTGGCCGGCCTTATGACCCGGTCAAGAGAGCGGCGCAGCCCGGGCTGATCCTCTACGACTCGAAGGATCTCGTGACACACGCGGTCTGCGTCGGCATGACCGGAAGCGGCAAGACCGGCCTGTGCGTCGCTCTCTTGGAGGAGGCCGCGCTCGACGGCGTACCGGCGATCGCGATCGACCCGAAGGGCGATCTCACCAACCTGATGCTCACCTTTCCGGAGCTGAGGCCCGAGGACTTCCGGCCGTGGATCAACGAAGACGACGCGCGGGCGAAATCGCTCTCGCCGGACGACTACGCGACGCAGCAGGCGAAGCTATGGAAGGACGGCCTCGCCAGCTGGGGCGAGGACGGCGACCGCATCCGTCGCCTGAGGGAGGCGGCCGACTTCGCCATCTACACGCCCGGATCGAGTGCGGGCATCCCGATCTCGATCGTCGCGTCGTTCGCGGCACCCGCGCAGGGCGTGCGCGACGACAACGAGTTGCTGCGAGACCGCGTCACGACGACTGCGAGCAGCATCCTCGGTCTGCTCGGCATAGCCGCGGACCCGATCCAGAGCCGCGAGCACATCCTTCTCGCGAACCTCTTCACGCGCGCATGGAGCGCCGGCGAAGACATGGACCTGAAGATGCTCATCGGGCAGATCCAGAAACCGCCGATGACACAGGTCGGCGCGCTGGACGTGGACTCGTTCTATCCGGCAAAGGAGCGCGAGCAGCTCGCGGTGCGGATGAACAACCTCCTTGCGTCGCCTGGTTTCAACGCGTGGCTCGAAGGTGTCCCGCTCGATGTCGGGCAGCTTCTGCGATCGGAAAGCGGGAAGCCCCGCGTCGCGATCGTCTCGATCGCGCATCTCGCTGAGGCGGAGCGGATGTTCTTCGTGTCGCTGTTGCTGAACCAGGTCCTGGACTGGACGCGGGCGCAATCCGGGACGACCAGCCTCAGGGCGATCCTGTACATGGACGAGATCTTTGGATACTTCCCGCCGGTCGCCGAACCGCCGTCGAAACGCCCCCTTCTCACTCTTCTGAAGCAGGCCCGCGCGTTCGGACTTGGGATCGTTCTCACGACGCAGAACCCGGTCGATCTCGACTACAAAGGCCTGGCCAACACGGGCACCTGGTTCCTCGGCCGCCTGCAGACCGAGCGCGACAAGATGCGCGTTCTCGAGGGCCTCGAGAGCGCTTCCGCCTCGGCGCACGCTGACTTCGACAAAGCGAAGCTCGGCGAGATGCTGTCGGGTCTCTCGCAGCGGATCTTCCTGATGAACAACGTGCACGAGGACGCGCCGGTCGTGTTCGAGTCGCGCTGGGCGATGAGCTATCTCCGGGGGCCGCTCACGCGCGATCAGATCAAGAAGCTTATGGATGGAAAGCGACCGGCGATAACGAAGGCACCACGCGCCACAACAGGAACGGCCGGCTCATCCAGCGACGCCGTGGCGGAGTCCGAGCAAAAGGCACGCGAACAGCGCGACGCCGCGGTCGAGAAGCTGCGCGCGCAGTACGCGCCAAAGCTTCATCGGCTCGAGGAGAAGGTACGTAACGCGGAGCAGGTCGTGCAGCGCGAAGAGGGTCAGGCCCGCGGGGCCAAGACCCAGACCGCGATCTCCGCTGGCGCGACGATCCTCGATGCCCTGCTCGGCCGCAAGATCAGCCGAACATCACTGGGCCGAGCCACGACCGCTGCGCGCGGCGCTCAGCGAGCGATGCAGCAGGAGCAGGACGTGAAGGCCGCGAAGGAAGACCTCGCCTCCGCGCAGGCCGACTACGAGCGCCTGGACCAGGAGCTCGCCGCGAAGATCGCTGAGATACAGGCGCAGGCCTAGTCCCGACAACGCCGTCGGGGCCGGCATCACTGCCGGCCCCGACCTTGGTTCGTCTGTACGCGTGACCGGACTACGGTCCGAAGAAGCTGATCACTCTCTTGAGGAGATCGCTTTGGTCTGCGGCCGCGCCGTACTCCTCGAACGGGAACGCCAGGAAGACGACTTTGTAGGTGCCGCTGTACGAGAGGGCGTCGGCCGCCGCGGAATCATCCGTTAATGCCACCAGCGCTCCGCCGTTCGGCGTGATGCGGTCTTCGAATGCTGCACCACCGAGCACGGCGTGGTTCAACGTGACCGCGCCGATCGTTGGTGGCTGGGCTGTGCCAGTGACGGGGCTCGTTGCGACGCCGTGGACCTGTGCCGTGGCCTTGTCGTTCTGGGTCTCACTGCCGTCCCAGGTCACGTGCAGGTAGTCGCGTACGAACACCGTCGTCCCTGCGGCCTGGTCAAGCAGGTCCTGTCCGTTGATGAATAGCCTTCCGCCGTTGTCGAGGTATGCCTTGAGCTTCGCCTCGTATGGGAGGATCGGACCCGGATACGAGTTGCCTGTGAACCACACGATGGTCCTGAAGGCCTTCATGTAGTTCAGCGGGATGTTCGCGTCCGCGCTCAGGTCCCAGACGCTGAACTTCACGGCATTGCTGTTAAGGGCGGCCGTGTAATACGACTGCACGTCGGGCCCGTTGCCGTCGTTGTCGACCAGCAGCGTGTTGACATCCGCTGCGACGGCGATCGTGTTGATCGTCGCGCTGGCGGAAACGCCCGGACTACCGACCGACGTTGCTGTCACGGTGGCTGCGTTCGTCGCTCCGTTGGTCGCGCTCGCGGGTATCGCAACTTTTGCACACACGTCCGTCGTGCCACCAGCCGGGACGCTTGGAGTCGTCGTCATCGGTGTCGTGCACGTCGAGTCAAAGAAGCTTGTGGCCCACGTGCTTGTCGCTGACATCGTGTAGCTGTCCGCATTGAAGCCGCGGTTCGAAACGATGAGGTGGTAGGCGACACTCGTGCCGACCTTGCCACCGTCGGTTTGGGTCGTCGGGGCGATCGTCACCGCGTATGGCGGCGCGATCGGGGTGATGAACGGTGAGCCTGTCGTGAACGGGCCTTGCGCCGAAGTGACCATGACCCCGTCGTTGACGATGGACTTCACCTTGTTCTTGATCGCGTTCGCGATGCTGACGGTGAAGTGCACTGACGTGCTTCCGCCTGCCGGGACCGTGAGGTTTGACCATGTCACAGTGCCGTTCGAGTTCGTCCCGCCGTTATCCGCGGACACGAAGGTGGTGTTGGCGGGAACCGGATCGGTGATCGTGACGCCGGTCGCATTCGCGTTACCGATGTTCTTCACGGTCAGCGTGTACGTCACGTTGCTCGAGGGTCCGACCGGCGTGCCGGCGTCGACCTTCGAAAGAACGAGTGCGGGAACAGCGGCCGAGTCCTGCAGGCTGAATGCGCCGCGTCCGTGCGTGCCGGCCGCGAGGAGCCGGTGCGACGGGTCGAGGTCGAGCTGCCAGATCGACACGATCGGGAAGCTGGTGCCTAGTGCCGACCAGTGGACGCCGCCGTCAAATGTCGCGAAGGGACCCA
>Ga0207674_10003709_pt1 | contig 18657 bp, 16 predicted proteins | sample KBSCornC72_FD_184303 | JGI IMG/M metagenome (GOLD analysis project Ga0207674, IMG submission 184303) | Corn rhizosphere microbial communities from Kellogg Biological Station, Michigan, USA - KBS Corn C7-2 (SPAdes) (version 2) | ecosystem: Host-associated > Plants > Roots > Rhizosphere > Soil ... | reverse complement strand
GCCCGCGAGGAAGAAGAAGATCGTCGTGCAGACGTACTGGACGCCGATCACCTTGTGGTCGGTGTTGACGCGGAAGTAGTCCTTCCAGCTGCGCGCGCCGTGGCCCGAATGGTCCTCGGGCCGCGTCGGGTAGCCGAGGGCGTAGTAGACCCAGTAGTCGAACGCTCCGATCCCGGCGAGGAAGCCGAGCGGCGCCGTGACCAGGCCCGCGACCGTGACGATGATCAGCCAGTCGAGGGTCGGCTCGTAACCGGCGAGCGAGCGCAGGCCGACCACGATCCCGAAGCCGATCCAGAAGAAGAGCACCGTCATCCACGCGGCGCGGATGAAGCCCGGGCCGAGCAGCAGCCGGTGCCAGCGCGACCGCGGCGGAGCGGGCGGCGCGTGCGGCGTCGTGTCGAGGACTTCGGTCACGGGACGCTCACATTAACCCGCACCGGCCTGGGCTCCTTTCTGCTGCTGCTGGCGCGCCCACGCCTGGAAGTCCGCGGGCCGCATCACGATCACCTTCGCGCGCATGAGCGCGTGCCCGAGCCCGCAGAGCTCCGTGCAGATGAGCGTGTCCGTCCCGACCTTCGTCGGCGTGATCGGGAGATGCGTCGTGATGCCGGGGACCGCGTCCTGCTTCTGGCGGAACTCGGGCACCCAGAACGAGTGGATGACGTCGAGCGCCGTCAGGTTGAGCTCGACCTGACGGCCCTCCTCGAGCCGGAGCTCGGTCGTCTCGAAGTTTCCGTACTGCGGGTACTTGAAGCTCCACGCGAACTGGCGCGCGGTGACGTCGACCTGGAGCCGGTTCGACTTGAGGTCGCTGTTCTCCGCGAGCGCGACGGCGCTGATGACGGCGATGATCGTGACGAGAATCGTCGGGATCGCGGTCCAGGCGATCTCGATGCCCGTGTGCCCGTGGATCGGCGGGCCGTCGGCGTCGTCGTCCGGCCTCGCGCGGAACGTCATGACCGAGTAGACCGTGACCGCGGCGACGACCGCGAACACCGCGATGCAGATGCCCACGACGACCCAGAAGACGAAGTCGATCCGCTCCGCCTCCTTCGAGTAGGCCGGGGGCAGCCAGGGCACGAAGATTGCGACCGCGGTTGCAGCCGCAGCCGCCAGTAGAGCGATCACCACGAGCCGAACGATTGCTCCCCTGCGCACCGAGCGCGAGCCTACTGAACAGGCAGGTGCACTGCCTAGTTAGTAACGGGCCTCACCCGGGTACAGGAGGGGGGAACCAAGGAGGTTCATTTGGGAATCGGAGTTAGTTTGCTACTGATCGCAGGCGGGGCAATTCTCGTCTGGGGAGTCAATGCCACGGTCGCGGGTCTCGACGTCAATGCAATCGGGGTCATCCTGATGGTCATCGGCGTCATCGGCCTCGTCCTCTCGATGATCTTCTGGTCGTCGTGGGGCGGTGTCGGCGGCGCTCGGCGCCGGTCGACGTACGTCGAAGAAGGCCCCCCTCCCGCTTAGGTCATCTCTCGCCTGGCCCATGGCTCACGCCGTGGGCTAGGCATTTCCTGCGCTAGAGCGCGGACATCGGGTTGACGTTCGCGCCGCGCACGAGCACCTCGAAGTGGAGGTGCGGGCCGGTCGCCTCTCCGGTCGAGCCGACGAGCCCGACGGTGGCGCGGGCCTTCACGTACTGGCCGACGCGGACCGTGATCCGGGACAGGTGCGCGTAGCGCGTCCTCACGCCGTGCGCGTGCTCGAGCACGACCAGCTTGCCGAAGCCCTCGCCGACGGCGGCGAAAACGACGCGTCCCGGTGCGGCGGCTCCGACCGGCGTGCCCTTGGCGGCCGGGATGTCGATTCCCGCATGGAAGCGATTGCCGCGCGGCCCGAACCCGTCGCCGATCGCGCCGGCCACGGGCTGCAGGAGCTTGATCGGCGAGCGGGGAACCGCGCGCCGAAGGGCGGCGTAGGTGTCGGGCCCGGCTGTTCCATCGGAGTCGAGCCCGGCCCAGAGCTGGAACTTCCTGAGCGCGGTGTCGGTATGCGCCCCGAGGAAACCGTCGAAGGTCGCGGACGGGAAGCCGTGCCAGGCGAGCGCGAACTGGAGCGCCGCGACGTCCCATCCGCGGCAACCGATGGCCAGGTCCCGCTTTCCGAGTGGGCCCTTACGCCCGTAGCGGCCGAAGGCCTTACGCGTGCGCGGTCCCAGGACGCCGTCCGGGGAGAGGCCCTTGCGGCGCTGGAACCGGCGGAGCGCCTGCTCGGTGTTCGGGCCGAGCACGCCGTCGACCGTCCCTTCGAACAGGTGGTGCGATCTCAGACCGACCTGGAGCGCGGCGACATTCGGGTTCCCTGCGCCGGATGCGCCTCCCGCGAAGGAGGCCGCGAGGAGCCCGAGTACTGCGAGAGTCGCCCACCACGCTCTCATGCAACCTTGAATCGGTGCCACCAGCGGCCCTCCCATCCCCCAAAAGGGGGAATCAGAACGAGGGATCAAATCCCCACTCCGGGGGACGCCGCAGGACCCTACACGCGTGATAGTGCGAATCCAGGCGTTTTTCGAACGACCGGAGGGCAATTCTGCGGCGAGACCAATATTTTCGGCCGACCCCTACGCGGGGCGTCTTCGGCATCGGCCGGTTCCTGTGTGTGGGGCTGCTCGCGGTTACCGCGGCGTACGGCATCGAGGCCCTGCTGGGCGCCCACGGGCCCGTCGACTCGTTCTTCGACAGCTGGGTCTACAACGGGTTGCTCGTCGCAGCGTCGCTCGCGTGCCTTGCACGCGGGATCGCGGTCAAGGCCGAGCGGCTGCCCTGGCTTCTGCTCGCGATCGCGCTGGCACTCTGGACGGCCGGCGATCTCTACTACTTCTTCGCCTTCTCCGGGAATGCCGATGTTCCGATCCCCTCGGTGTCCGACCTGTTCTACCTCGCGTTCTACCCGGTGAGCTACGTCGCGCTCGCGCTGCTCCTGCGCCGGCGCATGCGGGGCTTCCGCGGCAACCTCTGGCTGGACGGCGTGATCGCGTCACTGGCCGTGGCCGCGCTCGGTGCGGCCATCGTCTTTGACGCGGTGCTGAAGTCGACCGGAGGCAGCACGCTCGTCGTCGCGACGAACCTCGCCTATCCGCTCGCCGACGTGCTCCTGCTCGCACTCGTCGTGGCGACGTTCGGCCTGACCGGCTGGCGCTTCGACGCGACTTGGGCGTTCGTCGCGGTCGGCTTCGCGGTCTTCGCGCTCGCGGACAGCTTGTACCTGTACGAGACCGCAGCGGGAACGTACCGCGAGGGCGGCCCGCTCGACGTGGGCTGGCCGCTCGGCCTGGCGCTGATCGCGTGCTCGGCGTGGCAGCCGATCCGCAAGCTCGAAGGCGTGCGGGACGAAGGCTGGCAGGCGCTCACACTCCCGACGTTCTTCGCGCTCGTCGCGCTGTCGCTCCTCGTCTACGACCACTTCGTCCGTATCAACACGCTGGCCCTGGCGCTCGCCTCGGCGACGATCGCGGCGGTGATCGTGCGCGCGGTGCTCACGTTCCGTGAGCGCGTGCAGTTGCTGGCCGCGAGCCGCGAGGAGGCGCTGACGGATGCATTGACGGGCCTCGGCAACCGCCGGCGGTTCATACTCGAGCTCGACGCGGCGCTGGGCGACCACGGCGCGCCGTTCACGCTCGTCGTGTTCGACCTCGACGGGTTCAAGGCGTACAACGACTCGTTTGGCCACTCCGCAGGCGACGCGCTCCTCGCGCGCGTGGCGGGCCGGCTTGGCGAGGCGGTCGAGCGCGAGGGGCGCGCCTACCGGCTCGGCGGTGACGAGTTCTGTGTCCTGGCCGCTGCGACGAACTTCCGGACCGATCTTCCAGAACGAGCTGCGGCAGCGCTGACGGAGGAAGGCGAAGGCTTCGCCGTCAGCTGCTCGTACGGCGCGGTGCTGATGCCGTCGGAGGCGACCCGGCTCAGTGAGGCTCTGAGCATGGCCGACCATCGCATGTACCTCCACAAGCAGCGGCACCGCGCTCCCGTCGACCCTGTCGAGGCGCTGGGCGCGGCGCGCAACCCCGCGAGCCCTGTCGCGGACGTGGCCGAGCTGGCCCAAGCCGTCGCGCGCAGGCTCCGCGTCTCGTCCGACGAGCTGTCGAGGATCCGGCAGGCCGCCGAGCTGCACGACGTCGGCAAGCTTGCAATTCCCGAGGAGATCCTCAGCAAGGCAGGCTCGCTGACCGGGGACGAGTGGGAGTTCGTGAAGCGGCACCCGCTGATCGGCGAGCGGATCCTCGCGGCCGCGCCAGACTTCGGCGACGCGGCGAGGCTCGTCCGCTCGAGCCACGAGCGCTGGGACGGGACGGGCTACCCGGACAAGCTGTCCGGGCCCGAGATCCCGCTCGGCGCGCGGATCATCTCGGTCTGCGACGCGTTCGACGCGATGACGACGAGTCGCCCGTATGCGCCGCAGCTCGGCTCGGAGGACGCGATGAGCGAGATCGCCCGCTGTGCGGGAACGCAGTTCGACCCGGAGGTAGTGGCCGCTTTCGCATCGGTCCAGCTGGACTTGCAGACGGAGCTCGTCGCCTAGAGCCGCGCTCGAGCAGGTCGCAACGGCCGCGAGGCGCCGTCAGGCGCCTCGCTCGGTCGACCACCCGATGTCCCTCGGCCGGATTGGCAGCTAGATCAGGGCGTGCGAGGTCCCTGCGGCGCCCGCGAGATGCTCTGGACGACCTCGCCCGTATCCTTCTCCTTCGCTTCGCGGGCAACGTCAGCCTGCGAGACGACGCCCACGAGGCTCTCGTTCTCGCCGGTAACCGCCAGACGCCGCACCTGGTGCCGCGCCATGAGCTCGAGCGCGTCCGAGAGATCGTCGTCGGGATGGACGGTCACAAGCTCGCGCGAGGAGACTGCGGAGGCAGGCATCCCCTTTGGATCCTTGCCCTTCGCGATCGCGCGCACGACGATGTCTCTATCCGTGATCATCCCCACCAGCCGATCTTCTTCGACGACGGGGATCGAGCCGACGTCCTCCGCTTCCATCAACTCGGCGACCTCTGTCAGAGTCGTCTGCGGGTTCACGGCCCGCGGACGGCCGGTCATCACATCGCTAACTTTGGCACCCATGCTGCTCCTTCCAGTGTTTCCCTTGTGGTCCCCGGCATCGCGTCCGTGAAACCCCGGTGCTTACGCCGATAGGCGGCACTCGCACCTCGTAACCCTGGCGCGTCGCTCCGTTCCCGTCTGCCAGGAGACAGGGTTGGCCACACGGCCCGCTCGGAGGGTGCAGCGCGACCACGGAAGAGGTGGGCCGTGCAGGGATCGAACCTGCGACCTTGGGATTAAGAGTCCCCTGCTCTACCAGCTGAGCTAACGGCCCCGGCCGGGCGAGTGTAGCCGAGCAACCTGGGCCTTAACAGCGCCCTAACGGGTGCCGCGTACTCTGTGGCACGCGATGCGAGTGAAGGCGCTTCTGGCTCTGACGGCCGTGTTGGCGGCTGTCTCGGCGTCCCTCTCCATCTCGCAGGCACCGGCCAAGGAGACCCGTCCGAACGCGCAATGCTCGCTCGCGTCGACCGGGCTCATGCCGCTGACCGACATGGGCAACCGGCGCTACCGCGGCTACCGCGGCGGGCTCTATCCCGGCGGCATCAACCGCCCTTCCGCGAAGTACCTCAAGAAGGGCATGACCGCCGCGCGCCAGGTCCGCCCGATCAAGGGGAAGATCGTGCTGCTCTCGATCGGCATGTCCAACGCGAGCGCCGAGTTCCAGGCCTTCAAGCGCTCCTCGGACAGTGACACGCAGGTCAACCCGAAGGTCGTCGTCGTCGACGGCGCCGAGGACGGCTACGACGCGATCAACCTGAACGCGAAGCCCGCCTACTGGGACACCGTGGACGCCAAGCTCGACGCCGCGGGAGTCTCCGCCTCCCAGGTCCAGGCCGTCTGGCTCAAGGAGGCGATCGCCGGCGAGCATCGCCGCTTCCCCAAGGACGCGAAGGCACTGCAGACCCAGCTCCGCAAGATCATCAACACGATGCGCTTCCGCTATCCGAAGCTGAAGCTCGTCTACCTCTCGAGCCGTACCTACGGCGGCTATGCGATCACCGGCTGGAACCCCGAGCCCGCAGCGTACGACGGCGGGTACGCGGTTCGAGGCGTGATTCAGGACCGGATCAGCGGCAAGCTCAAGGGGCCGTGGGTCGGCTGGGGGCCCTACCTCTGGACCGACGGGCTGGCCGGCCGCATCGACGGGCTGCAGTGGACGTGCGACGACGTCGAAGCCGACGGCACGCATCCGTCGAAGAACGGCGTGCAGAAGGTCGTGACCCTGCTGACGACGTTCTTCAAGACCGACCCGACCGCGAAACGCTGGTACCTGGCTAGAGCGCACCCGTAGGGCGTCTGTACTATCGCCCCGCGGTGAAGGGACAAGTCGCAATCGTCGGCGCGGGCTACGTCGGCCTGCCGTTGGCCCAGGTGTTCGCCGGAGCAGGCAATCAGGTCCTGCTCGTCGAGGCGAACCCGGAGAAGGTCGAGCTCGTCAAGCGCGGCGAGAGCTACATCGGCGACGTTCCGTCGGCAGGGCTCGCGCAACTCGTCGAATCCGGCGCGATCGACATCACGACCGACTACGACGCGCTCAAAGAGGCGGATGCGATCCTGATCGCACTCCAGACGCCGCTCACCGCGCAGCGCGAGCCGGATCTCTCGATCGTGCTTGGCGCGGCCGAGGACATCGCGCCGCGGCTGCAGAAAGGCCAGCTCGTCGTGCTCGAGTCGACGACGTACCCCGGCACGACGCGCGAGCGGCTGGCGCCGATCCTCGAGAGCGGGAGCGGGCTCACGGCCGGACAGGACTTCCACCTCGCGTTTTCGCCCGAGCGCGTCGACCCGGGCCGCGAGGACTGGACGACGCGGAACACGCCCAAGATCGTCGGCGGCCTCACTCCGGCCTGCACCGAGCGGGCGGTCGAGCTCTACAGCCGCGCGCTCGAGACCGTGCACCCGGTCTCGTCGCCCGAGGCTGCGGAGCTGACGAAGCTCCTCGAGAACATCTTTCGCTCGGTCAACATCGCGCTCGTCAACGAGCTCGCACAGCTCTGCGACCGGATGCAGATCGACGTCTGGGAGGTCGTCGGCGCGGCGGCGACGAAGCCGTTCGGGTTCATGAGCTTCCAGCCGGGCCCGGGGCTCGGCGGCCACTGCATGCCGATCGATCCGTTCTACCTGACCTGGAAGGCGCGCGAGTACGACTTCTACACCGAGTTCATCGAGCTCGCGGGCAAGGTCAACGAGAACATGCCGTACTGGTGCCTCGGGAAGATCGCCCGCGCGCTGAACTCGCACGAGAAGGCGCTCAAGGGCTCGAGGGTGCAGCTCCTCGGGGTCTCCTACAAGGCGGACATCGACGACACGCGCGAGTCGCCGGCCATCAAGTTGATCGAGCTGCTCCAGGAGGCAGAGGCGGACGTCTCCTACCACGACCCGTTCGTCGGGGAGCTGCCCGAAGCCGGCCTCTCCTCGTCGCCGCTCGATCCGGCCGCCGTGGATTGCGTCGTGATCGTGACCGCGCACTCGGGGATCGACTACGACGAGCTCGTCGCGCAGGCGCCGCTCGTGGTCGACCTCCGCAACGCGACCGGCAAGAACGGGACCGGGAACGGCAAGGTCTGGAAGCTGTGATCCGGATCGGGCACGCGGGGCTCGGCTACTGGGGCCCGAACCTGGCCCGGAACTTCGGCTCGCTCGCCGACCTGCGCTGGCTCTGCGACCTCTCGCCGGAGCTTCTGGACGCGGCCGCGAAGACGCATCCTCAGGCGCGGACGACGGCGAACTTCCAGGATCTGCTCGACGACCCCGAGGTGGACGCGGTCGTGATCGCGACCCCCGTGGTCACGCACTACGAGCTCGCCAAGCAGGCGCTCGCGGCCGGCAAGCACGTCTTCGTCGAGAAGCCGCAGGCGCAGTCGAGCGCGGAGGCCGAGGAGCTGACCGCGCTCGCGGAGGAGCAGGGACTCGTCCTCATGCCCGGATACCTCCTCCTCTACCACCCTGCGGTCTCGAAGCTGAAAGAGCTCATCGACGCCGGGGAGCTGGGCGACGTGCTCTACATCTATGGAAACCGGCAGAACCTGGGTCAGTTCCGAAGGGACGAGAACGCTCTTTGGTCGATCGGTTCGCAGGACTTCTCGATGATCCTCCACCTCATCGGTGAGGAGCCGTCCGAGGCTTGGGCCCGAGGCGAGTCGTTCCTTCGCAAGGGCATCGAGGACGTCGTGTTTTCCTACCTTCGCTTCCCATCGGGCGTCGCTGCGCACACCCATGTCTCCTGGCTCGATCCACACAAGATCCGCCGGCTCACGGTGGTCGGCAGCGACAAGATGGCCGTCTTCGACGACATGGAGCCGGACCGCAAGCTCACGGTCTACGACAAGGGTCCGGTCGAGCGGCCCGCGAGCGACTGGCAGATTCGGGTCGGCGACATCCATATCCCGAAGCTCTCGCCGGAGGAGCCACTTCGCCGAGAGGTCGCGCACTTCCTGACGCTCGTCGGGGGCGAGGGGGATCGACTCGCGCCGGCTCGTGAGGGGCTCGCGGTCATCCGCACGCTCGAGCAGCTCCAGGAGTCGCTCGATACGGCAACGGTTTGAGGTTCTGATGGGTCGACCGGTCATTTCACACGGACGCCGGGCAAAGCCCGCCGTCCTGACGCCGGCACCGCGAGCGGTGCCTCAGGACCGCACCCCCGCGTGAGCCAGATCGCCGAGACCGCGGTCGTCTACCCCGGCACGGTGCTCGGGGAGGGCTGCGTGATCGGCGACCACGCCGTCGTCGGCAAGCAGCCCGCGCTGTCGCCGCGCTCGACCACGACGCGTGAGGAGCTGCCGCCGCTCGAGCTGGGAGCAGGCACGATCATCTCGGCGGGCGCGATCGTCTTCGCCGGCACGCGCATCGGCGAGCGCGTGATCATCGGCGACCAGGCGTGCGTCCGGGAGCGCTGCGAGATCGGCGACGACGTCGTCATCGGGCGCGGGTCACTCGTCGAGAACGACACGACGATCGGTGCGCTCACCAAGATCCAGGCGAACGCGTACGTGACCGCCTACTCGACGCTCGAGGAGGAGGTCTTCATCGCGCCCGGCGTGCTCACGACGAACGACAACTTCATGGGCCGCACCGAGAAGCGCCACGAGCTGCGGCGCGGGCCCACGATCAGGCGAGGCGCACGTGTCGGCGGCGGAGCCGTCCTCTGCCCCGCGGTCGAGATCGGCGAGGAGGCCTACGTCGGAGCCGGCGCCGTCGTCGTCCGCGACGTGCCTGCACGCGCGGTCGTCGTCGGCAACCCCGCGCGGCAGATCCGCGAGGTCGCTACCGACGAATTGCTCGAAACGCCGCCCGCGGACGCTTCCGGTACTTGAGCGTGTACCTGCCCCAGCCGGGCGACGTGACCTTCACGACCAGGTAGTACCAACCGGTCTGAGTGATGCGGAGCTTGATGCGGTCGACCGATCCGCGCGACCGGGACTGCGCGGCCAAGTAACGGAGGTTGGCGACCGACCCACCGATGGCGGTCGTCCCCGGCTTCCAGAGGAAGAGATCCGAGTTCGTGGCCGCAGGCCCGCGTAGCAATGCGACGACCTTCTGTCCTCGATTGAGCTTCACCTTGTAGACGTCGTCGCGATCGTCCCAGTAGTCGATCGTCGCCTGGATGCGCTGGCCCTTGCGGCCCCAGAGCGTCGCTGCGGTAGACGGACGGTCGTTCGCCTCGAACCGGTCGGCCCTCGGCAGCGGATCGCCAAGCGCGCGGACGGCGCTGCCGATGTCGAGCAGGCCCCAGCCGGTGAGCGGGTCGCGGTCGACGTCGCAGCGGACGCAGCCCGTGTCGGGGTTCGAGTCGGCCGCCGTGCGCTCGAGGATGTTGGAGACCTGATCCGACTGCAGCGACGGGTCGGTCGCGAAGAGCACGGCGGCGGCCGCGGACACCTGCGGCGCGGAGAACGACGTCCCTTCGCCCCGCCGGAACTCCATCGGCCCGCAGTCCGAGTAGCCCTGGAGGAGGCAACCGGGCCTCGAGCTCGCGGTCAGAGAGCGAGGCAGCGTCGAGAAGATCGAGTCACCCGGGGCCGCGATGTCGACGTAGCGGATATCGCGGTTCGAGAAGTTCGGCACGGTCCCGTCCCGGTTCAACGAGCTCACTCCGAGGACGTGCGGGAGCGCCGCGGGGTAGCCCGCGTAGCTCCACGGCTCGGTCGGCGCGCTGTCCGCGTTGCCGACTGCGGCGACGACGAGCGCGCCCTTGCTGACCGCGTACTGCACGGCTGCGGCCTCGAGCGGCGAGTACGTGTCGAGCCCCTTGTCGTGCGGGTCGCGGACGCCGCCGAAGCTCATGTTGATGACGCGCGCACCGTGGTCGACCGCCCAGTGGATCGCACGCGCCTCCGCGTCCGGCGAGATCGTCCCGTCGGAGCGCACGATCTTCGCGATCAGGAGCTCGACCGGGAAGCCGACGGACGCGATGCCCGTGCCGTTGTCCGTGGCGGCTGCGATTTCGCCCGCAACGAAGGTGCCGTGGCCGTTCGTGTCGGTCTCCCACGAGCTCGAGACGAAGCTCCGCCCGTCGACGATCTGGCTCTGGAGATCCGGGTGCCCGGAATCGACGCCGGAGTCGAGGACTGCGACGCGGACAGACCCGAGCGTGGGCAATTGCGACCAGGCGTCGAAGGCGTGGATGCGGCCGAGGTACCACTGCCGGTTGTACAGCGGATCGTTCGGCGTGAACGCGAGTTGCCGCATCGGGTGCATCCGCTCGACCCACGTCGTGCCCTTCAGCAAGTGCAGGTCGCCCATGTGCCGCGCGCGCACGGAGAGGGCGAACGGGCCGATCTTCGTCACCGGCTCGCCGGTCACGGCCTGCACCTGCCGCGCAACTGCAGTCTCGTCGGCGCCCTTCCGGATCCCGATCGCGAACCGGCCGGCCGAGGCCTGCGCCGGCACGAGGAGGGCGAGCACGAACGCTGCGAGGACGAGCCGCTTCATGCCGGCCCCACGGTCAGGGTCGGGCTGACGCCGGGCACGAACCCGCGGCCCGGCGCGAGCCGTGCGCGGTACTGCCCTGGCGTGAGGTTCACGTGTGCCTCGAAGTCACCGTTCTGATCGATCGTCGCGCGCGAGATCGTCTTCCAGCGGGCGCCGTCGAAGCGCTGGAGCGCGACGTTCCCGCCGGGAAAGAGCGGCCTCGCGTAGCCGCGCAGCGTCGAAGCGTCGGGCATGCCGTGGAAGCGGACGAGCGGAGCGACCGAGACGTGCGCGACGGCGCTTCGAGCCGCGCCGCTGACGAGACGGTAGTCGGTCGGCACACGCGGCTTGGCGGAGACGTTGACCGAGCCGCCCGGGCCCGGCGAGATCGGCCGCACCTGCTGCCACGGAGTCCCCGACTGACGCTGGTCGAGACGCACCGAGGGCAGCCTGCGCGCAACACCGCTCAGCGCGACGTTCTTCCCGTACGTGACGGGCGCCTGCGGAGTGGCCAGCGAGAGCACGCCGATCCGGAACCACGTCGAGCGGAGGTTGAGCGCGCGCCGCAGGTCGGAGCCGGTCATCGTCGATTCGCCCTCGGACCCGACTGCGGTCACGTTCAGGACATGGCCGGACGGGGCGGTTTGCATCGCGACGTCCGTCAGCTTGCCGCGCGCGCCGAGCACGCGCCTCAGCTTCGTCGCGGGAACGACGAACGGCCCCCAGCGGTGGTACGGAGAGATCGTGTCGTACGGGTCGCTCACGGACACGAGGTATGGGGCCCCGTCCGAGTCCGGCCAGACGTCGGAAGCGGAGGCCGTGCGGCCCCCGGAGCTCGAGAAGAAGTACGTCGTGGCCACTCGCCCGTTGTAGACGACGATCTGGCCCGCCGTGTCCTGCACGGCCGCAGTCGCCGACGGCGCCTCGTGCGAGATGCCGAGATAGACCTGACTGCGCGTGTCCGGATAGAGGTCGAACCACGACCCGCTCTTCTTGACTGCGAGCGCGTAGGAGCGCGCCGCGACCGCCTGGGCCTTGAGCGCCTCGGGCAGCCAGTCCTTCGGCATTTCCGACGGCACGACGCCGTAGAGGTAGGCCTCGAGTCCGACGACGTTGATCGCTCGCAGCGCGCCGTTCGCGACCGAGACCTGGATCTGGCCGCGGTACGGCCGGCTGCCGAACCTGAGCGGCGACTGGCCTGCGACGAAGGTCAATGGTGCAGGCAGCTGCTGTTTCTGCGGCGTGTCGGTCGTCTTGATCCGCAGCCCCGGCCCGAACGTCTGTGCACCGGGCGCGAGGTGCCACAGCTGGCCGAGCCCGTCGCGCACGGTGAACGGCGCCTGGGACGAGACCGTCAGCCGCGACTGCCCCTGTGCGAGGAAGACGCGCACCTTGGACACGGACGCCTGGCCGATGGTCGTGCCCTTGTAGTAGTGCGCGAGGATCTCGTCGTACGAGTAGCCCTGCTGCGCGTAGCCGAGCGCGCCCCACTGCGCCATGCCGACACCGTGGCCCCAGCCGCGGCCGCTGATCACGAAGACGGGCGAGCCGGGAAGAGCCTTCGGAGCGCTCTGGTTCGCGCCGCTCGAAGAGGCACCGGCGAGAACGGCGGTGGCGACGAGCGCGGCGAGAAGCGTGGAACGGGCCATGTCGCAGTGATTTCGGCTTTCGAGGTCGGTGTCCTGAGCGCCGACCGCAGGCGGAATTGAGGCTATCGCATCGTTCTGAATACGGCGCCCCTCTTTACAGGAACTTCAGAAAGGCCCAGCAATCGGAAGGTTTCTACCCTCGGACCTTCGGCTATGAATGGTCGAGGCATCTGATGAGCTCCGAGCACCGCCTCCTCCCTCCCCGGTATTTGCAGCCGACGCGCGTCGGCTACGGCGGCATGGGCGAGATCTTCCGCGCGGAGGACGAGGTGCTCGGGCGGACGGTCGCGATCAAGGTCTTGTCGGCGCAATACGCCCGGGACGAGTCCCTGCGGGCCCGGTTCACGCGTGAGGCACTGGCTGCTGCGCGGCTTTCGGGAGAGTCGGGCGCGGTCACGATCTTCGACGTCGGCGAATGGGACGGGCGGCCGTTCATCGTCATGGAGTACCTCGGCGGCGGCTCGCTCGAGGCTCGGCTGCGCGAGGGTGGGAAGCCCTCGGTCGGCGAGGCGCTTTCCTGGCTCGACCAGGCCGCCGGCGCGCTCGACGCTGCCCACCAGCGGGGCGTCGTGCACCGGGACGTGAAGCCGGGCAACTTGCTGCTCGACGACGACGGCGACCTCCGCGTGGCCGACTTCGGGATCGCCAGCGCTGCGGGACTGCACTCGCTGACGCTGACCGGCACCGTGCTCGGAACGGCCGGCTACCTCTCGCCGGAGCAGGCCCGCGGGGAGCGCGCGACACCCGCCAGCGACCTCTACTCCCTCGCCGTCGTCGCCTACGAGCTGCTGAGCGGGCACCGGCCCTTCGAGTCGGACAGCCCCACGGCCGAGGCGACTGCGCACGTGCAGGCCGAGGTGCCGCCGATCTCGCCGCGGCTCGATCCCGTGTTCCAGCGAGCGCTCGCGAAGGATCCGCAGGCGCGGTTCGAGACCGCCTCCGCCTTCGTCGCGGCGCTCCGCGGGGCGCTCGAGGGCGGGACCGCCGTGACGCGCGTGCTGCCCGTGGCGAAGCGCCGGTCTGCGTGGCCGCTCGTCGCGGCGATCGTCGCGGCGGCAGTGCTCGCCGGTGCAGGGCTCGCCGCGCTGTTCGCCGGCGGGAGCGGAGATCGGCAAGCGGCTCAGACAACGAGCGCTCGGACGACGCCACCGCCCCCGCCGCCTCCACCACCTCCGCCGCCCCCACCACCTCCGCCTCCACCACCACCCCCACCGCCGCCTCCGCCACCTGCTCCCACCGGCTCGGCGCTGACCGACCAGGCGACGGCGCTCCTGAACGACGGCAACCCGGCGGCCGCGGAGCCGATCGCCCGGCGCGCGGTCGCGGCGCTGTCCGGCTCAGGGGCCACGTACGAGGCGTACGCGGAGTACGACCTCGGGGCAGCCCTCGCCCAGCTCGGCCAGTGCGACGAAGCGCTCCAGCACCTCGAGCTCTCACGCCAGCTCCAGGGCAACCGGCCCGAGATCCGTGACGCGGAGAAGCTCTGCCGAGGCCACGGACCAAAGAAACGCGACATCAACGGCCTGGACCGACACCCGGACAACGAGCAGTGATGCATACGATGCCGCCGTGCGGATCCTCGTCACCGGCGCGGCCGGGTTCATCGGCTCGAACTTCGTCCACTACTGGCTGGGGCAGCATCCCGACGACTCGGTCGTCGCGCTCGACCTCCTGACGTACGCGGGCAACCGCGCCAACCTCGCCGGCACCGAGGAGCGCGTCCCGTTCGTCCAGGCGGACATCGCCGACATCGACCTCGTCGAGAACGTGCTGCTCGAGCACGAGATCGGCGTCATCGTCAACTTCGCCGCCGAGTCGCACAACAGCCTCGCGGTCGTCGACCCGGGGCTCTTCGCGCGGACGAACGTCCTCGGCACACAGCTGCTGCTCGAGGCGGCGCGCAAGGCCGAGGTCGAGCGCTTCCACCACATCTCGACCTGCGAGGTCTACGGCGACCTTCCGCTCGACTCGGGCGAATCGTTCAGCGAGGAGTCGCCCTACCGCCCGCGCACGCCCTACAACGCGTCGAAGGCCGCGGCCGACCACTACGTGCGCGCGTACCGGGAGACGTTCGGGCTGCAGACGACGATCACGAACTGCTCGAACAACTACGGGCCGTTCCAGTTCCCGGAGAAGGTGATCCCGCTCTTCGTCACGAACGCGCTCGACGACCGGCCGCTGCCGATGTACTCGTCGACGCAGAACAAGCGCGAGTGGCTGCACGTGCGCGACCACTGCCGCGCGATCGAGCTCGTGCTCGCGCGGGGCGAGGCCGGCGAGACGTACAACGTCGGCTCAGGCATCGAGGCGTCGATCGAGGAGATCGCCGACCGCGTGTTGGAGCTGACCGGGAAGCCGGAGTCGCTGAAGACGATCGTCCCCGACCGGCCCGGCCACGACCGGCGCTACCTGCTCGACTCGTCGAAGCTCCACCGCGAGCTCGGCTGGGAGCCTGAGGTCGGCTGGGAAGATGGCCTGCGCGAGACCGTCGAGTGGTACGCCGCGAACCGCGGCTGGTGGGAGCCGCTCCGCGAGCGGCTGCAGGTCGAAGAGACGGCCTGGACTACGAGCTAGCTAGCCGGTCGAGACATTCGCGCAAGCCCTCGCGCCAGTGCGGGAGCTCCGGCGCGCCGCGTTCGCTGCGCAGGACCGAGTTCGCGGGACGCGGTGCCGGGCGGCCAAGCTCCTCGGTCGTGATGCGCCGGACCCGGCAGGCGAGATCCGCGTCTTCGAAGATCGCCTCGGCAAACTCCGCCCACGTGCAGTCGCCTGCGGCGGCGACGTGGTACGTCCCGTACGGAAGCTCGAGCACGTCATTCGTCGCCCGGGCGAGATGACCGACGAACGTGGGCGACCCGCGCTGGTCGGCGACGACCGCGACCTCGTCCTGCTTCGAGCCGAGCTCCAGCATCGTCCGCACGAAGTTCCTGCTCGTCCAGCCGAAGAGCCACGACGAGCGGACGATCCAGCCGTCGCGCACCTCGCGCTCGCCGTCGAGCTTCGTGCGCCCGTAGACCGACAGCGGGTGCGGCTCGTCGGACTCGACGTACGGGTCCTCCTTCGACCCGTCGAACACGTAATCCGTCGAGAAGTAGACGACCGGCGCTCCGAGGCCCACGACGTTGCGAGTCCCCTCGACGTTCACGCGCGCGGCGGCATCCCGGTCGGACTCTGCTCCATCCACGTCGGTCCAGGCAGCGGCGTGGAGCACCACGGAACACTGTGGTACCAGGTCGGTTCGGGGACGCGTGACGTCCCAGTCCGAGCTCGCGAGCGCGACGGCGTCCGGAAAGACCTCGGTGAGCGCGGCGCCGAGCTGCCCGCCGGCGCCGGTGATCAGGACGCGGCCTGGTCCCGTTCCGAGAGGATCGGCGATCTCGTGCTCCACAGGTCGACGACGCGCGGGTCGTTCCACGGCACCTCGTGCTCGTCCGGATCGGCCGGGTCGTACTCCTCGGTCACGTGGTAACAGAACATGAGGTCGGTCAGCGCCTCGAAGCCGTGCGCGCACCGCCCGGGCACGTAGATCGCGACCGGGTTCTCGTCCCCGATGTCCTCCGTGAACGCCTCGGCGCTCTCGAGATCGAGCACGACGACCCGAGCCGTCCCCTGCACGCACACGAACAGATCGTCCTGCCCGCGCTCGTGGAAGTGCAGGCCGCGGATCACGCCCGCGCGCGAGAACGAGATGTTCGTCTGCCGCATCGGCTTCTCGTGCCAGCTCGCGCGGTTGAGCTCGACGAACCAGCCCCGCTCGTCCTCGAAGCGCTTGAGCGGAATCCGGCGCAGCCCCTCGATCACCGGTTCGCGCCGTGCTCGCGCACGTAGTCGTTGACTTCGTAATACGCGTCGATCGACTCGCCCGCGTCGCCCCAGAACCCGTCGACGACGTCGTACTCCATCGCTCCCTGCTCGACGAACCAGTTGTTGACGTCCGTGATCTCGAGCTCACCTCGTGCGGATGGAGACAGCGTCGGCAGGAACTCGAACACCGACGAGTCGTAGAAGTAGAGGCCGGTGACCGCGTACTCGCTCGGCGGGCTCTCCGGCTTCTCGACGATCCGCACGACCTTGTCACCGTCGAGCTCCGCCACGCCGAGATGCCGCAGGTGCTCCGGCTCCTCGACCTTCGAGAGGACGATGCGCGCGCCGCGCTCCTGGCGCTCGAAGTTCTCGATCGCCGGCTTGATCGACTTACCGAAGACGTTGTCGGCGAGCATGACGAGCACGCGGTCGCCGCCCGCGAATCGCTCCGCGAGCCCGAGCGCCTCGGCGATCCCGCCCTCGCGCTCCTGGTACGCGTACTGGAGCAGCCCGATCCCGTGCTCGTGCCCGTCACCGAGGAGGCGGAAGAACTCGCCCGCGTGCGTGCCGCCCGTCACGACCATGATCTCGGTCAGCCCGCCGGAGACGAGCGCATCGATCGCGTACGTGACCATCGGCCGGTCGTAGATCGGCAGCAGGTGCTTGTTCGTGATCCGCGTCAGCGGATGGAGGCGGCTCCCGGTGCCGCCGGCGAGGATGACGCCTTTCATGTCCGCGGGATCGTACGGCTTAGCGGCCGGCAGGGCGCAGGGCCGGCTGCCCGGGCTGCTTCGGCGCGAGCGGAGACGGTTCCACCCGGGCGACGCGGGCCGCCCAGTCCGGGAGCCACCAGTTCCAGCGGCCGAAGAGCTTCATCACGCTCGGCACGAGCAGCGCGCGAATGATCGTCACGTCGATGATGATCGCCGCCGCGAGCCCGAAGCCGAACTGCTGGAGCCCGACGAGCGAGCCGGCGACGAAGCCCATGAACGCGGCGAACATGATGATCCCGGCCGCGGTCACGAGCCGGCCCGTCTTCGCGAGCCCGGTCGCGACGGCGGTCACGTTGTCCTTCGTCCGGTCCCACTCCTCGCGCATGCGCGTGACGAGGAAGACCTCGTAGTCCATCGAGAGCCCGAAGAGCATCGCGAACAGGAAGACCGGGATCCAGCCCTCGACCTGGTCGTACTGCTGGAGCCCGAACGGCTTGCCCCAGCCGTACTTGAACGCCAGCACGAGCAGCCCGTAGGCGGCCCCGATCGAGAGCAGGTTCATGATGATCGCCTTCAGCGGCAGGAGCAGCGAGCGGAAGGCGCGCACGAGCAGGACGTACGTGAGCAGCAGCACTGCGAGCACAAGCCACGGGAATGCGCCGTACGTCATGTCGAGAAAGTCCACGCCGCCGGCCGGGCCTCCGCCCGCGAGGACGGTCACGCCGGCCGGGAAGCCGGAGGCCGGGACGATCTCGTCACGCAGCCGCCTGACGAAGTCCTGGCTCGCCGGCAGCCCGTAGTCCTCGCGCCCGATCGCCTGGAGGTGGAAGTAGCGGCCCGAGGGATCGACGAAGACCGGGCCCTTGCCTCCGATCACCTCCGCAACCTGCGGGTCGGCCTTCAGCTTCTTCGTCAACCGCGCGATCGCCGCCTGCACCGCTGGGTCCGAGACACCGCCGGGACGACCCGTGTCGCCGACGACCTCGCTGGGTGCGGTCGCGCCGTCGCCGACCGCCGCCGAGAGCACGTTCAGGCCCTTGACCGCCTCGATGTTCTGCGGAACACCGGTGTTCGAGCCGGGCGTGAGCTGAAGCGAGAGGATCGGCAGCGCCGCGAGCAGGAGCGCCGAGACCGTGGCCAGCGCGAACGGAATCGGGCGCCGCATGATCGTCCGCGCGAGCCGCGGCCAGAATCCGTTCACCGGGTCGGCGCGGCGCTCGTACATGCGGGCCGGGATGAAGCGCACGCCGTCGAGCCGGTCCTCGAGCCAGTAGATGAGCACCGGCAGGAGCGTCATCGCCGCGAGCACCGAGACGAGCGGGATGAGCAGGCCGGCGATCCCGAACCCGCGCATGAACGGTACGGGCATGAAGAGCATCAGCGCGAGGCCGATCGCAACCGCGGTGCCGCTGAAGACAACGGCTCGCCCGGCGGTCTCCATCGTGCGCTCGACCGCCTCGATCCGTCCCAGGCCCGCCCGGTGCTCTTCCCGGTAGCGGTAGACCATCAGCAGCGTGTAGTCGACCGCGATCCCGAGCC
>Ga0207674_10003707_pt1 | contig 18662 bp, 21 predicted proteins | sample KBSCornC72_FD_184303 | JGI IMG/M metagenome (GOLD analysis project Ga0207674, IMG submission 184303) | Corn rhizosphere microbial communities from Kellogg Biological Station, Michigan, USA - KBS Corn C7-2 (SPAdes) (version 2) | ecosystem: Host-associated > Plants > Roots > Rhizosphere > Soil ... | reverse complement strand
AACTACCGCTCGACTTCGCACATCCTCGCCGCGGCCGATGGCCTTATCGCCCACAATGCCGGGCGCCTCGGCAAGACTCTGTGGACCGACGCCGGCGAGGGCGAGAAGGTGCGGGTGATCGGCATCTGGGATGGGCCCGAGGAAGCGCGCCGGATCGGCGAGGAGATCGAATCGCACCAGATCCGCGGCGGCTCATTGGACGACGTCGCGATCCTCGTTCGCGCCCAGTTCCAGACCCGCGAGTTCGAGGAGCGATTCATCGCCATCGGCCTCAACTACCAGATCATCGGCGGCTTCCGCTTCTACGAGCGGGCCGAGATTCGCGACGCCATCGCCTACCTCCGGCTGATCCAGCAGCCGGCCGACGACCTCGCCTTCGAGCGAATCGTCAACCAGCCCAAACGCGGCCTCGGCGACAAAGCGGTCGCCGCGATTCACAAGCACGCGCGCGCGAGCCGCCAGCCGCTGCTCATCGCCGCCGCCTCGATCCTCGGCACCGACGAGCTCACCCCCCAGGCCCGCCGATCCTTAAGCAATTTCGTCGCCGACATCGCCCGCTGGCGCGGGATGGCCGCGGCAACGTTCCTCCCTGCCGGCGAAGCCGGTGGGGAGGGGGACCATGCGCAGCATGGTGGAGGGGCCAGCGGCGCCCTCCCCCATCCCGAGCTCGCCCGCATCATCCTCGAAGAATCCGGCTACACCGCGATGCTCCAGGCCGACCGTTCGGCCGAAAGCGCCGGCCGCCTCGAGAATCTCGCCGAGCTCACGCGCGCGATGGAGGAATATGAATCGCTCCAGGCGTTCCTCGAGCATGTCAGCCTGGTGATGGACAATGACGAGGCGCGGCAGGGCGACCGCGTCACCATCATGACCATCCACGCCGCCAAGGGGCTCGAGTTCGACATCGTCTACCTCCCCGGCTGGGAGGAGGGCGTGTTCCCCTCGCAGCGGGCGATGGACGAAGGCGGCCTCGCCAGCCTCGAGGAGGAACGCCGCCTCGCCTACGTGGCGCTGACCCGCGCGCGGCGCAAGGCGACCATCCTCCACGCCGCCAACCGCCGCATCTACGGCCAGTGGACCAGCAGCATCCCGTCGCGCTTCCTCGCCGAGCTGCCCAAGGCCGAGATCGAGGAAGAGACGACGATGACCGGCGGCGAAAGCCTGTGGCGCGCGCAATGGTCGGAACGCTCCGACCCCTTCGCCCACGTCGCCCGCCCGTCGCGCGGGCCCGGCTGGCAGCGCGCGACAAGAATCCCCTCTCCCCTCGCGGGAGAGGGCCGGGAGAGGGGGCGCTGGACCAACCAGCCGCCACTGGAAGCGAAGGCCTCCGCCATCAGCCTCGGCAACAAGGGCCGCGACGACCTCGCCCTCGGCCAGCGCGTGTTCCACGGCAAGTTCGGCTACGGCACCATCGCCGCGATCGAAGGCAACAAGCTCGAAATCGACTTCGAGCACGCGGGGCGCAAGAAGGTGCTCGACAGCTTCGTCAGCGCGGGGTGAGCGACGGCTCCTTCCCGGCGCCCGCGGGGTAATCGTCCCAGCTATTCAGCGCCGCTGTCATTTCCGGGGGCAGCTCGCGCATTCGCTCCGATGCCGCTTTTCGCAATGCCGGATCGGATCGCACTTTCTCCCACAGGGCGAGGTCTCGTTTCGGCCGGAAACTCGGCTGAAGCGCAACGAGCGCGTCCGGCGACAGATCGTTGCGCAGCTGGTCTTCGAGCAACGTGGCGAGTGCATTCGAATCCTTCATGCACGCGGCTCCTCTGACCTTCAGCACCGAATCCTCTTCAACGTAGTAATGCGGGTCTCGAGTATCGTTGCTGCGGAGTACCGGCTCGAAGGCGGCAACGGCCTCGGCGTGCCGGCCCAGGCCCTCGAGCGCGCAGGCCCTGATCCATCCAAACTGCCGATCGCTGCCGGCAACCTTTACGCCCCGATTGTCGCGGTTCCAGGCTGCCCAGGTTGCGTCGATGAGGCTCAAGGCCTCGCCATACCGCCCGGCGCGCGCCAGGAACGATGCCCGGCTGATCATCGCGTTGGGCGTAAAGGCGCTGGCGCCCATCGTCCGCTCCATGAACTCATACTGCTTGATCGTTCCGTCCGAATCGCCCCTTTCCCACCGGGCCGAAGCGATCACTCCGCCAACGCTGAACCATTCGATTCCGGACCAGCTCGTGCCGCCTTTGAAGCGGATCCCCGCCAGCTCTTGCTGAAGCAGGGTCTCGGCTTCGGCGCTGCGCCCGATCTGGATGAGATAGCGAGCCAGCTGGAGAACCGAGCGAACTCGGGGACGAACGGTGGATTCAACCGTGCTCGACGACGGCCGCTCGACCCGCCGGGCGGCGGCGGCGGCGCGCAACTTCACGAGGCCCCGATCCCGCATCGGCTCAAGCGTCGGCCCGGCCCACTCCGACAGGGGTTGCCACAGGAACTGCATGCGTTTGTCGGCGAGGAGCTTGAGCGCGTCATAAGGCGTGTCGAGCAAATGGATCTCGGGAGTCGCATTGTCCGCGGTACGCAGACGGATCGCCGCTTCATCCTTGTCCGTAAGCAGCTCGACGAACACCGGGCCCTTCGCGCTCGAAACCCAGCCCGATGCGCGAATATAGACCGCGGCGGGATCCGCGGCCTGCGCCTTGGCCAGCTCTGCGACCTGTGCGGCCAGAGCGGGGCTCGCCAAGCCCAAGGCGATCGCGACGACACACGCGAACCGAATCAACTTCACACACCCCTCCACTGAACCTCGTATGCAGATCGTTTCCTGTTCGAGCATCCGCGCCGCACGAGCGCAAGGGGGCCCAGCGAGCAGGACTGAGAAGGCGGGCGTGAGCGGCTGTGGAGCCGCCGCGCCGCCCAATTGCTGGCCCGCAACACGGTGGTCAGCGTCGGCGTCTTCCTGTTCGGCCTGGCGTTGCTGTGGCTGCTGGTCGAGCAGTTCGGCGTCCCGGCCGTCGCCGCGGCCGGCCTGGCCTTGTTCGTGCTCAACGCCGTGCTGAATTTTCGCACCCTTTAGTCGAACGGCGCTGGCGCGGACGACGCCCACCGGTCTAGCTCCGCGCCAGGCAAGGGAGGGGCCCATGAAAACGGTCATCGTCTTCATTCTCGGATTGATCGCCGCCCCGCTCCTGCTGGTCCTCGCGGGAATGCTCGGCTGGCTCGGCAGCAGCGGGACCGGCGAGCCGCCGGGCTGGGAAGTCTCGCTCGGCGGGCGCCTGGTCGACGCCGCGCTCGAGAAGCGCGCGAAGGGCCTGAAGAACCCGGTCAAGGCCGACGATGCGGCGGCGCTCGCTGCCGGGCGCAAGCTCTATGCGATGAATTGCGCCGGCTGCCACGGCACCGCGCAGGCGAAGAGCGACTGGGGGAGCAAGGGCTTCTACCCGCGCGTCCCGCAATTCTGGCAGGGCGACGGCGCCGACCTGACCCCGGAGGAGGCCTATGCCGCGATCCACGACGGGGTCCGCTACTCGGGCATGGGCGCGTGGCAAGACCTGATGAAGGAAGACGACATGTGGAAGGTCGCCAACTTCGTCGCGCGGATCGACGATCTCCGCCGCGACCAGCCGAAGGCCAGGCCGGCCGGCTAGGGCTGCGCGGTCGTTCCCTTGCGGACGACCGTCTTGATCCACGGGATGATCGAGGTCCAGCTCAATTCTTCGAACGTCTCGACGCCGGCAAGATTGCCCTGCCTCCAGATCACTTCCCCGGGAGGCACGTTCAAACCTTCGACGAACACGGACACGTAGGTCCCGCACGGCGGCAGTTCGTCGCCTTCGAGCTGCATCCCGCGAGCCGAGATGTTGCGCATGACTGCCGAGGAAAGATTCTCGGCGAACTTCAGGAAGACGTCACAGCGGACTTCAACTCGCGGCATGGTCCGGCGCTCGGACGGCTGGCTGACCAGCTTTCGGTTGAGGAAGGCCACCATGTCCACCGGCTCGTCAAAGGCGATGCCGAGCTCGCCGCGGTCGGTCCAGGCGACCGTCCCGGGGCGCTGGCCGATGTCGAGGTCGATCGCGACGTGGTCGCCGAGCGCGCTATTGAGCTGCCCAACCAGCGTGACTCCGCGGGAGGAGATGCTGCGGATCGAACATTCGCGGTATGAATCCGCCTCATGAATCACGCCCGGGTCAAAAGGCCCCTTCTCGAACGATGCGGTCGCATCGTCGGGCCACGGGAAACGGTCTCCCACGATAAAGGTCGTGACTGATGGCGTTTCAGTCATAGGCGATTCCAACATGGGTCGCCCAGAGCTTGGCCCTGCGAGCGCTAACAACTCGCTAACGCCGGTCGGCCGCAAACCACCGCAGCCACGCCCCAAGCCAACGCGCCAGGCCGCAAGGGGGCTGCGAAGCGCAACCCGGGTCCCCATATCGCGTTTCACCCCCAGAATGGACCGGTCGCGGACCGTCCCCGGCCGGCAGATGAAAGGCTCGGGCCATGCTCAAACCACTGCTTCTGGCAACCGGCGTCATCGCGCTCATGGCGACTCCCGCGGAAGCGAAGCACCGCCACCATCGCCACTATTACAGCTACGGCTACAGCAATTATTGGCCGTGGGGCGGCGCCTATCCGGGCTACGGCTACCCCGGCTACATGTATCGCAGCTCCGGATATCGCACCTACGGCTACTGGCCGCGCTACTACCGCTATCGCGATGGTGACCGCCGCTACTACCGCTATCGCGACTATGACCGTCGCTACTATCGCTATCGCGATGACGACGATCGCTACGACCGCTATCGCGACTCGTGGCGCCGGCACCGCGGGGACGGGGACGACCAGGGCGAGGACAACGACGACCAATAATTAGCCGATTCGCAGCTGCTCGATCCGGTCGCCGTCGGTGACGAAGCGAAACTGAAGTTCGATCGGCGAGCCGGGAAAGGTCCCGGCCACTCCAGTCGTGACGACGACCGTGTCACCTTCGCGTTGCGCGTCCCCGGGCGTCAGCCGGACATGATACTGGTCGTAAGTCGCCTGCGCCCAGGCCCGGATCTCCGAGCGGCCGCGATGATCGGAGTTCTCGTCATGAACCAGGGCCGTCTCCCCGAACAGGGCGGCGGCAGCCTCCGCGTCATGGGCGTTGCTGGCTTCGAAATAGGTCGAAAGCGGCGGTTTGAGCTCGATCGGCATGGCCCGGCTCCTTTCGCCGGAGGAGGTGGGTCCTGGAGCAACGCGCATCAAGCGGTCCGGGTAGGGTAATTCGGCCCCGCGCCCGGTAAACCGAGTCGCATGACGACGAACGGACCCAGGGGCGAGCGGGGCAGACCGCGGCACGACGACGTGCTCACTCCGGCCGAATGGAGGGTGGCCGAGCTGGTCCGCCACGGCCTCACCAATCGCCGCATCGCCGAGCGCATGGGGGTCAGCCCGGACGCGGTGAAGTTCCACGTCGGCAATGCGCTGTCCAAGCTCGGCTTCGCCGGCCGGAAGGAGCTGCGCGCCTGGGACGGCGTCGCCAAGGGCACCGCCCTCCACCAGTTGAGGAGAACCGCCATGGACGCGATCGCCCACACCGACAGCTACATGATGCTCGGCCAGGTGGCCCGCACCTGCCGCAGCGTCGCGGATTCGCGCAGCTGGTACCGCGACACCCTCGGCCTGCCCGAGCTCTACGCCTTTCCCGGCCTCGCCTTCTTCGACCTCGGCGGAGTCCGCCTGATGCTGACCGAGGAGGACGGCGACGACCCGGTCGCCGAATCGATCCTCTACCTGCGCGTCCCCGATCTTCATTCGGTCAGGGACGAACTCGCAGGCCGCGGCGTGAACTTCACCCACGCCCCGCACATGATCCACCGCCACGAGGACGGCACCGAGGAATGGATGGCCTTCTTCGAGGACAATGACGGGCGCCCGCTCGCCCTGATGACCCAGGTCCGGACGGAGGTGCGCTGACCGGGCGAAACGGCTACGGCCGCATTCATGCCCGACGCGCCAACCCGTATCGTCCGCGACAATCCGGACAAGCACCGCTTCGAGATCGACCTCGGCGACGGCAGCGTCGCCGTCGCCCAGTACACGCTGCCCGAAGGCAAGATCATGTTCACCCATACCGACGTGCCGCCGGCGCACGAGGGCCGGGGTCTCGGCAAGCTGCTGATCCGGACCGCGCTCGCCGCGGCCCGCGAGCGCGGGCTCCAGGTCATTCCGATCTGCCCGTTCTTCGCCGCCTACATCAAGAAGCATCCCGAGGAGCAGGATCTGCTCGACCCGGCCTGGCGTCACATCCTCGGCGCCTAGCGGTCGCGCTCGTCGCCCAGCGTCCAGCTCGGCGGGTCGCTCGCCGGGAACGACTCCTCGTCTGCTTCATCGACCCGATTGTCGGCCGGTTCGTCCTCGATTGAGCTTTGCTGCCGCGAGGATCGCAGCCAGCGCAGCACAGCGAAGACGCTGGTGCCTGCGACCAGGGCGGCGATGGCGGTTTTGACCCCCGGCTTCATGGCCGCTCCATAGCACCGGATTCCCGCCTGACGAGAGGCAGATTTCCGGGATTTGCCGGTACCGCGCGCCCCGCGGCGTCACTACATCAGCAACAAGAAACGGAACCCGACTCGGGTGCCGAGCATTCCCGCAACAAAAGTCAACAGAAAAATCAAGGTATTGAAAATGAAGCAGCTGGCCCTCGCGCTGGCGCTGACGGGATCGTGCGTTCTGACGACCTCGCTGTCCTCGACGCCGGCCCTCGCGCTGGAAACTTACGAAGCCAAGATGGAAGCCGGCGACGCCGCGTCGCAGGCGCGGGTCGACATGATCGACGCGTTCGGCCCGAAATTCCTGAAGGCCGGGCAATATGTGTGGCGCGACGTGCCGGAAGGCGCGGGCCCCGAACGCGTCGTCGTCAGCCTCTCCGACCAGCTGGCCTATCTCTATCGCGGCGACACTTTGATGGCCGTCGCGACCATATCGAGTGGTCAGCCGGGCCGCGATACCCCGACCGGCATCTTCGCGGTCCGCGGCAAGCAGCTGATGTATCGGTCGAAGAAATACGACAACGCGCCGATGCCGTTCGCGCAGTTCATCGACCAGTACGGCATCGCCATGCACGCCGGCTACAATCCGGGTCATCCGGCCTCGCACGGCTGCATCCGGCTGCCCTCGGCCTTCGCCAGGAAGCTCTTCACGACGACCGGCGTCGGCACGCCGGTCTACATCGGGTCCTGAGCCGTGGCGCGCTGGCCGGTCCCGTCGCGGGACACCCGTTTACCAACGTCGGTGACTCATTCTGAACCTTGTAACCCGGATACTCGTTGTAACGGCAAGACTCTGAATCCCAAAGGATTTGACGTGGTTACACGATTGCTTGCCGGCGCCGCCTGGGCGGCGCTGATGACCCTTGGCGTGCCCGCTGCGGCCGCCACTACGCCCGAGGCGCCACCGGCCGCGCGCTCCTTCGCCATGTTCGGCGATCCCGCCGTCACTGCCTTCTATGCGGCGCGGCGCGGGGCGCCGCTCTGGCTCGCCGACGGGCCCGGCAGCCCCGCCGCGGGCGAGCTGATCCAGATCCTCAAGCGGTCGGCGGCCGAAGGCCTGGACGACGGCCCCGCCTACGCCGCCCAGGCCGAAGCGCTGATCGCCCGAGCGCAGAACGGCGACTCCTCCGCGCTGCTCGAGGCCGACCGGCTGCTGTCGACCGGCTGGGTCCAATATGTCCAGCTGCTGCATCGCCCGGCGGCAGGCATGATCTACGCCGAGCAATGGGTCGCCCCGCGGCGCGAAAGCGCGAGCGACATCCTGAAGCTCGCCGCGGCGGCCCGCTCGCCCGAAACCTACCTGCGTTCAACCGTCGCCGTGAACCCGATCTACGCGGGGCTGCGCGACGCGGCGTTCAGCCAGCTCCAGGCGACCGGATCGCCGCCCGATCCGCGGGTCATTGCGAGTCTCGACCGGGTCCGGGCCTTCCCGGCGCGCGGCCGCTACGTCGTGGTCGATACCGCCAGCGCCCGGTTGTGGATGGTCGACGACGGCCGCATCGCCGATTCGATGAAGGTCATCGTCGGCAAGCCGACCAGCCAGACGCCGATGATCGCCAGCGCGATTCATTATGCGACCCTCAACCCTTATTGGAACGTGCCGCCCGACCTCGTGCGGACGATGATCGCGCACAACGTGCTGAGCCAGGGGCCCGGCTACCTGAACGCCCACGGCTACCAATTGCTGTCGGGCTTCGGCGACGACCCCCAGGTGCTGTCGGCCGGCGACGTCGACTGGAAGGCCGTGGCCGACGGCACGGCCCAAGTCCGCGTGCGCCAGCTTCCGGGGCCGGGCAATTCGATGGGCCACCTCAAGTTCGGCTTCGCCAACGATGCCGGCATCTTCCTGCACGACACGCCGAAAAAGGAGCTGTTTGCGAGCGACGACCGCGACCTTAGCAACGGCTGCATCCGGCTCGAGGATGCCGAGCGGCTCGGCCGCTGGTTGCTCGGCCGCGATCCCTCGACGGATTCGTCAGACCCGGAGCAGCACGTGCTGCTGCCGTCGCCGGTGCCGGTCTATGTCACCTACCTGACAGCCCAGGCGGCCGACGGCCGGCTGACGTACGCCGACGACGTCTACGGTCGCGATTCCGCCAAGGAGCTGGCGGCCCTGCGCTAGGCGCGAGCGACCGGGATTTTCAGGTACACCGATCCGTCCGGCTCCGCCGGCGGCAGGCGGCCGCCCCGGATGTTCACCTGGATCGCCGGATAGAGCAGCTTTGGCGCGCACAGGGTCGCGTCCCGGGCGCGGCGCATGGCGACGAACTCCTGCTCGGACGTGCCGCCGCCGATGTGGACGTTGCGGTCGGCCTCCTCGCCGACCGTCGTCTCCCACGCATAGCCGTCGCGGCCTGGCGCCTTATAATCATGGCACAGGAACAGGCGCGTGTCGCGCGGCAGCGCCAGGAGGCGCTGGATCGATTGGTAGAGCCGGCCCGCGTCGCCGCCGGGAAAGTCGCAGCGCGCAGTGCCGTAGTCGGGCATGAACAAGGTATCGCCGACGAATACCGCGTCGCCGATCCGATAGCTGACGCAGGCCGGGGTGTGGCCGGGCGTCGCGATCACCTCGACCGTCAGCTCGCCGAGCTCGAGCCGGTCGCCGTCGGCGAAGCGGCGATCGAAATCCTCGGTAGCGAGGTCCTTCACCCCGAGCATCGGGCCGAATACCTGCTGCACCGCGTCGATGGCGGCGCCGATCCCGACCCTGGCGCCGGTCCGCTCGCGAATGATCGCGGCGCCCGACAGATGGTCGGCATGGACGTGGGTTTCGAGCACCCACGCGATGCGAAGCTTCTGCTCGTCCGCCGCGGCGAGGATCTGATCGATCGAGCCGGTGGAGATCCGGCCTGACGCCGGATCGAAATCAAGCACCGGGTCGATGACCGCGGCGGTGCCCGTCGCCGGATCGGCGATGAGATAGCTGACGCTGTTGGTCGCCTCGTCGAAGAAGGCGGTGATCCCCGGTGCCGGCCCCATCGGGGCCAGCTTATCGCCTTACACCGCGACCTCGTCCATCGTCTTCAATTCGGGCTTGGGCAGGCCGTTCGCCTTGAAAGTCTCGGTCAGCTCCACCTTGCGCGCGGCAAGCTCGACGCCGAGCGCATCCATGTCGAGCCCGGCCTTGCGCGCCTGGGCGAACAGCCCCTCCATCCGTTTCTCCTCTTCCTCGACGTGGTGCTCGATCTCTTCCTGCAGCACCTTCACCTTGGAATCGAAATAGTCGTCGGCCTCGCCCGCGCCGGAGGCGATCTCGGCAATCAAGACCTTGGCCGCGTCATGCTCGACATAGCTTTCCTTGAGCAAATCCTCGTCGACCTTCCCTTCGCAGGCCGGATAGAAAATCTCCTCCTCGATCGCCGCATGGACGCTGAGCTCGAGGCAGATCTGGTTGGCGAGTGCCTCCTTGCGCCCGTCGCCGCGGGCCTTCTCGAATTGCTCGAACAATTCCTCGACCGTGCGGTGGTCGGCTTTCAACAGGGCAATCGCGTCGCGGGACTCAGGCATGGTACGCTCCTTTGAACTTTCGCGAAGGAAACCAATGGCCTGTCGCGGATGTTCCAATAGCCATGAGCCATCCGCACATCACTGAGCCGGTGTTTCTCGGCGTCGACTGGAAGGGCCTCGGCTACCTCGTGTCGATCCTCAGCGTGTTCCTGCTCGGGGCGATCGCCTGGCCCAAGCCGGAGGATCCGCGCTGGCACTTGCCGGTCCTGCTCGCCGGCATGGTCGCCTCGATCCTCGGCATGGCCCTGCGCTACAAGGCCCACCTCGACCAGCAGCGCGAACTGAAGAAGGCCGAAGCCGAGGCGAAGGCGAAGCGTTAGCGGCGCCCCAGGCGCTTGCGCGACGGCCCGCCGTCGCCGCTGCCGACCTCGTCAGGCTCGGTCTCGATCGCGCTCGCCTCTTGCCCCTTGTTCAGCTCCAGCCAGTCGCGAAACGGCAGATGATAGAGCATGTCCATCACCTCGAACTCGAGCCCGCCGGGCTGCCACGTGTCGCTGTTCCACAGCGCGACCACGCCGCTCTTCTTCGCCGGGTCGAACAGGATGAACGAGCGATAGCCTTTGATCCCGCCGCGATGGCCGACGATGCGGTGCCCGGCATAATCGTAGCTGCGCCAGCCGTAGCCGTACCACGCGGTGCCGACCCGCTCGAGGAACTTCCGCAGGCGCCCGCGCTCGCCCGGAGTGACCACATAAGGCGCGTGGATCGTGTCGAGCACGTGGCCGTCGAGCACATCGGGCATTTCGCCCATCTGCGCTTCCATCCACAGCGCCATGTCCTTGATGTTGCTGTTGACGCCGGCCGCTCCCGGGACCTTGTAATAAGTATCGACCATCGGCCACGGCCGCCGCCCGCCGCTGTGCGGCCGCGCCCAGCTCGCGTTCGATTGCAGGCCCTCCATCGACACGCTGCCGCTGGTCATCCCGATCGGATTGAACAAATAGCGCCGGACCGCTTGCTCGTACGGCAGGCCGCTGATGCGCGACACCATCTCGCTCGACGCATCGTAGGCCACGTTCTGATAGTCCCAGCAGGTGCCTGGAGCGCACACCGCATTCAGGGTCGCGAGCTGCGTCCGGAGGAAGCTCGGGTCTTGCCCCTCCTCGAGCTTGTTGGCGAAGGCATCGCGATAGAGGCCGAGGCGATGCGACAGCACGTCGCCGACGGTCGCGCGATACTCGGCCTGCGCCGGCAGCTTGAGGTCCGGGGCATAGTTTACCACCGGCGCCTTCAGGTCGATCTTGCCCTCTTCGGCGAGCTTGGCGACCATCGTCGCCGCCACGCCTTTCGACACCGAGGCCCAGCGGAACACCGTGTCCGGAGTGACCGGATCGTTCGACCCGGCCAGCGTCTCGCCATAGCCGCGGAGGAAGGTGATGCGCCCGTTCTCGACCACGCCGACGGCGAGGCCGACCATCGCCGGCCTGGTCATCAGCTGCTTCAGCCGCTGGTCGAGCAGGGCGTAGTCGACGTCGCGCCGGGCCTCGGGCGACAGCGCCGCGAGCCGCAGGTGGGCCTCGGTCGGCTTGGACGCGTCGGAGCGGGTGCTGTGCGGCCGCGTCGCGAGCAGGGAAGCGGCCATCAGCAGCGCAATGGCGCCTAACGCAATTTTGGCCGATGATTCCAAAAGCTTCTCTCCCCGCCCGCTTCCCCTCTGGCGCGGCGGTCAACAGCCCTCAATCGCAGCGTTACGCGGTTGCGACAGAGCGATTCAGCAATGCGACGAACGGGCTTCTGGCCTTCGCGGTTCCACTATCCTAAGACCCGCGCCCGGGAGACTGGCCGGTAATGCAATTTCTGAAGACTGTGTTTTGGGTGCTGGTCGCTGTCCTCGTGGTGCTGTTCGCGACGCGCAACTGGACCCCGGTGACGATCAGCCTGTGGGCCAATCTGCAGGCCGACATCAAGCTTCCGGTCCTGCTGCTGATCGCCTTCCTGCTCGGCTGGCTGCCGACCTGGCTGATCCACCGCGCCCGGCTGTGGACCCTCAACCGTCGGCTCGACGCCTTCGAGCGGCAGCGCGCCACGCCGGTTCCCGCGGAAGCGCCGCCCCCGGTCTCGGCCGATGACGCGGAGCCCGCGGCATGAAGCCGATCTTCGTCGCCGTCGACACGCCCGACGTCCACAAGGCCGCGGCCATCGCGCGCAAGGTGTGCGGGATCGCCGGCGGCATCAAGCTCGGCCTCGAATTCTTCTGCGCCAATGGTCGCGAGGGCGTGCTTCGGGTCGCCGAGCACCGCATGCCGATCTTCCTCGACCTGAAGCTCCACGACATCCCCAACACGGTCGCCAAGGCGGTCGAGGCGCTGGCCCCACTCGACCCGGCGATCCTCACCGTCCACGCCGCCGGCGGGATCGAGATGATGCGCGCGGCCAGGGCCGCCGCTCCGCGCCGGACCCGGGTCGTCGGAGTCACCGTGCTGACCAGCCTCGACCAGGGCGACCTCGCCGCCGCCGGAACCGCCGGCTCGCCGGCCGAGCAGGTTGCGCGCCTCGCAGCGCTCGCCCGGGAAGCCGGGATCGACGGCATCGTCTGCTCCGGCGAGGAAGTCGCCGCGGCGCGCGCGGCCTGGCCCGACGGTTTCCTCGTCGTCCCCGGCGTCCGGCCGGCGGGCACCGAGGTCGCCGACCAGAAGCGCGTGGTGACGCCGCGCCAGGCGCTCGACGACGGCGCCTCGGTGTTGGTGATCGGCCGCCCGATCACCGCCGCCCTTGATCCGGCACGGGCGATCGCCGACATCGCCGCCGATCTCACCCAAACCCCGGAAGAGGCGAGAACCTGAATGAGCTGGCTGAGCCGAGTCCGCAGCGGCATCCCGTTCCTGCCCAAGCGCCAGAGCGCCGAGAACCTCTGGCACAAATGCGCCAAGTGCGGGACGATGGTGTTCCTCAAGGAATGGGAAGAAAATTACCGCGTCTGCCCGCGCTGCGACTTTCACGACCGGATCGGCCCCAACGCCCGGTTCGCGCAAGTGTTCGACGCCGCCAGGTACGCAATCATTCCGGCCCCCGAGGTGCGCGAGGACCCGCTCCGCTTCAGGGACAGCAAGCGCTACACCGACCGGCTCAAGGCGGCGCGCTCCGCGACCAATGAGCGCGACGCGCTGATCAACGCCCGCGGCCGGATCGACGGCCACAAGGTGGTGGTCGGGGTCCAGGACTTCGCCTTCATGGGCGGGTCGATGGGGGTGGCCGTCGGCGCGGCATTCGTCGCCGGAGTCCGGGCGGCGATCGCCGACCACTCCCCGTACATCATCTTCACTGCCTCGGGCGGGGCGCGGATGCAGGAAGCCGTGCTGTCGCTGATGCAGCTGCCGCGGACCACCGTCGCGCTGCAGGAGCTGCGCGAGGCAGGCCTGCCGTACATCGTCGTGCTGACCGACCCGACGACCGGCGGCGTGACCGCTTCCTATGCGATGCTCGGCGACGTCCAGCTGGCCGAGCCCGGCGCACTGATCGGCTTCGCCGGCCAGCGGGTGATCGAGCAGACCATCCGCGAAAAGCTGCCCGAGGGCTTCCAGCGCGCCGAATATCTGCTCGAGCACGGGATCATCGACATGGTCGTCCCGCGGGCCGAGCTGAAGGCGCGGCTGGCCCTGCTGGTCGGCTACCTGTGCCCGGAGGCCAAGGCGGCGGCGTGAGCGATCGTTGTTCCTCCCTGCAAGCGAAGCTTGTGGGGAGGGGAACCATCCAACGCAGATTGGATGGTGGAGGGGTAAAGGACGCCAGCGCCAGTTACCCCTCCACCATGCTTCGCATGGTTCCCCTCCCCGCGCCGGCGGCGCAGGGAGGAATTAGTGGCTGACTTCGCCCGCTCGACCCACCCCGCGGTCCAGGCCCAGCTCGACCGCCTGGAGAAACTCTCCCCCGCCGGCGACCGCCTCGGGCTCGAGCGCATCAGCGCCCTGCTCGATCGCCTCGATCGCCCGCAGGACAGGCTTCCCCCCGTCTTCCACGTCGCCGGGACCAACGGCAAGGGCTCGACCTGCGCCTTGCTTCGCGCCGCGCTCGAAGCGTCGGGCCAGACCGTCCATTTGTTCACCAGCCCCCACCTCGTCCGCTTCAACGAGCGCATCCGGATCGCCGGGCGGCTGATCGGCGACGAGCCTCTCGCTGGGCTGCTGACTGAGGTCCTCGATCAGGGCTCGGGCATCGAACCGAGCTTTTTCGAGGTCGCAGCGACGGTTGCCTTCCTCGCTTTCGCCCGCACCCCCGCCGACGCCTGCATTCTCGAGGTCGGGCTCGGCGGCCGGCTCGACGCAACCAATGTCGTCGCGCGGCCGGCGGTGACCGGCATCGCCAGCGTCGGGCTCGACCACCAGCAGTTCCTCGGCACCACGCTCGCTGCCATCGCCGCGGAAAAAGCCGGCATCGCCAAGCCCGGCGTGCCGCTGGTCAGCGTCGCCCAGCCCGCCGAGGCCGAGGAGGCCATCGCGGCCGCCGCCGCCGAACGCGGCGCGCCTTTGCTCCTCGAAGGCCGCGACTGGGCGCTCGACTCGTCGCTCAAGCCGGCGCTGGCCGGCCCGTACCAAGTCCGCAACGCCAATCTTGCCTGGCAGATGCTCGCCCACCAGGATGCGCTCGCCGTCAGCCGGTCGGCGTTCCTGTCGGGGCTCGAATCCGCCGATTGGCCGGCCCGCTTCCAACGCCTGCGCGACGGGCCGCTGGGAAGCGTCCCGACCTGGGTCGATGGCGCGCATAATCCGGCGGCCGCCGCCGCTCTGGCCGAAACGCTAAACGAGCGCGGACCGATGCATCTCGTCCTCGGAATCCTCGCCAACAAGGACGCCGACGCGATCATCGCCGCCCTCGCGCCGCATGCGCTGTCGCTGACCTTCGTTCCAGTCGCGGATCACGCGCACCATGATCCGCGCGATCTCGCGCAAAGCTTCGGCGGCCGTGCTTCAGCCTCGCTCGCGGAGGCGCTGGCGGCCCTCCCCGCGCCGCGGCTGGTCGCCGGCTCGCTCTACCTCGCGGGCGAAGCGCTCGCCGCCAACGGCGAAGTCCCCGACTAGGTCCGGAGCGTGGTCAGCTCGTTCATTGCCCAGTCGTACATCGGGCCCTGCGAGGCCCGCGTGTGGCGGTCGATATATTTCATCCGATGCTCGACTTCCTCGAGCACGCGCCGGGCTTCGCCGCGGCGGCCGACCTTGAGCAGCAAGGCGGCATAGCGGCAGCGCGCCTCGTCGCCGGCCATCCGGTCCATGACGTCGCCGTACAGCGCCAACGCCTCGTCGCTGCGCCCCATCTCTTCGAGGATCCGGCCGCGCAGCAGCTTGGCGCGGTCCTGGTCCGACTGCGCCGTCACGTTGGGCAAAGCGTCGAGCACCGACAGCGCTTCGGCCGGTCGGTCGTTGAGGAACAGCGATCGCGCCAGCTTCTCGCCGGTGCGGAAGTCGGGGCGCGGCCCGGCGCCGCGCTGGTAAAGCGGCAGCGCGGCCGAATGCCGGCCGAGCTCGGTCAGCGCGTCGGCGACCCGCAGGCGGTTGGCCATTGTGTCGGCGACGTCGAGCGCCTGTTGCGCGGCGCGCAGCTCGCGCTCCGGGTCGAGCTTCTCGACCACCGTCTGGCGGGCGGCGCGGACGTGGCGGTTGTGCTGCAGCGTCGGCAGGATCTCGACGATGAAATAAGCGAGCGCGCTCGCGACCGGCAGGAACACCAGGGCCATGATCCAGATCGTGTTCCGCCCGCGGCGGATCACGTCGACGACGCAGTAGATCTGCAGCGCGAGAATGGCGAGATAGACGATCATGCCGAAACCATGTCCCCCCGACAATCGCCGCACGCTGACGGGATTTCACCCTTAGCCGGAACACCTTAATCGATTTCTAGCGGCCTGATCTAGCGGCTTGGCTGCGCCTTTTTCGGAGGATCGTCGACCTTGGCGGCGGTGCCGGCCTCGGCGCGGCGGCCCTCGGCCGTGACCCGCATCCATTCGAGCAGCACGAACAGGATCGCGAACGCGCCCGCCGCGGCGGTCCAGCGGAACACGGTCGCATAGCCGTAGGTGTCGAACGCCTCGCCGGCGATGCCGCGGCCGAGCGAGCCGACGAGGAATGTCAGCGACGACAGCAGGGCATATTGCACGGCCGTGAAGCGCTTGCTGACGATGCCGGACAGGTAGGCGACGAACGCCGCGCCCGCGATGCCGGTCGAGATGTTCTCCATCGAGATGGCGAGCAGCAGCCGGACCATCCGCTCGTCGAACCCGAACAGGCCGAACAGCTGAGTCAGGCCGATCGTGCCCGCGACGGCGTCGAGACGGGGCCCGCCCTCGGCGAGGTCGGCGTAAACGAAATTGCCGAACACCGGCAGGATCGCGCCGATCAGCACCGTCGGCAGCCGGCCGATCCGCACGAACAGATAGCCGCCGAGCGCAATCCCGATCATGGTCATGAAAATGCCGAACACCTTCGACGCGAACGCCACCTCGTCCTTCGAATAATGGAGGAAGTCGAGGTAGAAGGGGAAAGCGAAGCTCGACCAGATATTGTAGCACAGCGCGTAGGTCAGGATCAGCCCGATCACGATCAGCACGCCCCAGCCGAGCCGGCCCGCCAGCTCGCCGAGCGGCGCTACCAGCGACACATAGAGATGGTTGAGCGCGGTCCGGCCCGGCTTGTGGGTGTGGTCGTCGGCGGTCAAGACGTAGCGATTCCGCGACTTCATCCAGTTGAGGACGGCGGCGACGATCAGGGGCGTGATCACGGTCGCGAAGATGATCCACGGGCCATAGAACTTGGTGAAGTCGGCGACCGAAGGGTGCGGTGCGTCGGGATCGGCCGGGACCAGCATGCTCACCATGAACCGGCCGATGGTGAAGATCGCCCAGGCCCAGGCAAGCCCGACGATGGCGAGCGCGATCGCCCGCGCCCGCGGCTCGATCGCCCCGGGCTCGGCCAGCTCCTTGTGCAGCCGGTCGGCATCGGGCCGCGGCGTGTCGGGCGCGCGCAGGGCGATCAGGGCAATAACCACAATCAGCCCGCCCATCAGCAGGTAGACCAGCGACCAGCTCATGCGCGCCGCGAGCACCAGCGCCAGGGCGCCGCCGACGATCGAGGCGATGCGATAGCCGAACTGGTAGATCGCCGAGAGCAACTCGACCGGGGTTTGTTCGTCGGCGACGTCGATGCGCCAGGCGTCGACGGCGACGTCCTGCGTCGCCGACGCCAGGGCCGCGATGACGGCGAAGATCGCGAACGTGCCGATGCTGGTCGCCGGGTTGGTCGCCGCCAAGCCGGCGAAGCCGAGGACCATGATCGCCTGGCACATCAGGATCCAGCTCTTGCGCCGGCCGAGCCGCTCGAGGCCCGGGAGCTTCAGTCGGTCGACCACGGGCGACCACAAGAACTTGAAGCTGTAGGACAAGCCGATCCACGACAGGACGCCGATCGTGGCGAGGTTGATCTTGGCCTCGCCGAGCCAGGCGTTGAGCGTGCCGATCAACAGCGCGTAGGGCAGGCCCGACGAGAAGCCGAACGCCAGCATGGTCGAGGATTTGCGAGTCGACAGGGCAGTCTTGAGAAGCTTCAAACCCTTGGGTCGTTGACCTGCCACCAGTCCCTCCTCGCGTCGCCCGGGAAACCTTAGCTTGGTTTCAGAACGTGCCTAGCCCCGCGATGAATGGGACCGTCATCCCGCCTTGGTCGGATAGAGTTCGAGGCCCTTGAGCGGCTTGACGCTCTCGCCCCGGAGGTGCCGGTCGACGCTCTCGAGCGCCTGCTTGAGCATCCGCTCGGTGTACGGCTTCCGCAGGCAGCCGAGTGCATCGGTGCTCGGGGGCGGCAGGTCGTGCCCCGTCGCGAGCAGGGTCGGAACGCCCCGGGCCATCGCATTGCGGGCCAGCTCGAGACCGAGATCCTCGCCGTGCAGCCGGACGTCGGCGATGACCAGATGGACCTCCTCGCGCTCGAGCAGGCCAAGCGCCTCCTCATGATCGTCGAGCGTCGCGACCACCTCGTACCCGAAGTCGGCGAGCATCGTTTCGGTGTCGAACGCGACCAGCGGCTCGTCCTCGACGATGAGGATCCGCTTGACGACCCGCTTGCGCTTACCGAACAGCATCGACACTCCGAGCAAACAACGATGAACTCACCTCCGCAACGAACGAAACAACGGCGAGTGCCGACCCGGCGAAACGCCCCACGCGCAGCGGCGGCGGCGTCGCCGGAACGCGAGGCCGGACCGCAGCGCATCGCCAAATTGCTGGCCCGCGCCGGGATCGCCTCGCGCCGCGAGATCGAGCGCATGATCGCCGAGGGGCGCATCGCCTTGAACGGCGAAAAAGTGACCACCCCCGCGACCCTGCTCGACGACGTGACCGGCCTCACCGTCGACGGCCGGCCGGTCCGCCCGGCCAAGGCGACGCGGCTCTACCGGTTCTACAAGCCGCCGGCGACGCTCACCGCGGCCCACGACCCCAAGGGCCGCGCCACCATCTACGACCGGCTGCCCAAGGGGCTGCCGCGGCTGATGCCAGTCGGCCGCCTCGACTATATGACCGAGGGCCTGCTGCTGCTGACCAACGACGGCGAATTGAAGCGCCAGCTCGAGCTTCCGCGCACCGGCGTCGTGCGCACGTATCGCGCGCGAGCGTTCGGCGTGGTGACCCAAGGCCAGCTCGAACGCCTCGCGGAGGGGATCAGCGTCGAGGGCGTCCACTACGGTTCAATCAACGCCAACCTC
>Ga0207674_10003705_pt1 | contig 18663 bp, 18 predicted proteins | sample KBSCornC72_FD_184303 | JGI IMG/M metagenome (GOLD analysis project Ga0207674, IMG submission 184303) | Corn rhizosphere microbial communities from Kellogg Biological Station, Michigan, USA - KBS Corn C7-2 (SPAdes) (version 2) | ecosystem: Host-associated > Plants > Roots > Rhizosphere > Soil ... | reverse complement strand
AGTCGTTCCAGCTTTCCGTCCGGATCTCATTCTTCTCGACCTCGGTCTCCCCGGCGTCGGCGGAAAACAGGTCACGAGCTGCCTTCGGGAATGGACTCAGACTCCGATTATCATTCTGTCGGTGCAAACCGACGAGTCCGAAAAAATTGCTGCCTTAGACGCCGGCGCGGACGATTACCTCACCAAGCCCTTTGGATCGGGCGAGTTGCTGGCGCGGATTCGTGCAACTACGCGCCGTATTGGCCAACAAGACAGCGGGCCAGTGTTTGTGACGGGTGACCTCACCGTCGATCTTGCCGGTCGAGCGGTGCGACTTGGCGATAAAGAGGTACAACTTACGCCGACCGAGTACAGTCTGCTTAAGGCTTTTGTGATCCATGCAAATAAGCTCCTAACCCATCGTCAACTGCTTCGCGAGGTATGGGGCGGCGCACACTACGAAGACCCACAGCATCTGCTGCGGGTCAACATCAACAACCTGCGGCGGAAACTGGAAGCCGACCCAGCACGCCCGCGGTACATCATCACCGAACCCGGCGTGGGATACCGGCTTAAGACAGAGCAACATGTCTCTGGGGCGCCTTCAGGCGCTTGACGAGTTCTTGACGCCCCTACACGGTTTTTGACCCGCTCTTGACATCTCAAAGACTAGTATCTGAGTGTGGAGGATCGTTGCAACAATCCGGTCCTGATCGAGGGTGCGTGAACGGCCCGACAATTCTGCTAGTTGATGACGAGGCACCGCTCCGGCAGGTTCTCCGTGCTCGGCTAACTGCACGGGGATACTCCATTCAAGAGGCAAGTAGCGGCGAAGAGGTCCTCCGGACGGTTGGAGGGATGCAACCCGATGTAATCATCCTCGATATCGGGTTACCGGGTATCGATGGAATCGAAGTCACGCGTCGTCTCCGCCCGTCAGTTCAGACGCCGATTATCATGCTCTCCGTTCATGCTGCGGACTCCGACAAGATCGCAGCTTTGGATGCGGGCGCCAACGACTACCTCACTAAACCTTGTGATCTCGGAGAGTTGCTCGATCGCATTCGCAGAGCGCTGCGCCCCGCAACGTTCAATGGTGCGGGCGTTTTCACGGCCGGTGATCTCGTAGTGGATGTGAACCGTCAGGCGGTTCATGTCGCAAATGAGCCAGTCCGACTCACGGCGGCGGAATACGACCTATTGAAAGTACTCGTTCTCAACGCCGGCCGACTCTTGACACAGGGCCGTCTGGCTAAGGAAATCTGGAGTGAGAAAAGCTATGACGACGCGCGACAACTGCTGCGAACCACAATCAGATCGCTGCGCCAAAAACTAGATACCGATTCGTCACAACCTGGCCATATCGCGACAGAACCCGGCGTGGGATATAGGCTTCGGATCCCACCACCGGAGTAGAGAGTTGCTCTACTCGCCCTCAAGCGTTTGCCTGCAGAATAGACCCGGTGGATGGCAGACCAAGCACGGCTTCCTTACCTGTAAAGGTCTTGATGCTGTTTTTACGATTGCCCAAGTATTCTTGACCCGATTTTGATGTCAATTTGCGTAAGTTGGAGGTAGGAACAGCACGCCGAACTGCGCTTTCGCTTGCCGGGATGTTAATCCGCGCGAACGCGGGGCTCAACCTGGTCACCTGAAGAAACGGTGGCCACGACTGACACCTTTAACCCACATAGACTTCCGACGGCCGTGCACGATTCTTGCCCCATATTTTCTTCTCGTCCAAACCGGTATCCTAGGCGCTAGCGTGGTAGAGAGATAGACGGTCGTCCTCCCCTTAGGGCAGTTCCTTTAATTTCCGGCGCAACGGCCGAGCGCCCTCCATCTGCTCTCAAGACGTCCTTACACAGTTTCTTCGCTAAGATGGGCTGGCCTGATACGAGCGCGGAAGTCGAAGGCCGTCTGCAGGCCTTCCTCCAGTTGACCTGCAGGCCGCCAGCGAGAGCTATCTCCAGGTCGATCTTGCGCAAGTGTTCGAGGGGGTTACCCTCTAAGTATGATGAATCGAAGAATTCTACTAGGAAGCACCAGCGCACTTCTCGTCCAGGCCCTGCTATCAAACGCTCAGACCGCAGGCGGAAGGAAGATTGTATTTGAACAGGACCTGCCGGATCTGAATTTGAAAGGCTGGTCAGTCACGGTGGTAGAAGTTTCGTACGCGCCAGGCGAGAGTTCGGGTGCGCACCGCCATCCTGGAATCACGATCGCTTATGTTCTTGAAGGCGAGGTCCGATCGAAAGTCGGAGACGATCCCGAAACACTCTACACTACCGGTCAGATGTTCCTTGAGACTCCGAATCAGCTCCATGCAGTTTCGCGCAACGCGAGCATGACCAAGCCCGCGAGACTGCTGGCTGTGATGCTGGCGGAAAAAGGAAAGCAGCTCACGACGCCCGCTTAGGAGACGATTCATGGAACCGAGATTGGACGCTTACAAGCGCGTCCCGGGCGCGCTGCTGCGATGCGGGGTTTGGAAACTTTGGTGCGAGAGTCCCGTGTTTCTCATCAGCCAGAGAAGAGCTAAGATCCGCGGGAGCGTTGAGGTAGCCGTTCGGACTCACTTGAGTGAAATGACTGGTTGGTCAAGGGCCGCCCCCTCCCACGGCCTTGCGGTTGGTGCGTTGGGTCTGTGCGCGTCCTTAACCGACAGGACCGGGGCGCCGCACCACTACACGCTCGTTCCTGAATTCAGCCTGGATGCGCTAGCGCTCCGTCCGTAGGCGAAATCCCACACCCGGTTCGCTGGCGATATGGCGGGGACGCGCGGGGTCGGCTTCTAGCTTTTGACGAAGAGAGCCGATCGTGGTCCGCAGGAGGTGTAGCGCTTCGAAGTCATGCCGTCCCCAAACGTCGGTGGCAAATTGATGCTGTGTCACGAGCTTGCCGGCATTCAGAACGAGGACTCTTAGCAGTTCGTATTCAGCATCGGTGAGTTGGATTTGGTTATTACCCACTCGTACTATTTGGCGGCTCAGATCAACCACAAGATCGCCGGCCTGGAATACGGATTCTCCGTGAATCGTGGTTCGAATCAGGGCTGTCCGGACGCGCTCAAATAGCTCCTTCGGTTGATACGGCTTAGTCAGGTAGTCATCCGCGCCCGCATCCAGCGCGGCAATCTTGTCAATATCCGCAGTCCGAGCCGAAAGAATTACGATTGGTGTCTGCGTCGAGCGGCGTAGACGCTGAGTGACTTCGATCCCATCTATATCGGGTAACCCGAGATCCAGAAGGATCATATCCGGCTCCAGCATCGAGACGGTTCGGAGAACATCAGCGCCGGTCCCCGCCTCGTAGACCGAATGGCCTCTGGCACTCAGTTGCGCATTTAAGATCTGGCGTATCGCTACCTCATCATCACAGACCAGGATGATCGCGCCATCGTCGTAGTTCCGCATCTTGAGTCCTTGCCCCATCTAAAACAAATCATACCGACGTCGATGTCCAAGAGTCATCAAAAAATAGCCAGTGTCCGTCAATAAGTCGTCAACGTCTGATGGAGCCGCAGGAACGCCGTCAGCCCAAGCGTCTTTCCCGAGCATCGCAAGAGAGCTAGGTTGCGAGAATTTCGCGCCGTAGCCTCGGTGCCAACATGTACGCCGCCAGACGGACAGATGTGGCCACTCCCGGCACATGATCTTTGGTTTCATCCTCATCAGGCCTTGAATGGCATATAATCGAGTCCGCGGGTCAGTACTAGACAAGTACTAGCCCGCGCCCTGGCACATACTGCTGGGGATTCGGAATCGGTCGGTTCGCTTACCATGATGTAGCGTTGGGTAACCACGCCGAGATGTCACCGGGATGGAAGGTTTAAGAGACGGGCGAGGGGTGACCACTATGAACTCCCGAGAGCAGCGGGCTGAGGAACTTCTCAGGGAGTTCCAAGAGCGCGAGCAGCGGATCCGCTCGATTCTTGAGACCGCGCTGGACGCCGTTGTTACGATGAATCCCGCGGGTCAAATTACTGGATGGAACCCGGAAGCTGAAAGAATCTTCGGCTGGTCTCGACAGGAAGCGATCGGCAGGCGGATGTCCGACACCATCATCCCTCCACAGTATCGGGAAGCGCACGAGCAGGGTTTGCAAAAGTTTCTCCACACAGGCGAGGGACTGTTGTTGAACAAGAGAATAGAGATCACTGCCGTTCACCGTACTGGCCGCGAATTCCCCGTAGAGCTGGCAATCTCCTCCGCAAAGATAGCGGACACGTGGACTTTCAGCGCCTTCCTCCGCGACATCTCAGACCGCAGACAAGCTGAGGAAGCGCGGGAGGAGGCGAACCGCGCCAAAAGCGAATTCCTGATACTTCAAGCAGCCGACAAGCTTCAGCAGTCCTTATTTAATACGGTTTCGCATGACTTGCGCACGCCCCTCGCGTCAGTCATTGGCGCCCTAAGTAGCGTATTGGAGGATGGGGCGGTTCTCGACGCGCTCACACAACAAAAACTTTTGAAAAACGCTCAGGACGAAGCACGAAGGCTAAACTGGCTTGTTCAAAACTTGCTCGACATGACCCGCTTGGAAGGCGGTGCGATACGAATGAAAACCCAGCCTTGCGATGTGCATGATGTGGTCGGCGCGGCACTGCGCCAACTTGGCGAAGTGGCTCAAAGCCACCCCGTCTCAGTTACCATTGCCCCCAACCTTCCCTTAGTACCAATGGACGATGTTCTGATCGTGCAAGTGCTGGTGAACGTGCTGGATAACGCTTTGAAGTATTCTCCAGGTGAAACGCCTGTCGAAATCGAGGCCCGCACGGACTCTGAGCATTTGGAAATTAGAGTTCTTGATCGCGGGAGAGGAATTCCAGAGGAAGAACTCGAACGCGTGTTTGAAAAATTTTTTCGTGGGGCATCGCCGGCCGCCTCCAACGGGACTGGCCTTGGCCTTTCGATTTGCAAAGGGTTCGTGGAAGCTCATAACGGCAGAATCGTCGCGAAGAACCGGCCGCACGGGGGAGCAGAGGTGGCCATCTTCCTCCCAGTTAAGACAAGTCAATCGGCAATGCAGACTGCGGATACCGATCATTGACAACTGAATTCTAAGTCCAATCCCAAATCGCCGAGTACGACATCGAGACAAGTGCCTACGCCGCCAGACTCACAATGACCAGACAACGTTCTGGCTCCTGAGTCAGCGATTGGCATGACTCCGCCGTCACTGATTTCGCTTCCAGCACGAGATCGGCTTTCTCGATCCACGTGCTCTTACACCCTGCAGCAAGGTCAGTTGGGATTTGTGTGCAGCAAGTGTGCGTGGGCAAATCCGCGCGTCGCCGTTTTGTTCAAGACTATCCCGGACCTACGCGCCCCGGGGGGTGAGATGCTCCAATTGCTAGAGAGCCTGAATGACGTCTGTGAACGATTCACTCATCGGCTGGGTCTGGCTGGCTAAATGCTCGTCGTCAACGGTGGCCCTCACCGCGCGCGATGTGAGGGTACAATCCGCTTGCGAAAGCAAGCGGCGACTCCAGGTCGTCTCTCCCTCTCTAGCTTGACTCGACAAAATGGTTCTGGCCGGGCCGCTGTTGTCTGGATTGAAGGCGGGTCAATTCTCTTTGACGATTCAAGAGGCAATATCAGGAGTCGAAGCTCGGCCACAATGGACTCACACTTGTACCTCAGTGGCATAAACCTTGTATGGGCGCATATTCTGTTCTTTGAGCTCCAGGCCGAAGCCAGGCCGTGACAAATCGGGCGACAGGAGTCCGTTCGTTACCTCACTCGCGCCGTCAAACGCCATTCGTTCGACTCGCGCATGATCGTAAAAGTATTCGACATTGATCGATCGCTGCACTGCACAGCAGACGTGCGTGTGGATTGAAGGCGAAGTATGCGCAGAGAGAGGCATACAATGGCTTTCGCACAAAGCATCGGCCACCAAAAAACCTGTAATGCCCGCACACCGAGTGGCGTCGGCTTGAAGAACATCGACCGCGCCGGCATTCAGCATTCTCCGGAAATACCAGGCATCGTAGCCGTATTCACCTGCGGCAATTGCCATTCCCGGCGGCCCTTGGTCGCGAATCAATCGCAACCCATCTAAATCGTCCGCGACCACCGGTTCTTCAAACCACGTCACGTCACGTTCCGCGAACCGGCATGCTTGATATAAGGCCTGTTTCCGGGAGTAGGCGCCATTGGCGTCGACGAAGAGCTTGACCGTATTTCCGATCGCTTCGCGTGCCACGCGGACGCGACCAACGTCGGCGGCAGCATCACGGCCTATTTTCATTTTCACGGCGAGGAAACCGGCCTCGGCCCAGCCTCCCAATTGTCGGCGCAGTTGCGACTCCGAGTAAGAGGTAAATCCGCCGCTCCCATAGGCCATGATGGCCGGCCTTACGATGCCGAGAAGACCGGCTACTGAGACGTCGAGTAGCTTTCCCTTCAAATCCCAGAGCGCGTTATCGACCGCCGAAATCGCCATCGAAGCGATTCCAGGCCTGCCGAGATTGCGAATTTGCCCGTTCATTGTCCGCCACGCTGCCCCGATGGCAAGAGCATCGTGGCCAGTCAAGCGCGGGGCGAGCGAATCATCAATAAGTCGTGCGGTGGACGTGTCTGCGTAGCTATAGCCCAACCCTGTTTTGCCGCCAGCATAAATTTCTACGAGGACAAGGGAAGTTCTATCCCATTCAAAGGTGCCGTCGGATTCTGGCGTCTCCGTGGGCACAGTGAAAACGGAGACGTGAATACGTTCGATCTTTGGATTGGAGTGCACAATCACCTATGTCGCTGCCTTAAACGCGCAGCCCAATCTACTTTGCCCATTCGACAACTTCCTTAATGGATTCTGGTTGATGATGGCCCACAGACTGAGCAAATTCGCTCGGCGAATGCCTTTGTGTGATCAACCCGGCGACATGTGTGCTCCAGCGGCCATGGGCCTGAGCGAGGTCGTGGACCCCCATTTCAAAGTGGCCACGAGCCGCGTTGACGCTACCGAGCATAATCTGGTTATCCAGTACGAGCTGGCGAACTAACTCGGCGCCCTGTATCTGGAGCGGTCCGTCGCCGCCCGGGATGCCAACCAGCCCATAAACGCCGTTCAGGGCCAAAGCATCCAGAAGATTGAACTCCAACTTGGTAATCCCGCTGGCATCGAGAATCAAATCCATCGCACCAACTCGCTTGTCGACCTGATCCGCCGGCACCTGACGGCCGTCCACGTAGTGTCCACCAATGCCATTGAGCCACTTCGGGCGAGCGCTGTTTGAATCCACCACATCCAGGCCGTAAACCTCGCCTCCGCGCAAACGCAAGACTAAAGCGGCCAGCAGGCCTACGGGACCCAATCCCGCCACCAGGCAGGGACGCGCCAGAATCCAATCTGGACTTGTCGCCGCATCAGGACACCGCATAACTTGCAAGCGCACAGCTTCGTCGATAGCCTTCTCGACGATAGACAGCGGTTCCATCAAGACGCCTACCGCTTCCAGTTCGGGCGGGACGCGCACCGTGTACTCTTCTTTGTCGACCACGAATTCGGTTTGGTAGCCGTCCAGTCCCCGAATGCCTCTCTCGCGATATTTGCCGGTCTGACACATATCGGAACGGCCCATCCGGCAAGAGGCGCAGTGGCCGCATCCCCGCCTGACGGTAAGCACTGCATAGTCGCCTGCTTCTACCCGGGTTACGGAGGACCCGATGCTCACCACCTGGCCGAACATTTCATGCCCGATAACGAGTTCCTGCGCTCCAACCGGTGCTTCCGCGCGGCCTCCGGATACCTGTTCCCGATCTGTGCCGCAAATCCCGACACGCAGAACCCGGAGCTTTACCTCATCCGCTGCCGTGATGGATGGTTCCGGCCGTTCCACGATTCGCGCTCCGGGTGTACCTGGAACAATTGCAATGGCTTTCATCAAAGTACACTTCCTGAGGACCTAATTTAGGATCAGATCGGTCTGCTCTTGCTGGAAATTAGTTAGTAGCTCCACACCGTCCTCCGTGACAGCGACCATATTGCATTGCCGCACTCCTCCATAACCGGGACGATAGAATGCAGGTTCAATGTTAAACACCATACGGGGTTCGAGAACGTCATCTGAGATTGGATGAATTCGTGGACGCGCGTTGTGGTTGATCGCGGCAAAGCCGACGCCATGTCCGGTAGCATGTTTGAACTCTGACCCGAGTCCCCGGTTTTGAAGCACTTGGCGCGCCGCCTGATCCACGGCCGATGCTCGCACTCCCGGGCGCACTGCACCTATCGCGGCTCGACTCGCTTCTAGGACGGCATCCGTGATCGCAGTCATTTGGGAGTCGGCGGCTCGTTGCAAACAGAAGGTCCGGGTGATATCGGTCCAAAAGCCTCCATAGTAGGAATTGCAGTGGACCAGAATGAATTCCCGGGCTCCAATCTGGCGTGACGCCGTTTGCTGATACGCGGCACACGCCCGAGCGGAATTGGGGCCGGACATGCAAAACGCAAAGCCATCGGATCTGTGCGGCTTCACGGTGCCGGAGGTCAGGCGGTCACGCACGCGAACAGCCACTTCCCATTCGCGCATGCCTACTGCCATCTCTCGCGCGGTCTCCGCAAAAGCATTCCTGGCAGTCGCACAAGCTTGACGGACCAGCCCAAGCTCTCTGCCCGTCAAGACCGAGCGCAGGCGATCGAGAGAATCCGTGGCGCTTACGCAGGCCATCGACGGGAACGCTTCCCGCAAAAGGCGCCGGATGGACTCGCCATACACAAAAGTAGAGGCATAACCCGACGGATGGAACGACTCGCCTTCCACGCCGGCTTTGCCCCCCGGGCGCAAATTCAAGACGGTTCCCAAGCGCGTCAATGCGTCGCGAACGATCTCCGTGATACTTTGCAGCGAATCCAGCGAGCCGCCCTGGAACGTCCATACTTCATCTGCCCACCCGAGCCGCGCTTGCTCGCGTTCGTCTTCTGGAGCAAGAACGGCGACCGCACCGTCGCGGGTCGCGATCGCGATGGCAGTTCCAACGACGGGCCAATAGCCCGAGAGCATTAGAACATTAGACGGCAGAGTGCAGATGAGTGCATCAAGTTCTTTGTCAGCGAGTTCGATTTGAATTCGGCCGATCCTATTTTCATCCCGCTGTACTCCATCCATTCGTCAGGCCTTCGAGCGACGGATGCCCCACCAGATTCCGGTACCTGCGATCAGTGCTGCCGCTGCGATAATGCCTGCCGGTACCGGTGGCGTTCGTTCCAGCGTTGTGTACTGTATCTCCGGCAAAGGTCCCGATGGGCCCGTCGGTCCTTCATTGATTGCCATTTGGAGGACCTGGGCAAAGTGCATCGCGCGGCGCCCGGTCTCCTGCCGAATCATTTCGCGGCAACTGAACCCATCCGTCACGATCAATTTGTCTGTCGCTGCGCTTCGCACCGAGGGAAGCAACACGCGCTCTCCACACTCCAAGCCGACCTTATAATGATCTGCTTCATAGCCAAACGAGCCCGCCATGCCGCAACAGCCGGAATCGGGCACCTCGCAGTCCATGCCCGCTTTTTTCAGTACTTCGACCTCCGTCTCGAAGTGCAATTGAGATTTATGATGACAATGCCCATGCACCAGGGCTTCGCGATGCAACTGCGGCGGCCGATAATCCTTTACCCTTTGCTGGAGGAACTCGCTCAAAATGAAGCTCTGTTTATGAAGACGTTTCGCATCCTCATCGCCATAAAGGAGATTGGTCAATTCATCGCGGAATACTGTCATGCAGCTTGGCTCGAGCCCAACAATCGGGATGCCTTCGCGAATCGGCTTACGTAACGTATCCAAGATTTGACGCAGCAGACCCTTTGCGGTGTCGAGCATGCCGTAGTCATAGAGAGGCCGGCCGCAACAGAGACTCTGTTTGGGCACATACACCCGATATCCCGCGTGCTCGAGAACCTCTACGGCCGCCTTAGCGACTGCCGGCGTGAAATGGTTGTTGAAAGTATCGGCCCACAAGATGACAGGCGGCTTACCATCGTTCCTGACTTCTCTTCGGAAGAACCACTGCTTGAACGTTTCGGGGGCGAATGGTGGAATATGGCGCTTCTGCGAGTAGCCAGCAACAAGTTTGACCACGCCCTTCACTCCCGGTGTTTGGGTGAAAAAGTTCGCTGACGCGGGCATGTGAGCAGCGGCGCGCGACCACCAGTAGATCAGGCCGGACGCATAGGCGTAGCGCGGGCGCAACCGCAATTCGTAGTAGTGTGAGAGGAACTCGGCCTTGTAGGTCGCCATATCCACCTGCACCGGACAATCGTGTTTGCATCCTTTGCAGGAAAGGCAGAGGTCCAGCGCTTCGCGCACTGCCTCATTTCGCCATCCTCCTTTCACGACGTCTCCGCGGATCATTTCATTCAGCAGGCGCGCTCGTCCGCGGGTGGAGTGCTTCTCTTCACGAGTCACCATGAAGCTGGGGCACATGGTTTCATCGCCGCTTTCGTGACGCCGGCAAACACCGGCGCCGACGCAGCGGTCGCTGGCGTAGGCGAAATTGTGACGATCCTCCGGAAAATGAAAGTGAGTTTCGACAGGCCGCAAATTGTAGTCCGTCCCGTCGCGCAGGTTCTCATCTACTCGATAAGGGCCCACGACTTTGCCGGGATTCATTTTCCAGTCCGGGTCCCAGATCGCCTTGAATTCTTCGAAAGCCCGAATGATCTCAGGACTGAACATGCGGGACAATAATTCGCCTCGGGCTTGGCCGTCGCCATGTTCTCCCGAAAGCGAGCCTCCGTAGCCGACCACAAGATCGGAAGCGTCTGCGAGAAACTCGCGCCATTGCTGGATGCCTTCCGCTGTCTCGAGATCGAACGTGAGGCGCGTGTGAACGCAGCCCTGACCGAAGTGGCCATAGAGCGGGCCGACATATCCGTACTTGTCCATCAGTTTCTTGAAGTCGCGAAGATAGGACCCAAGTTTGTCGGGGGGAACCGATGCATCTTCCCATCCCTCGTGATTCTCGAGCATGTCCGGGACCTTGGCCGTGGCTCCCAGGCCCTCTTCCCGCAGATGCCATACCAGCTTCTCCTGTTTCGGATCGTCGAAGAGTTTCATTGCCGGAGCATTCCCGATTGTCTTCAACTCCTCCATGTACTTGCGTGCGTTGGCGTCAGATTCAGCCTTGTCCTTGCCGCCAAACTCAATCAAGAGCCATGCATGCCCTTCCGGCATGAAGTCCATGTTCGGCATAGGCAGGCCCTTCTTGTTCATGTAGCTGAGGATGGTGTCGTCGAGCGCCTCCAACCCGATCGGACTAAACTTCGCGGGCTCGACAACATGATCGGCCGCCGTAACAATATCGGGATAACCGATCACCAGTAACGAGCGGGCCGGAGGATTGTAGACCAGCTTCGTCTTCGCCTCTAAGACGACCACACAAGTGCATTCTGTACCAACCAGGGCTTTGGCGACGTTAAACCCCTGCTCCGGCAACAGCGCGGGAAGGTTAAAGCCTGAAACCCGCCTCGGGATCATGGGGAACTCTTTGCGGATCTTATCGGCATACCTATCGCGGAGCGCTCTAAGCTTTCCATAAATCTCGCCCTTGGGGCCGCCTTCACGAATGATCCGATCCAGATCTTCGTCGCTCGTGGCGCTGACAGTCATGCGCTTTCCGCGATACGTGACAATGTCTAGCTCGTCGATGTTGTCGACAGTCTCGCCGGACATCATCGAGTGAATTCCGCAAGAGTTGTTGCCGATCATTCCGCCCAGCGTGTTGCGGCTATGAGTGGCAGGATCAGGACCGAAGGTCAGCCCATGTTCACCCGCTGCCTTGCGGAGGTCATCGAGTACGACGCCCGGCTCGACGCGAGCATAACTCCGCTCCGGGCTCACTTCCACAACCCGATTCATGTGGCGGGAGAAATCAAGCATGACTGCGACATTCACGGATTGTCCCGGAATGCCGGTGCCGCCGCCCCGGGCGATTATCGGCGCTCCATGACGCCGGCACACTGCTAATGTGTGGAGCACATCCTCGGCGTCCCTGGGCAGCACGACGCCAATCGGTACCATACGATAATTACCCGCATCGGACGCGTACAGACCGCGATCGCCATCACTGAAACTTACTTCCCCCTTCATCCCGGCACGAAGTTCTTTTTCGAGGACCGTCACATCGAGCGTCATCGTCGAAGTCGTTCCGGTTTGCAGGCGACTATCTATTTGGGTGGGCGGGATCTTGGTCGTGATACGAATGAGGGTTTCAGATACTTGGGTTTCGATCGAGGACATTGGATTTCCTTAAAGCGGGCGGAAGCTCTGTTCAGACAACCTCGCGGATCTTGTCCTCCATAACCGTCTTGATAATCTTCCAGGCGCCCTTCTGTCCCCGGAGCAAAGCCTCCGCAAACTTCATCGCTTGATCCGTGCTGATCTGTCCGGGCATCGGCGGTTCGTTTGGATCGACCACGGCTTGAATCACCGCTGGTCCAGGGTGGGCGAGCGCCTTCCTAAGAATAGACTCGGCGTCTCCCGGTCGCTCAATCGTAAATCCCGCGGCTCCGCAGTTCATAGCGAACCCGGCGAAATCGATCGGCTGCAACTGAACGCCGAACTGTGGATTCCCTTCCTGCGCGATCTGCTCCCACTTAATCATCCCCAGAACATTGTTCTTGATCACGATTACCTTGACGTTGAGGTTGTACTTGACGAGTGTTGCGATCTCGCCCATCAGCATGGTCAGTCCGCCATCCCCAACAATGCAGACTACCTGTCGATCGGGGTATGCAACCGCGGCGCCGATGCTGTAGGGCAGTCCATTCGCCATGGTTGCGAGCGTTCCGGATAAAGAGAATTGCATGCTGCTGCGTATCTCGATGTAACGCGCGGACCAAGTGGCGATGGTCCCGCTGTCGGACGACACGATCGCATCGTCGGCCAAAAGTTTATTGAGCTCATGCACCACTACTTGGGGTTTCATCGGCATATCCGGCCGCGTGCCCCGCTCCTCCATCAGCTTGTTCCAGATCCCCATCCGTTTCTGTGCCTTCTTCAGGAAATCTTGGTCTCTTTTCCTCTTTAGAAGTGGCAAGAGCGCGCGCAGCACGGCGCCGCAGTCGCCCACGAGTCCAATGTCGGCTGGATGACGCAAACCGATACGGGTGGCGGAGATGTCGATTTGCACGGTCTTCGCCTTGCCCGGTTTGGGATAGAACTCCATATAAGGGAAGCTCGAGCCCGCGACGATAAGCGTGTCGCATTCCCGCAGTGCATCCTGGGAGGGAGATGTACCAAGCAGACCGATGCCGCCCGTCGTGTAAGGATTCCTGTCGGGCACGACGGCTTTCCCCAGAAGAGGCTTGACGATCGGTCCCGCCACAGTCTTGGCAAGCTCAAGTATTTCTTCACGTGCGTTGAGGCAGCCGCGGCCGGCCAATATGGCGACTCTGGAACCCTTGTTGATCAATTGGGCGGCCGCCTCCAGTGCTGCGCGCGGCGGCACTGGATGAGACTCGGTATAGACGCCGGAGCTGTGCATGGGAACATTCGCCGAAGAACGGTCCTCCTTGGAGGTCCAGTCCTGAATGTCCTTGGGGATCGTAATATGTGAGACGGTGCGATACGCAAGCGCGGTCTTAATTGCTTCGTCCACGACGTTGACGACGTGCGCTGGCCCCATCACCCGCTGGTTGAAGGCCGCCACGTCCATGAATATCTTGTCCAGATCCACATCTTGCTGGTAGTGCATCCCGATCAAATCGTGAAAAGTATGGCCTGTGATCGCGAGCACAGGCTGTCCATCGCATTTGGCATCGTATAGGCCATTGAGAAGATGAATGCCCCCTGGCCCCGACGTGGCCAGGCATACACCCAGGCGCCGCGTATATTTTGCGTACCCGCACGCAGCGAACGCTGCGGCTTCTTCGTGCCGCACCTGGATGAACCGGATCTTGCCTTCGTGGGTCCGGAGCGCCTCGAAAATTCCATTGATGCCGTCTCCGGGAAGACCAAATATCACGTCCACCCCCCAGTCAATGAGACGCTCGATCATCAAATCAGCTACTGTTTTGCTCATAGATCCACCCTTGTTGCTCCGGCGAGCCCGGACTGGACTGTCCTGTCGTAAAATTCAGCGCCGTCATCCGGTTGGCTCGGCATCCTTCGTTCGTTCTTGATACTTGTGTCAGCAATCATTTGACCAAACTCTCTTTGATGACGGCGAGAAGCGATTCACTTCGTTGTGTCGGTCCGTAGCACGCGCCCGAAGGCCACCAGTGCAAACATTAGTGCTCGCTGGAGGATCATAGCCACAGGGGTGATGGTGAGTGCTACAAGAGTTTCTCCGGGGCGGTCGAGAACAGGTGGCGAAGCGGAGGTCGACCCGTGCCGATTCTGGCGGCGTCGGCAGGAAAGAATTGCCTCTCACGGAAGGACAGATGGATGAAAGTGAACGCCTCCCATCCGGGCAGGATTGACTTCGATTGCGATCTATCAGCGAAGGCGACCCCATTTCCGCATTTCTGGGAGCACACTGTGGGTGGCGACCATGCACCGATGGCTCTGCGCGCCGATTATCGGGCGCAATTGCGGCGCTGCCATGATGAATTGGGGTTTCGACACGCGCGCTTTCACGGCTTGCTTTCCGATGACATGGGCACCTTGATCTGCCACAAAGAAAAATACCTGTACTCGTTTTTCAATGCCGATCAGATTTGGGATTTTCTTCTGGGTATCGGCATGAAGCCCTTTGTAGAGTTGAGTTTCATGCCGCGGATCCTTGCCTCGGGCAGCACAACCGTCTTCCGCTACAAAGGAAACGTAACGCCACCGAAAGACTACAAGAGGTGGGCGACGCTGATCCGCAAGCTGGCGGCGCACTGGATTGACCGTTACGGCATTGCGGAGGTGCGCACATGGTTCTTTGAGGTGTGGAATGAGCCGAACCTCCGCGCCTTCTGGACCGGGAACCAAAAGGACTATTTCAACCTTTACCGACACACCGTTGGAGCTTTAAAAGACGTGGACGATCGGCTGCGCGTCGGTGGCCCAGTGACGGCCAAGAATCAATGGATCGAGGAGTTCGTCGCATTCTGCGAGAAAAATGACTTGGCTGCCGATTTCATCAGCACGCATAACTATCCGACAGACGTGGTTAAGGGAACCTCATTGGGCGATGAGAAGGACGTCACAGAAGCGCAACTCGCTCGGAGTCCACGCAGCATCATGCGCCAGTGGGCTCAAGATATCCATCGGCTGGCTGGAGGACGCCCGGTTTATTACACCGAGTGGAACACGTCGTCAAATCCACGCGACCCGCGGCATGATGAACCCTACGCCGCCGCGTTCGTGACTAAGACCGTGATGGAGGCGAGCGGCTTGGTCGATGGCTACAGCTTCTGGACGTTTTCAGACATCTTCGCGGAGGACTACTTCCCGTCGGTTCCTTTCCATGGCGGGTTCGGCCTGCTTAATCTGCACGGCATCGCGAAGCCCACCTACCGCGCGTTTGAACTGCTCCATCGCCTTGGCACCGAACAATTGCGGGTTCTTGGGGAGCATCTCACAGTGGATGCCTGGGCTGTTCGAGGAAAAGAGGGCGTAACGATATTGCTGACTAATTGCACGCTGCCTCGCCATCCAATCGGCAAGGAGCACGTCCGAATCCGCCTCACAGGCGCGCGCCAGCCACAGGACATCTCTTTGGAGCGGATTGATGAAGAGCATGCGAACCCAAAGACTCTGTGGCGGGAAATGGGCGAGCCTACATATCTAAGCGCACAACAAGTGGAGCAATTGCAGTCAGATTCCCGCATCGTGAGAGAGAAGCAGCCGTGGAAGTACGAACAGGGAGCTATTCATCTGGACATCGACCTGCCGCCGCAATCCCTCGCTGCCATAACGGTGAGGTTCAGGCTCCCTCAAATTCATGAAGGCGGGCAGCCGTGAATCGGCCGCCATTGACCGGGGAACAGTTAGATGCGCTGCATCGCCGCCATCGGCTTGACTCTGACACTCTAGCCCGTCGGGGTCGAGCAACCCTGCGTTTCTTCCGGACGTCGCCTTTATCATTGTGATCCAGGACTGGGAAAGATACATGCAAGCTGCGACTGGGACACAAGTGGATCCGCAATCGTGATGGTTCATGGGAGCGATTTTAGGTACGCTAGAACGGCTTCGGCATCGTCGCGTGTCATACGAAAGGGCGGCATTGGAGGACTAGGAGGTTTGCCAGTACGTGAGATTCCAGTGGTTAGAAGAGTAATAATTTCGGCATCGGTTCCCGGTGGTGCGCCGGCAATCCGGGGTTCCACGATCGCCCAGTTGGAAGAAGGATACGTCGGACGGGTCTGCGTTGGGCCGCCATGGAGCCAGTGCGCTCGATCGGGCTTTCCAGTCTCATCCCGTTGTGTATGGCAGCGCTCACACATTGCAACTCCTTCGACAAGGTATTTGCCTCGTTCGATGAGACGCTTGTTACGAAGCTCACCACCTTCTTCGGCTCTCTTGGATTGTCTTGATTGTGCCGACGCCGTCTGACACATGCAGATCCCGGAAACCAAATACAGCATCACTGATAACGTTTTGAGCATGTTCATAAGTCTCTAGCTCCCAGTTTAGGCGTGGTTGACAATCGCAGAGTGGGGCCGAGAGGACCCGCGACAGTCTTGGACGTATCAATGTTTACATTGGCAACACCGGTTCGAGTAGAATCACGGTCCATTCTGATGGGAGGCTGCTAGGAACGCCTTTGACGCAGGATAGCAGCCACGGCAAATCCTGCCCCACATAGCCACATGGACCCAGGTTCCGGGATAAATGATACCTGTGCAGGTGCGCCCAATAGTCCAGTAACGGGATTCACCTCAAAGAACTGTGCCTGAAGAAATAACTCGCGGCCGCCGCCATCGCTAAGCCCGGGAGCGACGCTGAATCTGGAAACCTGGATCTGCATCTGAACAGGCAAGGTCTGTCCCAGGAGAATGGGTTGTAGCGAGTTGTTGTAGCACAAAGTCAGGATTCGCGTGCTGCCAGTGCAGCCGAACTGCCCGGCGAACGTGCCACTCCCTGTAGAGAATGACCCGAAGCCGTAGTCTCCATCCGACCAAAAAGTGAGTTGCATCCAGCCAGGCCGAACCTGACCGTCGGTTACAAAAGCCTGACTCAACGCGAAGGTCGCGGTTGCTGCCACCGTGGAACTAAATCCGGCGGCGAAGTCGACCGTTCCAATATTCCCCACTGCCGTCTCGACATCACTGAATCCACACTCCGTGTTGGGGCAGCTTACAATTACTCCCGCCATTGCGGCCAAAGGACCAAGAATCATAAGGAGAAGCGCGCGCATCAAGTTCCCTTCCTTCGTTCCTTCAGGACGTCCTTGCTTTTCCTTCCGCCGCTTTACCCACTGGAATGCAACCAAGCATATCAGTGTCGGCAGGATCTCGATGGCTCGGGGACCGGCGCAAAGGTCCATATTAACCCCAAGGGTCCTCCGGGGGGAGCGGGGAGAATCTGAAAATGGCCCGGATCGCCTAGTATAGCTAAGAACGATAGCAAGCCAACTCCAGAAATCGTCTGATCCAGAATGAAGGGAGTATTTATACCTGTGGAAGCCTGGATAATGCCGGTCGCCGTGAAGGGCACGCGGTAAATACCTGGCCCGGATATATCGACGAGCCCGGCGCTCAGCTGCACTGATGTGTGAGGGCAATCAGGTGCGAGACAGCCAATAGTGACATTAACTGCTGGATTGCCATCGATTGCTACGGTGGCGCCTGCACCATAGGTCGCATCGGGAAAGCCTGCCCCTATGAAGTAGGTACCGAATGCACATTGGTCTGTCGTTTCGTTTCTGCAAGGCAAGCTTCCTCCGCCGAGGATGCCCGACCCGAATAGAGAGAAGTTCCCGTCTGAGGAACCAAAGTTCACCTGAACAGTAGAGCCTTCAGGTATAAAGAAAGGCTTAGTGGCCACGTAGCCCGAGTCAATCGTACTAGCGCGCGAAAACGAAAGGCAAGCAGTGAAGAAAATAATCAGTTTAAGCATCTTCCTTGCGCACCTCCGGAGTTGTGAGCGCGCAAATGGAAATATCGTTTCATTAATTCAGTACTGATCGGACGTGTATGCGCCATGCTTCTCGATTAAGTGTTCCCGATCACATTCGGGCTTCTGATTCCGCACTAGCAGCTCTGTTCTACGGTGTGTACGCTGGCAGGGCGGCAGCGGCGGGGTCACGCCCACCGCGTGCGACTGTCACGCTGGGTTTCTTCTTAAGCATCCCTCATCCTGTTAAGAATCGGGTCAAACGCGGTTAACTGCCTGACCCAAGGTTGTACCGCTTCGAGTAGTCGGCCGACGGTACGCCAGTCATGTTCCCGGATTGGTGAAAGATCCTGAGGGCCGAGGTGCGGAGTCCCGGCCTCTTCCGGTTCGAGCGCGCACCGCGCCGATCATCTCACATCTGCGCGTGTGTGAAAGGAGGCTCGGCTGATGGCACTCAAAAGAGAGGGAGGCAACCGGACACTGAGCGCCCGAAACGGAACGTGCTCTCCGGCGCCGACGCAGTTGTGAAGGACATTGAAGGGTTACATCGAAGGGTTACGCGTCACAAATACATCCCGCATTGTTGGCGTAGAACGAAGCTGAGCGACCCGAGACATAGGTAACAGAACGTACCGGAGACATGGGTTACACTTTTTCGCCTGGAAGGAGGCGGAAGAAGGTGGATGCCATGGAAGGAA
>Ga0207674_10003702_pt1 | contig 18666 bp, 13 predicted proteins | sample KBSCornC72_FD_184303 | JGI IMG/M metagenome (GOLD analysis project Ga0207674, IMG submission 184303) | Corn rhizosphere microbial communities from Kellogg Biological Station, Michigan, USA - KBS Corn C7-2 (SPAdes) (version 2) | ecosystem: Host-associated > Plants > Roots > Rhizosphere > Soil ... | reverse complement strand
AAAGAACGCCCGCGCGTCCGTCGCGCAAACCGCCATCACCACCATGGCCACCAGCACCCGCCCGAAGCGCGCCCGAATACCGTGATGACGCCCGCAGCAATTCCCCATCTGCGCCGACCTCAGATTGCCGTCGACCTTCGAAAACACCACACGCCCGCCACCGCCGCCGAAACGCCTTCCTCACTACGTCCCGCACGCGCGCAACGTTCAATCGCCAACCGTCACTAAACAACGGCCGACAGTGTACCGCGATCCAGGCCGGAGGCGCCGCCGCCGGCTGCTTCGCAGTCCGATCCGTCACGACTCCGAAGTCTCGCGCGCCCCGCCCTGAACCGCCGTCACCCCTTTCAATCGCCGCCGAAACGCCGGATACCCCGCCGGATTCAAAAACTGCTTCACATGCCCGAACGCCCGAAACGCCGGCCAAGCCTTTCGCATCCCCGCCACGTCCACCGGCTCGAATACTCGAATCGACGCCACGTCAAAATAAAGCGCCCCGCCGAATCCGCCCTTCTTCGCGCCACCGGGCCGCTCGGCCTTTTCATCCCGCAAAAACACCGCGGTGGCGATGACGCGGGCTTGGTACTGAAACAACACCACCGTCCCGGATCGCGCGTCCAACCCCGACGCGCGATACCGAAACCGCCCGCCGTTCCGCGGCAGGTCGCGCAAGAACACGTCGCGCCGCACCCGCTCGATCCCCTTTCCCACGAACCCCGGCGCCCGGTCGCTCATCGGAAAGATCCGCACGCCGGGAATGTCTTGTGCCATAAGTGTCCGTGGTCCGTTGTCAGTCGTCCGTTGTCAATACAAACAACGCAATGACGGCCCCGCGGGCGTGTTTGAGTTTTTTAACATGCCATATTAAAAAACTCATACCCCACTCGCCTCGTTTCAATTCTCCCCGTTGACCGAAATCCCGCCCCGCCCACACAATTCCCGCAATCTCATCCGCACGAACTCATCCGGGAGCAAACCATGCGCACCGAAGGCGAACGCGAATCCGACAACGTCGAAGACCAACGCTCCTTCGGCGGACGCGGCATGGCCGTCGGTGGGGGCATCGGCACCCTCATCATCGCCCTCCTCGGCTACTTCTTCTTCGGCGACCCCCGCGCCCTCATGAACCCCGGTAATGGTGGCGGCGGCGGCAGCCCCTCCGCCCAGGTCGCCCCGCCGCCCGACAAGGCCACCGAGGACAAGCTCACCAGGTTCGTCCGCGTCGTCCTCGCCGACACCGAAGACGTCTGGCGCGACCAGCTCCCCCGGCAGACCGGCCGGCAATACCGCCTCCCCAAGCTCGTCCTCTTCTCCGGCCGCGTCCAGTCCGCCTGCGGCGCCGCCTCCACCGCGTCGGGCCCCTTCTATTGCCCCGGCGACGAACGCGTCTACATCGACCTCGCCTTCTACGACGAGCTCAACCGCCGCTTCAAAGCCCCCGGCGACTTCGCCGAGGCCTACGTCATCGCCCACGAGGTCGGCCACCACGTCCAGAAAATACTCGGCATCACCGACAAGGTGGACGCCATGCGCGGCCGCATGAGCAGGGACGAGTACAACAAGGTCTCGGTCCGCCTCGAGCTCCAGGCCGACTTCTACGCCGGCGTCTGGGCCCACCACGCCCAGCGGATGAAGAACATCCTCGAGCCCGGCGACATCGACGAAGCGCTCCGCGCCGCCAGCGCCGTCGGCGACGACAGCATCCAAAAGCAAACGCAGGGGTACATCGTCCCCGACTCCTTCACCCACGGCACCAGCCGCCAGCGCATGGCCTGGTTCAAGAAGGGTTTTCAGACGGGAGATATCCGCCAGGGCGACACGTTCAACATGCCCGATCCGCAATAATTGCAATAAACCACAATTCCATAGACTTCCACCAACGCTCCTGCAACAATACGCAATCCGCCAAACGTGGACTTGCGCATGCAGGACCCGACCGTCAACTCCGCCAGGACCCAGGGGGCGGATGACGCCGGCGCGCCGCAGGAGGTCACCCGCGAGATCCTTCCTCCCGCCCACGCCGCCGACCGCCTGCCCCCGCCGCAGGAGCCCGAGCAGATCGGCCCCTACCGCATCCTCGACTGCATCGGCGAAGGGGGCATGGGCGTCGTTTACAAGGCCGAGCAGCGCACCCCGCGCCGCGTCGTCGCGCTCAAGATCGTCAAGCCCGGCATGGACAGCAAGCAGGTCGTCGCCCGCTTCGAGGCCGAGCGACAGGCGCTCGCCATGCTCGCGCACCCCAACGTCGCCAAGGTGCTCGACGGCGGCGTGACGGACCGCGGCCGGCCGTACTTCGCCATGGAGTACGTCCCCGGCATCCCGCTCACCCGCTACTGCCAGACCAACAAGGTCACCCTCCGCGAGCGCCTCGCCCTCTTCATCGACGTCTGCCACGCCATCCAGCACGCCCACCAGAAAGGGATCATCCACCGCGACCTCAAGCCCGGCAACGTCCTGGTGCAAATGGCCGACGGCCGGCCCGTCCCCAAGGTCATCGACTTCGGCATCGCCAAGGCGACCGGCGGCGCCGCCACCCTTACCGACCGCACGCTCAACACCCTCGCCGGCGCCATCGTCGGCACACCGGCCTACATGTCCCCCGAGCAGGCGACGACGGGCGGCCTCGACGTTGATACCCGCACCGACGTTTACGCCCTGGGTGTCATCCTCTACGAACTGCTCACCGGTACTCTGCCGTTCGACCCCGTCATGCTCCGCGACGCCGGCAAAGACGAAATGGCCCGCATCCTCCGCGAGACCGACCCGCCGCGACCCAGCACGCGGCTCGGCGCGCAGCCAACGTCCTCGGCAAGCACCGCCGCGTCGTCGAACGACCTCAAAACGCTCCGTCGCGAAATCAGCGGCGACCTCGACTGGATCACCCTCAGGGCGATGGAGAAGGACCGCACCCGCCGCTACGAGACCGCCGACGCGCTCGCCGCCGACGTCCAGCGCTACCTCAACGTCCAGCCCGTGATCGCCCGCCCGCCGAGCACGCGCTACCGCGTCGGCAAGTTTGTCCGCCGGCACAAGACCGGCGTGTGCGCCGCGGCGCTGATCGCCGTCGCGCTCATTCTCGGCATCGTGGGCACCAGCCTCGGCCTGGTCGCCGCCCGCCGCGCCGCCGGACTGGCGCACGCCGCCGAGCTCCGGGCGAAGCAGCAGGCGATCAAGGCCACCACGCTCGCCAATGTCCTCGAAGACATCCTCGCCTCCGCCCGCCCCGGCGCCGCCGGCGGACGCGCCACCACCGTCGTCACCCTCCTCGACCGCGCCGCCGCCGGCATGCACGACAGACTCCAGGGCCAGCCGGACGTCGAGGTCAACGCACGTTTCGCCCTCGTCAAGACCTACGCCGCCCTGGGCCTCTATCGCCCCGCCCTCGACAACTCGCGCCTCGCCCTCGCGCTGGCCCGCGAGACGTTCGGCGAGCGCTCCGAAACCGCCCTCGACATCGCCGCCCTCCAATCCTCCCTCCTCCGCCACACCGATAACCTCGACGAGGCCCTGACCCTCGCCCGCCAGACCCTCGACGCCGCCACCGCCAGCCTCGGCGTCCACCACAACGTCGCCCGCGAGGCCGCCAACAACCTAGCCGTCGCCCTCTCCCTCACCGGCGACCACGACGCCGCCCTCGCCGTCCAGCGTGATCTCGTCAACGACGTGCGTGACCATCCGGCCGCCACACTCCGCGCCCGCGCCGGCGCGTACGCCAACAACCTCGGCCTCTTCGTGCGGGATCGGTACAACGTGACACACGACCCGCGCCTGCTCGGTGAGGCCGAGTCCCTCTTCCGCCAGGCCGTGGACGACGCCCGCACCGACGACGCCGCCCCCGCCAACCTCGTCGTCCTTAAGGAAAACCTCGCCAAGATCCTCCGCGAGCAGGAACGGTTCGAGCCCGCCCGCGCCCTCACGCAGGAAGCCTACGCCCTGGCGCGCATGACGCTGGGCGACGCCCACACGACGACCCGCCAGATCCGCCAGACCCATGCCGAAACCCTCGAAGCCCTCGGCCGCTACAGCGACGCGCTCGAGATCCGCCAAGCCGAGTTAAACGACTTGAAATCCGCGGCGAACGACGCCGACGCCCTCGCCGCCGCCACCCAGCGCGTCGCCTATGCGCTCGCCCAGGTCGGGCGCTACGACGAAGCGACCAATCGCGCCACCGCCGCCGTCGCCCTCCGCCGCAAGGCCTTCGGCGACGACGACCGCCAGGCCCGCGACTGGTACCTCCGCTACGAAGTCCTCGCCTTCGCCAACGGCCACCCCTGGGCCGGCGCCGCCCTCCAGACCCACACCGCCGACCTGCTGCACGATCTCCTCCGCCGTCACCCCGCCTCGCCCGGCCCCGCGGACGCCCTCGCGCTCGAACGCCTGCGCTTTAAGCTCCTCCGCTGGAACGGCGCGCAACATTCCACGCCGCTCACCGCCATCGCCCAAGGGACGGCCCTCGACCTCCGTGCCCTCACCGATCCCGCGCCCGGCCTTTACCTCATGTGGTTCGAGATCCCCCGCGCCGACCGCACGCCGGTCCACGTCGCCGGCTGGTTTCACCTCGCGTCCTGGCGTCTCGACTACTTCGCCACGCCCCTCTCCCCGCGCGACGAACCGGCCGTGTGGTCTGACATGCTCAAGATCACCCCGATCGCCGGCGCCACCCGTCCCACGCTCGCGCTCGACAGCTTCTGGCGGCCCGCCGCGCTGCCCGCCCAGCACCCGGTCGAGTTCGGCGTCGTCGCCACCACCGACGATCTCGCCCTCCCGCCCGGCGACTACACCGCCGTCTGCCGCGCCGACGACGGCGCACGGATTTCGCTCGACGACGAGACGATCGCCGATCATTGGCGCGACGGCGCCTTCGAACCCACGCGCCACGCGATCACGCTGACCGCGGCCCAAACCCATCGCCTGCGCGTCGAGTATTACCAGCGTTTCGGCCCCTGCTTCCTCTGGGTCCACTTCGAGCCCACCGGTCCCGCCGCCACCCGCGCCCTCGCCTCCCTCATCGATCCCACCGAAGCCGACGAACAGGCCCTCGCCAAGCTTAGCGCCAACCCCGCCGTTGCCGCCGACGCCGCCCTGCTCGAGCGCCGCTTCACGCTCCTCCTGCGCCTCGGCCGCGACGCGCAAGCCGCCACCGACGCCGCCGCCCGCGTCGCGCTCGACCCCGCCGACCACTTCAAGTGGTTCCAGGCCGCGATTCTGTCCGCCCTCGTCGACGACCGGCCCGCCTATCACGCCGATATCCGGCAGATGTTCGATCGCTTCGCCCGCGACCCCGCCGCGGAGGTGAAAGAGCGCGTCGCCAAGGTCACGCTCCTCCTGCCCGACCTTTCCGCCGCCCAACTCGCCGACTGCCAGATGCTGATCGACACCGCCCTCAAGGACGACAACCGTCCCGATTTCGTCGCCTGGTACAACGTGACCAAGGGCATCGCCGAATACCGCGCCGGCCATTACCGCGCCGCCGCCGCGTCACTCGCCAAATCCCGCGCCAATGATTCAGCCCCCGCCGCCGCCCGGTGCCAGGCCGACTGCTTCCTCGCCATGGCCTTCCATCAACTCAAGCAACCCGAAAAGGCCCGCGCCGCCCTCCGCGCCGCCCAGGCCGCTCTCGCCAACTCGACCGACGCGACGACGCCCCTCAACCCCATCGACCGCGCCTACGCCCGGGTCGCCCTCCGTGAAGCGCAAAAGTTGATCTCCCCATAACACGCCGCCTGTATTCTCTCGGAATCGTCATCCTGAGGGAGTTTCAACGACCGAAGGATCTGACTCGAACGTAGATGCCTCAAGCTTCGCCGCCAGATCCTTCGCTGCGCTCAGGATGACGTCGCCCGAAACGGAGAAACGCCGTCCCGGATCGCCGCGGTCGACGTCATTTCTTGACCCGCTTGACCGCCATCCCCACCGCCTCCGCCGACGTCGGCCGCGCATTCCGCCCGTGCGCCGTCGCGTCGTCATAAATATCCTGCGCCTCGTCGCACGGCTTGTGCACCGCCGCCAGGTACGCGTCGCAGATCCGCGTCGTCACCCGGCCGATCACGTCCCGTCCCGCCGCCTCCACGTCCTTCCCCGTGCCGCGCACGACCCGCCCCACTTCCTTCTCCGCCAGCCCCCGCGCGACCCGTTCCGCGTCCGCGTAAAACGCCTCGCAGATCGCCCGGTGCCCCTCCTCGTGCGCCCGCAACTGCGCCGGCGGATCGGCCGGCAGCCAGATCGTCACCGACAACGTCAGCGTCACCGTCATCCGCGTGATCTTGAAATCCATCGACACCGGCCCGCTACCCGCGCCCGCCGCCGCCGCCGGCTTCGTGAACGTGTACCGCATGTCCGTGGCCAGCCCGTACCGGTACAGACAGATCGCCGACTCCCCCGGCGAAAGCGGCGGCGCCGGGTCCGGCATGTGCTGCGGGTCGTAGGTCTTGTACGTGACCTCCACGTCCTTCCGCACGACCGTCACCCCCGCCGCCGACGGCGCGGTCGTAGTCGTCGCCGGCGCATCAGCACCGTACACCGGCCAAGCAACCGCACCGGCGATCAACCAAACCCCGACCAGGAATATACGACGATTCATCACGCCTCGAATTCTACCCTGCATTCCGCGCCCGCCCCCGTTACCATGCCCGCCATGCCCAAGCTCACCGTAGAAAACATCGGCCAGTTCGACGTCCCGCCAAACAAACGCCTCATCAACGCCCTGGCCGACGAAGCAAAAACCGACCAGCTCCACGCCTGCGGCGGCAACGCCCGCTGCACCACCTGCCGCGTCCAGTTCCTCGCCGGCGAACCCGAACAAATGACCCAGGCCGAACGAGACGTCATGACCGCCCGCGGCCTCACCGCCATGCCCGGCGTCCGCCTCTCCTGCCAGATCCTCTGCGACCACGACATGACCGTCAAAGTCATCAGCCGCCTCGAAGGCTCCGGCCGCAAAGACACCGGCGCCCGCCCCGCCGACGACATCCAACCCCCACCCGTCTGGACCACGAAATAACCAATTCGCCCTCCGTATCGGGTGGCACTGGCAAGCTCTCAGGCTTCAGGCTGTCCAGTAATTCAACGGTAGGTCGAGGTCGCTATTTTTGCCGAGAATCTGAGATCATCAGCAACCTCGTCCGTGTGCACGCTGTTGAGCCATCCCGGCAGACCAATGCCATAAGCATCGAGAAACGCCGGGTTTCCGGCTTCGAATTACTGGACAGGCTGAAGCTCTCAGGCTTGCCAGTGGTAACTATCAACAGTGCCGACCATCAATAAAGCCACACGTCCCGCCCCCCGCCGTTTGCGGCTTCGCCCCCGCGCGCGTCTGTCGCTGGCGCGCAATCGTCGGTTCTTGGCCCAACCGCCCTCAACAACGCTTGCGCCGTCGCGCGCTTGAGGCGCTCCGCTCTTGGCCGGGCGCGCAGTTCGGGGATAATGGGGGAATGAATGCCTATTCGTTGCGGCGACAATGCGTCGTTTTGAACGTGAATGGCATCGGTGCGATGTCGATGCCGCCGCGGCGCCTGGCTGTGGTGGCGATCGTCGCGGTGACGATCGCGGCGGCGGGGGCTGTCGTCGCGCAGCAGCGCGGGGCGGAAGCGGGGCCGCGGAAGATGGCGGCGGGGGCGCCTGCCACGGCACCGGCGGAGTCGGCGGACGCGCGTGCCGTGCGGGCGGATTTGGAGGCGTATGTAGCGGCGGTGGCGAAGAAGGATTTCAAGACCGTTGCCGGGTACGTGGACGCGGAGCGGATGGTCCAGGAGATCGAGGCGGCGGGGATGCTGGCGAAGATGTCGGGAGCGCAGCGCGCCCGGCTGGTGAGCGGCATCGAAGGGCAGATCGAGAAGGGAATCCGCGATCCGGCCAACGTGCTGGCCATGACCGTGATCAGGGTGAAGAAAGTGCATGTGCTGGCGGGCGGGCGGGAGGCGATGGTTTATCTGAAGGGGGCCCACGCGAGCGAGGCGTTCATGGCCCGCTGGTGGATGGTCAAATCGTCGTCGGGTCGGTGGCGGACGTATGACGTGGAAGACGCGAGCCGCTTCGGGGTCCGGTTGTCGATGGTGATGTGCGGGGCGGTCGCGACCACCGACTCGGGGTTCAGGCCGGCAGCGTGGGTCAAGGACTTGCAGGAGATCGAGCCGTTGCTGAAGGCGCAGGGCGACGGTGATGTTCAGAAGGTGGAGCAGATGCTGCCGCGGCTGGAGAAGGCGGGGTTTCCGCCGGGTGTGCAGGCGATGGTGCTAACGGTGAAAGGGATTACGCTGGCAACGCAGCAGAAAAACGCCGAGGCCGAGGCGGCGTTTGCACAGGCGGCACGGCTGGACCCGGATGAGCCGATGGCGCTGTATTTCCGCGCAACGATGTACAACGTTAGTATGCAGAAGCCCGAGAAGGGGGCGGAGTTAGCGCGGCAGTTTCTAGATCGGCTGGGCGATGACGCGATGGCGTTTGAGCAGTTGGCTATCGCGCTACGAATCATGCATCGTGACGCGGAGGCGATCGAGGCGCTTGGGCGCGGTAACGACGACGCGCCTGCGGAGATCGAGTTGTTGGCGGGCTACGCGAACTGGGCGGCAGCGGCGCAGCCCGAGGACGTGACACGGCGGATCGAGCGGGCACTGTCGTCGGTCGCTGACCCAAAGGCGGCGACCGAGACACTCGCGGAGGATATGGGCAACCGCAACGCGATGGATTGCTTGATCGCGGCGTATAAGAAAGCAAAGCCGGGGGATGCGCAGACGCTCGCGAAGCTGGAGGAAATTAAGAAGACGATACCGCCGACCCCGTGAATGCGCAACTCACAACCCGGCAGGCGGGCGGCGCCGTTACGATACTCCTAACCGGGCCTTAGAGCAGCTCAACCGCACCCGTATCGCCCCACGGCGAGGCCACAGCGCCACGAGCGATAGCAACCAAAGCGCCGCCCCGGATTCCGCCGCTACATCTGGAGTTGACGCGCTCTAGCAATAGGGTAACCCACCGGCGCGGAACGTGGCGCGGGTTCCCGCGCGCTCGTCACCTCCCGTGCGGCAAAATACTCTCCACCATCCCCTTCACCGCCTGCTTGATAACCCCCCCCTCTTCCGGATCACCGCGCAGCAGCGACTCCGTGAAATTCTTCGCCTGCTGAAGGGTAATGTGCGGCGGCAGCGTCGGCACGTTCGGATCCGTCACCGCCTCGAACACCACCGGCCGATCCGCCGCAAACGCCCGATCCCACGCCTCGCCGATCTCCTCCGGACGATCCACCCGGATCCCCCCCAGCCCGATCGACTCCGCAAACCGCGCGTACGGGAAATCCGGCAGATCCTGGCTCGCCTCGTACTTGATGTCCCCCATCATGATCCGCTGCTCCCACGTCACCTGGTTCAGGTCGCGATTGTTCAGCACCAGGCAGATCCACCGCGGGTCGCGCCACTCTTTCCAATACTTCGCCACCGTGATCAGCACGTTCAGGCCGTTCATCTGCATCGCCCCGTCCCCCGTCAACGCCACGCAGCACCGCTCGGGATAGCAGAACTTCGCCGCCACCGCGTACGGCACCGCCGGCCCCATCGTCGCCAGGTTTCCCGATCCGCTGGCCATCATCCCGCGACGGATGCGAATGTCGCGCGCGAACCAGTTCGCCGCCGTCCCGCTGTCCGCCGACAGGATGCAATTGTCCGGCAACCGCGGACTGAGCTCGTGAAACACCCGCTGCGGGTTGATCGGATCGGCCTGGGTCATCGCCTGCGCGTCGATCACCCGCCACCACTCCTTCACGTTCTCCACAATCCGTTCGCGCCACCGCCGCTCGCGCTTGCGATCCAGCAGCGGCCAGAGCGCCGCCAGCGTCTCTTTCGCGTCCCCCTTCAGGTTCACCTCCATCGGATACCTCAGGCTCAGCATCCGCCCGTCGCGGTCGATCTGCACGCCCTTGGCCTTTCCCTTCGGCGGGTAAAACTCCGCGTACGGAAAACTCGACCCGACCACCAGCAGCGCGTCGCAATCCTGCATCAGGTCGTAGCTCGGCTTGGTCCCCAGTAAGCCGATGTTCCCCGTGCAGTACGGCACGTCGTCCGGCAGCGCCGCCTTGCCAAGCCACGACTTGGCCACCCCCGCCCCCAGCACCTCCGCCGTCTGTATCACCTCGTCCATCGCCCCCAGCGCCCCCTGCCCGATCAGCATCGCCACGCGGTCGGCCTCGTTCAGCACGTCCGCCGCCCGCTGCAGGTCCCCCTTCCGCGGGATCATGTACGGCACCGCGTGCCCCACGCCCGTCTGCGCCGTGTCGTGCCGCTGCGGCGGCTCCGGCACCGCCTTTTCCTCCTGCACGTCCTTGGGCAGGATCACGCACGTCACCGTGCTCTGGTCCAGCGCGATCCGCATCGCCCGGTCGATCACGTGCCGCGCCGCCACCGGGCTGTTCACCTGCTGGCAGTATTCCTTCGCCACGTCCTTGAACAGGTTCATCAGGTCGACTTCCTGCTGGTAATCGCTCCCCAGCGCCGTCGTCGCCGACTGCCCCACGATCGCCACCACCGGCGCGTGATCCATCTTGGCGTCATACAAACCGTTCAAGAGGTGGATCGCCCCCGGCCCGCTCGTCGCGATACAGACCCCCACCTCCCCCGTAAATTTCGCGTGCGCGCACGCCATGAACGCCGCCAGCTCCTCGTGCCGCGCCTGGATAAACCGCGGCCCCTCGTCCCCCGCCTTCCGCAGCGCCGCGAACACCCCGTTAATCCCGTCCCCCGGATACCCATACAACCGAGTAACCCCCCACTCCCGCAACCGCGCCACAATATATTCACCAACCGTATCAGACATCATCAACTCCTGAACCGTAGGGTGTGATTCATCACACCGTAACCCCGCACGTACATGCGGGGCTTCTTCGTCTTTTCATTCCCTCTTCGGTGGTGCAGACATTCTTGTCTGTCCGGGACGGGTGAGCGGGGGCATTCTTGCCCCCCGACCCCGTCCCGTTCTTCCGATCCGAACAATGCATACTCGCAACTCGCAACGACCAACTCGCACGTCACACCCTGATCAACGACAACCCCGACGCCGCATCAAATCTCCTCACCAAATGCCGCGGCGACTCCGTCAAAACCAATTCCAACGTCGGCCGCACGTGCGCCTCCATCAAATGCCCGCCGTGCGCACTCCCGTCCCGCCGCCCCACCACCACGTGCGCGTGCACCTTCGACTTGCCGCTCTCCTCGTCCGACACGTCCCCGCTCAACACCAGCACTTCCACCTGCTCTCGGATCGGGATCCGCTGATATTCCTTGCTCTCCCAATCGAAGTAAGCCACCACCGCATCACTAAAAGCCCCGATCCCGCCGAACTGACTCGCCCCGACCGGCTGCTCGGCGATGAACCGCCGCAACCCCGCCATCACCTCGTCCCCCGTCTCGAAGACGATCGCGAACGTCCGCTGCTGTCCCGTCTCTCCGGCGATCTGCTTCCACTGCACGGGAAAACTCCTTTTCACACAGTAGCCCCGCATGTACATGCGGGGCTCCGACCGACCTCAACGCGTCCGCCGCCAGCGCCTGTAAACCGCGCCCGCGACGACCGCGCCGATTCCGACGATCGCCGCCGTCCGCACCGCCGCGCGCCGGAACTCCTTCCGCCGCGTCCGCACCAACCGCCCCTCCGGCCGCCCCTCCGCTCCCAACTCCTCCGCCATCCCCATCCGCAAAACCTCCGCCAAATGCAGCGCCTCGCGAGGCGTCTCCTGCGAGATCTGCTCCCGGCAACTGAACCCGTCGGCGATCACCAGCGTCTCCTCCGGCGCCCGCCGAACCTCCGGTAGCAAAACGCGCTCCCCGCACGCGATCGACACGTCGTAATGATCCCCGCGCTCGTACCCGAACGCCCCCGCCATCCCGCAGCAACCCGAATCCAACAGCCGGTAATCCAGACTCATCCGCCGCAGCGCGTCCTCCTCCGCGCTCATCCCCATGATCGCCCGGTGATGACAGTGCCCCTGCGCCACCGCCTTCGCCTTCACCGTCGGCCACCGATAATCCGGCGCGTGCTGCGTCAAGAATTCGCTCAGCAGGTACGTCTGTTTCGCCAGCCGCCGCGCGTTCATGTCGTTCGGCAGCAGGTTCATCAGTTCGTCACGAAACACCGCCCCGCAGCTCGGCTCCAGCACCACCACCGGCACCCCCGCCTCGATCTCCGCCGACATCGTCTCCAGGATCTGCTTCAGCCACCGCTCCGCCATCCCCAGGAACCCGTAGTCATAAAGCGGCCGCCCGCAGCACATGTCCTGCCGCGGCACGATCACCCGGAACCCCGCATCCTCCAGCACCTCCGTCGCCGCCCGCGCCGTCTCCGGCTTGAAGTAATTGTTAAACGTGTCCGGCCACAACACCACCGGCTCCCCCGTCGCATTCACCACCCCGCGCCGCGCGAACCACCGCTTGAACGACTGCGGCGCGAACGCCGGCACTCGCCGCGCCGGCGCGACCCCGCCCAGCCACTTGAACACGTCCCGCACGATCGGCGTCTGCGTGACGAAGTTCGCCACCATCGGCGCCACGCTCGCCAGTCGCGCCCAGTAGTGAATCCAACCGAACGCGTACGCGTGCCGCGGCCGCCCCCGCCCCGCGTAATAATGGCTCAAAAACTCCGCCTTGTACGTCGCCATGTCCACGTGCACCGGGCAATCCCCCTTGCACCCCTTGCACGACAGACACAGGTCAAGCGACTCTTTCACCGCGTCGCTCCGCCACCCGTCGTGGATCGCCTCGCCTTGCAACATCTCGAACAGCAGCCGCGCCCGCCCGCGCGTGCTGTGTTCCTCCTCCCGCGTCACCATGTAGCTCGGGCACATCGTCCCGCCTTCTTCACGCCGGCACTTCCCCACGCCCACGCACCGCTCCATCGCCCGCCGAAAACTGTACCCGTCCCCCGTGTACTTGAAGTGCGTCGCCGGCTCAGGCGGATCATAGTCCGGCCCGTACCGCAGGTTCTCGTCGATCCGGTAAGGCCGCACCACCTTCCCCGGATTCATCCGCCAATCCGGATCCCAGATCTCCTTGAACTCCTCGAACGCCCGCACGAGATCCTCGCCGAACATCTTCGGCAGCATCTCCGCCCGCGACTGCCCGTCCCCGTGCTCACCCGAAAGCGACCCGCCATAGCTCACCACCAGGTCCGATGCCTCCTCGATAAACCGCCGATACTTCGCCACCCCTTCAGCCGTCTTCAATCCAAAATTCAACCGCGTGTGAATGCACCCGTCCCCAAAGTGCCCGTACAGGCAACCGACGTAGTTGAACTTGTCCAGGAGCTTCTTGAAGTCGCGCAAGTACGCCCCCACCCTCGCCGGCGCGACGGCCGAATCCTCCCACCCTTCCCAGTTCTCGTCCTCCCCCGGAATGTGCGCCGTCGCCCCAAGCCCCGCCTCGCGCACCTCCCACACCTGCTTCTCCTCCGCGTCATCATCGAACAGTTTCATCGTCGGCGGATTCGGCTTCTTCTTCAGCTCCTCCATCAACCGCCGCGCCTTGTCGTCCGCCTCCGTCCGATCCCGCCCGCCAAACTCGATCAGCAAAAACCCCTCCCCCTTCGGGAACAGCTTCAAATGATTCAGTTGCAGATGCTTCTTCTGCAAGTCCTTGATGAACTTCTCGTCCAGCGCTTCCAGTCCCTGCGGCTTGTGCGCCAGCACCTCCATCACGTGATCCCCCGCCGCGAACACGTCCGGATACCCCAGCACCAGCAGGTTCCGCTCCGGCGCCCAATCCACCAGGTTCGTGATCGCCTCCAGGATCACCGCGCACGTCCCCTCGCTCCCCACCAGCGCCCGCGCCACGTTAAACCCATTCTCCGGCAATAACTCATCCAGGTTGTACCCCGACACCCGCCGCGGAATCCGCGGAAACCGCCGCCGGATCTCGTCCGCATACTTGTCGCGCAATGCCTTCAGCTTCGAGTAGATCTCCCCGCGCCGGCCGCCGCCGCGAATGATCGACTCCAGCTCTTCATCGCTCGTCCGCCCCACCCGCATCCGTGTCCCGTCGTACAGCAGGATCTCCAGCGCCTCGATGTTGTCCGCCGTTCGCCCCGCCATCACCGAGTGCACCCCGCACGAATTATTCCCACACATCCCGCCGATCGTGCACCACCGGTGCGTCGCCGGGTCCGGCCCGAACGTCAACCCCCGCTTCGCCGCCGCGCTCCGCAAATCCTGACACACCACCCCCGGATGCACCCGCGCCAGCTTTCGCGCCGGATCGATCTCGATGATGTCGTGCAGGTACTTCGTAAAATCGATCACCACCGCCACGTTGCAGCATTGCCCCGCCAAACTCGTCCCGCACCCGCGACTCAGCACCGGCGCGTCAAACCGCCGGCAAGCCGCCACCGCCTCCACTACGTCCCGCTCATTCCGCGGCACCACCACCCCGATCGGAATCTGCCGGTAATTCGACCCGTCCGTCGCATACAACGCCCGGCTCCCGTCATCAAACCGCACCTCCCCCTCAATCTGTCCCCGCAACTCCGCCGCCAACCCCCGCGCATCCACATGCACCGGATGCCGCACCCCACGACGCCCGCCAATCCTCACATCCGCAACAGTCGCAATAAATGACATCGCCGAATACTCCGTTAAAAACGTTCATTCTGGTGGACAGACATTCTTGTCTGCCTTAGCTTTCTCCTTTGTGCTCTTCGTGTTCTTCGTGGTTCAATCCGTCTTCCCCGCAATCCGCTCGCTCGCCTCGTCATCCACCACCGGCAAGATGTGCCCCCCGAATCGCAACACCGCCACCGACGCCTTCGCCCCCTGCTTTTCGAACGCCATCCGCAGCGCCGCCGTGCAATCCCGCGCCCACCGAAACCCAATCCGCTTCGCCTCCTCCGGCTTCACCCCCGGCGAAACCATGATGCAATCCGTTTTGTCCACGATCTGACAAACGTCCGCCAAAATCGCCACGCCGACTAAATCATCCACGCCCCCGCCCTGCACCATCTCCACGATCTCCCCATGTGGCCGATACCCGATCTCCAGCAGATTCCGATGGTTCGACGCCACCCCCTCCGGGTTCGGACTCACCAGGATTAGCGTCCCGCCATCCCGCACCGCCATTGTCCCCGCGTACGGCCCCTTCGCGCTCTGCCAGAAATCCCGATCCGCCGAGTGCGAATCGATCAGCACCACGTCCGCCCGCGTCGGCATGTGCGCCGCGTACACCTCCCGCGAGCACTTGCACCCTGCCCGGTGCGCCTCGACCACGTCCCCCGTAAAACATCCGACGATCGTATGCCCCGCATCCGTGCCGTATACGACATTCACAATATACTTCAGTCCCGCCATCCGCGCCGCCTCCTCCATCCGCAGCCGCATCGGATTTTCCGGCACGCCCATCACCGTCTCCGACATGTGCATGGACGCCTCCCACTGGTTCCGCTCCATGATCTCCTTCCCCGCCACCCCCGGGAACGCGATCTTCGCCCCGCCCGAGAGCCCCTTCACCCGGTGCGGTAAGATCGACCCGACACCCAGTACAAAGTCGAATTCCCGCAGCAACTTGTTCGCCGTCACCCGCGTCCCGTCCCGCGTCCGACCGAAATCGTGCAGGCTCGACTCGTCCAGGTAATGGTGCTCGTGAACCTCGTACTTGCCGTAATACGCGCCGAACTTCTCCCGCAATTCCGCCTCCTTCATAGGCCGGTGCGTTCCCGGCGCCTGCAAAAACTCGATCCCCGCATCCGCCACCCCCGCCGCGTGCAACTCCTCGAACACCTTCGGCAGGATCCGCGCCACCGGCGTCATCCGCGTCCCGTCATCGATCAGCACCAACACCCGCTTCGCCCCCCGCGCCGCCTCTCTAAGCCGCGCCGCCCCGATCGGCCGCGCAAACCCTCGCGCCAACACCGCCCCCTCATCCACCCCCGCCGGTGTCCGCGGCCCGAACACCCCCATCAAATTCCCATCCGGCACCTCCACCCCCGCGATCCCCTCATACCCCGGATACGGAAACTCCACGCGCATGACATACAACTCCTTCTGCCCGCCGCCGCCGCCCGCGCGCCCACGCTCTCAACGCGCCACGCGGACGGCGTCAATCACAGGCAGAAGGGCCACCCTACACCCCGACCAAACCGCAACGCATCCCCAAAAATATATGGGCTCCCAATTAATTCCCGCCCCCCGTCCGCCCCCGCCTCAATCCTCATCCACCCGCTGATACCGATACACCGCCTTGTACAACCCCCCCACCTCCTCCGACCTCACCACCTTCGGCCGATACTTCTCGTTCCGCGGCTGCAACCGGATCACCGCCTCCCCCGCCTCGTCGTTCTCGAAGAACACCCGCTTGAACGTCGTCTGTCCGTCCGCGAACCGCACGAAACAATCGTCCCCGTTCTTCGGCGTCGCCGCCGGTGAAAACACCACGATGTCCCCCTGCCCGTATTTCGGCGACATGCTGTCCCCGTGCACCCGCGCCGCGAACGCGTCCGAATCGTGCACGTCCGGACAACCAATATAATCGTCCGCCACGCGCGGCGGATAAGACATGTCCGAAAAATCCTTGGGATACCCCGCCGAAACCTTGTTGATCACCGGCACCGTGTTGGTCGATACCCGCTCCACGTTCCCCGCCGACCGCTCCACCAGTTCCGCCAGCACACCCGACATGTAGGCGTCGTCCAGGTTAATGCTCCCCGCCACCCCCGGCTTCAACTGTCCCGCAGATGTCGTCGTCGCCGCCCCACCCTCGCCCCGCGCCTTGGCCGACGCGCTATCCGCCAGCAGCTTGTGCAGCATGTCGCGCACGTCGCGCGGCGTCCGCTGCAAATGCGCCTGCGTCACCAGCTCGTTGGTCCCAAACCCCAGCGTCTGCTCCAGCCGCCGCAGCTTCTCATCACTGGGCGGATTGGGCACCCGCCCCGTCTCAATCAGCGACAAATACGGCTTGGAAATCCCCGTACGCCCGGCTAACTCGTCCAACGTCAACCCCATCCGGCGGCGCTGGCGGCGAAGTTTGGTTCCCAAGGTATCCATAGAAACTGACCAATGTTTAGCGATGGTTAGTCATACTGCTCAGTCGCAGAAAAATCAAGCTTTATCCTTGACATATACCTAACAGATCGCCATAATGATGAGCGTGTTTAGTGGATTGTAAACTTGTCTGACAGGATGTCTATAACCCCAAGGCGGGGAGGTTGTTATGGAACTGTTAGAGGAACGACAAACCAAGGGGTTTTCGGCGGTTTCGATGTCTTGCGGCATCGATAAAAGAATTGAATTTTTGGATTTGGCGGATCGGAAGCTGCTGGAGATTACGGTTCGGGGGGCGCTTTCGCGGCGGGAGGCGGGGATGCTGTTGGGGTTGTCGAGTGGGACGGTGACCCGGCGGTTGCGGGTGCTGGTGAATCGCCTGCACGAGCCGATCGTCGTCGCCCTGGTGGACTTTGGGGAGTTGTTGCCGGAGCTGTATCGGGAGGTGGGGTTGGCGTACTTTTTGCGGAAGTGGCCGATGGCGCGGATCGCGCGGGAGATGGGGCTGACGCAGTACGAGGTGAAGCGCATGCTGGCGTACGTGCGGGGGTGGCAGAAAGGAGTTGGGGGGAAGGTTGAAGGCAGAAGGATGAAGGATGAAGGGTGAAGGATGAAGGATGAAGGGTGAAGGATGAAGGGTGAAGGTGGAACGGGGGGGAGGGGAGGGGCGCGTTAACGACGTCGAAGAAGCACCCGGATGTATGTCCGGTGCTCCGTTGGGACGGGTGACACGAAATATGCGACGGGGGGTGTTGTATGCGGGACCGGGGAATTGGATCGGCACGCGGGGCGCTGGTCGCGCGGTGGTTTGGGGTGACCGACAATCAAGTGCGGGGGAGGACCGGGGACGGGGCGGCGCCGACGCCCGCGATCGACATCGCGGGGGGGCGACTCATCTTGCTGACTGGGGCCAGCGGGTCCGGGAAGTCCACGCTGCTGCGGCGTCTTCGTCGCGGGTCTAATCGGTCCGCGCGTTGGGTTGATTTGAACGATATCCGGCTTGGGCAGGCGGCGGTCATTGACGCGATGGCGGAGGCGATGGGCGGCGAGGGTGATGATGAGACGACGATCGTCGCGGCGCTTGAGGCGTTGTCGCGTGTGGGGTTGGGCGAAGTGTGGAGTTATCTCCGCACGCCGGCGGAACTCTCCGAAGGTCAGCGCTGGCGACTGCGACTGGCGCTGGCGCTGGCGCGGGTGGGGCGGTTGGTTGAGGGTGGGGGCGGTTTTGACGAGGACGACGGCGGGAACAAGGGCACCTGCGGTGCACCCGCTAAACGGGGGCGGGGCGGGGGGCGAAGGGGAGATGGGGTGATGGGGAGATGGGGAGAGGGGGCGAGGTTGGTGGTGATTGGGGCGGACGAGTTTGCGGCGCCTCTTGATCGGGTGACGGCGCTGGTGGTTTCGCGGGCGTTGCGCAAGGCCGTCAGCGGCCGGCGTGATCTCTGCTCCGTCGTCGCGACGGCGCGCGAGGACCTCGAAGTGGCGCTGGATCCTGATCTGGTCGTTCGTTGTGATTTCGGGGCGTTTACGGTTTGCGGAAGGGGTGTGTCATGAGCTCCGGATCGAAAAATAACCTGAGCTGGCGGTTGGGCGCATGCCTCACTGAAGTGAGCACGCCGGTGGGTGGGGATGGGGGTTTGGCGGGGGGCGTGCGGGGAAAGGGG
>Ga0207674_10003701_pt1 | contig 18666 bp, 16 predicted proteins | sample KBSCornC72_FD_184303 | JGI IMG/M metagenome (GOLD analysis project Ga0207674, IMG submission 184303) | Corn rhizosphere microbial communities from Kellogg Biological Station, Michigan, USA - KBS Corn C7-2 (SPAdes) (version 2) | ecosystem: Host-associated > Plants > Roots > Rhizosphere > Soil ... | reverse complement strand
AACCGCGCACGACGATCGCGCGACCGATTCCATACCACTTATTCCGCCATCGATGAGGAGCGGTCGGTCTTCGCGCTCACACCACTCTTTGGCGAGATCACGCTCGGCATCTTCGCGATCGCGCTGCAGACGATGGATCGCCGCGTCGCGCGACGCGAACGGGTGGGGTCCCTGGCCGCCTTCCTCGTCGGCGGTGTCCCGCAGCGACATGCCACTCTCCGCGAGGCTGGACCAAAGCGAATCGGGCACGCGTCGCCGATTGGCATAGAGCCGCCGCGCCACGATGTGCCGCCGTGTGTAGAGGCGTTTGTTGCGCCTCTCGCGTATGACCGCGGCCGCGGTGCCGTGAATGATCGGCGTCCCGTCAGCACAGCAATGCAGCATTCGGCTCACCTGCGTGCCGTCCAGAAACGCGGCGAACTGCGCGATCGGCGGCTCGAACACACGATGCGACCGCATCATACCATCCTCGATGATGGTCGCATCGACCGTACGCGGCGGTTCGCTCGATTGTGCGAGCGACTCGAGCGGCGGCTCCGACCCCGTGGCGACCGCCGCGTCGGGCAGGAGGCTCGCAAGCAGCCGCACCGCCGCGCGGAACGACGCGTCAGCCTGAGTGGCGGTGAGGGATGACGGCTGATTCGCGGACATCGCGAGCAGACTAACCTCCGGGCGCAGGGGGGACAAGCAAACGGCAGCTGGCGCCGAGTAGCCGAGTAGCCGAGTAGCCGAGTCGCCGAGTCGCCGAGTCGCCGAGTCGCCGAGTCGCCGAGTCGCCGAGCCGCCGACCCGCCGACCCGCCGACCCGCCTCACACCCTTCCTGCCAGCACCACCAGCGGCCAGCTGATCGCCCGGCGCTCTTCAGGATCGCCCCAGATTGCGCGCAACTCGCGCTCGGCCTCGACGACGGGATCGATCCCGCGCTGCTTTCGATAGCGCGCCGTTGCCGACCACGTGCGCATGTATCCGGTCAGCTGGGCAAGGGGCCAGCGTTCGTCGAGGCGAAGGACTGGCGCCTCGATGCGCTCGAAGGGGAATGGAATGGCCTGATATCCCGTGTCGACGTGCCGGCGTTCGGGCGGCCAGTATCCCCGCAGTGTCTCGAACATCAATCGGTCGTGAATCGCGCCGGGTTCGCCTTCGATCTTGGATGGGCAGTACGTCCACGCGACGATCGCCGCTCCCGGCACCGACACCCGGCGGACTTCACCGTAAAACCGCGGGTGATCGAACCAGTGCAGCGCCTGCGCGATCGTCACCGCGTCGACCGACTTCCTGGCGATCGGCGCCGCCTCCGCGGCCGCGACGATCCACGAGATTCGCGCGTGCGGCGGAGCGTGCGCGATTTGCGCCGCACTCAGGTCCGACGCGATGACCTGCCGGAACGAGCCGGCGAGGTCGGTCGACGCTTGTCCGTTGCCGGCGCCACAGTCCCACACCCTATCGTGATTCGGCGCGACGTCCGCGATGAACTCGTAGAGCGACCGCGGATAGCGTGGCCTGAACTCCGCATACCCGGAGGAAACGCCGGAGAAATGATCGCCGCGCGCCTGTGGCGGCGTGATCACCGCACGACCGCGACCGCGACCCCGTCGTGCGTGGGCACGATGATCCCGAGCACTCGCGGATCGGTCGCCATGCGACGATTGAATTCCCGAACGCCTTTCGTCCGCTCGTCGGTTTCGTCGCCGTCGTACACGCGTCCGCCCCACAACGCGTTGTCGCCGATGATCAGCCCACCCGGCCGCACCAGGCGAAGCGCCCACTCGAAGTAGGTGGGGAGTGGCTCCTTGTCCGCGTCGAGGAAGATGGCGTCGAACCGCTCGCCGTCGAGCGCGGGCAAGACGTCCAGCGCGCGACCCAACCGAACCTCGACGCGGTCCGCGAGCCCGGCACGCGTGATGTATTTGCGGGCGAACTCCGCGTGCTTCTCCTCGATCTCTATCGAAAGCAGTTTGCCGCCGGGCGGTAGTGCTCGCGCCATGCAGATCGCCGAGTAGCCGCCGAGTGTGCCGACTTCGAGGACGCGTCGCGCGCTGATCGCGGTCAGCAGCACCTGAAGCAGGCGCCCTTCGTCGGCCGAGATGGCGATCGGCGGTAGGCCGGTTCGATCCGCCTCTTCGCGCAGCGAGGCGAGCAACTCGTCCTCGGCGCCGAACAATCCGACGATGTAGTCGCCCGCGCGGTCGGCCATGCTATTCGACGCCGATGTCCCAGGCTTGTTGGAGATCCTTTCGAGAATAGGCACGAAACGCCGTGAGCGTCTGCGTGCGCTGGATTCCCGGCACCGTCGGGAACACCTCGGTCACGACGTGCGCGATCTGGTCGTATTGGGGCACCCGCACGATCGCCACGAGATCCCAGTCGCCCGAAACGGAGTACACCTCCGTCACTCCTTCAGCGCCGGCGAGCACGTTTGCCGCCGTCGGAATCAGGGTCGGGTCCACTCGAATGAGAACGATCGTCGTGATCACGGTTCAGTCGGACAGGGTGGCACGTTGAGCAGCCAAACGCCGGAGATGCGGTTCTTGTCGTCCACGTCCACCAACAAATCGCGCGCGACGCGCACCGTACGGGCCAACCGCGGAGCGCCGACGCGGAAATGAAAATTCCGTTGATCGGAGTCGGCCTCGGCCACGAGCCGCGTTTCCATCTCGACCGCACCCACGTCCGCCTGTCCACTGCGCTTCGGCAGCACGACCTCGGCGTCTTCAACCTGCGACGGCGGATGCAATGCCGGCAGCTTGCGCACGTCCGGCCAGACCGCGACCTCGACTCCGTTGATGCGACCGGCGGCGACGTCGAGGATCAGCCACGACCCGTCACGTCCCTCCAACCCCACCGTCGCAGAGCCACCATCACCCTCCTCGCCGGCTCTCGCGCGCGGCGATAGCTGCGCCGAGAGAATGTCGGTGTCCGGGTCCCACGTGTATTCGACCGACGCCGGCGCTTCATCCGCCGGCCGTACTTCGACCGCAACCTTCACAGGGGCTCCTTTGCGGCTAATCTGGCGCCGACTCGCTCCGTGTACGAATTCAATTTCTTGCGCCCGTCATCATCGCCGCTCAAAGACTGGGCGGCCAAACCTAAGATATACGCGCCTGAATAACCCGCCGCACCCCCTCCAACACGCCCTCGATCGGCGCCGCGTACGACAGGCGGATCCACTCCGGTGTACCAAACGCCACGCCGGGGACTACCGCAACTTCGAACTCTTCGAGCAACGTGTGCGCGAAGCGTGTGCCGGGATCGGGGTCGGCGCTCGACGCCTCGGCAACGCGAATGAACAAATAGAACGCGCCCTGTGGTTCGAGGACCTCGACTCCCGCAGACTTCAGCTCGGCGAGCGCTCGGTCACGTCGACGCGCGAACTCGGCGACCATCGATCGAGACGCTTGTTCCGCCTCCGGCATCGTCAGCGCCGCGATCGCCGCGTATTGGGATAGCGTGGTCGCATTGGACGTCGTGTGCGACTGCAGCGCGGTCATCGAAGCGCTCAACGCCCGCGGCGCGATCGACCAGCCGATCCGCCACCCCGTCATCGCGAATGTCTTCGCGAGTCCATCCACGACAACCACGCGTGGCCAATCGCCGGCGACGGCGAGGAGCGAGGCGGCCGGTCCGTCATAACTGATCGCTCGGTAAATCTCGTCGCTCACCACCCACCAGCCGTGCTCGGCGGCCAATGCGACGATCGCCGAGAGCTCGTCGCGCGAGTACACCGCACCGGTCGGATTGCACGGGGAGTTCAGTATGACGCCCCGCGTCCGCGGCGTGGCGGCGCGGATCAGGTCGTCCGGCGTCACCTTGAGCTGGCGGTGGCGTGATCCAACAACGGCCACCGGTGTCGCCCGCGCCAGCGCCAGCATCTGGTAGTAGCTCGTCCAGCCGGGCGTCGGGACGAGTACTTCGTCGCCGGCGCCGAACAGCGAGAAACATGCGTTGAACAGCGCCTGTTTCGTTCCTGTGGATACCACGACGTCCGCGGGATCGATCGCCGTGCCACGGAGTGCGGTCGCGCGCTTGGCGATTACTTCGCGCAACGGCGCAATTCCTTCCACTTGCGTATAGCGCGTATAACCGGAGTCGAGCGCGCGGTGCGCTGCCTCCATGATGCAAGCAGGCGTCGGGAAGTCGGGCTCGCCGGCGCCGAGGTCGATCACCGGACGACCAGCGGCGCGCAACGCCTTCGCGCGCGTTGAAACGGCGATCGTCGCGGACTCCCGAAGTTCGGAGACGTTCGCGGATGGAGCGTATCGAGACATGCTGTACATTCGAGTCCGGCGGGCTTAGGGTCCAGAGTTCCGTGCAAAGTTGGCGCACCTTTCAGCGAGAGATGTGAGCTTGGAAGTCACCCGCGGGCAAAACGTCGTCTATCAGATGCCGCACGACTGGGCCTCGATCAGTCAGTTCCTCGAGCCGCTGATCGCGCGCGTCGATGCGGCACAGAGCAGTCTTCAACTCCTCGTCATCACACCGGATGCGGAGGTCGCGGCAGCCGTGAGCGCCGCGGCGGTTCGGCTTCTCGACTCGGCGGACACACAGATCATCGCGGCGACTTCCGCGCCTCGTGCCGCGCGGTTGCTCGAGCTGAAGCCGGCGCACGTGCTCGCCGGGAGCGCCAGCACGCTGCTCGAGCTGGTCCGCGGCTCCGCTCTCAAACTCGATACAGTTCGCGCGGTCTGCGTCGCATGGGCCGACGAATTGCTCGCGCGCGGCGAGGACGCGTCGCTCGAGCTGTTGATGTCGGAGATACCGAAGGATGCTGCGCGCGCGATCGTCGCGGCCGGGCTCACGCCGCCGGTCGAGGCGTTGATTGAGCGCTATGCACGCCGTGCGCGCCGCGTGGTGTCGCCGGCGAGCGAAGCCGCCGAAGGAACGCCGCTGCAGTACGTCACCGTCGCTCCTGAAGGCCGCTTGACGGCGCTGCGCCGTGTGCTCGACGACCAGGATCCCGCATCGGCGGTCGTGTTCGTGCGCGAAGAGAACAGTGAACGAACGGTGGAGTCGCTCCTTCGGTCGCTTGGCTATTCAGGCGCCAACGCCGCGGTGCACGCCGGACGCGCGGCGGCGCCGGACACGAAGGTCGTTGTTTTGTTCGATTTGCCCGCGACACACGCTGAGCTCCGCGAAGCCGTAGGGTCCGCGACGGCATTCGCCCTGGTGCAGCCGCGCCAAATCGAGAGCCTCCGGGCGCTCGCCGCCGGCGGCGCCTTGCGTCCGTACGCACTCCCCGACGCCGGGCGTCGCGCGCGCAATCGCGAGTCCGCGCTGCGGGATGAGCTGCGCCGCGTGATCACGGAGCAGACGGTCGAACGAGAGATTCTCGCCCTCGAACCGTTGCTCGCGGACTATGACGGAGTGGAGATCGCCGCGGCCGCGCTCAAGCTGCTCGAGCGCGAGCGCGAGGCCGCCCGTGCGACGCCTGCTCCCTCGGTTGCCGGCGCGCCGTCCAAAACCAAAGAGTCGGGCGCGATGACCCGGCTGTTCGTGACTGTGGGGGAGCGCGACAACGTGCGTCCGGCCGATCTCGTCGGCGCGATTGCCAATCAGCCGGGGTTGAGCAGCGCCTCCGTCGGGAAGATCGATATTCGCCAGTCGCATACGATCGTCGAGGTTGCGTCGGATTCGGCCGAATCCGTCATCTCGCGACTCAGCGGAACGACCATCCGTGGCCGTCGCGTCGTGGCACGCCGCGACGACGAAAGCCGGCGCCCCCCTGCCCGCTCATCCGATCGGCCTGCCGGCAATCGGCCGCCTGGCAACCGGCCGCGGCGCGATTCCGGCAGCGGTCGAGGAAACCGCCGGTGATCTCCGACGGCTATTTCGCGACGGGCAAAGGCGGTTGGATCGAAGTGATTTGCGGAGTGATGTTCAGCGGAAAGAGCGAGGAGCTCATCCGGCGGGTCCGCCGCGCGATCATCGCCAAGAAGAAAGTGCAGGTCTTCAAGTCGCACCTCGACGAGCGATACGGCGGCATCTATCTCATCTCGAGCCACGACGGGCGCACTGTCGAGGCAGTGCCGATCGACACTCCGGCGCAGATCGCCCAAGCGGTTCTCCCTGACACGCAGGTCGTCGCCATCGACGAAGCCCAATTCCTCGATGCGGAAATCGTCGACCTCGTAACGTCTCTCGCCAATCGCGGCATCCGCGTGATCGTCGCCGGCACCGACAGCGACTTTCGCGGTGAGCCGTTCGGCGCGATGCCGCAACTCCTCGCCGTCGCCGAAGTCGTCGACAAGCTCCACGCGATCTGCGTCATCTGCGGCAACCCGGCCAGCCGCAACCAGCGTCTGATCGGCGGCAAGCCCGCCCGCTACGACTCGCCGACGATCATGGTCGGTAGCACCGAGTCATACGAGGCGCGCTGCCGCGCCTGTCACTCGGTGCCGCGGCGAGACGAAGACCAGGCGCGGCTATTCTAGCGTTACGTGACGCCGCGGTGCGCATACGCCAACGTCAGGAACTCCTCGCGCGTCCGTTGGTCGCTCCTGAAGCTTCCGCGTAGTGCGCTGGTGATCGTCTTCGAGTTCTGCTTCTCCACGCCTCGCATCATCATGCAGAGGTGATACGCCTCGATCACCACCCCGACTCCCATTGGCTTGAGCACATCGTGGAGCGCGCTGGCGATTTGTTCGGTTAAACGCTCCTGGACCTGAAGCCGCCTCGCAAAGACTTCGACGATCCGCGGGAGCTTGCTGAGCCCGACAATCGACCCGTTCGGGATGTACGCGATGTGGGCTCGCCCGAAGAAAGGCAGCATATGGTGCTCGCACAAACTGTAGAGCTCGATATCGCGCACCATGATCATGTTGGTGGCGCCCTCCGCGTCGAAAAGAGCCCCGTTCACGACGTGCTCGACGTCCATTTCGTAGCCGCGCGTGAGCCAGGCGAGGGCGGTCGCAACTCGTTGTGGCGTACGCTTTAACCCTTCCCGGTCCGGGTCTTCACCCAATAGCTCCAGCTGGCGTCGGACGATCTCGCGGAACTCGTCGTCAGCGCCATCTGTTTCATTTCTTTCTGCCAGCGAGATCTGAACGGCATCTTCCATGATCCAACTGTCTCCTCGCCGTCATCGTTGACGGGTTTTCTGGTGACCCATACCTTGGGCGTCGGCGCTTAGTCCTCGGCCCCTCAGTTCAGGAATCCGCCATGCTGCTTGTTGGACTCACTGGGAATATCGGTAGCGGAAAGTCGACGGTCGCACAGATGCTCTCCGAGCGCGGCGCGACGATCATCGACGCCGACGTTCTTGCCCGGCGAGCCGTCGAGGCTGGCACTCCAGCCTTCGCAAAAATCGTGGCGCGGTGGGGCTCGTCGATCCTCGCCCCCGACGGTCACTTGGATCGGGCTGCGCTGCGCCGCGTTGTCTTCGCCGACCACGCTCAGCTCGAAGAACTTAACCAGATCGTCCACCCCGAAGTCGAACGACTCCGCGCCCGCTTGATCGATCAAGCCAAGCGCCGCGGTGACCGTGTGGTTGTGTGCGACATTCCGCTCCTCTTCGAGCGGCACATGACCGATCGCTTCGACCGCATCCTCCTCGTCGACTCGCACCGCGCGATTCGGCTCGAGCGCCTCGTGAAGGAGCGCGGGCTTCGTGAGACCGAAGCGATGGAAATGATCGCCGCACAGATGCCGGCGGAGCTGAAGCGCGCGCGCGCCGACTTCATCGTCGAAAACGACGGCACCTTCGCGCAGCTCGAGCGCCGCGTGAACGAGGTGTGGACCTCGCTGGTTCGCGACGAGTCCGGCCCGCGCAGCGCCGCCGCGGTTCCTTGACACTCATTTTCGGCCCCGGTAGACTCCGCGCGCACGTCACTGGGTCAACGCAGATCACTGTTTAGGAGCGCGCTCGTGTCCGAGATACCTCAGGACCTGCTGTATACAGAAGACCACGAATACGTGAAGGACGCGGACGACGGCGTCGTCGCTATCGGAATCACCGATTACGCGCAGGGCGAGCTCGGCGACGTCGTGTACGTAGAGCTTCCCAAAGTGGGCGCGACCTTCAACAAACACGACGTCTTCGGCACCGTCGAGGCGGTCAAGGCTGTCTCCGAGCTCTATTCGCCGATCGGCGGCGAAGTCGTCGCCGTGAACGACCGGCTGGACAAGGAGCCGGCCCTCGTGAACAGCTCCCCGTACGGCGATGGCTGGATGATCAAGCTGCGCGTCAAAGACGGCGGCGAGAAGAAGGCCTTGCTCGACGCGGGCGCTTACTCCGCCCATCTCGGGCAATAGTCCCGACGTCGCGCCGCAAAAGCCGGCAACAACAGCAACGCGAGTCGGCGCCCTCCTCCAAGCGGCGCCTCGGAATGCTAATGCCGCGGTGGCTTCCCGCGGCCATCGTCGTCGCACTCGCCTTGCTCGCGTACGCCAACTCGCTGCGGAACGGCTTCGCGCTCGACGACGAGACGATCGTCGTCAAGAGCCAGCTCATTCGGTCGCTCGGAAACCTGGGGCGGATCTTCACAACCGATTACTGGACGGGCGCCGGCGCGACCGACTCGGTCGACCCAGGGTTGTATCGGCCGCTCACGGTCTTGAGCTACGCGCTGAATTATCGTGTCTCGGGATTGAGCGCGACCGCGTTCCACCTCACGAACCTCGCCCTCCACGCCGGCACGTCGCTTCTCGTATTGCTCTTCGCGGGTGAGTTGCTGGGGTCCGCCGCCGCGGCGTTCGCTGCGGCGTCCGTCTTCGCGGTGCACCCGATCCACGTCGAGGCGGTCACCGGGATCGTCGGTCGCGCCGAGATTCTCGTCACGCTCTTCGCTCTCCTCGCGCTTTGGGTCGGACGCAGACCCTCGGTCGGTCGCGCGGCCGCGGCGGGCCTGCTCTACCTGCTCGCGCTCTTCTCCAAAGAGAGCGCCGTAACGCTGCCGGTGCTGTTCGCACTCTACGATTGGACCCGCCGCGAACAGCTTCGCGAACGCGGACAACTCTCGGTGAAAGCGCTCGCGCCGCGGTATGCCGCCCTCGCCATCGCATTGATCATTTACGTCGCATTCCGGCGGAATGCCGTGACGGCGTCCGCGTTCGTGTGGACCGGATGGATGGGAGTGCCGGCATACGCGCGAGTGCTGACCGCCAGTCGCGTGCTCGTGGAGTACCTCGGCCTGTTCATCTGGCCGCGGACACTCCTTGCCGATTACTGGGTAACCGACGTGCCGATCGCGCGGTCGCTGGCCGATGGGCCGGCGTTGCTTTCATCGATGCTGCTGATCGGATTGATCCTCCTGCTGGCTACCAGGCTTCGCCGCCATCACTCCTTGGTGTTTTCCGTGGCGTGGTTCCTTGTCACGATTCTGCCGGCAAGCAACCTGTTTTTCGCCTCGGGGCTCGGGAAAGCAGAACGAATTCTCTATTTGCCCTCGGTCGGCTTGTGCCTCGCCGTTGGGTGCGGGATTCTCGCGCTGGAAAGGTGGCCGCAACTCCGACGGGGCACGCTCACCGTTGCCCTTCCCGTTGCGCTGCTTGCCCTCAGTGCGCGAACGATGCGGCGTAACAACGACTGGCGCGATACGTTCACGCTTGCCAGCGCATCGCTGGCAGTCTCGCCGCACTCGTTGGTCATGAACAATCTCGTCGCCCGAGGGCTGGTCGAGCGGGGCGCGCCCGGCCAAGCCGTGGCGCTACTCGAGGAGGCGATCCGTCAGGCACCGACCAAATCCAAGTATCACATGCTCCTCGGCGTCGCCTATTACGCCGACAAGCAGACCGATCGGGCCATCGCCGAGTACTCCAAGGCTCTCCAACTCGAGCCTCGAGACGCCGAGGCAATGAATGACCTCGGCGTCGTGTACCTCGACGGAGGCAATCTCAACGAGGCTCTGAAGTGGTTCAACGCGGCACTCATCGCCGTGCCGGCCTACGCGGACGCACACACGAATCGTGGCCTGGTCTTTCTCGCCGCCGGCCAGCTCGATGCGGCAATTCAGGATTTTCGCGCCGCGATCGCGTCTGACTCGAGGCACGTGGAAGCGCACAACAGTCTCGGCGTCGCCTACGTTCGGAGCGGCCGCCCCACCGAGGCGGCCGCCGAGTTCCGAGAAGCGTTGCAATTGCGCCCCGACTACGCGAGCGCCAGAACGAACCTCAATGCCCTGCTCAGCGGCGGAAATCGACAGCCATGAGGCTGGGCCAACAGCTAAACAGCTAACAGCGAAAGCTATCAGAATAGAAGATGGGGCAGCCGTCGCACGCGACGGCTGCCCTTTCCGATTCGCTGACAGCTTTAGCTAATAGCTGTTAGCTCTTAGCTCGGCTCCGCCACCACCTCGGTGTACGCGTCCGTCGGCAAACACGAGCACACCAGATTGCGATCGCCGTACGCGCTCTCGACGCGCCCAACTGCCGGCCAGAACTTGTGCTGTCGCGTCCACGACGCGGGGAATGCCGCTCGCTCACGGCCGTACGCGTGCTTCCATGAGTCGCTGAGCACGCGCGCCAATGGGTGCGGCGCGTTCTTCAGCGGATTGTCCTGACGATCCGCGATACCCAGCTCGATCTCGCGAATCTCCTCACGAATCGAGATCAGCGCGTCGCAGAACCGATCCAGCTCCGCCTTCGACTCGCTCTCCGTCGGCTCGATCATCAGCGTGCCGGCGACCGGGAACGAGACCGTCGGCGCGTGAAAGCCGTAATCCATCAGTCGCTTGGCGATGTCCTCTACTTCGATTCCCGCCGACGCCTTGAGCGCGCGCGGATCGACGATGCACTCGTGCGCCACCATTCCGTTCGCGCCGCGATAGAGCACCGGGTAGTGTGCCTCGAGGCGCTTGGCGATGTAGTTCGCGTTCAGGATCGCGATCTTCGTCGCCTCGGTCAGCCCCTCGCCACCCATCATGTCGATGTACATCATCGAAATCGGCAGGATGCTCGCGCTGCCCCACGGCGCCGCGGACACCGCGCCGGCGCTGTCCTTGCCGCCCACGGGAATCACCGGATTGCTTGGCAGGAAATCCGCGAGGTGCTTCGCCACGCCGATCGGCCCCATCCCGGGACCGCCGCCGCCGTGCGGAATGCAGAACGTCTTGTGAAGGTTGAGATGGCAGACGTCGGCGCCGATGTCGCCCGGCCGCGCCAATCCGACCATGGCGTTCATGTTCGCGCCGTCGAGATACACCTGTCCACCGTTCTCGTGAACGATGCGGCAGACGTCGGTGATCGCTTCCTCGAACACGCCGTGCGTCGACGGATACGTCACCATCAGCGCCGAGAGGTTCGCGGCGTTCGCCTTCGCCTGCTTCTCGAGATCCGCGACATCGATGTTGCCGTTCGCGTCCGTCTTCACGACGACCACCTTCATCCCCGCCATCACGGCGCTCGCCGGATTCGTTCCATGCGCCGACTGCGGAATCAGGCACACGTCGCGATGCGTGTCGCCGCGCGACTGGTGGTACTTGTGAATGACGAGGAGACCGGCGTATTCGCCCTGCGATCCGGCATTCGGCTGGAGCGAGACCGCCGCGAAACCGGTGATCTCGACCAAGGCCTTCTCCAGGCGAGCGAATAATTCGGCATACCCCTTCGCCTGATCGACCGGAGCGAACGGGTGCAGCTTGCCGATCTCCGGCCACGTCACCGGGTACATCTCGGCTGTCGCGTTCAGCTTCATCGTGCACGAGCCGAGCGGAATCATCGACGTTGTGAGCGATAGGTCGCGGTTCTCGAGACGCTTGAGGTAGCGCAGCATCTCCGTCTCGGAGTGATAGCTGTTGAATACCTCGTGCGTGAGGAACTGCGTGGTGCGCGCGAAGCGTTCGTCGTATCGCGCGTCCACGGCCGCCGACAACTCGTCGCACTTCGGCGCCTTACCGCGCCCCATGGCGAAGATCTCGAGGATCTCGTCCACATCGGCCGGCGTCACCGTCTCGTCGAGCGCCACGATCACGCGCGAGTCGCCCGACGCGCGAAGGTTGATACCGCGGCCCCGCGCCGCGCCGATGACGTCCGTCGCCGGACGATCGCCCAGCTCCACCGAGATCGTATCGAAGTACTCGGCGTGCGTCAGCGAGTGCCCGAGCCTTTCGAGCCCCGCGGCGAGCGTGGCGGCCAGCTCGTGAATGTGCTGCGCGATCGCGGTCAGCCGCGCCGGTCCGTGATACGCCGCGTACATCCCGGCAATCACCGCGAGCAGCACCTGCGCCGTGCAAACGTTGCTGGTCGCCTTCTCACGCCGGATGTGCTGCTCGCGCGTCTGAAGCGCCATGCGCAGCGCCGGCTTCCCGTCCGCGTCGCGCGACACGCCGATGATGCGACCGGGCAGGTGCCGCTTGAACTCGTCCGCCGTGGCGAAGAACGCCGCGTGCGGTCCGCCGTAGCCGAGCGGTACACCGAACCGCTGGGTGTTGCCGACGCAGACGTCGGCGCCCCACTCACCCGGCGGCGTGAGCAGCACGAGACTCATCAGGTCCGCGGCGACGGTCACCATCGCGTTCACGGCGTGGGCCCGCTCGCAGAACTGCCGATAGTCGTGAATGCCGCCGTCGGCCGCCGGATACTGCAACAGCGCGCCGAACACGTCATCGTCGAGCGACGCCTTTCGCCAGTCGCCGATCACGACTTTGACGCCGCGCGCTTCGGCGCGCGTCTTCACGACGGCGATCGTCTGCGGGAAGCACTCGTCGGAGATGAAGAACGTTTCCTTCCCTTCCTTGCCGCGCATGGCATGCGACATGTGCATCGCCTCCGCCGCCGCCGTCCCCTCGTCCAGAAGCGACGCGTTCGCGATCTGGAAACCGGTCAGGTCCATCACCATCGTCTGGAAGTTCAGCAGCGCTTCGAGGCGCCCCTGCGCGATCTCGGCCTGATACGGCGTGTACGCCGTGTACCAGCCGGGATTCTCCAGGATGTTCCGTTGGATCACCGGCGGCGTGATGCAGTCGTAGTAGCCGAGTCCGAGGTACGAGCGGTAGATGTTATTGCGCTTGGCGACAGCGCGAAAACTCGACAGCGCTTCGTGTTCGCTCATCGGCGCGTGAATCGCCAGCGGTCGCTTGAGCCGGATGCGATCCGGTATCGTCGCGTCGATCATCGCGTCCAACGAGTCGTAGCCCAGCAGATCGAGCATGGCCCGCACATCCTGCGACGTCGGGCCGATGTGTCGCGGAACGAAACTCGTCGCGGCTGTGTACGTCGTCGCGACGCTGGTCTCTTCTGCTTGATTTGTCATGAAAGTCAGGAGGGGTTGGAGCCGCTTGGAATTTATGTTAGGGTCCAAGCAACCGCCTCGACCCTTTCCCCGACACCATGGCGAAGCCGATCTGGCGCCTGCTCCTCTCCCCTGCGGCCGGCGGCGCGGAGAACATGGCCCTCGACGAGGCGCTGATGTCGCGCGCACGCGAGACCGGCGAGTTCACGCTGCGCGTGTACTCGTGGGCCTCGCCCACGCTTTCCCTGGGCCGCAATCAGTCTGCGCGACGGGTCTATGATATGGACCGAATCCGCGCGCGGGGACTCCGCGTCGTCCGGCGACCGACCGGTGGGCGCGCCATCCTCCACCATCGCGAGATCACCTACAGCGTGACTGCCCCCGCCCTGGACGCCGGCGACCTTCGCCAGTCGTACGATCGGATCAACCGTGTGCTCGTCGCGGGCCTGCACCGCCTCGGCGTTCAGACCGAAATCGCCGCACCGACGGGACGCGCGGCGCCGCCGGGTCCGGCGCCCTGTTTCGACGCGCCCTCCGCCGGCGAGCTCGTGGTCGATGGAAAAAAGCTCGCGGGGAGCGCCCAGTGGCGGAGCGACGGGGCCGTTCTTCAGCATGGATCGATTCTCGTCCATGACGATCAGAGCTCGTTGGCCGATCTCACGACCGTCCCCCAGCGACCAGTCCCACCACCGGCAACCCTCGCCGACGCCCTCGGCCATGCGCCAACACCGCGTGAGGTCGCCGATGCCCTCGGCAGCGCCGTGCGGGAGCTCGAGGACCCTTCTGCCGCGGAGCTCTCCGTCGAGGCGGAAACGCGTGCCCGCGCCGATGCACTCGTCGTCCAATACGAGGATGACGCCTGGACCTGGCGCCGCTGAGTATTGTCGCTTGCCGTCTGCCTCTCTTTCCCCCACCTCCTGCGCACGGCACCCATGAAAGCACTGAGCGTGATTCTCCCGATCGCCGCGATCACGATGGCGTGCGGAACCGAGCGCGGAACGGGTTCGAGCTCGCCCACGGGCGGTACGGTGATCGCGAGCATCCCCGGCGACGCGGCCGACATCTTCCCTGCGTTCGTCGGCGAGCAGAATGGCGCTGCGGTGCGCGATCTCGTATTCGATCGCCTTGCCGCGATCGGACCGGGCCTCAACACCGTCGGTGATAAAGGCTTCACTCCGGAGCTCGCCAAGAGCTGGACGTGGGCGAGCGACTCCCTGTCGATCGCGTTCTCGCTCGACCCAAAGGCGCGTTGGCATGACGGGAAGCCCGTCACGGCCGCGGATGTGAAATACAGCTTCGCGACGTTCACCGACCCCAAGGCACATTCACCCGTCGCGCCCTTGCTCGTGAACATCGACTCGGTCGCGGTACGCGATAGCTCGACGGCCGTGTTCTATTTCAAGAAGCGCACGCCTGAGCAGTTCTACGACGTCGCCTTCCAGCTGTTCGTCGTTCCCGAGCATATCTACGGCAAAGTTCCGCTCGAGTCGCTGCGCACGTCGGAACTGATAAAGACGCCGATCGGCAGCGGCCGATTCCGCTTCGTGCGATGGGAAAGCGATGTCCGCATCGAGCTTGTCGCCGACACCGCGAATTATCGCGGTCGCCCGAAGCTCGACCGCGTCATCCTTACGCCCTATACCGAGTCCGCAGCCGCCGCCACCCAGGTCCTCGCGGGTCAGTCGGACTTCGTCCAGGCATATCCGATTGACCGCATTGCGGAGCTCGATAGCAGCAAGCAGGCCCGAGGCCAGACCGTGCCGACGCAGCAGTACACTTTCCTCGGGATGAATCCATTTGTCCCGAGATCGACGCGACGCGAGCCCCACCCGGTCTTCGCGGACATCCGCGTTCGTCGCGCCCTGTCGATGGCCGTCGACCGGACAGCGATGTTGCACAACGTCTTCGGCGATCTCGGTCGCATCGCGCATGGCCCGTTCCCGATGGGGCTGACCACGAGCGACAGCACGCTCCGCCTTCCTCCGTTCGACACGGTCGCCGCGGCCGCGCTGCTCGACTCCGCCGGCTGGCGACGCGGCGCCAACGGGATGCGCTCGAAGAACGGACGGCCCCTGCGCTTCTCGATGCTCACCCTGTCGACGAGCGTTCCCCGCATGAAGTACGCGGTGTTGCTTCAGGAGGCGTTCAGGCGGTTGGGTGTCCGCGCAGACATCGAACGGATGGATGGCAAGGCATTCCAGGCCCGTGTGGTTCCTGAAGGCAATCACGCCGGCGATTTCGATGCGATGCTCAATGCCTTCCAGCCCGATCCCAGCGTGAGCGGCGCCAAGCAAAACTGGGCGACGGAAGGCATCGGGCCCGATGGACAGAACTGGCTGTTCTACTCCAACAAGACCGTAGACGCGGCGCTCGACAGCTCGATCGCGTCCTTCGACCCGGCGAAGGCGAAAGCGTACGCGAGCCGAGCGTTTCAACAGGTCATCGACGACGTTCCCGCTATCTGGCTCTATGACGTGATCTACGTCGCCGGCGTGAACCGTCGACTGGAGATTCCCCCACTGCGCAGCGAAGGCTGGCACGTCAACCTGGCCGATTGGTCCATCCCGCCGGCGAAACGCATCGACCGGGATCGGATCGGCCTCGCGCCTCCCGCCAAGCGCTAGATGGGGCAACGGGCGCTCGCCGCTCGGCTTTGGCAATCGCTGATCGTCGTCGCAGTCGTCACGACGATCAGCTTCTTCATCATTCGCTCCGCGCCGGGCGATCCGTTTGCCTATGACAATCCTCGAATAACCCCGGCCATCCGCGCACAGCTGCGTGCGGAGCACGGCTACGACAAGCCGCTCCCGCAGCAGTTCGCCCTCTACATCTGGGCGTTGGCGCATGGAGACCTCGGCTATTCCGTGTCGAAGCAAGGACCCGTTTCGCGGAGCATTGCCGAAACGCTGCCGCGAACGCTCGCCCTCACGGGCCTGTCGCTCGTCCTCAGCCTGTTGCTGGGCGTGATCATCGGAACGCTCCAAGCGGCGCGACGAGATGGTTGGTTCGATCGCCTGAGCTCGGGCTTCTTGCTGTTCTTCTATTCACTGCCCGACTTCTGGGGTGCGCTCATGGCACTGCTCGTCTTCGCGCAGTGGTGGCAGCTCTTTCCGGCCGGCGGGATGGTCGAAGAGGCCGTGCATGACTACCTCGCCCCGTGGCCGGCCTTTCTCGACCGCTTACGGCATCTGGTGCTGCCCGTCGCATCGTTCACGCTGCTGACGCTCGCCGGTATCGCACGGTACCAACGCGCCGCGATGTTGGAGGTCCTTCCGTCCGACTTCGTGCGAACGGCGCGCGCGAAAGGAGTACCTGAACGTTCGATCTTGTGGCGTCACGCGCTTCGCACCGGGCTGACGCCGATCATCACGTTGCTTGGCATACTGTTCCCGGCGTTGCTCGGCGGCGTGCTCTTCATCGAGAAAGTCTTCCAGTGGCCCGGGATGGGGCTGCTCGCCGCGAACGCGATCATCGCTCTCGATTACGATCTCGTCACGGCGACCGTGATCGTCGGCTCGCTCATGGTCATCGTCGGCAATCTGCTCGCCGACTTCCTGCACGCGGTGTTGGATCCGCGTGTCCGCGTGTAGCGCCATGACCAGCATCCTCCTCCGACTTCTCGCGCGGCGATCTTCGCGGTGGGCACTCATGTCGCTCACGCTGCTCACCGTCGGCGCCATGCTCGGATGGCTCGTCGTCGGCGAAAGCAGCGTCGTGCAGCCGGACGTCGTGGGAATGAAGAACGCACCGCCCTCGGTGCAGCATTTGTTCGGTACGGATCAGTTCAGCCGCGACGTCTTCGCGCGCGTGCTCACGGGCGGAGCCATCTCGCTTTCCATCGGCCTTTTCGCCGTGCTGTTCTCCACGGTCGTCGGGACGACGTACGGATTGGTCGCCGGCTATGCGGGCGGACGCGTCGAAACGCTCATGATGCGACTGCTCGACGGTTTCATGTCGATTCCACGCGTGCTCCTCCTCATCGCCGTGCTGACGCTCTGGCGCCCCGGACTCGCAGGTCTCATCCTGCTGCTCGGCGCGACCGGTTGGTTTGGCGTCGCGCGACTCGTACGCGCCCAAGTCCTGTCGATTCGCAATGCGGATTTCGTCGTCGCGGCACGCGCACTCGGCGCCTCGCCGGTATCGATGCTCGGTCGCCATTTGCTTCCGAACGTCGCGGCTCCCGTCATCGTCAGCGCTACGCTCGGCGTCGGCAACGTGATTGCCCTCGAGGCTGGCCTGTCGTATCTCGGCATCGGCGCGCAACCGCCGACACCCAGCTGGGGCTCGATCTTCCTCGACGGGATCGGCTACGGTGTCAGCGCCTGGTGGGTCCTCCTCTTCCCCGGGCTCGCCATCGTCGCGACGGTGCTCTCGTTCAACATCCTCGGCGATGCCTTGCGCGACGTCCTCGATCCTCGGCAGGTTCACGTGGCCCGGCCGTTGCCCGAGTTGACGCCGGAATTGCCGCATCCGTAGCCGAGTAGCCGAGTAGCCGAGTCGCCGAGTCGCCGAGTCGCCGAGTCGCCCAATGCCTGAGCCGCTGCTGCGCGTTCACGATCTGCGGACGTACTTCTACACCGAATCCGGTGTGGCGCGGTCCGTCGACGGCGTCAGCTTCGAGATCGCTCCCGGCGAAACGGTCGGCCTCGTCGGCGAATCAGGGTGCGGTAAGTCGGTCACCGCGCTCTCGCTCTTGCGCCTGATCCGTCCGCCCGGGCGCATCGAGTCCGGGAGCGAGATCACCTTCGACGGAAAGAATCTCGTCACCATCGACGAGAAGTCGATGCGCGCCGTGCGCGGCGCTCGCATCTCGATGGTCTTCCAGGAGCCCATGACGGCTCTGAATCCCGTCTTCACCGTTGGCGATCAGATCGCCGAGGTGGTGCGGATTCATGGCGCCGGCTCCAAGCGCGAGGCGTGGGACCGCGCGGTCAAGATGCTCGAGACGGTCGGCATCCCCGCGCCCGCCCAACGCGCCAACGAATATCCGCACCAGCTCTCCGGCGGCATGCGCCAGCGCGTCGTGATCGCCATGGCGCTCGTCATGAATCCCGCGCTCGTCATCGCCGATGAGCCGACGACGGCGCTCGACGTCACGATCCAGGCGCAGATCCTCGAGCTCCTCGCCGATCTGCAAAAACAGTTTGGGACATCGATCTTGCTCATTACGCACGATCTCGGCGTCGTCGCCGAATCCGTGTCGCGCGTGATCGTCATGTACGGCGGCGAAGTGGTCGAGGAGGCTGCCGTGCGAGAGCTCTTCGCGGCGGCCCACCATCCGTACACGGAAGGACTTCTCGGCGCAATGCCGCAGGTGGGGCAGGAACGCGAGCGTCTGGCAACGATTCCCGGCACCGTGCCGCCGCCCACGGCGTGGCCCGCTGGCTGTCGCTTTCACGACCGTTGTCCCTACGCGTGGGATCGCTGCGCGACGGAGCACCCGCCGCTCTATCAGATCGGAAGCGGTCACGTCTCGCGCTGCCATCTCGCCGACGAGCCGCAG
>Ga0207674_10003700_pt1 | contig 18670 bp, 19 predicted proteins | sample KBSCornC72_FD_184303 | JGI IMG/M metagenome (GOLD analysis project Ga0207674, IMG submission 184303) | Corn rhizosphere microbial communities from Kellogg Biological Station, Michigan, USA - KBS Corn C7-2 (SPAdes) (version 2) | ecosystem: Host-associated > Plants > Roots > Rhizosphere > Soil ... | reverse complement strand
CGCGAACGATTGCGGCAGCGAGTTGATCAGATCCTCGGTGCGGGTCGTGCCCTGAAGCTTGATGTCCTGGCTGTTGAGCACCGTCACCGGGCTCGCCGAAGTCAGGTTGGGCTGCGGAATGCGCGAGCCGGTGATGACGATGTCGCCCGAGCCGGTCGGCGTCGCCGGCGCTGGCGCCGGCGCTGCATCCTCCGCGGGCGGCGCTGCGCTGCTGTCGGGCGGACTGGCCGGCGCCGCGCTGTCCTGCGCCATCGCGGGGGTCGCGCCCGCGGCGAGAAATCCGGTGATGATCGTTCCTGTCAGCAGTTTGCCGAGCTTCGCCATACGTCCCCTCCGACCAATGTAGTACGAATCGCACTTTATTGGCGGCGCGAAATGCAGGACTCAAGCGAATTTTAGTCCTTTTCGTACTTTATCCGGAAAACTGTGCTATGCCGGCAACAGCCAGCCGGCGGCGGTGAGCGCGGCCCGGGGTGAGTCAGTCTTCGGTGGAGGCGACGTGGTAGAGCAGCTCGTCGAGCCACTCCATCCGCACGCGGAGTGCGTCGACGACGCTCGCGTAGGCGAAGTCCTGGTAAGGCACGGTAACGCTCTTGTTATAATCGTCGACGATCGCTCGCCGCTGCTTCACCAGCGCCTTGGCGCGGGCGATCCATTGCAGGCGCTCTTCGCGCGACAGGAGGTCGAACGACAGGATCCGGGTGCGGAGCGGGTCGTCGAGCGCGATATGCGCGCCGTCGATCTCCTGCACCCAGGCGCGCACCGCGCCCTCCCCCGCCTTGGTCACCGACAGCGCTTCGGCGCCGCGGCCGTCGCCTGCGACCTTGCGGCCAGCGATCAGGCCGCGCTCGCGCAGTCGCCGGATCGCCGGGTACAGCTGCCCCTTGCTGGCGTTGATCGAGGTCACCGGCGACGTTTCGAAGAAGCGGAACAGCTGATAGGCGGTGACCGGCTGCTGGCGCAGCACCAAGGCGAGCAACATGCCCTCATGCTCGGTGATTTTCAGATCGCTCTTCACGCGCATCCGCCCTGCTGTTCCAATGTCAGATGTGGTACGCATCGCACCAGCATGTCAACGGCACCGCACCATGAGGGATGATCTGCCCGAGCTCCACACAGCGCGCCTGCGCCTGCGCTCGGTCGAGCCTGTGGATGCCGCTTCTACGGCGGCGCTCGTCACCCCCGATGTCACCGCCAATCTTTCGACCTGGCCGAGCCCCATGACGGAGGACCAGGCGCTTGAGCGCATCCTCGAAGCGAAGCGGCTCGAGCGCAGCCGCGAGGCGATCAATTTCGCGATCCTCGACCGGGCCCGCGGTACGCTCTTCGGATGGATCGGCCTGATCCGGACCGGAGAACGGAGCGGACGGCTCGGCTACTGGCTCGGCTCGCCCTGGCGCGGCCGGGGCCTGATGAAGGAGGCCGCGACCGCGGCCCTGCCCGCCGCCGCCGGCTTCCTCGGAGTGAGCGAGGTTGTCGCATTGACCCTGCCCGACAATCGTCCGTCGGTCGCCGTCCTGCGCGCGCTCGGCTTTCGTTCGGCGGGCGAGGACGAGTTCTACTTCGAGATCGCGGCCAAGTCCCGGATGTGCCTCAAATTTCTCTGGTCGGCGGAGCAAAAAGGGCTTTCGGCTACGGCAGCCACTGACTAGTTGGCCGTTGCACCTTTTCGCAACGCCGGCGTCCGCGCGGTGCGTCCTGCAGCGACTCTGGGGAGAGACTATGATCACATTCCGCTGGCTTGCCGCGACCGCCATCGCCCTGGCCGCCGTTCCGCTCGCCGCCCAAAACACCGCGACGTTCAGCCCGCAGCGGCTGGCGCAGCACGTCAGGACGCTCGGCTCCGATGCGTTCGAGGGCCGCGGCCCAGCGACCGCGGGCGAGACCAAGACGATCGCCTATCTGACGCAGCAGTTCGCCGCCGCCGGGCTCCAGCCGGGCGGCGACCTGGTCGGCGGCAAGCGCCAGTGGACCCAGGCCGTGCCGCTGCTGAAGTCGGAATGGCCGGCGCCGCCGCAGTCGAGCATGACCATTGCCGGGAAGGCGGTCCCGCTCACCCAGGGCGAGCAGATTGCGATCCGCGCCCCGACCAATGGCGACAAAGGCATCGAGATCGCCGGCGCGCCGCTGGTGTTCGTCGGCTACGGCGTCAGGGCGCCCGAGCGCAACTGGGACGACTTCAAGGGCGAGGACTTGCACGGCAAGGTCATGGTCGTGCTCGTCAACGACCCCGACTTCGAGGGCGGCGAAGGCGCTTTCGGCGGCAAGGCGATGACCTATTACGGCCGCTGGACCTACAAATATGAGGAAGGCGCGCGCCAGGGCGCCAAAGGCGTCCTCGTCATCCACGAGACCGCTCCGGCGAGCTACGGTTGGGCGACGGTCAAGAACTCCAACACCATCGCCAACTTCGACATCGTCCGTAACAATCCGGCGGCCGAGCATCCCGCGCTCGAGGGCTGGATCCAGCGCGACCTCGCCGCGCAACTGTTCGCGGCCTCGGGCACCAGCTTCGAGGCGATGAAGGAAGCGGCGAAGCGCAGGGATTTCCGCCCCGTCCCGCTCAAGGCGACGCTCGACGTCCATGGCAACGCCGACACCAGCACCATCACCTCGCACAACGTGCTCGGCATCGTCCGCGGCAGCAAATATCCCGACGAGACCGTCTTCTACATGGGCCACTGGGACCATCTCGGGATCGGCCCGCCCGACGCCAGCGGCGACCGCATCTACAATGGCGCGATCGACAACGGCACCGGCATCGCCCAGCTAATCGAGCAGGGCCGCGCCTTCGCCCACGGCCCGCGGCCGCAGCGCTCGGTCGTGTTCATGGCCGTCACCGCCGAGGAGAAAGGGCTGCTCGGGAGCGAATATTATGCCGCCAACCCGATCTACCCGATCGGCAAGACTGTCGCCGCGATCAACACCGACGTGCTCGGCGTGCTCGGCCCGGCCAGGGACTTCTCGGTCCGCGGCAACCAGAAGTTCGGGCTGCTCGACCTGCTGGTCGACGAGGCGGCGAAGCGCGGCCGCCGCTTCACGCCGGACCCGCATCCCGAGACCGGCGGCTTCTTCCGCTCCGACCATTTCACCCTCGCCAAGGTCGGCGTTCCGGCACTGAGCTTCACGCCCGGCCAGGACCTGATGAACGGCGGCGTTCCGCGCGCCGAGGCCTGGTCGAAGATGTACACCGAGAAAATGTACCACCAGCCGGCCGACGAATTTTCGCCGAGCTGGGACTTCAGCGGAATGGCGGTGGACGCCGAGCTGCTCCACGGCGTCGGCCTCCGCCTCGCCAATTCGCGCGATTGGCCCAACTGGTCGCCGGACAGCGAATTCCGCGCCGCCCGCGACGTCAGCGCCGCCGAGCGCGGCGAAACCGCGCCGAGGAAGGGGGAGCGCGGTTGAGCTCGCGCTGAAATCGGAGTAGTTCGCCTTTTGTTCTGATTCGGACCCGGAGGGCGCCATGGCCGACCTGATTTTCTACACCAACCCGATGTCGCGCGGGCAGACGGTCCGCTGGATGCTCGAGGAGGTCGGCCAGCCGTACGAGACCGAAATCCTCGATTATGGCACGACCATGAAGGCCGAGCCCTATCTGTCGATCAACCCGATGGGGAAGGTCCCGGCAATCCAGCACAAAGGCAAGGTGGTAACCGAGGTCGCGGCGATCTGCTGCTATCTCGCGGACGCTTTCCCAGCGGCGAACCTTGCCCCACCGCCCGGTGAGCGCGCCGATTACTACCGCTGGATTTTCTTCACCTCGGGCCCGGTCGAGGCCGCGTTCAGCAACAAGGCCGCGGGCTGGGAGCCGACGCCCGAGCGCCAGCGCATGTTCGGCTACGGCACCTACGACACGGCGATCAACACGTTCGAAAAAGCCCTCACCGGCAAGGAGTATATCGCGGCCGACCATTTCACCGCGGCCGACCTGTTCGTTGGCGCCAACGTCAATTTCATGCTCGCCTTCAACCTCCTGGAGCCGCGCCCGGTGTTCGTCGACTATGCCCGCCGCATGACCGACCGCGACGCCTACCGCCGGGCGAAGGAGATCGACAGCAAGCTGGTCGCCGAGATCCAGGCCGCCCAAGCCCCGCAACCCGCCGCGTAAGTCCCCTCCCCTCCCTGGAAGGGAGGGGATAAAGGGGTGGGTGCGAGCGAATGGGCTCAATGCCCATGAGCGAGCTTCTTTCAGCGGCATCGAGCCGCTTCAGAAGCACCCACCCCCAAGCCCCTCCCTGCTGGGGAGGGGAGTCGACGGAGGCATTTCGTGGACGACACCACCCGCCAACGCGCCATCACCCTCTACGACCGCTTCACCCACGAGGGCCTCGAGCGCCGCGCCTTCATGGCCGAGATGGTCAAGCTGGCCGGAAGCATCGCGGCGGCCGAGCTGCTGGTCGCCGGAATCGCGGCGTCGCCGGCGGCGGCCGCGATCGTCGCGCCCGATGACAAGCGCCTCACCACCCGCACCCAGGAGCTCACCGGCGGCTACCAGGCCTATGTCGCCGAGCCGCGCTCGCGCTCGCTTAAGGCGACCGTGGTCGTGATCCACGAGAATCGCGGCCTTAACGACCACATCCGCGACGTCGCCCGGCGGGTCGCGATCGAAGGTTTCCGCGCCGTCGCCCCGGACATGCTGTCGCCGGCGGGCGGGACCCCGGCCAACGAGGACGCGGCCCGCACCGCAATCGGCAAGCTCGACGTCGGCAAGGCGGTGAACGACGCCGTCGCGTTCGTCGGCGAGCTCGGCAAGTCGAGCCGCGGCGGCAAGGTCGGGGCGGTCGGCTTCTGCTGGGGCGGCGGGTTCGTCAACCGGCTGGCGGTCGCCGCCGGCGACAAGCTCGCCGCCGCCGTGCCTTATTACGGCCCCGCCCCCGATCCCTCCGAAGCGGCCAAGGTCCAGGCCGCGATGCTGATCCACGACGCCGGGCTCGACGATCGCGTCAACGCCACGTCATTCCCGTGGGTCGAGGCGCTCCGCGCCAATCACAAGCACGTGACGTTCCAGCTCTACGACGGGGTCAATCACGCCTTCAACAACGACACCTCGGCGGAGCGCTACAACAAGGAAGCGGCGGAGCTCGCGTGGAAGCGGACGATCGCCTTCTTCAAACGCTGGCTAGGCTGACGCCCGGGCGGCGAGCGCGCGCTCGACCGAGCGCATGATCAGCGCGCCGAGCTCCGGTGAATCGACTCGCTGGGCGGCTTCCTCGGGCTTGAACCACTTGCGCTTGCGCTGGCCGAGCTCGGGCCATTTCGGGAATTCGCGCTCGACCCACATCGGGTGAACCAGGATGCGGACGTCGAGGTCGCCGATCGCCAAATTGGTCTTGGTGTGCTGGAACGACCCCAGCGGCTCGGGGTCGACCGTGCCCTTGACCCCGGCCTCCTCGAACGCCTCCTGGGCGGCGGCCTCGGCGAGACTCTTGCCGGGCATCGGCCAGCCCTTGGGGATGGTCCACCGGCGCGAGCGGCGGCCGGTGACGAGCAGCACCTCGATCCCCTTCTTCTTGTGCCGGCACGGCAACGCTCCGGTCTGGATCGGTAGTTCCGTACGCTCCTCCTGAGTCTCCGACTGTCTATAAGTGAGCCGGGTGCGCATGATGAGCCGTTTCAACATCGTCGAAAAAGTTATACGCAGATTTTTTCAGCATGGTTGCAACGGCCGTTTTGCATCAGCCCTCCGCCCAACGCACGAACACGGAAATCGAGCTCAAGCTGGAGCTCGATCCGGCCGACGTTGATCTCGTCCCCGCGCTGCCGCTGGTGCGCGGCGCCGAGCCGCGCTCGGCCGAGCAGCTGACCGTCTATTACGACACCAAGAGCGGCGTGATCCGCGACCGCGGCCATTCGCTGCGGGTGCGCAGCGCCGGCGACCGCTTCGTCCAGACGGTCAAGCCGCTGGCGCACAGCGTCGGGCTGATGGGGCGCGAAGAGACCGAATGCCCGGTCCCCTCGATCGAGCCGGAGCCCGGCCGGGTCGAGCACCTGCTCGGCCTGCTTGCGAGCCAGGACCTGGTTCCGGTGACCCGCTCGCAGGTCACCCGCACCAGCTGGATCGTCCGCCAGGGCGGGAGCGAGATCCAGGTCGACCTCGACGATGGCCGGATCGAGGCCGGCAACGGCGCGCAGCGCTTCGCCGAGCTCGAGCTCGAGCTGCTCGACGGGCAGCCGGCGGCCCTGCTCATGGCCGCGCGGGCGATCGCCGCCGAACTCCCGTGCCGCCTCGGCGTGCTCACCAAGGCCGAGCGTGGCGAGCGGCTCGCGGCCGGCGCGTTCGACCGGGTCAGCAAGGCTGGGCCGGTTCGCATCGACCGCGCGATGAGCGTCGCCGCGGCGTTCGAGGTAATGGTCCACGCCTGCCTCAAACATTATCGCCTGAACGAGCCGCTGGTGATCGGCATCCGCAAGAAAGAGGCGCTGCACCAGACGCGGGTCGCGATGCGCCGGCTGCGCTCCGCCTTCACCTTGTTCAAGACTGCGATCGCCGACGTCGAATATCACTATCTGCGCGAGGAGTTGCGCTGGTTCACGAACCAGCTCGGCGACGCCCGCAACCTCGACGTCTACCTCGAGCGCGACCTGCCAGACTCCCAGCGCGACGCGCTGACGGCGCGGCGTGAGGCCGCCTACGACAGCGTCATTGCCGCGATGAATTCGTCCCGCGCCCGGACCCTGATGCTCGAGCTGGTCGGCTGGACGGCCTTCGGTCCGTGGCGCTCGGCCAGGCAGGGAGCGAAGCCGGTCGAGCCCTATGCCCGCGGCCGCCTCGACCGGCTGTGGAAATCGATCGAGCCGCTCGGCGCGCACCTCGCCGGCCTCGATGAGCTCAGCCGGCACGAGCTGCGCATCCAGGTCAAGAAGATGCGCTACGCGATCGAGTTCCTGCGCGGCCTCTATCCGGACGCCCGGCCGGAAGAGAAACGCTTCGCTGCCGCGGTCGAAGTGCTGCAGGAGAGCCTCGGCAAGCTCAACGACCTCGCCACCGCGCGGACGCTGGCGACGGTCGGCGACTCCGATGACTGGCTGATCGGCGAGCCCGAGGAGCGCCGCCACCTCCGCGAATCGGAGCAGGCGTTTCGCGACCTCGCCGCCGTCGGCCCCTTCTGGCGCGGGGCGCACCACCATCATCACTACGACGAGGCCGCCGCCACCGACTGATTTTTATCCGTCGTCGTTGATTTATGTCATGAAAACTTCGCCGAATTGGCGCAGGGGAGACTCGGGTCGCTGAAGCGCCGGGGGGCGAGTCACGGAGACCGACCATGAGTATCTTCAGTCGAATCAAGGACGCGATTTTCGGCCACAAGTCCGCCACTCCGCCGCCGGCGACGACTCAAACCACCACGGCTGAAGGCAATGTCGGAGGCGCCGGGAGCGCGCCGACCACCGCCTTGGAAGAGCCGCGCACGGTCGACGTCGGCGAGGTCCTCGCCAACATCGCCGCGGCCAAGGGCAATCCCGACCTCAACTACCAAAGCTCGATCGTCGATCTCCTGAAGCTGCTCGACATCGATTCGAGCCTCGAGAATCGCGAGGAGCTGGCGACCGAGCTCGGCTATACAGGGCCGAAGGACGGCAGCGCGGAAATGAACATCTGGCTGCACAAGGCGGTAATGCGGGAGCTGGCCGCCAACGGCGGGCAGGTCCCGGCAAGCATGCTCGACTAGGTCGATTCCTGGATAAAAAGAGGGCCGGCGCCTCGGCACCGGCCCTCGCTGGGGAGCTGAAGTCGTCGCTTAATGGCGGCGCGGCCGAACGACCCGGCGCGCGGCGACCACCCGGCCGTTCTCGTTGCGCAGCACCTGGCTCTTGGCGACGCGATACTCGCCGCGGCGGAGCTTGGCCGAATAATCGTAACTGTTGCCGTTGAAGCCGGTCAGCGTGCCTGTCGCATTGTAGCCGTGGGCGGTGCGCGTGCGATCATAGTCGAAGCTGCGCGTGTCGCCGTTGAACCGCGTCGTCGAGCCCGAGGCGGTGACGCCGGTGTCGGTCCGCAGGCGGTCATAGTCGCGGGTGGCGACGGCGCCGTCGCTCTTGCGGGTGAGCTCGGCCTCGCGCGACAGGCTGCCCGCCTCCTGGTCGCGCGTGATGGTTTTGGTGCCTTCATATCTCGGCGTGTCGACGGTGATGGTCTTGGTCACCGGGTCGGCCGCGGCCGTCGGCGCAATCAGCACGGCTGCAATGCCGGCCAGCAGAAACTTGGTCATGATTGTCTCCCTCTTCGCTGCAAGGGAGAGGCGGCCGTCCTCTCGCTGGCCTTAACGCGTCGGCGCGTCCGACCCTTCGTTCCGCTGCGCGGCGATCTCCGCTGGCGGCGTCGCGGCGGCGGCCTCGAGCTGTTGCCGCTGCTGCATGCGCCGGACGAGGAACCGCTCCGCCGCCCGGCCCATCAGCTGGCGCTGCTGCTCGGGCGCGAGGGCGAGGAACTGGGCGCGCTTCTGCGGCGGCAGGATGCGGGCGAAGCGCTGCACCTGGACGTCCGTCAGATTGGCCGGGTCGCGCGCGACCTGGCGCAGGATGCGCATCGTCCGCCATTCGCGGAGCGCGACCCGGAGCTCGACCTCGTCCAGCGCCGGCACCGGCAGGCCGGCCGCCGCGCGCCGCTCGACGATTCGCTTCGCCTTGCGTTCGATGCGGTCGGCGGTGGGCGTCGGCAGCCCGGCGGCGCGGCGCTCGGCGACCTGTTGTTTCGCCTGGGCTAACTGCGCGATCAGCCGGTCGCGCCCGGTGGTGGGCGGCGCCGATTCAACTGCCGCTGGAGCCTCGGGCGACTTCGGCGCGGTCTTGACCGTCCGCGCTGCCAGCCGGACCGGTTTCGGCTTGGCCGGTTCGGACTTGAATACCGGAATCGCCTGGACGACCTGGTGGACCACGGGAATCTCGATCCGCCCGCCCGACGCGACTTCCGCCGCGACCGCGCTGGTGAAGGCGAGCCCGAGGGCCGCGCTGCCGATCAGCGCGCCGCGCCGCCAGCCGCCGCGCCGCGCCCCGCGGGTCCAGCGCGCGAACGGGCCGCGCCGATCCTGCGGCGCCGCGATCGCGGCCGCGCTGGCGCGTGCGGCCAGGCCCGCGGGGAGTGGCGGCGGGGCATAGCTGTCGAGGAGCCGGTTGAGGTCGCTCATGCCGCACTCCCTTCCTGCAGCAGCCCGCGCTCGGCGAGGGTTCGGCTGAGGCCCTGCCGCGCCCGCACCAGCAGCGATTCGAGCGCCTTCACGCCGATCCCGAGCGCGGCCGCGGCCTCGGCGTTGGACACGCCTTCATAGTAAGTCAGGACGATCGCCGCACGCTGGCGGTCGGGCAGTGCCTGCATCGCCGCGGCCACCGCCGCCGCGCGGCGCTGCTCGTCGATCAGCACGTCGGCGGCCGGACCCTCGTCGGCGGTTTCCGGGATTGCGTTGCCGCTGACGAAGGCGCGCTTGCGCTGGCGATCGATGCACAGGTTGGTCGCGACCCGGCGGAGCCAACCGCCGAGGCCGCCGCCGACCGGAGTCCAGCTCGCCGCCTTGACCCACGCGCGCGTAATCGCTTCCTGCACCACATCCTCCGCTTCAGCCGCGTCGCCCAGCATCCGCCAGGCGACCGCGAACAGCATCGGCGTATGGCGCTCGGCGATCGTCTCGAGCGCGCGGGCGTCACCGCTCGCGACCCGCCGCATCAGCGAGCCGTCGTCCGCCTCTTCGCCACCTCTCGCGTCACTGTCGCGCAATCGTGTCGCCTTCGCCGCCCAGCTGCCGACTCCTAACGGACGGGAGGTGAACATCCTTCGAATGCAAACGAAAAGGGCCGGAGTTTCCTCCGGCCCTTCCATGTCCATTCGGCGCCGGCCCTAGCGGCGGTCGCCCATGAAGCTCAACAGGAACTGGAACATGTTGATGAAGTCGAGATAGAGGTTGAGCGCGCCCATGATCACGGCCTTGCCCTGCATCTCGGTCCCGGCGACATAATCGTACATGCTCTTGATGCGCTGCGTGTCGTAGGCGGTGAGGCCGGCGAACAGCAGCACGCCGATCGCGCTGATCACGAGGGCGAAGGTGCCCGACTGCAGGAACAGGTTGATCAGCATCGCCACCAGCAGGCCGACGACGCCCATGATCAGGAACGTGCCGAGCCCCGACAGGTCGCGCTTGGTAGTATAGCCGTAGAGGCTAAGGCCGGCGTAGGCCGCCGCGGTCGCGAAGAAGGTCTGCGCGATCGACACCTGGGTGTAGATGATGAACAGCGTCGACATCGACAGGCCCATCACCGCCGCAAAGGCCCAGAACAGCAGCTGCAGGGTCGAGGTGCGCATGCGATTGACGCCGAAGCTCATCGCGAACACGAAGCCGAGCGGCGACAGCGTGATGAGCCAGCCGAGCCCGCTCAAGCCGCGGCCGGAAGCACTGATCAGGACGCCCTGCGCGTAGGGCGCGAACAGCAAGGCGATGATGCCGGTCAGCAGCACGCCCGAGGCCATGTAGTTGTAAACCGACAGCATGTAGGACCGCAGGCCCGCATCCCGTGCGGCGCGCGGAACACCGACGGAGGCGGCCGGATTGAAACCGGTCGTCCTTGTGCGCGGGTCAAACTGGTTCTGCATTTCATCTCCTTAGCGCGGGCGAAGGGCCCGTTCGCTGGTCGTGAATATCGTGGATGCCCGAGGTTACTTCAAGCGAAACCGGACAATGACCCGACTTGCTGAACGGCTGTTCATAATCGCGCTAGCACCCGTTCAGCCGGCGGGGGCCTCACTTGCGGTTGTTGAGCGGGAAGTCCGGGATCGGCCGGATCACACCGTAGCGTTCCTTGCGCGGCTTGTGGCCGAGCGGCGGCCAGGCGACCTCGGGTAGCGGCAGATGGCAATCCGGCAGCCGGTCGAGCAGGTTGCGGAGCAGGGTCAGCCGGCCGAGCGGCTGGTGGTTGAAATCGACCAGGGTCCACGGCGCATGCCTGCTGTGGGTCGCCTCGAGCATCTCCTCGCGGGCCTTGGTATATTGCGTGTATTTCGCCCGCGCCGCCTGGTCGATCGGCGACAGTTTCCAGCGCTTGAGCGGATTGGTGACGCGCTTGAGGAAGCGCTTCTCCTGCTCCTCCTGGTCGCAGCACAACCAATATTTGAATAGCAATATGCCGTCGTCGACCAGCTGTTTCTCGAAGTGCGGGACGGCGCGCAGGAACGCCTTGGCCTCCTTCTCGGTGCAGAAGCCCATGACCCGCTCGACCCCGGCGCGGTTGTACCAGCTGCGGTCGAACAGGCAGATCTCGCCCCTGGCCGGAAGGTGCTCGACGTAGCGCTGGAAATACCATTCGCCTCGCTCGCGTTCGCTCGGAGTCGGCAGCGCGACGACCCGGCACTGTCGCGGATTGAGGATGCGCGAGATAGCAGCGATCGCGCCGCCCTTGCCGGCGGTGTCGCGGCCCTCGAACAGCACGACGATCCGCTGGTCGGTCTCGGCAACCCAGCGCGCCATGGCGGCGAGCTCCTCGGACATCGGCTCGAGCAGTCGCTCGTAATTCTTGTCCTTGAGCTTGTGGCTCATGGCAGCCCCTTGGCACCGGCGCTCGCTCCTCGCAATGACGGGAGCGTGGTCGACAAACTCCTTCGCCTCCTGATTACCGCATTGCATTCGCTCCTCAGGCTTGGCTGGTTCGTGCGCCGGCCGCGAACGTTCGGCGCGCACGGGCTTGCCCTGACGCCCGCAGGCAGCGTGGTCCTGGTGAAGCTGCGCTACGCGCCCGGCTGGCGGCTGCCGGGCGGCGGGCGGAGGCCGGACGAGGATCCGCGCGACGCCGTGCTGCGCGAGCTGCGCGAGGAAATCGGCATGATCTCGCACGGCGCGGTGACTCTCGCCGCCGAGCTCGAGGAGCGGCCCGACTTCAAGCGCGACCTCGCCGCGCTGCTGATCGTCCGCGATGTGAGCTATCGCCCGCACCGCTGGTCGTGGGAGGTCGAGGCGATCTGCGAAGCCCCGCTCGATCGCCTCCCGGCCGATCTCTCGCCGCGCGCCGCGACGTGGCTGGAGGCGCTCCGCGGAAAGGTGTAGCGGGAGGCGCCGGCCGGGGGGAACGCGCATGGCCACAACCACTCAGACTCAACCGGTCGCGGCGCGCGATCGAATCCTCGCGCTCGACGTGCTGCGCGGCTTCGCCATGGTCGGTGTGCTCGTCGCTTATTGCGTGTGGAGCTTGGGGACCGCGCCCGACGCGCAATGGTCGCCGCTCGACAAGCTGCTCGGGGACGCCGTCGGTTTCGCGGTCGACGGCAAGTTCTACACGATCCTCGCCTTCCTGTTCGGCCTCGGCTTCTCGCTTCAGCTCGAGCGCGCCGGAGATGCCCGGGCCGCGCTCCGCACCTACCGCCGGCGCCTCGCCGCCCTCGCCGGCATCGGCCTTGCCCACTCCTTCCTGTTGCGGAACGGCGACATCCTGTTTCCCTATGCGGTCACCGGCTTCTTCCTGATCCCGTTCCGCCGGGCGTCGGATCGGACCATCGTCGTCGGCGCCTTCATTGCTCTGCTGCTGCCCTTTGCCGCGCGCTGGGCGTGGGAAGCATCGGGCATTCCCATTCCCGACCGGCCCGACCTTCGGAACGCGCCCTATCTGGTCGAGAACGCCGCCTGGGTCCGCTATTGGATGAAAACCGCGATCTTCACCTGGCCGAACAATCTGACCCTGTTCCTGTTCGGCTTCCTCGCCGGCCGGCATCGCCTCATCCCGCGGCTCTCGCAGCAGCCTCGCGCGCTGCGGCGCATCCTGGTGGTGGGTCTGGTCGGGGCCGCGGCGCTGTTCTTCGTCAGCCTCAAGCTCACCGCCTGGAAGGTTGCGCCGAGCCTCGTCTTCACCTTCCAGAACTGGTGCCTGTCGAGCGCTTATGCGGCGGCGCTGCTCCTGGCGCTCCGCTCGCGGCCGGGCACGGCGTTGGTCGCGCCGCTCGCCCCGGTCGGGCGGATGGCGCTGACCAACTATCTGCTCCAGGCCGGCATCATCGTCCCTTTGTGCCTCGCCTTCGGCTGGTTCGACACCTTTACCCCGACCCGCGCCTTCACCCTCGCCTTTGCGGTGCTGCTGTTCCAGCTGCCGTTCAGCGCCTGGTGGCTGCGCCGCTATCGCTTCGGCCCGGCGGAATGGGTCTGGCGCCTGCTCACCTATGGCCGAGTCCCGGCGATGAAGCTGAAGCCGGGGGATTACGTCGCCGTCTGACCGCGCTAACGCGGCCTCGTGCATCGCCTCTTCATCGCCATTCGCCCGCCCGAGCATATCCGCGACCTGCTGATCGACGCGATGGACGACAGTCCCGACTTCCGCTGGCAGGACGACGAACAGCTGCACCTCACCCTGCGCTTCGTCGGCGAGGTCGATCGGCACGTCGCCGCCGACCTGACCGACGCGCTGAGCCGCATTCGCGCCCCGCGGTTCGAGGCCCGGATCAAGGGCGTCGGCAGCTTCGACCATCGCGGCGCCGGCGCGTTGTGGGCCGGGGTCGAGCCGAAGGAGCCGCTCGCCGCCCTCGCCGCCAAGCTCGAGCGGGCCTGCCAGGCGGTCGGGCTGGAGCCCGAGCGCCGCGCCTTCCATCCGCACATCACGCTGGCCCGTTGGAAGGGCCGCCGCACCCGCGAACTCGCCGATTTCCTCGACCGCCGCCGCGGACTCGTATCGGAGCCGTGGGAGGTCGCCGAGTTCACCCTGTTCGAAAGCCGCCTGTCGCGCCACGGCGCGCATTACGAGGCGGTGGCGAGCTATCCGTTGGCCTGAGCGGTCAGCGCGGCACCGGCCCCATCGGCACGCAGGTCTGGCCTTCCTGGCAGCCGACCGACGTGCCCATGCGCTGCAATTCCTCGACCCCCTGGCGATGCGCGTCGGTCAGGTCGCGCCACTCGAGCGCGGTTTTGCACACCGTCCGCCGGCCGAGCCGGGTCCCGGTCGTCTCATACTGCTCGCAGACGACCCTGTTCGGATCCCACTTGCTGCCTTTGGGCGCCGGGTTGGCGCTTTCGAGGCTGGTCACCTGGGCGGCCGACGCGCTGCTCATCGCCACCATCACGAGCACGGAGCAGATCAATTTCCGCATTTCACCCTCCATCTCGCTTTGAGTGCAAGACCCACGACGAATAGTTCATCGTCTGGACCACCCATCGGCCGGCGCGGCCCCACAAGAAAAGGGGAGCCGAACGGGTGCGGCTCCCCTTCCCGGGCGCTGGGCTCGTTCGGCTTACCAGATGCGGACGCGCTGTTCCGGCGGGATGTAGAATTTCGAATCCGGCCCGATCTTGAACGCGTCGTACCAGGCGTCGAGGTTGCGCAGCGGGCCGATCACCCGGAAGCGCCGCGGGCTGTGCGGGTCCGACGCGACCTGGGTCTTGATCGCATCGGGCCGCTGCTTGCCGCGCCACGCCTGGGCGAAGGCGAGGAAGAAGCGCTGGTCGCCGGTCAGCCCGTCGATCACCGGCGCCTTCTTGCCGTTGAGCGACATCTTGTAGGCGAGGTAGGCGACCTCGAGGCCCGACATGTCGCCGATATTCTCGCCCATCGTCAGCTTGCCGTTGATGAACACGCCGGGCGCCGCTTCGTAGGACGAATATTGCTTGTCGAGCGCGTCGGTCAGCGCCTTGAAGCGCTTGGCGTCGTCCGGGGTCCACCAGTCGCGCACCGCGCCGGTCTCGTCGATCTTGCGGCCCTGGTCGTCGAAGCCGTGCATGATCTCGTGGCCGATGACCGCCCCGGCGGCGCCGTAGTTGACTGCCGCGTCGGCCTTCGGGTCGAAGAACGGCGGCTGCAGGATCCCGGCCGGGAACACGATCTTGTTCTCGAGCCCGCCGTTGTAGGCGTTGACCGTGGCCGGGCTCATCGCCCACTTCTTGCGGTCGACCGGCTTGTTGAGATCCTCGAGCGCATAATCCCACTCGAAGGCGTTGCTGCGCTTGACGTTGCCGTAGAGGTCGTCCGGCTTCATCACCAGCTTGGAGAAGTCGCGGAACTTGTCCGGGTAGCCGACCATCACGTCCATCTTGGCAAGCTTGGTCAGCGCCGCTTTCTTGGTCGCCGCGCCCATCCAGCTGTTGCCCTCGATGCGCGCCGCAGCCGCTTTCTTCAGGTTGCCGACCAGCTCTTCCATCTGGGTCTTCGACGACGCCGGGAAGTAACGGTCGACGTAGGTCTTGCCGAGCAGCTCGCCCAGGCGGCCGTCGACCTGGTCGATGCCGCGGCGCCAGCGCGGCCGCAGCTCCTTCGCCCCGCTTAACGTCTTGGTGAACTCGAACTTGCTGTCGACGAAGCGCTTGGACAGGAAATTCGACGCCTGGTCGGTGACCTTGAACCGTTCCCACGTCTTCAGCGTCTCCAGCGGAGTCGCGTCGTAGAGCTTGGCGATCGCCTGGATCGCGGTGTTGTCGGCGACGATATATTTCGGCGACGTGGCGTGGATCCGGCTGATGTAGTCGTTCCACTCGAGCTGCGGGGCATAGGCCTGGAGCTGCCCCAGGGTCATCGGATTGTTGATCTTGTCGATGTCGCGCAGGTCGGCGACCGGCCACGACACCTTGGCGATCTCGGTCTCGAAGGCGAGGATCGAATCCGCGGCCGCGGACGCGTTCGGGGTCCCGGTCAGCTCGAGCGAGCGCTGGACATAGGCGCGATAGGCGTCGCGCTGCGGCTTATACTTGTCGAGCAAATAATAATCGCGGTCGGGCAGGCCCAGCCCGCCGCTGCCGACGAACGCGATGTTGATCGCCGGATTGGCCGGATCGGGGATCGTGCCCAGGCCGAACAAAGCCGCTCCGAAATCGGCGTGGGTGTCGGCCATGAACTGCGCGAACTCGGCTTTGGTCTTGATCGCCTCGACCCGGTCGAGGTCGGCCTTGAGCGGCGCCGCGTCGAGCTGCTCGACCCGCGCCTCGTCCATGTAGCTCGTGTAGAAGGCGCCGAGCTGGCTGTCTTTCGGAGCGCCCATGACGATCGCCCGGAGCTGCTCCTGGTTGCGGTCGTTGAGCTCCGAGCCGACTCCGTTCTGCGACTTGTCGGCGGGGATCTCGTGGGTGTCCATCCACTTGCCGTTGGCATAGCGCTGGAAGTCGTCGCCCGGCTTGACCGAAGTGTCGCGGGTCGAAATGTCGACGCCCCAGGTGCCGAAGCGCACGACCTGCGGCTCGGACGTGGTCGTGGTGCCGGCCTGCTGCGCTTGTGCCGACAGCGCCACCGGCTGGAGCGCGCTGCAGGCGAGGAGAACGGCCGCGACCGGAATCGCGCGGCGAGACGAACGAAGAATCATGCTGGCCCCCAACTGATTGATTTGCCGACGCTACTTCGCCGCAGCCGGCGAATCCAGCCACCCTTGATCGACCAACGTCGCTTTGCCGTCGACCGGTTGCGGAAAGGTTCTGCTCGCCCGTCTTGCGCTTCAGCGGCAGCGGCAGCCCCGCTCGGTGCGATTCCTACCCAACCAACTAGCAGATACGCTCGATCCCCTCGTTAGCCAGCTCGAGCAGTTCGATGACGACTTCATTGCCTTTGGCGTTGAATTGCGGCGACTCAAGCTTGGCGGGCCAGGCTCCGGAGACCATCCACCGGCCCGTTTCGGTCCCAAGCTCGTCTGCGATCCTGATCACGATCGTCTTGCCGCGATCGGGCTTACCGCCGAGCAGGGGCGCAACACGATCGCGGTCGGCCACTCCCCGCTTCAGCATGATGTTTGCAAACCTCGTTGGTCCGGGCCGTTTGCGACGGTTCCCGCCACTGGCGGCACCCGCCGACTCCTCGGCGATCGCCACCTCGGAAAAACCGGCGACAACGACGCCGTCGATCTCTACTCGAAAACGGAAGTTCTTATAGGGATCGCGGCGCGCCACGGGCTGTCTACCGACTGGCCTTGACGCCGCGCGAGGAGATGTTGTCGTCGCCGGAATTCATGCAATCGTCCCCTCGCCGAGCGTTTCTCGCCACCACCCTACTGGCATCGGCGGCCGTCCGCACCCATTTATGGCAAGCCGCGTTGACCCTTCGCGACGGCTCACGCTACACTAGAACATAAACGGAACGAGCTGACTCGATGCTGACCCATATTCCGAAGCAGAGCGGAAGCGAATGCTGACTCACATTTCCGTTCGCGGGGCGCGCGAGCACAACCTCAAGGGGATCGACGTCGATATCCCCCGGGAGTCGCTGACGGTGATCACCGGCCTGTCGGGGTCGGGCAAATCCTCGCTCGCCTTCGACACCATCTACGCCGAGGGTCAGCGCCGCTACGTCGAGAGCCTGTCGGCCTACGCCCGCCAGTTCCTCGAGATGATGCAGAAGCCCGACGTCGAGCATATCGACGGCCTGTCGCCGGCCATCTCGATCGAGCAGAAGACGACCAGCCGCAACCCGCGCTCGACCGTCGCCACCGTCACCGAAATCTACGACTACATGCGCCTGCTGTGGGCGCGCGTCGGAGTCCCATATTCGCCCGCCACCGGCCTGCCGATCGAGGCGCAGCAGGTCAGCCAGATGGTCGACCGGGTGATGGCCCTGCCCGAGGGCAGCCGCCACTACCTCCTCGCCCCGGTCGTCCGCGGCCGCAAGGGCGAGTATCGCAAGGAGCTGGCCGAGTGGCAAAAGGCCGGCTTCCAGCGGGTCCGCATCGACGGCGTCCATTATGCGATCGAGGACGCCCCCGCGCTCGACAAGAAGTATAAGCACGACATCGAAGTGGTGGTCGACCGAATCGTCGTCCGCCCCGGCATCGAAGCGCGCCTCGCCGACAGCTTCGAGACCGCGCTCAAGCTCGCCGATGGACTGGCGTATCTGGATCCGGCGGACCCAACTCCCCTCCCTGGAAGGGAGGGGCCGGGGGTGGGTGCGGAGCGCAGCTCCGCGTCGGGCATTGAGCCCGCCGCTACGCTACCCACCCCTGACCCCTCCCTTGGCAGGGAGGGGAACAAGGTTCGCGAGGCCGCCGAGGGCTTCAAGCTCGACTACGCCCCGCCCGGCCGAATCCTCTTCTCCGAGAAGTTCGCCTGCCCCGTCTCCGGCTTCACCATCGCCGAGATCGAGCCGCGGCTGTTCAGCTTCAACGCGCCGCAGGGCGCCTGCCCGGCCTGCGACGGCCTCGGCGAGAAACTGGTGTTCGACGAGGAGCTCGTCGTCCCCAACGAGAGCCTCAGCCTCAAGCGCGGTGCGGTCGCCCCGTGGGCCAAGTCGCAGCCGCCCTCGCCTTACTACATGCAGGTGCTGGCGAGCCTCGGCCGCGCCTATGACTTTGACCTCGACACGCCGTGGAAGGACCTGCCCGACGAGGCGCAGCGCGTGATCCTCCACGGCACCGACGGCCGCGCCGTCACCCTGCGCTTCATCGACGGCAAGCGCAGCTACGAGGTCAGGAAAGCGTTCGAGGGCGTGATCGGCAACCTCAACCGCCGCATGGCGCAGACCGAGTCCGCGTGGATGCGCGAGGAGCTGTCGCGTTACCAGGCGTCGCGCCCGTGCGAGGTGTGCCACGGCGCCCGCCTCAAGCCCGAGGCGCTGGCGGTGAAGATCGCCGGCGAGGATATCAGCCTCTCCTCCCGCCGCAGCGTCGCCGACGCCCGCGACTGGTTCGCCGCGCTCCACGCCAGGCTCACCCCGACCCAGAACGAGATCGCCAAGGCGATCCTCAAGGAGATCAACGAGCGCTTGGGCTTCCTCCACAATGTCGGGCTCGATTACCTCCACCTCG
>Ga0207674_10003699_pt1 | contig 18671 bp, 15 predicted proteins | sample KBSCornC72_FD_184303 | JGI IMG/M metagenome (GOLD analysis project Ga0207674, IMG submission 184303) | Corn rhizosphere microbial communities from Kellogg Biological Station, Michigan, USA - KBS Corn C7-2 (SPAdes) (version 2) | ecosystem: Host-associated > Plants > Roots > Rhizosphere > Soil ... | reverse complement strand
CCGGAACCCGTCGTCGGCCAAGACCGCCATCCGGCGCCTCCTCGGCGAGGCCCTGCTGGCGTGGGGCGACTCGGCGCCGGTCAAGTTCGCGGAGCGGACCGACGCGTGGGACTTCGAGATCGTCGAGGGGGAGCAGGCCGGCAAGAAGGCCGACAAACTGACCGGCCGGACGCCGACGACCAAGAGCGGGTGCGGGAAGTTCCTGGCCGCGATCTCCGACACCGTCCTCAGGGACGGCCAGGAGGTCGACCTGGGCCAGTTCGTCGGCCAGCACTACCGGATCACGGTCCAGGACAACCGGGTGAGCGACAACCCGCCCCCGTCCCGCGTCTACGGCACGCCCGCCCCCCCGGCCGCGGCAAACCCCGGCGCCCCGGCCCCCCCGCCCCGGCCGTCCAGGCCCGCCGAGCGGAAGTTCTGGTACACGACCGAGGCGAGCGACGGCCCGCCGGTGCTGATGACCGAGTCCGCCGTCCGCGACATGGCCGCCAACGGCGGCAACGTCACGGACGCCCTCCTCACCCCCGAGGGCACGACGGACTGGCGGGGCCTGCTCGACTGGCTCCCCGACCTCAAGGTCCCGTTCTGACCCCGGGCAGGCTCGGCAGGCGGGGCGTGGCAGGCTGGGCGAGGCCCGGCGTGGCCGGGCTCGTCGCGGCGGGGCATGGCGCGGCGTGGCCGGGCAAGGCGGGGCAGGCAGGGCCGGGCATGGCTGGGCCCGGCAGGGCCGGGCCGGGCGAGGCATGGCTCGGCTGGGCAGGGCGGGGCTAGGCAAGGCAGGGACATTCCGGCGCGTGGCTCATCCCCGGTTCGACCCCGGGGCGCCGGCCTCGCGGGGCAACCCCGCCCCGCGTTCACCGACGGCAGGGCAGACACGCGGGCCCGGGCCCGCACCGTCGACGCCCGACGCCACAGGAGGTTTCCCGTGAAGGTCGAATTCATCCTGCTCGGCAGGTCCGCACTCCTGCACCACAACCCGCAGATGGTGGACCCGCAGAATCCGATTAACAGGTCGATCAAGGAACTCACCTCCAAGCGGAAGAAGACCGACGAGGACATCAGGCGCGTCGAGGAGCTGGAGTGGCACGGCGGCCTCTACGCCGAGCCGGTGGGCGGGCGGGTGGTCATCACCCAGCCGGCCAGCAAAGTCCGCAAGTGCCTCATCAACACCGCGAAGATTTCCAAGATGGGCAAGAGCATCGAGCGTGCGGTCGTCATGACCGACGTCCACGTCCCGCTCATCTACGAGGGCAGCGACGCGGTCCGGGACATCGACGCCGAGAAGGCCCGGCTGATGGCCCTGCCGCAGTTCACGTCCCGCCTCTCGGTCGGGGTCAACGGCACCAAGCGGGTCATGCGGGTCCGCCCGCAGTTCTCCCGGTGGGCGCTCGTCCTCCCCGGTTTTTTCATCGAGGACGCGGGGCTGAACTTCGACGAGCTACAGAAGATCGTCGCGCTGGCCGGGCAGGCGGAGCGGCTCGGCGACAACCGGGCCAACGGCTACGGCTCCTTCCGCGGTGTGGTGCGGCCGCTCGACGGCAAGGAGAGGCCCGTCACCCCGACGCTCGCGGGCGTGGAGGAGTTCTTCGACCGGCTCGGCGACTGAGACGTCGGGGCTGGGCTTGGCGCGGCAGGGCAGGGTGCGGCATGGCAGGGCGCGGCAGGCTGGGCGTGGCGGGGCGTGGTCGGGTAAGGCCCGGTACGGCTGGGCAGGGCGGGCATGGCAGGCAGGGCACCGCACGGCTGGGCGCGTCGCGGCTCGGCAAGGCCCGGCGCGGCCCGGCGAGGCCGGGCAGGGCAGGCCCGGCCCGGCAAGGCTCGGCTGGGCACGGCCCGGCTCGGCAAGGCGGGCTCGGCGCGGCTTGGTACGGCAGGGCACGGCGAGGCAGGGCAGGCCTGGCGAGGCAGACGAGGCGCGGCGGGGCTAGGCCTGGCAAGGCCCGGCGAGGCAGGGCAGGGGGTTTTTTCTTCACCAGGAGGTTCCCATGTTGAAGTTCGCAGTCTCGCGTAAGTCCGGCAAGTCGAATCAGCAGGTGGTCGTCGAACTGGTCGCCGAGGCCCCGCCCGGCACCGTATTTACCTACGACCGGATCGCGGCGGCGCTCTCCGAGGGCGCGGGGAAGACCTACACGCGGGCCGAGGTCCAGTCGGCGGTCCGCACGGTCGCCGACCGCCGGCTGCTCCGGGAGTACCGGCGGACGCTCGCCAACGTCCGGGGCGTCGGCTACAAGGTCGCGGCCGCCAACGAGCACGTCCCGCTCGCGGGCGCGTACAACCGCAAGTCCATCCGGTCCCTGAAACGCGGCACGGACCGGCTCAATCACGCCCGGCTGGAGGAGCTGACCGAGGCCGAGCGCCTTACTCACGAGCAGCAGCGCGAGGTGAACAACCGACTCTATAGCGAGTTGAGGCGGATCGACCGGGTCCAGGAGCGGCACCGGGTGGCCATCGCCTCCACGACCTCGCGCGTCGAACAATTGGAAGCCGCCGTTGCGGACCTGCGGGCCGCCGACGCGAAACCCAAGAACTGACCACGGCTCGGCACGGCAGGGCTCGGCGGGGCAGGGCGCGGCTCAGCTCGGCGGGCCGGGCGAGGCATGGCGCGGCGGGGCGTGGCCGGGCTCGGCGATGCGGGGCTCGGCAGGCGCGGCCAGGCTTGGCTTGGTACGGCGTGGCTCGGCGGGGCAGGCGGGGCATGGCAGGGTAGGGTGCGGCAGGGCTTGGCGTGGAGGCTGACCGTGTCCAGAGAGCCGTTCGCGGACCCGACGCCGGTCGAGGTGTTCCTCGACCGCGACACCGGGCGCCCGGTGTCCTACGTCGGTGAGATGGGGGGCGCCCCCTGGTTCCGTTACCTCGACGGCGACGGCGATTCCTTCCACTGCGATTGGCTCGACGTCTACCTTTGGGGCCGCTTCGAGAGGACTCGGGAGGACTGACCTTGCGAATCAAGCGCGGCGATTGGGAGTGGGAGTCGGACGACTTCGGCTTGATCCTCACCATTTGGACCGTGTTCTTCGGCGTCACGTGGTCCGCCGTCGTAATCATTTACACACTCCGCCTGGCGGGGGGCTGACCGTGCAACAGTTCGGCATCCGAAAGTGGGACCTCTGCCACTTCGACGGCGAGTGGTATCGCGTCACCAAGGTGGTGGGCAACCTGGTCCACGGGTACTTCGTCGGCACCCGCCCGCGGGTCTACTTCGTCCGGGACGCCGACGAGTGGTGCGCCATGGCGGCGGACGCCGAGCGGCGGCGCGGGCGGTGGCCGGCCGACGGGCACGAACTCGGGGGGGAGGGTTAGGTGTGACCGAAATTGTAGAGCTTCGCGCCCGCGTGGCCGAACTGGAAGGTCTCGTAATGGCGCTCGCCGAGAAACTAGCGACCGCTTCCGAACATCTCAGCAGGCTCGCCGAGAAGAAGGGGAGGGGTGAGTCGTGACTACCGCGGCGGCACCACTAAAGGCACCCTTCCCCTACCCCGGCGGCAAGTCGAGGGTCGCCGACCTCGTCTGGGACCGACTCGGGAACGTCGACAACTACGTCGAGCCGTTCATGGGCTCCTTGGCCGTGCTGCTCCGGCGACCGGCCGACCACTTCGCCGGCGGCTACCGGGTGGAGACGGCCAACGACGCCAACCACTTCATCGTGAACTTCTGGCGGGCGGTCCGGGCCGACCCCGAGGCGGTCGCGGAGTACGCCGACTGGCCCGTCACCGAGGCGGACCTCCACGCCCGGCACAAGTGGCTGGTGCGGTCCGAGCACGCCGCGGGCTGGTGGAAGCGTATGGCCGAGGACCCGGAACACTACGACGCCAAGGTCGCCGGGTGGTGGGTGTGGGGGTCGTGCTGCTGGATCGGTTCGGGCTGGTGTGCGGACAAGGGCGACCCCTTGCAAGTGCCGGATATGACCAGCGGCGGGTGCGGTGTCCACCGCACCCGCCGCGAGGACGCCTCGGGCACCTGTAAGGTGCCCGAGCTGGCTAGCGGGGTGGGACGCGGCGACGCCGCGTCCCACGAACCAGCCCCCACTCAGGTCCGGGACCTGAGTGGGGGCTGGGGTTCGGGCGGCACGGGTGTTCACGGCCGTCCCCAACTCGCCGACGCCTTCGACATCGGCCGGGGGGTGAACGGGGGCGGGAATCAAGGGTCGCTTCAGCGACCCTTTCTCGGGGGCACCCCGAGTAGTAGCGGTTCCGGCATGATCTCTTACCGCAACGTGACCGATGCCGTCATGGACGGGGTCTGCGACGCCCGTCGGGCCTGGCTCGTCGCGTGGATGCGGCGGCTCGCCGACCGCCTACGGCTCGTCCGCACCTGCTACGGCCACTGGTCCCGGGTCTGCGACTCGGACAGCACCCTCACCCGCCTCGGCACCACCGGCGTGTTCCTCGACCCGCCGTACCCGCTGGTGCGGGCCGACACCGGGAAGAAGTCCCGCGAGGGCAACCTCTACGCCACGGACAAGGGGGCCGACCTCAACGCCCTGCGGGACGAGGTGCTCTCGTGGTGCCGCAAGTGGGGGTCGGACCCGCAGGTCCGCGTGGCGCTGTGCTGCTACGAGGGCGACGGGTACGAGCCGCTTTCCGCCCTCGGCTGGGACGTCGTGTCGTGGGAGGCGTCGGGCGGCTACGGCAACCAGCGCAAGGGCAAGGGCAAGGCGGACAACGCACACCGGGAGCGAATCCTGTTCAGCCCGGCGTGCGTCAAGCCCGACCACTCGCCCTCCCTCTTCGACCTACTCCCGGGAGACTCCGAATGATTCCCGACGACCCGCCCGCGTGGCTGGCGGCACTGCTGGCGGCACTCTCGCTCCTGGTCGCGGCGGCCGGGGCGTGGGGCGTGTGCGTGCTCCTGTGGGACGAGGACGACCGCACCGCCCGTGACCTGCGGCGGCGACTGCGGCGACGTGACTGACCGGCCGGTGCGGTATCATGGTGTGGGTGTCATAGTAGCGTCGGGTAACAACGCAATGCCGTTCAAGAAGGGTCAGCCCAGGCCCGCCAACGCCGGGCGCAAGAAGGGCACCGCGAACCGTGCCACCGCCGAAGTCAAGGCGGCACTCGTCGAGACGTTCGACCGGCTCGGCGGCGTGGACTTCCTCGCCACGTGGGCGAAGGACAACCCGGGCGAGTTCCTCAAGCTGTGGGTGAAACTGCTGCCCACCGAGGTGCGGAACGCCGACGGCGAGCCGTTCAAAGTCGCCCGGGTCACCGAGGTCGTCGTCCGGACGCGGGAAGAGGCGAAGGCGTTCCTGGCCCGCACGACAATCGCCCGGGAGTAATGACCATGCGAGACCCGGTCCGGCACATCGCCCTGCTCCTGCCCGTCGTCCTGCCGGCGACGGGCCTCTCCATGGTACTCATCGCCCTACTCTACCCGTTCAGCCGGGCCGCGGCCCAGTGGGTCGTCGAGCGGACGCTGGACCTCTACGAGTGGTCCGGGCTATGACCGCCGACTCGCCGCCCGAAGTCGCCTTCTACCCGAAGCAGGTCGACTTCCTCGAACTTCGCGAGCCGTTCGCCGCGTTCTGCGGCGGCATCGGCAGCGGCAAGTCGCACGTCCTCTGTTACGACGGGCTCCGCCGCTTCAGGGACCGGTTGTACATGGTCACCGCGCCGACCTACCCGGTGCTTCGCGACGCCACCATGCGGACGTTCTTCGAGCTCACCGAGCTGCTCGAAATGCCGACCGACTACCACCGGTCCGAGCACCTCGTCTACCTGCCGCGGGAGAACGCCGAGGTCCTCTTCCGGTCGACCGAGAACCCGCGACTCCTCCGCGGCCCGAACCTCGCGGGCGTTCTCATGGACGAGGCGTCGCTCTGCTCTCGGGAGGCGTACCGCGTCCTCGTCGGGCGGCTCCGCCAGGCGGGCGAGTTCGGCTGGCTGCGGGCCGCCTTCACGCCGCAGGGTCGGGGGCACTGGACCTACGAGACGTTCGGGGCCGGCAAGCCCGACACCGCGCTCGTCACCGCCCGGACCGACGAGAACCCGTTCCTGCCCGAGGAGTTCTACGAGACCGTCCGCCGCCAGTACGGCGAGACGTCGCAGTACGCCCGGCAGGAGTTGGGCGGCGAGTTCGTCCAGATGGAGGGCGCCGAGTTCCCGGCGGAGTGGTTCGAGCGGCCCGGACTCTGGTTCCACGAGTGGCCACAGGACCTGCCGTGGCGGGTCATCTACGTCGACCCGTCGTCGGGCGCGAACGAACTGACCGACCTCCAGGCGGTGTGCTCGGTCGGCATGGGCCCGCCGGACAACACGCTCTACGCCGACTGCTGGGTCGGCCGGGACAACCCGCCGACCGGGCTGATACCGCGGGTGCTCAACCTCGTGGACTCGTGGGGCCCGGTGGACGTCGCCGCGTTCGAGAGGAACGCCACGATGGGCTTCCTCGACGCCGAGGTCGAGCGGGTCATGGCCGGGCGGCCGAACCTCGTCAACTGGTGGCTGGTGACCAACCGCAAGCCCAAGATCGACCGCATCCGGAAGCTCGGGTTCTACCTGGAGAACTCGCGGATTCGGTTCCGCCGCACCGACGGCGGCCAGTCCTTGGTCGGGCAACTGTGCGACTTCCCGCGTGGCGAGTTCGACGACGCCTGTGACGCGCTGGCCGGCGCGGTGGACCTGCTCGAACGCATCACGCACCCGGGGGGCTGACGTGACCGACCAGGAGGTCGCCGAGGCGGTGCGGATGGACCGCCTCCTGCGGGATCGGTTCCGTGCCACCCGCGGGCGGCGGCTCCGGCGGGCGCGGACGACCTGCCCGGTGTGCGGCGGCCCGGGTCTCCCGCACCGGCGTTCGGGCTGCGTGTCGTGGGAGGTGCACGAGAAGTCCGAGCGGTTCCACTGCCCGCGGTGCGTCGGCGTGGTGCGGTGGGAGTTGCCCGAGGTCGGGTGGCCGCGGTGGGGCCGGCGGGAGTTGGAGTACGACGGCGATTGGTCCCAGACCGCCGACCGCGTCCTGCGGGCCTGGGAGGACATGACGTGCGGCACCGAGGGCGACTGACGTGACCGACGACCCGACCGCCCTGGCCCTCCTGCGTGCCGTCCTGGGCAGGGCCGACGACGACTTCGCGGCCCGCGACGACGACACGCCGCGGTTGCTCTACGCCGACCGTCTGGACGAACTCGCCGGGACGGTGCCGTGCGGGGCGTGCGGGGGGGGCGGGGTGAAGGCCGTGGGGGTCGTCAAGAAGGGTGGCCCCGAGGAGTGGGGTCCGTGGAAGCAGTACGTCATGGACCCGCCGCCCCCGACGCTCGTCGACTGCCCCGCCTGCTCCGGATCCGGCCGGGTGCCCGACGCCCTGGCCGCGCGGGCGGAGCTCGTCCGGGTGCAGTGCGAAATCCACTGGCGTGAGGCGGGCGGGTGGAAGGGCGGCAGCCCCGACCCCGCGGCACGGCTCGACGCCCTCAGGCAACGTAAATTGCAACTCCTCTCGGTCGTACAGGACTCCGTCCGCACCGCACTCGCCGGCGCCTACGACGGCGTGTGGTGGCAGGCGTGGGAGTTCCGCCGCGGGTTCGTCGAGTCGCTCAGTTGCACCGCCGCCGACTGGCTCGCCCACGCCAACCCTGTGTACTGGCACGAGAAACAGCGGGTGCCGTGCGAAGCGTGCGACGGGCGGGGCTACATCGAAATCGACTGTCGTCTGAAGGGCGGCCCCGAGTTCGGACCGGAGAGGGTTTACATAGAGCCACCATTGTCGAGCGTCCGCCACGGGTGTCAGGCGTGCGGTGGTGACGTGATCCGTTACGGCACGGGCACCGTCCCCCGCCCGTGCCCGCCGACCGCCCAGCCGGTCACCGAGGTGCGGCTGACGTCCCTGCCGCCCGAGCTGCTCGACCGCAAGGACTGGGGTCGCGTCACGGTTCCGGTGCTTGACGCGACGTCGCGGGACAACGCATTCACGTGCGACCGGTTCCCGGGCGTCACATTCCGTGTTACCGACGAGGTGTTCTTCCAGTCGTCCGCCGGTACTGCGGCGGAAGGCACACGGTTCACCGGCTAACCCGCTAGCGTTGCCGCCGACCCGCCCCCGGCGTCACACTCGGGGCATGTCCGCGCCGTCCACCCTCGACCGACTCCGCGGCCGGCTGACCGGCACCGACCCCCGGGTGTACGCCACCCGCCGCGAGGCCGCGCGCGACCTCGTCGCCCTGCGGGACCGCGAACGACGGGTCGTCCAGAGGCTGCAAGAGCAGTCGATCGCCTTCGACTCCTACCCGTTCCTGTACCAGCGGTTCGCCGACGGCGATCCCGGACTCCTGCCCTACGGGTGGTTCGGGTCCGGCACGCTCACCGACCGCAAGGGCGGCAAGGACGTGCCGGTCTTCTGGACGGAGGTCGACCTCCGCCAGTTCCGCTGGATGTCCCGACTCCTGTGCGAGACCAACCCGTTCGCGATCGGCTTCCTGGGACTCCTCGTCGACTTCCACGTCCGCGGCGGGTACGGCTGGAGCGCCTGCCTGCGCGGCGTCAAGAAGACCCCCTACGCGACCGCCGACGCCGACGCCGACCCGCTCGTCAAGGCGGCCCAGGAGGTCCTCGACGAGTTCCGCGACGGCGAACCGGGCAGCCTGACCGGCAACTGGTCGCTGCGGTCCCGGGAGGCGTTCGCCCGGCTGCGCCGCGACGGCGAGGTGTTCCTGCGGTTCTTCCCCGGCGGGCCGGCCACCCGCGGCGTCCCGACCTGCCGGTTCGTCGCGCCCGAACAGGTCGGCAGCCCCGCCGGCGACACGTCCGGCCCGGCGAGCTTCGGCGTCCTCACCGACCCCGACGACGTCGAGACCGTCCTGGCGTACTTCGTCCGCGACCCGGACGGGACCGGCCAGGAGGGCGAGTGGGTCACCGCCGACCGCGCGGTCGACGTCGAACTCGTGCGGCGGCTGACGGGCGACGGCTACCGGGTCGTCCGCGGCGAAATGCTCCACCTCAAGGCGAACGCCGACGCCAACGTCAAGCGAGGCTTGCCCGACTTCTTCCCGGTGCGGGAGGAGTTGGAAGCCGTCCGGCGGCTCCTGCACAACATGACCCTGGTCGCGGCGCTCCAGGCGGCGATCGGGTGGGTCGAGCAGTGGGCGGTGGCCAACCCCGAGGTCGTCGCCCGGCAGATCGCCGCGGGCGAGGACTACACCCGGCTCAAGACGAACCAGCCCTTCGGCCAGATCGGCTTCGGCGGCAGGACGGCGTCCGTCACCAACTACGAGCCCGGCTCGATCCTCAAGATCGACCAGAACCGCAACCTCGTCCCCGGCCCGGTCGCCGCGGGCGTGCCCGGGTTCGTCCAGGCGGTGCAGGCGTCCCTCCGCGGCTGCGGGGCCCGGTGGCGGCTGCCCGAGTACTTCTCCGGCGACGCCAGCAACAACAACCTGGCCAGCTCGCAGGTGGCCGGCAGCCCGTTTGTGGCGGCCGTCGAGGGCGGGCAACTGGCCTGGGGCGCGCTCGAGCGGGCGGCGGCCATGAAGGTGATCGGGCTGGCGGTCGCGTCGCAACGGCTGCCGCCCGAGGCCCTGCGGCGGCTCGACGTCGAGGCGACCGCCCCGAAGGTCGTGCTCGACGACAAGGAGGAGTTGGCCCGCGTCCGCAGCCAGCAACTCAAGGACAAGACGATCTCGCCGCAGGAGGTCATCCTCGAGGACGGCCGCGACCCGAAACACGTCGCCGAGAACTGGAAGGCGTGGCGGCAACTCTTCCCGGACCAGGGCCCCGGCGTGCAGCCCGGCGAGGACGGATTCGGCGGCGGCGGCGGGCCGGACGCCGGTGGCGACCCGGGCGGGGGCGGCGAGTCCGGTCCGCCGGTCCGCGAGTCCGCCGACGCCTCGGGCCACGAGCACAAGGGCAAGGGGCCCGGCGGCGGGCAGTTCACCTCGAAGGGCGGCAAGGGCGATGCCGGCGGCCGGCGGGGCCCGTCCGAGAAACGACCCGCGGCGGCCTCGCCCGACCCGCCGCCCGACCGCGCCCGGGACGCGGCCGCCTTGACCGCCGCGGTGCGGCGCGGGCTCGACGGCGAGGACGACCCCCGCGGCGACCGCGGCAAGGTCGACCCGGGCGCGGCCGCCGCGTTCGCGCGGGCGGCGCACGAGTACCTCGCCGGCCATCACGCCGGCGAGTTCGGCGTGCCGCTGCCCGAGCTGTACGAGAGGGTCGGCGTGCCCGCGGGCCTCTCGCCGACGGAGTTCCGCGCGGCCCTCCTCGCCGCCGACGACGCCGGGACGCTGCGGCTGGGCGTCATGAACCGCACGGCCGCCGAGCAGCCGCGGCCGGACCTCCTGCCGGTCCTCGGGGCGAAGCCGATGGGGTTCGCCCGCGTCGGCCGGCCGCCCGCGTCCGACGGGGGGCGCTGACGTGGCACTGATCGCGTCCGCCGCCGCCGGCAACTGGTCGTCCGCCGCGACGTGGACGGGTGGCGTCGTGCCCGGGGACGGCGACCGGACGGACGTCGCGCACGCCGTCGTCGTGGACGCGGACAAGACGATCGGTAACGGCAACACCCCGCCGCACCCCGGCACGCTGATCGTGCTCGCACCCGCGACGGGCGGGACGTGGTCGACCGGGACGTACTACCTCTTCTACTCGCTGGTGACGTCCGCGGGTGTCGAGTCCCAGGTCGGCGGGTACGACTCCGTCACCCTCGCCTCGGGCCAGACGGCGGTCGACGCCACCCTGCCCGCACTCCCCGCGTGGGCGTCGAGCTACAACTTGTTCCTCCAAGTGGGCCCGATCGTCTACCGGCTCACCGCCTACCAGGGCGTCGGGGCCGGCACCGCCCACGTCACCGACCCGACGATCGGCGCCCGGTCCGCCCTCTACGCGGCGCTGCGGGTCGAGTCGACCGGGTCGCTCACGGTCGCCGCCGGGAAGGCCCTCACCGTCAAGGGCGACGCCGTCCTCGATAACGCCGTACTGACCCTCTCCGCCGGGTCGTCGTACCGCTACGACAGCCCGAACCCCGGCGCGCTGTGGATGGGCGACTCGTCGGCCCGGACGCTCACCCGGGTCTACGCGAACGACGCGACCGGCGCCATGAAGTTCTTCGGGGCGGTGGGCGCCGGCCGGCTCGAAGTCAAGTCCAACCAGGACTGCGGCGAGTTCGATTTCAGGAACACCAACTTCTTCAACGTGGCGGCCCTCACCCCGTCACCCTACGGCTCCGGCAACGTCTACAAGCTCTACGGCAACCTGTTCGACACCTGCGGCGGGCTCTACGCGTCGGTCCAGGCGTCCGACGGCTACGAGGTGGTGGGCAACACCTGGGTCCGGAGCACCGCGTCCTGCTTCGGCGGGTCCGGGGTGGCCCCGACCGGCGGCGTGTCGCGGCTGATCACCGGCAACGTGTTCGACCGGATCGTCTCCTTCGGGGCGGTCGGGGCGACGGTCGACGACAACTTCTTCTTCGATCAGGTCGTCGACAACTACAACTCGGGCAAGGCGGCGTCGTTCAAGCGGAACCTCGTCCGGCACACGGTCAACGCGACGGTCAATCGGGTCGGCGACTGGGAGGAGTGCTACTGGTGCTGCGACGGCGACGCCGTCGACCTCTACACCGGCCGGGCCACCGCGCGGGCCAAGCTCTCGAACGTCCACTCGACGAAGCCGGTCGGCCTGAACAACGAGGTGCGGTACTGCGTGGTCGACCCGTTCGTCCAGTCGTCCGACGACGGCACGCTCGACCTCGGGGTGGGCGACTGGGACTACAGCCCCGACGACGCCGGGAACACGAGCTACCTCCACCACAACCTGTTCATCCCCTACGACCCGGACCCGTTCGACGCCTACATCGGGCCGCAGCACGCCGGCACGCTGACGACGCTCCTCGGCGGGGCCGCCAACAAGTACGAGCACAACACGTTCTTCAACGGCGCGCAGGGCATGGTCGCGCTGGTGGAGTCCTCGGTCGGCTTCGCCGGCATGGTCACCAGCCTGAAGTCGAACGTCATCTGGAACGTCGCCGGCCGGTCGCACTACTTCAACCGGAAGGTCTACAGCTCCAACCCGGGCTACGGACAGGGCCACCAGTCGGACATGCCGGCGGACATGGTCGCCGACGGGGCGGCCGACTACAACTGCGGGTTCAACCTGACGACCCCCGGGTACGCCGACGGCGGGCCGGGCTACGGCGTCGGCTACGAGTACCGCCGCTCGTCCGGCGCCGCGCCCCCCGGACTGCACGACGTCGACGCCGACCCGAAGTTCAAGAACGTCGCGGTGCGGTTCTGGAAGTGGGTGCGACTCCTCACCGGCCCGACCATCCCCGCGTCGGCCGGGGGCGCCCCGGCGATCCCCGAACCCGACCGCTACCAGTACAAGGACTGGGGCCTCTACAAGCTCTCGCTCAAGAACCGGCCGACCCACCCGGACTACGACTCGCGGTTCACGATCGCCGCCCTCAAGGCGTACCACCGCGCCGGCTTCACGCCCGCCAACCTCGCACTCCAGGGCGCCGCCCACGACGGCACCGACATCGGCGCACTCCCCGTCGTCGCCGACACGACCGCCCCGACGCTCACCCAGTGGGTGGTCGACAAGTACGGCACGACGGTCACCGCCGAGTTCGACGAGACGGGACTCTCGCCGACGGTCGGGGTCAACGGCTTTTCCCTCGGCGGCACGACCGCCACGGTGGCGGGCTGGTCGTTCGACCCGAACGACACGACGCTCACGCTCAACCTCTCGGGCCGGGTCTACCTCGAGGAGACCGTCACCGTCTCCTACTCGGCGTCGGTCGGGACGATCGTCGACACGAGCGGGAACTTCCTGGCCGACGTCACGGCCGCCGCGGTCATCAACCTCTCGCAGTTTTCCAACAACGACACGACCCCGCCGGCCGCCCCGACCGGGCTCACCGTCGGCGGCGGCGACGCGGTCGCGATCCTGGTCTGGTCGGCGAACGCGGAAATCGACCTCGCCGGCTACCGCGTGTTCCGCGGCACGGCACCGGGCGGGCCGTACACCCCGCTCCAGTCGCCCCCGACCGTGCTCACCGTCACCGGGTTCACCGACACCGGGCTCGCCAACGGCACCACGTACTACTACGTGGTCAAGGCGGTCGACACGACGGGCAACGTCTCGGCCGCGTCCGCGGAGTCGTCGGCCACGCCGGTCAGTTCCGGCCCGCTGCCGCAGGTCTTCCCCGCGGCCGTCTCGTCGGCCCGCAACAAGGGCCTGGCGAACACCCCGCAGTGGCAGGCGTTCAAGGCCCGGCTCGACGCCAACCTCGGCCTCGTGCTCTCCTCGACGTACCAGGCCGACGCGCTGACGTGGTGCGCCGACTACGCGATCGGCTACCAGGCCTTGAAGGCGTCCGACGCGACGACCGCGTCGAAGTACGCCGACAAGGCGCTCGGCATGATGCTCTACGGCATCGAGGGGAACCAGCGGGCCTTCAACGGCACCCGCCGGTTCGTCGGCCGCGGGAACGGCTCGAACGTCACGTTCACGCTGCCGAACGCCGACTACGACCCGGCGACGCTCGTCGTACACCTGGGCGGCGTGTACACGCTCCCGGTCACCAAGTACAACCCGGGCACCCAGGACTACCTGGGGGTCATCTACGTCCGCGCCATCAAGGTCAGTAACACCAGCGACGGCCCGGCCGACTACGCCGAGGGGCCCGACTGGCTCCAGGGCGGGCCCGACTCCGACTACCGCGACGACGTGATCGACTGGACGCCCGGCGGGGCCGAGCCGGCGACCGGCGTCACGTACTACGTGACGCTCGTCGACGCCTACAACGGCCCGACCCTGCTCCACGCCGGCACCGACTACACCCTCTCCGGCACGACCCTCACGCTCACCAACCCGCCGCCCTCGAACACGGGCGTCCTGGTCGAGTACGTCTACGGGACGTGGACCGGCGGGGCCTCCACCCTCGGCTACCAGCAGACGACCGACTACAAGGGCGGCGTCAACGCCGCCGCGATCGACGGGCCGGGCTACTGCACCCGGTACCTGCGCGACGTCGCCATCGCCTACGACTGGCTCTACGACTACGCCGGGTTCTCGTCGGCGTTCAAGGCCCGCGTCGCCGCGATGCTCGTCAAGTGGTACGACACGATCGTCTCCTACGGCTACCTCGCCGCGTCGGCCGCGAGCAACTACGGCTGCGGCCACTACACGATGTGGAGTGCGATCGCCGTCGCCCTCGCCGGGCGGGATTCCAACGCGGCCCGGCTGGCGACCGCCACCGCGGCGTGGTTCGACTCCGTGCTCGCCCCGACCCAGGCGCCGCCCGCGACGGGCGGCGCCTCGCTCCACGGCGGGCACTGGGGCGAGGGGTGGAGTTACGGGGCGCTCGCCCTCCGCAACACGGTCGTCGGCACGGAGGTGCTCGCCGGGGCGGGGGTGATCGACGCGACCCGGCGCGACTCCGCCCGCGCGTGGGCCGGGTCGGTCATCCGCGCGATGCTCCTGGAGCAGCCCGCGAAGGAGTACATCTACGACGGCGGCGACGCCTACATTTTCCCGCTGCCGTTCGGGTACAGCGCGCTCACCAAGGAGATGCTCACCACCCCGGCGTTCGCCGCGGCGTCCGTCGACCCCGACGCCGCCGCCTACGCGAACCGGGCGGTGACCACCCACCCCGGCCCGCTCCCGGTCAACTGGGAGACGCTCGCCCTCTACGACCCGACGGCGCCCGTCCGCGACTGGACGGCCGAACTGCCGACCGCCGCGCTCTTGGACGGCTACGGGCTGGTCTGCGCGCGGCGGAACTGGAACTACAACGTCGCCTGGTTCAGCTTCCACTGCGGGAACCTCGTCTACGCCGACCACCAGCCGCTCGACCAGGGCAATTTGAACGTCTGGCGGGGCGGCGACGGGCTGATCCCCAACGCCGTCACGGTCGTCGAGGAGCAGTCGCCGTGGCTCAAGTCGCAGATCAGTAACCTGATGGTGATCGACGACGGCGGCGCCGGCGTCCAGAACTACCCGTACAACCAGGGGTTCAACTACACCGGCCCGAACGGCTGCCGGGTGACGGCGTTCGAGAACGCGGCGGGGCACTGCTACACCGCCGGCGACTACGGCCCGAGCTACGGCAAGGCCCCCGGCGGCGTGCCCAACCCCGCGTCCGAACTCACCCGGTCGGTCCTCTACCACCGCGGGCTCGCCGACGACTTCATTTTCGTCTACGACCGGGCGACGACCACCAGCGCCTCGTACCTGAAGCAACTCCGGTGGCACTTCCTGGCGACCTCGCCGCTCGCGATCACCGGCGACGCCTGGACGACGTCGGTCGGCGGCAGCCGGCTCTTCGCCTCGACGTTCTCGCAGTCGGCGCTCGCCACGTCGAGTTCGACGGTGAACGTCAACGGGAAGGACGTCAAACAGCTCCGCGTGGACCTCGTCACGCCCGCGGCGTCGGTCCGGCTCGTCACCGGCTTCCACGTGACGGCGAGTTCGGTCGGGGCCGGCGCCCTTGCGACCCACGTGTCCTCCGGCGACGGCCAGGTCGAGGGCGTGCAGCTCGGGACCGCGGTCTGCCTGTTCGGCCGAAACGGGGCGGTGTCGGGGTCCACGTCGTACCAGACGACCGCGGCGGTCGGCGCGACCGTGACGCACTACGTGGCCGACCTGGCCCCGAACACGCAGTACACCGCCGCCCCGGCCGGGGCGGGCTCGCAATCCGTCACCACGACGGCCACGGGCCTGGCCACGTTCACGACGACGGGCACCGGCTCGGCGCAGACGCTCACGCTCTCGCCCGGCAGTTCGCCCCCGCCCCCGCCGCCCCCGCCCCCGCCGCCGCCGGGCACCCTGAGCGTCGCCCTGCGGGCCGGGTCGGTCACCGTCGTCGTCCCTTACGGGGGGTCCTGAGTGGCCACGTACCTGACCGAGGACTTCGACGGCGTCACCGCCCCGGCGCTGCCCGCCTCCTTCGGCGTGTTCGGCGGCACGGCCGTCACGTCCACCGCCCAGGCGTCCAGCTCGCCGAACTCCGTCCTGTTCGGGGCCGGCACCACCGGGTACGTCACGTTGTACAAGGCGGGTGCGACGTCGACGGGCGGCGGCGACGTCCGCACCCGGGCGAACTTCCGCCAGGGGACGACGTCGGCCGGACTCGTCGCCTTCACCCTGTCGAGCCGCACCGCCGCCCTCCCGACGTCGCAGACCGCGCCCCAGGGCTACCGGGCGTCGGTCTGGACGACGTCGGGTTTCGGGGCCGTCGTCCTGTTCCGCGACGACGGCAGCACCCCCGACGGCCACCAGACTAGTTTTTTCAACGGCACGTCGTTCCACCTGAACTTCTCGGCGACCGAGTGGTACGAGGTCACGTTCGACACGACGGTCGCGCTGTCGGCCACCTCGGTCAAGGGCACGCTCTTCGTCAGGCGGGTCTCCGACTCGAACTACCTCGTCCAGTCGGGCTCGGGCGCGGCGTGGGCCGCCTGCCAGTCGCCGACGCCCCTGGTCGCCGTCCGCTGGGACTACGCCACCTACGGCCTGCCCGACGGGATCGGGTACGGCCACGCGGGCGTCTACCTCACCGCCGGCAACACGGCCTACGTGGACGACTACACCTACCAGGACCAGCCCTACCCCGTCGCGTACTCCGGCTCCGCCCCGTCCGACGAGGTCGAGTGGACCCTCACCAACGCCAACGGCATCGGCAGCACGACGGCGACCGGCTCGGGCGACTTCGCCTCCCTCTCCGACGGCGACGTGACGACCGGGCGGATCACCAACGAGGGCGACACTTACTGCGGCATCGACCTCGGTTCCGGCCACTCGGGCGTACTCAGCCGCGTCCTGTTCACCCCGTACATGGGGTCCAACACGGGCAACAACGCCGCCGACGAGTTGTTCTTCCTGAGCGTCGTCGAGGGGCAGGTCTCGGGCGGCTCGGCGTGGTCGGGCGTCGGGTTCCTCCCCGGCTTCTTCTGCTACGGGCAGCAGCTCAACGAGGTCCCGGTCGACCACACCCCGGGCAACGCCTACAGGTACTTCCGGATGCGACAGCCCTACGGCCGGGCCGCATTCGCCGAGTTGTACTTTCTCGGCAACCGAGCCACGGGCGTGTCCTGGCGGCCGGCCCGCCCGACGGTCACGCCCGGCGCCGGGCGGTTCGCCGCCGGCCAGTCGGTCACGATCGCCACCCTCACGTCCGGCGCGTCGATCTACTACACGGTCGACGGCAGCACCCCGACCACGTCGAGCACCCTCTACACGGGGGCGATCACCCTCCCGACGATCCTCTCGGGCGCGACCTACGTGGTGAAGGCGATCGCCTACCACGCGTCCGGCACGACCACGACGAGCGCCGTCGTCACCGCGGAGTTCCGCCCGCCCGAGTTCGTGCCCAGTACCGGCACGGCCCGGTTCGGCACGAGTAACGCCTGGCCCGCCGACGTGTTCGACGACAAGGGCCGGATCGTCGACTGCCACTACGACCAATGGATCCGGGCGGCCGACGGGTACTATTACCGCTACGGGATGTCGCACGGCTACGGCGGCAGCGAGCTCATCGCCTCGGGGGTCCAGTGCTGCCGGTCCTCGGACCTCTACAACTGGACGCAGCTCGGCCCGGTCGTGCCGACGCCGCCGGCCCGGTTCGCGACGTACATGGGCTACGTCCCGACGCAGTGCCTGCGGCCCCACGTGATCGAGAACGCGAGCCCGTCCGACCCGTCGCGCAAGTACGTGATCTGGTCGTCGATGGGTTCGGGCACCGGTTACTCGGGCGTGCGCCCGATGGCCGTGGCGACCTGCGCGACGCCGTCGGGCCAGTTCGTCTGGGGCTCGCCGAGCCGGCCGACGATCTCGGCGAGCCCGCTCAACACGCTCGACTTCGGGATCGTCACCGACACCGACGCCAAGGTCTACCTCGTCTTCAACTGCGACGACGGCAAGGACTACGCGGCCGAACTCGACCCGGCCACCGACTACACGAGCTTCAAGGCGGGCGACGCGGTGCTGGTGGACTCGTCGAACAAGGAGGGCCTGTTCCTGTTCGTCCGGGCCGGCAAGCTCTTCTTCGTGGGGTGCACCCCGACCCCCTACGGGGCGAACACGTCGCCCGCGGTGGTGTACAAGGTCGCCAACAACGTCGCCGGCCTGGCCGCCGCGTCGTGGTCGACGATCTGGGCGTCGGCGCCCGGCTCGACGAGCGTCCCCTACCACGCGCAGGGGACGAGTTCGTTCACCGTCCCCGGCCGCGACGGGCTGGTGCTGGTGTTCGACTTCGGGGACTCCGGCGAGAGCCCCTACAACCTGTTCCACGCCCGGACGGTCCTCTACCCGGCCCCGCCGTCGGCGTTCCCGACGACGACCACGCTCGCCGTGCCCACGCCGGCCGCGTGGGACCTGTCCAGCCTGCCGGCGACCGCCACCGGATCACTGCTCCTCAAGCGTCGGAGGTCCACGCCATGATCGTCGCGCCCGGCGCAACGTCCGTCACCCTGACCGTCCAGATCGTCGACGACTCCGGCTCGGGCGTCACCGGCCTGGCGGCCGCCGCGTGGCCGGCCACGTACTACCAGCGGGCCGGCGAGAGCCTCCCCGCCGCGATCACGCTGTCGGACCTGGCCGCACAGAACTCGGCGTACTCCTCCGGCGGCGTCAAGGAGCTGACCGGCGGGTACTACCGGCTCGACGTGCCCGACGCCGCGTTCGCCACGGCCTCCCGGGTGCGGGTCATCGGCGAGGCGTCGGGCAAGCACGTCATCTACCCGGTGATC
>Ga0207674_10003698_pt1 | contig 18674 bp, 15 predicted proteins | sample KBSCornC72_FD_184303 | JGI IMG/M metagenome (GOLD analysis project Ga0207674, IMG submission 184303) | Corn rhizosphere microbial communities from Kellogg Biological Station, Michigan, USA - KBS Corn C7-2 (SPAdes) (version 2) | ecosystem: Host-associated > Plants > Roots > Rhizosphere > Soil ... | reverse complement strand
CGCGGCGATGGTGGGGCGTCCGATGGCTGAGGCGACGGGCTGACGCTTCCTCCCTGATCCCCAGTCCTTCGTTCCACCTAACCCCCTGTCCCCCTTCCCTATTGGGAAGGGGGAACGTCACTTGGGCTTTCTGCGGAGATAGCCTAGGCGTTCAGTCCCGCAGGAAATGGCAGCTGTATCCGCCGGGGTGCTTGCGCAGGTAGTCCTGATGGTACTGCTCCGCGCTGTACCAGGTGGAGGCCGCCTCGATACTCGTCGTGATCGGTCGCTTCCATTTACCCGACGCCGCGACCCGCGCCTTCACCCGCTCGGCAATTTCTCCCTGCTCGGCGTTCTGGGGAAAGATCGCGGAGCGATATTGGGTTCCCACGTCGTTCCCCTGACGATTGAGCGTGGTCGGGTCGTGCAGCCGGAAGAACCACTTTTCCAGCAGCTCTTCGTAGCTCAGCACTGAAGGATCGAAGGTCACCCGAATCGACTCGGCGTGGCCCGACTTGCTGTCGTGGGTGTCGTCGTAGGTCGGATTCTCCAGCCAGCCGCCGGTATAGCCGACGTCGGTATCAATCACGCCGGGGACGTCTCGCAGGATGTCCTCGACGCCCCAGAAGCACCCCCCTGCTAATACGGCGACCTCGGTCTGCCCGGCCACGGCGGCAGGGGTCGTTTTGGTCTGCTCATTCACTGTCGGTTCTCCTGTGTGGTAGCACCATATAACGCTACGACCGAGCCCGCGGATTCCTCCCCGGGCCCCTCTCTGATCCTTATGCTTTGTCTAGGCTAAGTCTAGCCCCATGGCGGACCGGCGGACCGGCGGACGGAAGGGGGGGACGTCAGCGAGGAGCCCCCGTTTCCGCGATTGAAATCGCGAGCCGCGACTTGAGTCGCGAACGCGGGTCAGGCCCCGAAGGGGCCTCGCACTGTAGCCTCGGACCGCCGCGGATGGTCAAGCGCCCCGAAGGGGCGCCGCAATCGGTGACCGGCGATAACAAGTCCCATTCCCCTATCCGATTTCTTCCAGCGCCCCTTCAGGGCGCGTAGATCTCCGGTGGCATCCTGAGGCTAAGGTTGCGAGGCCCCTTCGGGGCCTTCGCCGCAGACGTCCCGGGACACCTTCCCCCCGAACCGACGCCGTCCCCCCTTCCCAATAGGCGACGAAGTCGTTGAGCCTGCCCCGAGCGCAGCGAGGGGAGCGAAGCGCGGGGGCCGGGGACACGGGGTCAGGTGGGGGATTGCTCCGGTGGCTTCCTCACCACGATTCGATCAGCTGGTACGCCGAGGTCCAGAAGTCGAGCACGATGGGGGAGAGAGCGAGCCGGTCCGGGCGGCGCTGGGTCATGAAGACGCCTACCAGGCCTTCCTTGGGATCGACGTGCCACGAGGTGCCGAAGGCGCCGTCCCAACCGAAGCGCCCGGGAACGTCCGCGATGTCGTTCCGTGCGGTGATTACGCCCATGCCGAGGCCCCAGCCGCGCACATCCCAGAAGTGATCGAAGAAGGGCGACGCTGCCTTCTGCTCGGGTGTGAGGTGGTCCGCGGTCATCAACTGGATCGTTGGCCGCGAAAGGATGCGCGGACCGCCGCCATTCACCAGCATCATCCGACCGAAGGCGAGCAGGTCGTCCACCGTGGAGACCAGCCCTCCGGCCCCGGATTCGAAGAGCGGCGGACGCGAGGCGTAGCCGCCGCCCGCCTGGTCCAGGACGACGAGCTCGCCGCTGACTAGATCCCTGCCGTAGCAGACCGGGAGCCGATGCAACTCCCCTCCCGGGACGTAGAAACCCGTGTCTGCCATCCCCAGTGGCTCGAAGATGCGCTCCTTTAGAAAAGCTCCCAACGACGCTCCCGACACGCGGGCGATAAGCACGCCCAAGATCTCGGCGCTCATGTGGTAGAGCCACTGCTCTCCGGGTTGAAAGGCGAGCGGGAGCTTCCCCAGACGCTTCATGAAGTCATCGGGTGTGCCGGCGAACGGCCATTCGCTCAGAGGAAGGCGGGCGTCTACCAGCGCCTGCTGGAGCGGACAGGCCGGCGCAAGGAACGCCACCTCGCCGTAGCCCGATCGAAACGTGAGCAGATCGCGCAACGTGATCGAGCGTCTCGCCGGCACCGTGTCGTCGAGCGTGCTTTCAATCGTCCGCAGAACCCTGCGATCCCTCAACTCCGGAAGCCATTCATCCACCGGATCGTCGAGTCTGAGCCGGCATTCTTCCACCAGGATCATGGCGCCGACCGCCGTGATGGGCTTGGTTGTTGAGGCGAGCCGGAAGATCGTGTCGCGTCTCATCGGGACATCGCTGTCGAATGCCATGGTGCCGATCGCCTCCGCGTGCTCTCGACCGCGGTGGTATACCAGGGAGACGAGTCCTGGCGTGTGGCCGCTGGCAACGTGGCGCTCGAGGGTGGCGTGCATCCGCGCCAGCCGGGTCGGTGAGAAAGCGCCGCCACTGATCGCGGATGGTCGCCCGGGCGTCATGACGCTGCTCTGGTTGGGAAGGGTGGGGACGAGCATTGGAGTAGTCCTCTCTGAAGCGCCCACTGAGACAGGGACTACGGACAATGAGGGAGAGGGAGCGAAGCCGAGGTGAAATGAGCGTTAGGATGTCTTTAGAGAGACCTCACGCCAGCGACGCCCCCTCTTGGTTTCCCCTTTGCTGGTCCGCCCCGTCCCCTCAGTCGCCATAACGCCGATAAAACCAGCTCTTCACCCCCTGGGTGAGCAGCATGTACGTCAGCAGCATCCCCGCGAGCAGCGGCCAGTAGAGCGGCGGCAGCGCTACGAAGCCCAGCACCGGCGCCAGCGGTGAGAGGGTCAACCAGGTCCCGATCGCCGGGATCACCAGCGATGCCACGATCAGTGGCCAGCTCGCCCGGCTCTGCAGGAATGGAACCCTCTTGGTTCGGATGATGTGGATGATGAGCGTCTGAGTGAACAGCGACTCCACAAACCACCCGGTGTGGAACAGCGCCGCATTGTCCCGAGCGTGAAACACCGCCAGCATCATCCAGAACGTCAGATAGTCGAAGATCGAGCTGATGGGCCCGATGCACAGGATGAACCGCCTCAGGTTACTGATGGTCCACTTGCGCGGGCGGCTCAGCCAATCGGGGTCTACCCGGTCGCTGGGGATCGCAGTCTGCGAGAAGTCGTAGAGCAGGTTGTTGATCAGGACCTGGATCGGCAGCATCGGCACGAAGGGCAGAAGAGCGCTCGCCCCCACCACGCTGAACATGTTCCCGAAACTCGAGCTCGCCGCCATTTTGATGTACTTGATGACGTTTCCGAACACCCGGCGGCCCTCCACCACCCCCTTCTCCAGCACCAGCAGGCTGGTCTCCAGCAGAATGATGTCGCTCGACTCTTTCGCGATGTCCACGGCCGAATTGACCGAGATGCCCACGTCCGCCGCCTTGAGCGCCGGCGCATCGTTGATGCCGTCCCCCAGGAACCCCACGACGTGCCCCTTACTTTGCAGCGCGTGAATGATTCGCTGCTTGTGGGCCGGCGCCAGCTTGGCGAAGATGCTCGTCGTTTCCGCCGCCTCCGCCAGCGCCGCATCGCTCATCCCCTCGATCGCCGCGCCGAGTAAGAGCCGTTCGCCCCGCATCCCCACGCGCTGGCAGATGTACTGGGTGATGATTTCGTTGTCCCCGGTGAGTACCTTCACCGCCACTTGCCGGCTGTCGAGGAGCATCAGCGCCTCTTTCGCCGTCGCCTTCGGGGGATCGAGGAAGGCGAGGAACCCCAGCAGGGTCAGCGCCGACTCATCCTTCACCGCGTACACCGGCTCATCCGTTGCTCCCGGCATCTCCTTGTAAGCCAGCGCGATCACCCGGAAACCCTCGGCGTTGAGCCCATGGACGATGGTCTGGCCCGCCGCGGTGTCCTCCGCCGTCAGTGGCCTGACCGTTCCCTCGATGTCCGCCGTCTGGCAGAGTCCCAGGACCTCCTCCACCGCTCCTTTGCAGATCAGGGTGTTGGTCCCGCTCGCGTCCTCCACGATCACCGACATCCGGCGGCGCACGAAGTCGAAGGGAATCTCATCGATCTTGCGGTACTTCTCCTTCGCCTCGAGCCGCTGCTCCAGCTCCTCGTGGTCGAGGATCGCCTCGTCCATGAGGTTCTTCAGCCCGGTGTGGTGGTAGCTGTTGAGGTAGCCGTAGTGCAGCACTCGATCGCTCTTGTGGCCTCGCACATCCAGGTGCTGCTCCAGGACGATCCTTCCCTCGGTGAGCGTCCCGGTCTTGTCGGTGCACAACACGTCCATCGCGCCCAGGTTCTGGATCGAGTCGAGCCGCTTGACGATCACCTTCTCCCGCGCCATCGCGAGGGCGCCATTGGAGAGGTTCACCGTCACGATCATCGGCAGCATCTCGGGGGTGAGCCCCACTGCCACCGCCAGGGCGAACAGGAACGCCTCCACCCAGTCGCCCCGGCTCAGTCCGTTGATCAGGAACACCGCTGGCACCATGACCGCGATGAAACGGATCATCAGCCAGGTGAATCCGCTGACCCCCTTGTCGAAGCTGGTGAAGTGGCGTTCGCCTCCGATGCTCGCCGCGAGCGCGCCGAAACAGGTCCGTTCGCCCGTATGCACCACCACCGCCGTCCCCGCGCCGCTGACCACGTTCGAGCCCAGGAAACAGAGATTGGGTGATTCGAGTGGTGAATCGATGGTGCTGGGGGCGGGACCTGCGCGTTTCTCGACCGGCATCGCCTCGCCGGTGAGCGCAGCCTGGTTGAGGAACAGGTCCTTGCTGGTGAGCAGCCGGACATCCGCCGGGGCCATGTCGCCGGCCCCCAGCCGGATCACATCCCCCGGCACCAGGCCGCCCAGCGGGATCTCCTGCTCGTTGCCGGCGCGGACCACAGTCGCGGTGCTGCGCACCATCGCCTGCAACCGCGCCGCGGCGGTGTCGGCCCGCATTTCCTGCACGAAGCGCAACACCACTCCGAGGACCACCATCACCAGTATGACTAGCGCCGACCTCAGATCCCCCGTGAGGTAGGAGACCAGGCTCAGGATCAGCAGCAGGATGATGAGGGGATTGCGGACGTTGTCGAAGAGCAGCAGCGGCTTCGACCGCCGCTTGGTGCGGGCGATCTGGTTCGGCCCGTATTGGATCACCCGCGCGGCGACCTCCGGCTCACTCAACCCCTCGGCTCGCGACTCGAGCCGGGCCAGCACCGTTCCCTCGTCGCAGTGGGCCCACTCCAGCAGTGCCGTGTTGATCGCGGCCTGCTTCCGGGCATGAATCTCGTGCGGCTTGCCCGGGTGGGGGGGAGTCGGTGTGGTGGTGGTCATCTCAGCCCTCGGCCTTCAGTTCGCGGCGCGCCAGCCACAGTCCCGGGAGGAGCGGGAGCATCAGGGTGAAGCCGCGGAACAGCAGCACCGCGCCGACCGCGTGGGTTATCGAGACTCCCACGAGGTGCAGCATCCCGAGCATCGTCGCATCGAAAGTGCCCAGCCCGCTCGGAATGATCGTGATGGTCGCGACCAGCGAGGCGATCACCAGGGCGGCGAACAGCCCGGTGGGACTCGCCGTCGCGCCCAGTGCAGCGAGGCAGACGCCCAGGGTCGCGGCATCGAGTAGGAAGATGCCGAACTGGAGCGCCGTGGTCTCCGCCAGCAGCGCCTTGTCATGGAGCGCCCCCTTCGGCGCATCGCGCAGCTGCTGCAGGAATCCCTTGAGCCCCGGGATCCGCATCAGTAGGTCCCTGACCGGGCCCCGCCGCCCACGCGAAAGCCAGATCAGCGTCACGATCATGGCGCCGATGAGGAAGGTGGCGAGAATGGAGAGCGACAGCATCCGGCGGCTGAGGTCGCCACTCACGGCGAGCAGCACCAGCGCCGTCACCAGGGCAAGTCCATACGCCAGGTGGAATCCCAGCAACCCGACCACCACCGCCGAGACGCTCGCGCCGTCGGGCACGCCGCGACGCTTGAGGGCGCGCACCACGAGAAGGGTGCCGCTGAGTCCCGCGGAGGGCACCATCTGATCCATGAACAGTTTGGCGAGCCCAAGCGGGATCAGCTGCCAGAGCGAGGTCTGGATGTGCTGTCGCATCAAGACCCGCTGCCATGCGCCGGCGGCGCACGCGTAGGTGCCGATCTGGAGGAGGACCGCGACCAGGAGCCAGCTGGGATGGGCATGCTTCAGGAGATCCGCGAACCGGAGCTCCTCGCCCCGCCGTGCGATCACGATTCCCACCCCGACCAGCAGCAGAATCCCGCTCAGCCACGCCAGCCATGGTCGACGCGCTCCTGGTACGGCGTTCACCACGGCTTCAGAGCCTCCGAAAGACGAAACGCCCGAAGCCTTTCGGATCGAGCGTTTTGCCACGGCCTGGAGTCACCCGGTTGCCGTCTCCGGGGCCCTCGAGGGCTATGCCTCTGACGATGGACACCCATCCAGCCACGCCCTCTCCGCCGGATCGAAGACGCGGGAGCGGGTGAGGAAACGGACTCCGAGCGGTGCTTCCAGCGAGAAGCCGGCGCCGCGCCCGGGGACCACGTCGATCAGCAGCTGGGTATGGCGCCAGAGCTCGAATTGTTTCGCCCCGATGTAGAAGGGGGTTCCAGCGATATCGCCGAGCCGCACGTCACGCGAGCCGATCCGGAACTCGTCCCGAGGATAACACATCGGGGCGCTGCCGTCGCAACAGCCCCCGGACTGATGAAAAAGCAGCGGGCCGTGCTGCGCCTCCAGCTGGCGCAGCACGGTCACGGCTTCCGGGGTGATCTCCACCCGAGCGACCTCCATGGTTAGAAGTACCCGAGTTTCTTCGGGCTGTAGCTGACCAGCAGGTTCTTGGTCTGCTGGTAGTGATCCAGCATCATCTTGTGGGTCTCCCGTCCGAAGCCGGACTGCTTGTATCCGCCGAAGGCCGCGTGCGCCGGATACGCATGGTAGCAGTTGGTCCACACCCGTCCGGCCTTGATGGCACGCCCCACCCGGTAACAGGTATTGGCGTCACGGCTCCACACCCCGGCGCCGAGGCCATAGAGAGTGTCATTGGCGATGGCCAGGGCGTCGTCCTGGGTCTTGAACTTGGTGACTGCCACGACCGGCCCGAAGATCTCCTCCTGGAAGATCCGCATCCGGTTGTGGCCTTCGAAGATGGTGGGCTGGATGTAGTAGCCGTCCTTGAGCTCGCCGGCGTGCACCCGACGGGCGCCCCCGGTCAGGACCTTCGCCCCTTCCTTCTTCCCGATGTCGAAGTAGCTCAGGATCTTCTCCAGCTGATCATTCGATGCCTGGGCGCCGACCATGGTCTTGAGGTCGAGTGGGTTGCCTTCCACGATGGCCTTGGTGCGGGCGACCGCCCGTTCCATGAACCGGTCATAGATCGACTCCTGGACCAGGGCGCGCGACGGACAGGTGCAGACCTCGCCCTGATTGAAGGCAAACATGACGAAGCCTTCGAGCGCCTTGTCGAAGAAGTCGTCGTCCGCCTCCAGCACGTCGGCGAAGAAGATGTTGGGCGACTTGCCTCCCAGCTCCAGGGTGACCGGGATCAGATTCTCGGCAGCGTACTGCATGATCAGCCGGCCGGTCGTGGTCTCGCCGGTGAAGGCGATCTTGGCGATGCGCGGGCTCGACGCCAGCGGCTTGCCGGCTTCGACGCCGAAGCCCTGCACCACGTTCACCACCCCGCTCGGCAGGATGTCCGCCACCAGTTCCATGAAGGCCATGATGGACACCGGGGTCTGCTCCGCCGGCTTGAGCACGACACAGTTACCGGCTGCGAGCGCGGGTGCGAGCTTCCAGACCGCCATGAGCAGCGGGAAGTTCCAGGGGACGATCTGTCCCACCACACCGAGCGGCTCATGGAAGTGGTAGGCCACGGTGTCGCTGTCGATCTCGGAGATGCTTCCCTCCTGGGCCCGGAGCGCACCCGCGAAGTAGCGGAAGTGGTCGATGGCCAGGGGCAGGTCGGCGTTGATGGTCTCCCGGATCGGCTTGCCGTTGTCGATGGTCTCGATCAGCGCGATGGCCTCCAGGTTCTGCTCCAGCCGGTCGGCGATCCGATTGAGGATGTTGGCTCGATAGGTGGGAGAGGTGGTGTTCCAGCTGAGCGCCGCGGCATGCGCGGCATCGAGGGCCTTGTCCACGTCCTCATGGGTGGACCGGGCCACCTCGCAAAGCACCTGCCCGGTAACCGGGGTCAGGTTTTCGAAATACTGGCCCCGGACCGGAGGGACGAACTCTCCGGCGATCCAGTTGTCGTACCGGGCCCGGATCGGAAGCTGGCTCTTAAAGCCGGCAGCGGCGGTGGGTAGCACCGCCTCGATTGGTTTGGTTGTCGCTGTCATGCGGGGCACTCGTGAGATTGGGGTGCTCCCTAATCAATGGGCGCGACATGAGGAAAGCGTGAAGGTGGGGGGAAGGGTGGGATAAGTTTGCGGGAGACGGGAGACGGGAGACGGGAGACGGAGACGGGAAACGGGCGGACCGGTGGTTGAGATTGCTTCGCCCGCTGCGCTGGCTCGCAATGACTGAACTGGTCACTGCTGTCCCCCGGTCCGCCGGTCCGCCGGTCCGCCCTGTCCGCCCTGTCCGCCCCGTCCGCTCCGTCCGCCGGTCTCACCCCAAGTTCATCTTGCGGAGCAACCCCTTGAACCTCGGGTGCTCGCGCAACGACGTGAAGAGGAAGGATCCTTTGACCCCGAAGATCCCGCCGGCCCGCTCCTGGTACGCCCGCTCCAGCCAATCCATCGCCTGCTCCTGCTCTCCGAGGCCGGTATAGACATACGCCATGTGATAAGGCGAGACGTAGCGCCGAGTCGAGATTTCATGGAGTTGTTGCAGAATCTCCCGAGCCTCTTCGGTCTGGCCCACTTGGGCCAGGGCTTGCCCCAGCTGTGCCTGGTACAGCGTGTTGTCAGGCGATAGTGCAACCGCCTTTCGCAACCAGGCGATGCCCTGGTCCGGCATCCCGTTCAGCAAGTTGGCCCAACCGGCGGTGGCATGGGCCAGGGCGAGGTGGGGATCGTCCTCGAGGGTCTGAGTTATGGCGCGTAAGGCCTCATCGTATCTGCCGGCCCGGAGCAGCGTGGTGGCGATATCCATGCGGTGCGCCACGGGGTCGAGCACGTGGGCACGCTGCTGCATCGCGATAGCCTCGTCATAGCGCCCGAGGGCGGACAACATGAGCCCGTAGATATCGTAGGCGTCTCCGCTGTTCGGGTTCAGCTCAATCGCCCGCTTGAGCTCCTCCTCTGCCCCCGCCCAGTCGTAGTCGCAGGCGTACTTCAGGTGACCCAGAACGGCATGAGCCTCGGCCAGCCCGCTGTCGATCTCGATGGCCTTGGTGACCGCGGCTTTCGCTCGCCGGAAGGCCTCTTCCGGTGGGAGCGCGCCGGCTACGCCGAGCCCAACGTCGGTGTAGGCATACCCGATGGAGGCGTACGCCAACGCGTAGTTCGGATCCAGCGCGATCGCCCGCTCGAAGTGCTTGATGGCCTGGTCGATCCCTTCGTCGGTCCACCGGCTCAGACAATGCTTCCCCAGCAGGTACACCTGATATGCCTGCAGGTCCTCGGTGGGCGGCTTCTGGATTCGGTGTTGCTCCTCGGGGGAAAGCTCCGCCTTGAGGGCGCCCGCGATCTGCAGCGCGACATCGCTTTGGATGGTGAAGATGTCGGTCAGGTCGCGATCATAGGTCTGGGCCCAGAGGTGCTGGTCTGTGCCGGCATCGATCAGCTGCGCCACGATCCGCACTCGGCCACCGGCACGCCGGACGCTCCCATCGAGCAGGGTCGCCGCGTCCAGTCTCGCTCCGATCTCACGCAGGCTGTGCTCCCGTTTCTTGAACGGCATCACCGAGCTGCGGGAGATCACCTTGAGCGAGCGGATCTGCGAAAGCTGGGCGATCACGTCCTCGGTCATCCCGTCGGCGAAGAATTCGTTCTCCGGGTCGGCGCTCATGTTGAGAAAGGGAAGCACCGCCACCGATTTGCCGGCGCGAGAGGGGGGGACCGGGGTCGGGGTTCCGGCTGGGGCGACGATCTCGAGGCCAGCCTTTCGGAGTCCATCGATCTGGTGCTCGACGAGATCATGGTCGAACCACTTGCCGAGCTCCCTGCGCACCGTCCTGGCGTAATCCGGCTGGAGCCTGAGGAGTTCACGGAGGGCCTTGCCCGCCGCCTCACGTTCCCCGAGTTGCCCGTAGGCGATCGACAGTGCCTCGTGGGTCGCGAAGAATTCCGGCAAATTGATCTTGAGCGCCACGCTGAGCGCGCCACGGTAGTCGCCCTGGCGATACGCGTTGTAGAAGAGCGGGAACCAGTAACCACCCGGGTGACGGGGATTGAGCCGGGCGGCCCGTTCGGCCTGGGCGCAGCCGTACTCCCAGTCGCCGGCATAGGCCATCATGCCACCCAGGCCGGCGACGGTGGGGCCGTTGAGGGGATTGAGTTCGATGGCCCGGTCCGCTGCGGCCCGAAACGCCTCGAACTCTTTGCGGAAGAAGAGCGCCCGGGCGAGAGCGTTGTATGCGACCGCGCTCGATGGCGCGGCGTCGGCCGCCCGGCGCGCCGCCTTAAGTGCGCGGTCGAGCGGATCGGGCCGGGCGTTGAATCCGTTGGAGAACTCCTCGATGTACACCAGCGAGAGCATGCCCCACGCGTCGGCATATCCCGGCGCTTCCTGGACTGCGCGTTCGAGAATGGCCCGCACCGCCGCGTGTTCTTCCGGGGTCATGCGATAGCCATACCCGAAACTCCGGAGCACTGCCTCGTAGGGGGTCAGCTGTTCGGGATTCTTGTTCCGGAGCGCTTCACTCAGGGTGCGCGGCAAGACGCCATGAGCGTCGGCCAGCGTGGACACGATTCGGGGGGCGAGATCGTCCTGCAGCGCGAAGATGTTCTCCGGCTGGAAGGGGCGATCGTAGGTTTCGGCCCACAGGTGGGCGCCGGACTTCGCGTCGACCAGTTGCGCCGACAGACGGAGCGCCGAGCCGGCCTGACGGAGGGTTCCTTCGATCACGTACCGGGCGCCGAGCTTGGCACCGATGGCGCGGACGTCTCCTGCCTCGCCGGCGAGTGGCAGTGTGGAGCTCTGAGCGATGACTCTCAAATAGGAGAATCGCGACAGGCCGGTCACGATCTCCTCAGTCAGCCCCTCGGCCAGGCTCGTGATGTCGCCATTGCCGCCGGTGTACTTGAACGGCAACACCGCGACCCAGAACTCCTCGATCGCGGCAGGTCGGGCGCCCGAGGGCCGGGAGCGAGCAGCAAGCGCGTCGCGCATCTCCTCCGCGGTCGCGAACCGATCGGCCGGCGCCTTGGCCAATGCCCGGCTGATCGCGGCCTCGAGCGCCGGCGGTACCGTCTCCCTCAGAGTGGAAATCCGGGGCACCGGCTCCCGGAACCGCTTGGCGATGATCGCCTGGGCGGTGAGCCCGGTATATGGTGGCTCGCCAGCCAGCATCTCATAGAGCACGCAGCCCAGCGAGTAGAGATCGCTCCGGCCATCGAGATCGCTCTCCCCCACCGACTGCTCGGGGCTCATGTAGGAGGGGGTCCCGACCGCTATCCCGGTCTGGGTCAGCTTATCAGCCCCCGCACTCGCTACTGCCCGCGCGATCCCGAAGTCCGCCACCACGGCGTGGCCCCGCTCCAGGAGAATGTTCTCGGGCTTGATGTCGCGGTGAACGACGCCCTGGCTATGGGCGTAGCCCAGGGCATCCGCCACCTCGCGGGTCAGGCGCAGCGCCTCGTCTACCGGGAGTTGCTTGTCGCGAGTCAGCCGGTCGCGGAGCGATTCACCCTCGACCAGGGGCATGACGTAGTACAAGAAAGTCGAGAGTCGGGAGTCAGAAGTCTGAAGAGGCGACTCCCCGACTCTTGACTCTCGACTCTCGACTCTCGCCTCCCCCGAGTCATACAACGGCAGGATATGCGGATGCCGCAGGTTCGCCGTCGTAGTGATCTCGCGCAGGAAACGCTCCGACCCCAGGGCGGCGGCCAGTTCAGGACGCAGCACCTTCACGGCGACTTTCCGGCGGTGCTTGAGATCCTCCGCTTGGTAGACGATCGCCATCCCCCCCGAGCCGAGGGTGCGCTCGAGGTGATACCGACCGGCAAAGGCGGCTTGAAGCGGGGGAGGTATTTCGGGCAGGTTTCGGCTCAGCTGGGCAGTTGGAACTGGAAGATGATTCGGTTTGGGGTGAGCGGCTAGTCAGAGAGCGGTGCTGGGTCATTGCGGACCGGCGGACAAACAGAGCGGACCGGCGGACGGGGCTGACGAGTTTTGTCATTGCGAGGGACCCCGAGCGAAGCGAGGGGGCCGAAGCAATCTCTCCCACTGTCCCTACCAAGACGGCTTTTCCCCTCAGGCGCTCGTGACATGGATAGCGGGTGAGGTTGCTTCGTCGGCCTTCGGCCTCCTCGCAATGACGGCGGCCTTTAAAAGAGGATGCGGCCTTCGGCCGGTCCGCCCGTCCGCCGTCCGCTTTTCTCAGTCCTTCTCGCCCAATGCCTCCGCGAAAAGGTCCGGAAGCTCGATGACGAGCGGGGAGAGCCCCGGGAGGGGTTTCCATTCGAGGGTCTCGGTGAGGATCTCGGGCCGAGTATCGTCGGGTCTCCAGCGCTCGACTAGGCGGGCGTCGAGGTCCACAATCCAGTACTCCGGTACGGGAGCGCGTTGGTAACGCCGCCGCTTGACGAGGCGGTCGTAGCGCGCGGTTCCTGGAGAGAGGACTTCGATTACCAGAAGCAGGGCCCGGACATCCTCCCACCTCCGCGGTTTCAGGGCGGCGGGCACGACGAAGACGTCGGGCTGGAGTACTTCATCCTCGGCGAGCGAGATATCGGCCGGCGCCAGGCCGACGCGGCCGACGGCATTCGGTCGGGCGTAGCCGTCGAGGAGACGAAACAGCTCAGCTACTGTGATCTGGTGGACCCAGCTGGGCGACGGAGTCACCAACAGCTCCCCGTCCACCAGCTCGTAGCGGTTCCCGTCGGCAGGAAGCAAGCGCACCTGAGCGGCAGTCCAGGTAGGAGAGGCCTGTGGCATGCCCATAATGTGGGACTCCGGAGCGAGGGGATGCAACTCGGCATCCGATCACGCTAGCGGATCGACTGCTGGGCTCTGGCGTCATTCTAGCGCGGGATGCGTCCTGAAAACGCCCGTTCGCCGGTCCGCCGCTTTTCGTCCGCCGGTCCGCCGTTTTCCCGTCCGCCCTGTCCGCCGCTTTTCGTCCGCCGGTCCGCTCTGCCACCTCGCGACGCCCGACCTACGCGGTCACAAAATTCAGCCCATCCCTCAGATTCTGTAACTCCCGATAGTAGTAGAGGGCCGTCGGTTGCCTGCCCTTGAACCGGAGCTGTTTGAGAAACTCGATTTCCTCCTCGGTCGCCGTACTGCTCATGGCAGGATTCTCCAGGAACTCGTCGAGCCCCGGTCGGCCGGCGGCCAGCTCGTCGGGCGTGCGCTCCACAAACTCGAATCGCCTCACATGGAGCGGGACCACCCTGGGGTTGAGGACGATGTCCAGCGCAAAGGTCGTGAGGTCGATGTCCCAGGATTCGATCAGCGGATCCAGGAACGAGTCGCAGTGCTCCCGAGACAAGTGGAAGATGTCGGTATCGAGGAAGTCGAGGACGATGACCCGGGTTTCCTCGAAGCTTCGGCCACTCAGCTCCGCCACCTGCCGGAGCCAGGCGTCGTTGGCCAATTCTCCCTTGGCTACCGTGGTGAGCAGGTCGAGGAGCCGCTGGGTAACCAGCCGCTCCAGCTCGCCGAAGGGCTGCCGTTCGAAGATGGCGCGGACGTGGGCTTCCTTGTCGGGGTGGACCTTGCGAAGGATCAACTGGCGGACTTCCCGGAACAGCGGTGCCCGCTCATCGCTGAGTTCCTGCTGCAATTCCTCCCTGCGCTGAACCTCCGCCAACCGGGCCAGCTCCCCGCGGGGCAGTTTCAGGAACCGGTCCATCTTGGCATAGATGTCGGTCCGGCTCGGCGCGGGAGGCGCCTTCTTCCGGGTGAGCAACTGCGAGATGTACGACTCGGTCACCCGCGCGGCGCGAGCGAGCTCCCGCTGCTCCAGGCCGAAGGCCTCCAGTCGCTGCCGGATCACCAACGACACATCCACGGCGTGCCTCCTGGGCGCAGAATCGTGGTTAACTGCTAAGGGTTAATCATAATCACCAGGCATAGTTTAGACTTGACAAAGACAGTACAGTCGGGTACGTTCGATGTGGTGAATCAGACCAGTCACTACCAATCGTATCTCGAAGTGCCTCAAGGAGTTCAACTATGTACGCACGGAATGTGTCAATCAATCTCAAGCCCAACACCGCCCCCGAGTTCACCAAGACGTTCGAGAAGGACATCCTGCCCATGCTGCGGAAGCAGAATGGCTTCAAGGATGAGATCACGTTCGTCGGCCCCAGCGGCAAGGATGCGCTCGCCATCAGCTTGTGGGATCGCAAGGAGAGCGCGGATCAGTACGGCCGCGACACCTATCCCCAGGTACTCAAGGGTCTGGCGAAGGTCGTTGAAGGCACGCCAGAGGTGCACGGCTACGAAGTTCTGAACTCGACCTTCCATAAGATCGCTGTCCAGAGCTAAGCCCGACCGTTGGTTCGGACGAGGGGGCGGACCCAGTCCGCCTCTTCCCCAAAGTCCATTGAAGGAGAGGTATGTATGGTCTACACAACTACCCTGCCCGCCCCCGCATTTGCGCTACGGCGGCAGATCGATCGCCTGTTGGAGAACTCACTCGGAAACGGCCAGGCCTTCCAGGGTGACTGGGTTCCCGCGGTGGACATTCGCGAGAATGAACGGGAGCTGAACTTTGCGGTCGAGCTTCCCGGTTTCAGGCCAGACGATGTCGAGGTGAGCGCCGTGGAGGGGATCCTGACGATTCACGGTACCAGGAACGCGGTGCGGAGCGAGGGCGAGCAGGAGCGCTATCACCTGGTCGAGCGCAGCTACGGGTCGTTCCTGCGCCGATTCCAGCTCCCCGAGGGGGTGGACACGGACAAGATCGAGGCCGAAGTCACAGACGGCATGCTCCAGGTGCACATCCCCAGGACGGCACTGCCCGAGCCGAAGAAGATTCAGGTCAAGACTCGCGTGGACGCGGTCACCAGCCCGCCGAAGGCGCTCGCTGCCGAGAGCCGCCCGGGTTCGCCGAAGAAGCTGAATGGGGTAGGGCGGTCGAAGTAACCCAAGCAGTGGGGCAGGAACAGCGGAGTGGAGGAAAGGGGTTGAGAGCTGAATCTCATCCCGAGTGAAGCGAAGCGAGGAGCCTGCCCCGAGCAGGGCGAGAGGGATCTACTATCCGATGGTGGGAGAGTAGGTCCCTTCGTTGTGCTGGGCGGCTAACCTCACCCCCTGTCCCCCTCTCCCTAGACCTAACCCCCTGTCCCCCTTCCCTATTGGGAAGGGGGAACGCCAGCGAGGAGTTCCGTTAACAAGCGGTTGTCTATTCCGAGCGCAATGACCGGACTCCGACGCTTTTCGTCCGCCGGTCCGTCTCCCGTCCCCTCAACCCTCCCCCCACACCCGTTCAAACAGCTGCTCCAAATCGATCACCAGCGGCGGCCGGCTCGAATCTGGTTGCCATGCCAGGTGCTCGGCCAGGATTTCCGGCCTGTCGCTGCCGGGAAGCCACCGCTCCACAATGCGGGCATCGAGATCGACGATCCAATACTCGACTCCCTGCTGCTGGTAGAGGTGCCGTTTGGTGAGCCGGTCGTATCGGGCGGTCGAGGGGGAGAGGACTTCGACGGCGAGGAGTAGCGTGGTGACATCGGTCCAGTTCGGGGACCGACGACCCTCCGGCAGCGGAACCACGAACAGATCCGGCTGCACCAGCGTATGCTCATCAATCTCGATGTCGGCAGGGGAGAACAGCACCTCGGCGCGACCGGCTGACTCGAGGTAGGTGGCAATGAGGAGGAAGAGCCCACCGACGGCCCGCTGGTGGGCCCGTCCCGGCGCCGGAGTCACCAGCAGCTCGCCGGCAACAACCTCGTAGCGCTTGCCATCCACAGGAAGCAAGCGAACCTGTGCGGCGGTCCAAATAGCAGAGGGCTGTGGCATGCCCATAATGTGGGACTCCAGAGCGAGGGGATGCAACTCGGCATCCCGCTAGGCTAGCAGGTCGGCTGCGGGGTTCAGGCGTCAGAGTAACGCGGGAGTGTCCTGAAAAACGCCCCGTCGCGAGCCCTGTCATTGCGAGGCCCCCCGAGCGAAGCGAGGGGGCCGAATCGCTGCCAGGTTAGCCGGTTGAGATTGCTTCGCCAGCTGCGCTGGCTCGCAATGACATAACCGTTCCGCCGGTCCGCCCTGTCCGCCCCGTCCGCCCTCCCGCGTTTCCTTGCGGCGACGTGCGGCACCGTGATGTCTGCTACCCAAGAGCCAGGCGCCATGCTTGGACATGCGATCTTGCCGACTCGGCGCCGAGGAGACCAGCTTATGGGTATGGCACAGGCCAGTACTACCTGGACCGGAGAGCGGGTGCGAGCCCTGCCCGACGACGGGCTGCGCTACGAGTTGGTGGACAGCGAGCTGCTGGTGACTCCGGCACCCGGCTGGACCCACCAAACTGCGGTCGCCGCCCTGTTTCGCCGGCTCGACGGCTATGTTGGCTCGAACCCGCTCGGCTGGGTCCGGTTCGCGCCGGCCGACATCTCGCTCGGCGAAGACGAAGTGCTACAACCCGATCTCTTCGTGATCCCGGCCGCCCTCAACCCGCGGAGCTGGCAAGAGGTCCGGGCCCTTCTCCTGGTCATCGAAGTCCTCTCCCCGGGAACCGCACGGTACGACCGGCTGGTCAAGCGACGCCGCTACCAGCGCGCTCCGGTGCCGGAGTACTGGATTGTGGATCTCGACGCGCGGCTGGTCGAGCGCTGGAAACCCGACGACACCCGGCCTGAGATTCTCACCGAGACGCTCGAGTGGTCGCCCGCCCCCGGGCTCAAACCGCTCGAGATAGAGCTTCCTGGTTTCTTTGCGGAGGTGTGGGAAGAGGGGAAGCCCCTGACGCCTGGCACCTGACACTCAACACCCCAGAGGCGGTATGGGAATCTCTGCCGCTCCGCGCGACTATCGAACGCTCATTGCCGTAGCAAGTCTCATCGTAGGCCCGCTTCTGATGTCCATCGGGGATCTCATCCACCCGGAAGAGAGGATGGACTCGGCGGAGCAGATTGCCATCCTGGCAGACCACGCTTCGCGCTGGTATGCAGCGCACCTGCTCCTCTTCATCGGCATGATGCTGGCGATTCCGGGGCTCCTCGCACTCGCCAGCCTCACGGCGGAGCGCAGTCCGGCCGCCGGCTATGCGGCACGCATCCTCACTCTGATCGGGGCCGCAGCCTTCACCTCTATTTTCCTGGGCGAGATGCTGATCGGGCGGTTTGTGACGGACGGCGGTGACTCCGCTGCGGCTACAGACCTGCTGGACATCACGTTATCGGGGCCGATAGTCGCCGCCGTTGTCCCGGGCGTCCTCGCATTCTTCGCTGGCATCGCTGCCTTCGCGAGTCCACTGGTGATTGCCGGCGGCAAACTGCGTTGGATAGCTGTGCTCTATTCGATCGGAGCCCTGCTGATTCTCGCCGAGATTATCTCCGCCCAGGTCATTCTGAGTCAAATCGGCAACATCCTGATCTTCTGCGGGGGCACAACAGCAGCGTGGTTGATCCTTCGGGGGGAAATTCGACTGCGGGTGGCTGGGTAGGGTCGAGAGGGAAAGGGAACAGGAACCTGTCCGCCTCGTCCGCCGGTCCGCCGCTTTTCGTCCGCCGGTCCGCTACGGCGGTGTCGCGCTGACGTACCCGCGATACACATACCCCACCGGCCGGCCATCGATCAGGACCCGGTACCACTGCGCTCTGAGGGAGTCGACCAGCACCGGTTCACCCGGCTTCAAGACCCGAACGATCGCGGCATCGGGGCGGCGAGCCTTTCGTACGTTGACCCACATCCTGGCCCAGCGCTGCAACAATTCGTTGCCCGGAGGCGGTGCGGTCGATGGAGCCGGCGGGGCAGGGCGAGTGGTGTCGACCCGCGAGAGGGATGGTTCGGCGGCCGGCGGTTTTGCGACCGATGGAGCTGGCGGTGCTGCGCGAGCGGTGTCGGTGCTGGGAGCAGGTGTCACCGGGCGAGCGGTGTCGGCGAGCTTGTCGGACTTTTCGGTGGCTGGCTGGGATGGCTTTGACGGCGCCGAGTCGACCGGTGTAGCCGGTGGTGGGGTCAAACCTTCCTGCGAACCGGATTGATACAAGGCTAGCGCAATTCCCACGAGTACAAAGACCACAACCAGCAGAACCCCGGCGACCTGCAGCCGCCGCCGCAGCCTGGGGACTTCCTCTTCAACGACGGGGTGCTTGGGATGCTCCGCCGTGAAGTCCAGACCGCAATGCGGGCACTGGGTCGCGACACTCAGCGCTCTCTGGCCGCACTTGGGGCACTCGACGTAGGACATGTGGTGGGAAATTAGCGGCGGCGGCCGGGGCGGATAGGGCGGGCCTGACGCCGGGGACCCCTCGCTTCGCTCGGGCGACTTCGTCGCCTACTGGGAAGGGGGGACGGCGGCCCACAGAGCTGTTATTGCGAGAGCCTGCCCCGAGCGCAGCGAGGGAAGCTTGAAGGGCGACGAAGCTCTCCCAGTGTCCCTACCGGGGACGTGTGCTTGGGTCCTGGTCCACGGGACA
>Ga0207674_10003697_pt1 | contig 18675 bp, 10 predicted proteins | sample KBSCornC72_FD_184303 | JGI IMG/M metagenome (GOLD analysis project Ga0207674, IMG submission 184303) | Corn rhizosphere microbial communities from Kellogg Biological Station, Michigan, USA - KBS Corn C7-2 (SPAdes) (version 2) | ecosystem: Host-associated > Plants > Roots > Rhizosphere > Soil ... | reverse complement strand
TCGGCTCGCAGCGCCATCCTGATCTCTGCCATTCTGCCACAGCTCAAAGCCAAGGCCGACGAGGTGACGGCAGCGCTCAAGCACCTCACCGATATCAAGAGCGCAGCACAGGCCGAGGAGGCCAACCTCAAGGCCAATTTCGACGTGCTCGAGGAAGAGCAGTTGCGGATCGCAACGCTGATCCAGGCGCAAAAGCAGAACGAGCAGACGGCCAACTCGACCCTCGCCGAAGAGCAGAAGCAGTTTGCCGACATGGCCGACAAGGCCGCGCAGCTGAAGCAGCTGATCGCCGATCTCGGCAAACAGGCGCAAGCGGTCGCCGTCGCCGCGGACGCGACCGCGACCGCCAATGCCACCGGCAAGACGCCCAGGCTCGATAACGACACTGTGAAGCTCGCTCTGGCCAACTCTGAGCGTCAGGCGCCGGCAGTGCCCTTTGCCTCAGCCAAGGGTTTTCTCGATTTTCCCGTGGCGCGTGGCGTCAATGTCGTCAATTTCGGCGATGGCGACGGCTTTGGCGGTGTTTCGGACGGATTGTCGGTGGTGACCAACGCCGATGCTCCCGTGCGCGCGCCCGCCGACGGCTGGGTGCTCTACACCGGCAACTACCTCAATTACGGCCAAATCGTCATTCTTGATGCCGGTCAGGACTACACGATCCTTTTGGCCGGGATGGCGGGCGTCGACGTAAAGCCTGGACAGTTCGTGCTGATGGGGTCGACCGTCGGCACCATGGGGTCGCGGACAATCGGACGAACCGTCGCCACCAGCGCTGGTGCCCAAAGGCCGACCCTTTATATTGAGATGCGAAGCAAGAATGTGCCCATCGATCCGACCGGCTGGTGGGCCTCCCCCGAAAACTCGACCCAAAGTGGATAGACCCTGATGCGTCTGACCGTTACGCGCGTCGCCCTCGCCGCACTTCTCGTGGCGATGCCGCCTGCCCTCTACGCCTTTGCGCAGGACCAGGCGCCTTCGAGCGCGCCCAGCAGTGCCGCGCCAGCGAGCGCTCCCTCGAGCGCCGAGCCCTCATCGGCACCCCCGCCTGCCGACACCAATCCTTCAAGCCAGCCGCCTCCGGCAGCGCCCGCCGATGCGCAGGTATCGCCCAAGCCCAACGACAAGCATCCGCGCAGCTCAAAGGAAATTTACGAGGACCTCGATTTCTTCGGCCAGGTGTTCGACCGCATCCGCGCCGAATATGTCGACCCACCCGATGAGCAGGCCCTGATCCGTGCCGCCATCAACGGCATGCTCACCTCGCTCGACCCGCATTCGAGCTACATGGACCCGGCCGAGTTCGACCAGACGCAGCAGGACACGTCCGGCCAGTTCGGCGGTCTCGGCATCGAGGTCACGATGGAAGAGGGCGTGATCAAGGTTGTCTCCCCCATCGACGATACGCCGGCTCAGAAGGCCGGCATCCTCGCCAACGACTACATCGTCGAGCTCGACGGCAAGTCCGTGCAGGGCATTTCGATCGATGACGCCGTGGCCAAGATGAAGGGCCCGATCGGCACCAAGATCAAGCTCACGGTGATCCGCGAGGGCCAGCAGAAGCCGCTCTACTTCGAGCTCACCCGCGACACCATCGCCCAGCGCGTGGTGAAGTGGTCGATGGAAGGCGATGTCGCCGTCCTGCGGCTCGCGCGGTTCACCGAGCAGGCCTATCCGGGGATCAAGAAGGCCATCGCCGACATCTACGCGCAGAACAAGGGCGCCCCCAAGGGCATCATCCTCGACCTGCGAAACAACCCGGGCGGACTGGTGGACCAGGCGGTCTATGTGTCTGATGCCTTCCTCAAGGAGGGTGCGGTGGTGCTGACCCGCGGCCGGAGCGACTCGGAGTCGACCCGCTACGACGCCAAGCCCGACGACCTCGACGCCAAACTTGCGGACGTGCCCCTCGTGGTGCTGATCAATGGCGGTTCGGCCTCGGCGGCCGAGATCGTCGCCGGTGCCCTGCAGGACCACAAGCGTGCCACCCTCATCGGCACGCGCTCGTTCGGCAAGGGCTCGGTGCAGTCGATCATCCACATGGGCGACAATGGCGGCATCCGCCTCACCACGGCGCGGTACTATACGCCGAACAACCGCTCGATTCAGGCGGCCGGCATCCAGCCGGACATCGTGATAACCGAGAATGTCCCGGACGATCTCAAGGGCCGCGACGAAATTCTCGGCGAGGCCGGGCTCAATGGCCAGATCGGCGGCGGTACGGCGCCGACGGCCACGACCGGATCGTCGGTGTACATCCCGCCCGACAAGAAGGACGACACCCAGCTGCAGTTCGCCATCCGGCTGATCGACGGGCAGGAAAAGAACGACACCTATCCGCCCAAGGCGGAGGGCTGACGCCGGGTCCATCAAGCCGGACCCAGGGCGATTGTGATACCCAAGCAGGGCGCCGCGGATGAGTGATTCGCGGCGCTGACAAAGGAAGTCGATGGCGGACGACCTCAGCGCACCCCTGGGACGCAAGCGGGCGAAACAGCAGGCGCCGAAGCTGCAGCTGTCACTCGACAAGCTTCCGCTCGCGCGCATTGCGTTCGGTCTAGCCGGCATCGTGCTGCTCGGCGTTGTGGCGCGCATCATGTTCGTCAACGATCCGATGGGCGGCCGGCCGGTCGCCGAGATCGGCGTCAACGGCACCCGCGGCGCCAACACCCTGGCGACGACGCTGACGACCGGCGCGAGCCAGGCGACCATCACCGCAGGGCCCGAGGTCCCCATCGCCGGTGCGTCGGCGTCGATGGTGAGCCCCGACACGCCCGAGGGCACCCCGTCCACCAGCACGACGACCACCACCACCACGACAGCCAGTGTCGCGACGGCGAGCCAGTATGGCTTGCTCCCCGACCTGCTCGAAGAGTCCGAGCATGGGGCGATCCCGCGCATGTCGGCCACCGGCCAGTCTCCCTTCGTCGCCTACGCGCCGCCCATCAGTACGCCCGACGGCGATCCCAAGCCGATGATCGCGGTGATCGTCACTGGCCTTGGTCTCAACAGCTCCGGCACCTCGACCGCGATCAGCTCACTGCCAGGACCGGTGACGCTCGCCTTTGCCCCCTACGGCAAGGACCTGCCGAGCGCGGTGAGCAGTGCCCGCGCCGCCGATCACGAGGTCTTGCTCGAAGTGCCGCTCGAGCCTTTCGACTACCCCGACAGCGACCCCGGTCCGGACACCCTGCTGACCGGCGAGGCGCCGCGCGAGAACCTCAATCGCCTGTTCACCGTGATGGGCAAATTTGGCGGCTATGTCGGCGTCATCAACCACATGGGCGCGCGCTTTACCGCTTCGACGGCCGATTTCAGCCCGGTGATGGAAGAACTCGGCGCCCGCGGCCTCGGCTATGTCGACGACGGTTCATCGGGGCGCTCCGTGGCGTCGCAGCTCGCGACGGCCAGCAGCGTTCCTTTCGGCCATGCCGACGCCATCCTCGACCAGTCGCCATCGCGCCAGCCCATCCTCGACCAGCTCAAGGCGCTCGAGGACAAGGCGACGCAAAAAGGCAGCGCCATCGGGGTGATCTCGGCGCTGCCCATCTCGATCGAAACGCTTGCCGAATGGAGCAAGACGGCGGAAGACAGGGGCTTCACGCTCGTCCCCGTCAGCGCCCTGATGCACAAGCCTTCATGACCAAGCTCGACCGCGAGAAAATGCCCTATCGCGACTGCGTGGGCACCGCCGTGTTCAACGACGAGGGCCTGGTCTTCATCGGCCGCCGCAAGCCCGACGAGAACTCGGAGGATCGCAGCGAGACGGCAGCGCCCTGGCAGATGCCGCAGGGCGGCATCGACAAGGGCGAACTGCCGGACGAAACCGCGCTGCGCGAGCTGTTCGAGGAGACCTCGATCCGCTCGGTCGAGCTCATCGGCGAAGCGCCGGACTGGATCTACTACGACCTGCCCGACGAGGCGCTCGGCATCGCCCTCAAAGGCAAATACCGCGGCCAGCGCCAGCGCTGGTTCGCCTTCCGCTTCGTCGGCGACGAGAGCGAGATCAATGTGGTCGCGCCGGGCGACGGCAGCATGCCGGCGGAGTTCGACCAATGGCGCTGGGAGGAGCTCGAAAGGCTCCCCGACCTCATCGTGCCGTTCAAGCGCGAGGCCTATCGGCAGATCGTCGCCGCGTTCCGCGACCTTCCGGCAAGGTTGCGCCGCAGGTGAAGAGCATCGGCCTGATCGGCGGCATGAGCTGGGAATCGACGGCTCACTATTATGCCATTCTAAACCGCGAGACGGCGAAGGCGCTGGGTGGACTGCACTCGGCGCCGGTGATCGTCCATTCGGTCGACTTCGCCTTGATCGAGGCGATGCAGCGCCAAGGCGCCTGGGATGCGGCCGGTGCCGAACTCGGACGCATCGCCGAGAGCTTGCAGGCCCAAGGCTGCGGCATCATCGGCCTTGCGACCAACACCATGCACATCTGCGCGCCGCAGATCATCGCGGCGATCTCGGTGCCGTTCGTCCATATTGCGACGCCCACCGCCGACGCGCTCATTGCCGACGGTATCGAGACCGTCGGTCTGCTGGGAACGCGCTTCACCATGGAGAAGCGCTTCTACATCGACCAGCTCGAGCAGCGTGGGTTGAAGGTGATCGTTCCCGATGTGGGGATCACCAACCTCAACGGCATCATCTACGAAGAGCTGGTCAAAGGCATCGTGCGCGACGAGTCCCGGCGGACCTATGTCGAGGCCATCGCCAGACTGCAGGGGCGCGGCGCCGAGGCAGTGATCCTGGGCTGCACCGAGATCGGCATGCTCATCGACGACAGCGTCAGCCCGCTGCCAACCTATGACACGACAGAATTACATGCCAAGGCGCTGGTGGCGGAGGCGCTGAAGTAGATCGAACCCGGTGCTTGTGGCCACCCCACCCCTGCCCCTCCCCTCAAGGGGGAGGGGTGCGCCAACTGCGATAACGATCGTAACGGCACCATCGCCTCCCTCCCCCTTGAGGGGAGAGACTGAGGGTGGGGGGTGCCGCTTGCTGAAGATCAGGCGGCTCGTGAGCGCCTGGTCTCCTCGCCGTCGAGCGTGAAGACGTCGACGATGCGGTCGAGTTCGTTGGCCTGGGCTTCCGTCTGCTCGATGGCGGCGTTGGTTTCTTCGACCAGGGCGGCATTGTGCTGCGTCATCTCGTCGAGCTGGCGCACGGCAGCAGTGACTTCCGAGATCGACGCAGCCTGATCGCGGCTGGCGGTCGCGATGCCCTCGATCAGCCCGCTCGATTCCCTCGCCGCCTCGAGCATCGCGACGAGCTTTTGTGCCGCTTCAGCGACCAGGCGCGAACCCGAATTGACCTCGGTGCCGGACTGCTCGATCAGGCCCTTCACCTCGTGCGAGGCCTGTGCCGCCGATTGGGCGAGGCGACGCACCTCGACCGCGACCACCGCAAAGCCCTTGCCGGCCTCGCCGGCACGCGCCGCTTCCACACTGGCGTTGAGGGCCAGCAGATTGGTCTGGAAGGCGATGTCGTCGATGAGCCCGATGATGTTGGAGATCTTGCCCGACGATGCGGTGATCCGCTCCATCGCCTCGGTGGCCTTGTTCATGACCAGGCCACCCTCGGTGGCGGTGGCACTGACGGCCCGCGCCTTGGCGCTCGCCGCCTCGGCCCGTTTGGCATTGTCCTGCACGGTCAGCGCCAGCTGTTCCATCGCCGTCGAGGTCTCCTCGATGGTCGCCGACTGCTTGGTGGTGCGGCCCGAAAGGTCGTTGGCGCCCGACAGCATCTCGCCCGTTGCGGTCTTCAGCTGGCCCGACGTCGCCCGCAAGCCGCGGACGATCTCGCCGAGCGTGTCGCAGACGCCATTGGTATCGTCGCGCAGCTGGCCGAAGGCGCCCTCATACTCGCCCGTCACGCGTTGCGTGAGGTCGGTGTGGGCGAGCGCCGAAAGCACGTCGCCGGTCTCGGCGAGGCCGCGATCGACCGTCTCGACCAGGTTGTTGACGCTGTGCGCCAGACTGTTGAGTTCGGCATCGGGAAATTCTGCCTGCACGCGCCGCGTGAAGTCGCCCCGCACCGCCGCATCGACGACTTCGCCGAATGAGCGCTGCAGCTCCTGCATCATGTCGGCGCGTTCCTGGCGGCGACGCTCGGAGGCGGCGCGCTCGCCCTCGCTCATCTCCGCCACCTGGCGGGCATTGGCGCGGAACACCTGCACGGCGCGCGCCATCTGGCCGAGCTCGTCGGTCTTGTCGTCACCGGTGACCTCGACATCGAGGTCGCCCGCCGCGAGCGCGTTCATGCTCGTGGTGAGCCTGCTGATCGGCCGCGAGACGCTGCGGGCGAGCAACCAGCCCAGCAGCCCGACGATGACCAGCAGGACGCCGCCGATCCCGATCATCAGCGTCGCGAGGTTGGCAACCGGGGCGAAGATCTCGGACTTGTTCATCACCGCAACCACCGCCCAGCTGAGCGAGGTCGTGACATCGGCCGGCGCCGCCGCCGCGATCACGTCGTTGCCGCGGAAGCTCGCCGCCGTGTCGCCGGGCACGCCGTCGATGGCCGCCTTGATGGCGCCGTCGAAGATCGTCGGCTGCAGAACATCGGGCTCCTTGGTGAAACCGGAATCGTTACGGGCAAGGCCGTCGCCGCCCACGATGATCGTTTCGCCGGTGACCCCCAGGCCCTGGCGGTAGGAGATGACCTTGCCCAGTCCGTCCGCCGGGATGGAGATCGCCATGACGCCCACCTTGACGTTGGTCGCGTCGAATACCGGCTCGGCGAAGAAGGCGAGCGGCGTGTTGTTGGCCGCCGGATAGGGCGCGAAGTCGGCGAACAGCAGGTCGCCGACTTTGTCGTCCTTGGCGGCGGCCCGATAGAGCTTGCCCAGCGAGGTGTCGGCATACTTGCCGCCGCTGCCCTCGGCAAAGACCGTGGCGAAATCGTCGGACTTGCGCGTCGTGTAGACCAGATGTCCTTCGAGGTCGAAGAGGTAGAGATCGTGATAGCCCTGCTCGACAAGCTGCTCGCGATAGATCGGCTGGTAGTGCGTGTGATTGACCGCATAGGCCGGCGTCAGGCCGGAGACCTTGTCGATGTCGATGCGCTTGTCGGCATCGCCGGTGAGGAAGAAGCCCTGCAGGGTCGTCGCAGCGTCGGTGCCGAGGCTCGGATTGTCGAGCCCGCGCCAGGCCTTGGCGAAATTGCTGATGGCAAAGAGCGTGTTGTCGCTTTTGGCCGTCTTCATCAGGTCGCTCTCGATGGCCCTGACGTAGGAGCTGAGCTGGTTGGCCCGCTCGAACGCGATGGTGTCGAGGTTCTGCCGCGCCTGCTGCTCGAGCGCCGACGAGCCGATGAAATAGGACCCGAGACCGACCCCCAGGCCCACCACCAGGGCCGAGCCGATCAGCGCAAGCGGCAGCTTTTGCGACAGCTTGAACGACGGAAACAATCTCATGGCATCCCCCGAGGGCCTTGGGCAAACATGGGCTCCAAGGCCGCTGGGAAGCCTAGATCAGTAGGGCTAACGATCGGTTACATACTTAACAGACAGGTTTGGCCGAGCGGCAGGGGGCGGGGCCACATCCGACGGCAGTCCCCCCCGCCTGTCAGAATTCGGACCAGTCGCTCGACACCGCCGCATTGCCCTCGCTGAGATAGGCCTTGGCCGCTGCCTTGGCGCTCGGCCGCGCGGGTCGTGCTGCCGGCGGCCGGCGTGGAGCGGCTGATGGCGCCACCTGGACCGGGGGCTCGCTCGCGGTGACACGGAAGATATCCACCACCCCGTCGAGCTCGGCCGCCTGCGCCTCGGTCTGCTCGATGGCGGCATTGGTCTGTTCGACCAGCGCCGCATTGTGCTGGGTCATCTCGTCCATCTGCCGCACCGCGACATTGACCTCGGCGATGGCGGAGGCCTGATCGTGGCTGTCGCGGGCGATGTTTTCGAGCAGCGCATTGTTGCTGCGCACGGCCTCCAGCATGGCCTCGAGCTTCTGTGCTGCCGACGACACCAGCCGCGACCCGGTGGTGACCTCGGTGCTCGACTGCTCGATCAGGGTCTTGACGTCGGACGAGGCCGAGGCCGCGCTCTGCGCCAGGCGCCGGACTTCGACGGCAACCACCGCGAACCCCTTGCCGGCATCGCCCGCCCGCGCTGCCTCGACCGACGCGTTGAGGGCGAGCAGGTTGGTCTGGAAGGCGATGTCGTCGATCAGCCCGATGATGTTGGAGATCTTGGCCGACGAGGCGGTGATGCGCTGCATTGCGCCATTGGCCTCGGCCATGACGCTGCCGCCCTCTTCGGCGGTTGCCGTGACGGCGCCGGCATTGCGGCTGGCCTCGGTGGCCCGCTCGGCATTGGACCGCACCGTGCTCGCCAGCTGCTCCATGGCGGCCGAGGTCTCCTCGATCGTCGCCGCCTGCTTGGTGGTGCGCTCGCTGAGATCGTTGGCCCCGGAGAGGATTTCGCCCGTCGCCGTACGCAGGTCGCGCGACGTCGCCTTCAGCTTGCCGACGATGCCGGTAAGTTTCTCGGCGACGCCGTTGGTGTCCTGCTGCAGGCGCGCGAAAGCCCCGCGGTAGCTGCCGGTCATGCGCCGCGACAGGTCGGCATCGGCGAGCGCCGAAAGCACCGACGCGGTATCCGTCAGGCCCCGATCGACCGTGTCGCACAGCGCGTTGACGCTCTGCGCCAGGCTGTTGAGCTCGGGATCGGGGAAGGATGTCGCGACGCGTTTCGAAAAGTCGCCCGCGACGGCCGCGTCGACCACGTCGCCGAACGCCGCCTGCAGCCCTGCCATCATATCGACCCGGGACTTCTGGTCGGCAATGATCCGCACGGCTTCCGCCTCGGTCATCTGCGCAACTTTCTCGGCATTCTGCCGGAACACCTCGACGGCGCGCGCCATCGCCCCCAGTTCGTCGCGGCGGTCTGCCCCATCGATGCTGATGGCGTGGTCGCCTTCCGCGAGCTTGCCCATGGTCGTGGTCAGACGAGTGATCGGCCGGCTGATCGAGGCGCCGACGAAATAGAAGGCGCCCAGCCCGAGCAGCAGGATCACCAGGGCCCCGCCGATCAGCGTGTTGCGCTGGGTAATCGAAGCCGCCAGCAGCGTCGATTCCGGCACCGCGACCATCACCGTCCACTCTATGCCATAGCTCTTGAGCTCGACCTTGCGCGCGATCACGCGCCAGTTGTCGCCGGACACATTGGTGGTGGCGTGATAGCCGCCGGCTTCCGCCCCGGCGATCGCGTCCTTGCTGCCCGCATCGCCGGCCGGTTTGCCCAGCAGCTTGCTGTCGGAATGGACGACCCAGTTGCCGTCGGCGTTGATGACGCCGATCCAGCCGGTGCCGAGCGGTTTGGTCGCCCCGATGATGTCGTTGAACACACCGCCATTGAAGTCGACGCCGGCGAGACCCACGCCCTTGCCGTTGGCGTCATGCACCACGGCGATGGCGGAGGTATACAGCGCATCCTCGTAGAGGTAGGGGCCGACCAGTGACGGCTTGCCCTTGGCCAGCGGATCGAGGAACCACTGCTGGAAACCGTTCTCCATGGAGAGATCGAGCTTGCCCCAGGAGAAGGCGCCGGTCTTCAGATCGCGCGTGATCGATGGGCCGAAATAGCCATCGGGCAGGCCGAAGTCCGAACCCATCAGCGCCTGGTTCTGCGCGGTCGGCGCGTCCTTGTTGAGCAGCGCCCAGATGCCGATGGCATTGGGCACGAGCGGCAGCTGCTTTTCGAACAGCGTCTTGTAGGTGTCGTGGCCGATCGCCGGGTCGTTGATCATGGTGCCGAGCACGTCGGCCATCGCATTGGCCTCGGTCTGGTGCTCCTTGATCACGAGCTCGATGGTGCGCGCCTCGGTCTCGGCGACGCTGTCGAGCAGCCGATCGGCGTTCTGCAGATCGTGCTGCTGGTTCGAATAGACCACATAGGCGAGGCCCGACGCGATCGCGAGGACGAAGACGAGCGCGGCGGCTCCGACGATTCGACCGCGCAGTTTGAGATGCAGCATGGACAGTTCTTTCCGCTCACTGGCAGAACGCACTGTTTCGACTGCGGGAGGAAATGTCCCCTCACGCCGGCCCGAAGGCTGGCTGTCGATCACGAGTGCATTCCCGCATCAGGCCATAGCGCGGCCGGCGTTAAAGCGAGGTCAACGTTGTCGACCGGGACGCACAAATAGAACGGGACGCCGCAGCGTCCCGATCAGAACACCGTTCCTGCAGCGGGACTCAGAACTCTTCCCAATCCTTGGCCACGGCGGCGCTGCCCTCGCTGAGATAGGAGCGTGCCGCGCTCTTGACCCGCTCCCTGATGCCCTTGCTGTCCCTGGGCATCGGCTTTGGCGCCCGCTCGGCCGGATCGGAAATGGTGAAGATGGCAACGATCTTGTCGAGCTCGGCGGCCTGCGCTTCGGTCTGCTCGATGGCCGCATTGGTCTCTTCGACCAGCGCCGCGTTGTGCTGCGTCATCTCGTCGAGCGTCCGCACCGCGACGTTGATCTCGTCGATCGCGGAGGCCTGCTCGCGGCTCTCACGAGCGATCCCGGTCAGGAGCTCATGGTTCTTGCGGGCCCCGACCAGCATCGCCTGCAGCTTGTTGGCCGCCTCGACCACCAGCTTGGAGCCGCCCGCGACCTCGTTGCCCGACTGTTCGATCAGCGCCTTGACCTCGCTCGAGGCCTCCGCCGCCGATTGCGCCAGCCGGCGAACTTCCACCGCCACCACCGCGAAACCCTTGCCGGCCTCGCCGGCGCGCGCCGCCTCGACCGAGGCGTTGAGCGCCAGCAGGTTGGTCTGGAACGCGATGTCGTCGATCAGCCCGATGATGTTACTGATCTTGCCGCTCGACGCGGTGATCCGCTCCATCGCTTCGGTCGCCGACTGCATCACGCGGCCGCCCGCTTCGGCAGTCGAGGTGACCTCCTCGGCGTTGACGCTGGCTTCCTGCGCGCGGTTGGCATTCTGCTGCACCGTCGAGGCGAGCTGCTCCATCGTCGCCGAGGTCTGTTCGATCGTCGCCGCCTGCTTGGTGGTGCGCTCGCTGAGATCGTTGGCGCCGGCGAGGATTTCGCCGGTTGCAGTCTTCAGTGTCCGCGACGTGCCGCGCAGCTGGCTCACCACGTCTGCGAGCTTGTCGCCCACCGCGTTGGTGTCGTCCTTGAGCCGCGCCAGCGCACCGGCATACTGGCCGTTCATACGCTTGGTGAGGTCGGCGTCCGCGAGGGCGGCCAGCACCGAGCCGGTCTCGCCGATGCCGCGATCGACCGTCTCGACCAGGTTGTTGACGCTCTGCGCCAGCGTGTTGAGCTCGGGATCGGCATAGTCGAGGGCGATGCGGCGCGAGAAGTTGCCCAGGATCGCCGCGCCGACGACGTCGCTGAGCGCGGTGTTGAGGACGTTGGTCTGCGTGACGCGCTCGACGGTGACGGCGGCGGCCGCATCCGCCTGCCGCGTCAGCTCGACACGCGACCGGATGGCGTCGCGGAACACCCCCATGGTGCGTCCCATCTCGGCAAGCTCGACGATGGGCTGGTTGGCGTCGACTTCGACCTCCGTTTCGCCGCCGGCGAGTCGAGAAAGATTTCGCGTCGTGCTCACCAATGGCCGCGTGACGAACCGGCGCGCCAGCAGGATCATTGCCGTGCCCAGGAGCAGCGAGAAGATCACGCCGCCCCAGTTGGTGATGTCGGCGGAGTGCGAAACGGCGACGGCGCGAGCGGTCAACTGGTTGTTGAATGTTTCGATGGAGTTGCTGGCGGCGTCCATCTTGTCTTCCAGCGCTTTGAACTTCTGGTCGAAGACGGGGAGCTCGGCTTTCGCCGCGTCGATACTGCCAGCCACGGCCTTGTCGATCACCGACCCGGCACCGGCAATGTAGTCGTCCAAGGGGGCGTTGAGGCTGGTGATCGCGCTGCGAACTTCGGGCGGCAGGTCGAGCGGCTTTTGCTCATCAAGGACGTCGCGGAACGCCTTGCCGTAGTCCTGCAGTTCCGCCTGCGCATCCTTGACCATGGCGGCATCGTTGTTGACGGCCGCATACATGGCACGGAAGACGACGCCGCGCAGCGTGTCGTGATACATGTCCGCCGTCACCTGGTTGCGCATTGCCTGCATCAGCGTCGCGGAGTCCTGCGAGCTGTCCTTGAAGTCGTTCGACACCCACAGGCTGCTGCCGGCGATGCCCAGGCCAACTGCGATGACGACAACCGACAATGCCATGACCAGCGTTCCGAAACGCATGGCAAGGCCACGAGGCTTCTGCGCCACGCCCGAGGCGGCGACCGCCACTGCTTCAGTCATACCGAAGTGCTCCAACCCTATCGACGCCACGCCGGCTCCTGCCGACGCGGGGTGCACTCGATTGGGTGGTGACGGGAATATGAGCTCCCTTGGCGCCACGACCTGTGGCGCCAGCCAGACCCTTGGCAGTCGAGTGCATTCCCGACGCCAATCATCCGGCATTACCGTTAATGCGCCGTAAAAAGGCGCTAGAACTCAGTCCATTCAACCGCGGTGTTGCCGTCGACCAAGTGTGGTCTGGCGGAGCGCGGCGCGGTTGCCCTGGCCGGGACGCGGACGCGCGATGCCGCGACCCTGGGCGCTGCTTCACCTATGGCGAAGACATCGACGACCTTGTCGAGCTCGCCAGCCTGAGCCTCGGTCTGCTCGATCGCCGCATTGGTCTCCTCGACCAGCGCCGCGTTGTGCTGGGTCATCTCGTCCAGCTGGCGCACGGCGGAGGTGACTTCCGAGAGCGAGGAAGCCTGATCGCGGCTGGCGGTGGCGATCCCGACCAGGAGGTCGCGGTTCTGCTGCGCCGCCTCGAGCATGGCGGTGAGCTTGGAGGCGGCCTCGGCCACGAGCTTTGAGCCGCTGGCAACCTCACTGCCCGACTGCTGGATCAGCGCCTTGACCTCGCTCGATGCTTCGGCTGCCGACTGCGCGAGACGCCGGACCTCGACCGCAACCACGGCAAATCCCTTGCCGGCTTCGCCGGCGCGCGCCGCTTCGACCGAGGCGTTGAGGGCCAGGAGGTTGGTCTGGAAGGCGATATCGTCGATCAATCCGATAATATTGGAGATCTTGCCCGACGAGGTGGTGATGCGCTCCATGGCGTCGGTGGCACGCGACATCACGGCGCCGCCCTGTGTCGCGGTCTCGCTGACCGTCTGCGCCATCTTGCTCGCCGCTTCGGCACGTCGCGCGTTCTCGACCACCGTAGCCGAGAGCGTCTCCATGGTACCGGAGGTCTCCTCGATGGTCGCCGCCTGCTTGGTGGTGCGCTCGCTGAGGTCGTTGGCGCCGGAGAGAATTTCGCGCGTCGCGGTACGCAGCGAGTTCGACGTATGGCGAAGCCCGGTGACGAACTCGTTGAGCGTATCGATCACCGCGTTGATGTCGTCCTTGAGACGGGCGAAGGCACCGCTGTGCTCGCCGGTCATGCGGGCCGTCAGATCCTTGCGCGCTAGTGCGGCCAGAACATCGCCGGTTTCGGACAGGCCATGCTCGACCGTCTGCACGAGATTGTTGACGCTGCCAGCGAGATTGTTGAGCTCGGCGTCATCGAAATTGGCCGGGACCCGCTGGGAGAAATCCCCATCGACGGCAGCATCGACCACCGCGCCGAAGGCCCGCTGCAGCGTCTGCATCATCGAGGCACGCTCGACGCGCCTCTGCTCGGAGCCGGCGCGCTCTTCCTCGGTCATCGAATTGACCTTCAGGGCATTCTCGCGGAACACCGCCACGGCGCGCGCCATGGCACCCACCTCGTCGGTGCGCTCCTTGCCCGTGACCTCCACCTCGAGGTCGCCCTGTGCCAGCGCATCCATCGTCCTGGTCAGCCGCGTGATCGGCTTGGTTACCGAGCGCGAGAAAAAGAGACCGAAGACGACGGCGAGTGCCAGCACCGCGCCCGACCCCAGGAGGATCGAGTTCCGCATGCTGGTGAGCGGCGCCAGCGCCTCATCCTTGGCGATGGTGGCCACCAGGGCCCAGTTGTGACCCTCGAATGACACCGGCTCGGCGACAGCCAGCATCGGGGTGTTTCGGTAGCTCGACACTTCGGCGACCGGCTGCGTCTCTCCCGCCAGCGCCGCATCGACCTGCGCCGTCTGGTATGTCGTCGCCAGAATGTCGTTCGCCTCAGAAAAGGTCGAGTCGTTGCGCAGCAGATGATCGGCACCGACGAGGATGGTTTCGCCGGTCTGGCCCAAGCCCAACCGGTTGCCGAGCAGGCCGTTGAGCTGTTCCGAGCTCAGCTCGAAAGCGAGCACCCCGGTCGGCTTGCCGTTGTTGAAGATCGGCGTCGCCATGAAGCCAGTGGGGCTGCCGCCATCCGGCTTGAACGGCTCGAGATCGGCATAGGCAACAGCGCCGGGCTTGGTCATGGCTGCGGCTGCGCTGTAGACGCGCCCGAGCGCGGTATCGACGAATGGTCCGCCCGGCGCGAAGCTCGTCGCAAATTCGGGTCCCTTGCCCACCGAGTAGATGAGGTTGGCGCGGCTGTCGAACATCAGGATATCGCCATAGCCATGGGCATGGAGCTGCGCACGGAAGCCGGGCTGCAGACGGCCATGCGTCATGTCGTAGGTGATGCCATTGTTGAGCTTGCCCTGATCGAGCTTGTCGCGACTGTCCTCGGGGTTGGGGTTGTTGGTGATGAAGGCCTGCTGCAGCACCTTGGTCTGATCGGTGCCCATCTGGTCCCAGCCGATCACCAGATTGGCGAGCGCCGATACGGTGTTCGCCGAGGCGGCGGTGACCAGGAGGTCGTCCTTGGTCGCCTGCAGCAGATCGGTGAGCTGTTTGGCGCGCTCCGCCGCGACGGTCGAGAGTTTGTCCTCGGTCAGGGCGGTGACGGTGCCGGCGCTGATGGTGTAGCTCAGCACCCCCACGATCGCGCTGGCGATCAGGGCAGCACCGGCCACGACGACCGGCAGCTTCTGGGCGATCTTCAACCGCGGCAGCAACTTCATGGCATTCCCCCTCGACCGCAGCCGGGCCCCCTCCGGCCCGCCCGCACCTCAAACGCCACCTTAGGGGAAGTACGGCTAATGAACTGTTACAGGGGAGTGCCCGCGCGCGACCATCAGAACTCGGTCCAGTCGAGGGCCGCATTTCCTTCGCTGAGATAGGCCTTGGCTGCCTGCTTCACCTTGGTTTGCGGCCTGGACTTCGCCGGCGCTGCCTTGCTGACCGGCTTCGCTGCAGCCGCGTCGGCGCCCAGATTGAAGATCGCCACCACCTGATCGAGCTCGACCGCCTGCGCCTCGGTTTGCTCGATGGCGGCATTGGTCTCCTCGACGAGCGCGGCGTTGTGCTGGGTCATCTCGTCCATCTGCCGGACGGCGGTGTTGACCTCGGAAATGGCCGTCGCCTGTTCACGGCTCTCGAACGCGATGCTCTCGAGCAGGCTGTGATTGCGCCGGACCGCTTCGAGCATGCCGTCGAGCTTGGCGGCCGCATCGGAGACGAGCTTGGACCCAACCGTGACCTCGGACGAGGACTGCTCGATGAGGCCTTTGATCTCGGCCGACGCCTTGGCCGCCGACTGGGCGAGACGACGCACCTCGATGGCGACCACGGCAAAGCCGTTGCCCGCCTCACCCGCACGCGCGGCCTCGACCGAGGCGTTGAGGGCGAGCAGGTTGGTCTGGAAGGCGATGTCGTCGATCAGCCCGATGATGTTGGAGATCTTGCCCGACGAGCTGGTGATGCGTCCCATCGCCTCATTGGCCTTGAGCATCACCGCGCCGCCGTCGGTCGCCGCATTGGTGACCGCCGCCGCATTTTCGGAGGCCTCGGTGGCGCGCTCGGAGTTCTTGAGCACCGTGTCGGCCAGCTGCTCCATCGCCGCCGACGTCTCCTCGATGGTCGCCGCCTGCTTGGTGGTGCGCTCGCTGAGGTCGTTGGCGCCGGCCAGGATCTCGCCCGTCGCCGTCTTGAGGTCGAACGAGGTCTTCTTGAGCCGGCCGACGATGCCGGTGAGCTTGTCGGCGACCGCATTGGTATCCTGCTGCAGCTGCGCGAAGGCGCCCTTGTAGCTGCCCTCCATGCGGCTGGAGAGATCGGCGCCGGCGAGCGACGACAGCACGGCACCCGCGTCATGCAGGCCGCCGGCGACCGTATCCATCAGCTGGTTGAACCTGCCCGCCAGGGCTTCGAGATCCTGTTCTTCGTAGCCGGTGGCGATACGCTTGCCCAGATCGCCCTCGACCGTGGCCGTCACCACGTCGCCGAACGCGCCCTGGAATCGCTCCATCGCCGCACGGCGTGCCGCCGAACGCTGGTGCGTCTCGCGCTCGAGGTCGGTCATCTGCGCCACGCGAACGGCGTTTTCCTTGAACACATCCACGGCGGCGGCCATGTGGCCGATTTCGTCGGCCTTGCCGCGATAGGGCACCTCGACGTCGAGCTGACCCTGAGCCAGCTGCTGCATGGTGGCGGTGATGCGCGACAGCGGGCGGACAACGTGCCGCGTCGCGATGAACACCGCCGTGGCGACGCCGGCGAGCAACCCAAGCAGCGTTGCGACCAGAACAATCGGAACGACGCGCGCCTGGAAGGTCGCGAGGTCGGCGGTGAGCTGCGCGAAATCGGCCTGATCCTTCTTCACCACGGCGTCGATCTCGGCCTGATAGGCCTTGCGGTTGGCGCGATTGGCGTCGTTGTTGCCCTGTGCATTGGCCTGTGCCGGGTCGATCGCGCCGAGCCGCGCGGTCTCGCTGCGGAAGGCGCGGAATTCAGTCGTACGCGACACGACCTTGTCGAACGCAGCCTGGTCCTCGGGCTTCACCAGCGGCTTCCAGGTCGCCAGCAGCGCATCGATCTGGTCGAGCGAGCCGAGCAGGCCCTTGCCGAAGGGCGCTGCATCCTCGGGCGTCTTGCTGGCGTAGATGCCGCGCGCGTCCATCACCACCGCGGTCACCAGTCGGTTGAGATGCTCGCCATTGAAGGCCCGAGCCGATGCCGCTTCGAGTTCGTCGACCTGCCGCGAGTAGACGCTCGCGGTGTAGACCACCATGCCGCCCGTGAAGGCGACAACCACTCCCATTATCGCAACGATGAGAAGGATCTTGGTCCGCAGACTGACGGAGCGTTTTGTTTGGCGGGGGTGGGGCAGCGTGTCCGTCGAATGACGATCAACTGAGGGAACCATGGACAGACTGCAACCTCCGGTATGCCGGCGGCGAACCGGCACGGCTTTGAGTTTCAGAACGGCATTCCCATGGAGCTACTGCCACGATCAGGGTTAAGGCCCGATGAAAACCTCAGCAGTCAGAACGAAAAAGGGCGCCCGGAGGCGCCCTGCATTTGGTCATTGCTGGTGGAGGCAGCTCAGTGTGCTGCGGCGGTCCCGTTCGCCTGCGCGTCGATCAGCAGGTTGCGCCAGGCGTTGAGTTCGTTGGTCAGCCGGTCCTGATCGGCGGCGGTGGTCGCCGCTTCGAGCGCCGTCTGCCCAGAGGCGATCAGCGCCTCGATCTCGGTGCGGTTGAAGTCGGCCACCGGCCGCGCTTCTTCGGCCAGGATGGTGAGTCCGGTCGGTGCCACGTCGGCAAAGCCGCCGCGTACATAGTAAACATGCGCGATGTTGCCCATGTCGGTGACGGTGATGAAGCCGGGCTTGAGCGTCGACATCAGCGGGGCATGGTCACCCATGACGGTGAAATAGCCCTCTTCGCCCGGCACGGTCACCGACAACGCCTGCTGCGACACTGCCAGGCGCTCCGGGGAGACGATTTCGATCTTGACGCCGTCGGCCATGGTTCAATTAGCGAGTAGCGAGTAGCGAGTAGCGAGTAGAACCCGCGCTGCTGTCACTTCCCCTATTCGCTACTCCCTACTTCGCTATTCGCTCGTTTTTCGTTTTTAGGCGGCCTGCGCCAGCTTCTGCGCCTTCTTGACGGCATCCTCGATGGTACCGACCATGTAGAACGCCGCTTCGGGCAGGTGGTCGTAGTCGCCGGCAACCAGACCCTTGAAGCCCTTGATGGTGTCTTCGAGGGCAACGAAGATGCCCGGCGTACCGGTGAACGCCTCGGCCACCGAGAAGGGCTGGCTCATGAAGCGCTCGATCTTGCGGGCCCGCGCCACGGTGAGCTTGTCCTCTTCCGACAGCTCATCCATGCCCAGGATGGCGATGATGTCCTGGAGCGCCTTGTAGCGCTGCAGGATTTCCTGCACGCGGCGGGCGGTGTTGTAGTGATCTTCACCCACGATGTCGGCCGACAGCATGCGCGAGGTCGAGTCGAGCGGATCCACCGCCGGGTAGATGCCCTTTTCCGAGATGGCACGGTTCAGCACGGTCGTCGCATCGAGGTGCGCGAACGAAGTCGCGGGCGCCGGGTCGGTGAGGTCGTCGGCCGGCACGTAGATGGCCTGCACCGAGGTGATCGAGCCCTTCTGCGTGGTGGTGATGCGCTCCTGCATGGCGCCCATGTCGGTCGCCAGCGTCGGCTGATAGCCCACGGCGGAAGGAATACGGCCGAGCAGCGCCGACACTTCCGAACCCGCCTGGGTGAACCGGAAGATATTGTCGACGAAGAACAGCACGTCCTGGCCCTGGTCGCGGAAATGCTCGGCCACGGTGAGGCCGGAGAGCGCAACGCGGGCGCGCGCGCCCGGCGGCTCGTTCATCTGGCCGAACACGAGGGCGCACTTGGACCCGGCAGTCGAGCCGTTGTTCTCGTGCGGGTCCTTGTTCACGCCGGA
>Ga0207674_10003696_pt1 | contig 18676 bp, 22 predicted proteins | sample KBSCornC72_FD_184303 | JGI IMG/M metagenome (GOLD analysis project Ga0207674, IMG submission 184303) | Corn rhizosphere microbial communities from Kellogg Biological Station, Michigan, USA - KBS Corn C7-2 (SPAdes) (version 2) | ecosystem: Host-associated > Plants > Roots > Rhizosphere > Soil ... | reverse complement strand
AGTGCGATTCAAGCGCTCTACCAACTGAGCTACAGCCCCGATTGGCGGCTGCGCCGCCAATCGGGGCTGCTTCCCTTCGCGAAGCGAGCGTAGCGAGCTGAGCGAGGAGGGAAGACACAGCCCCAGGCGGCGAAGCCGCCTCAATCGTACCCGAGCGGAACGCCAATGCACTGGACCGCGCGTAGAGTCTCGCGATCGGAGGAGGGGCTGCCGTGAAACAAGGAACGCACTACACCTGGGACCGCATTCCGAAGGAGCGCATGACCGCGCAGATCGAGCGCCGTTTCGTCCACGGCCAGCGCGCGATGGTCGCACAGGTATTCCTCAAAAAGGGCGCGATCGTTCAGACGCACACGCATGAGAGCGAGCAGATCACGTACATCCTCGAAGGTGCGCTGCGCCTCTGGCTCGGTGCGAACGGCGAGCAGGACGTCACGGTGCACGCCGGGGAGATCCTCACGATCCCCTCGAACGTCCCGCACCGCGCGGAGGCGCTCGAGGACACGCTCGACGTGGACGTGTTCAGCCCGCCCCGGCAAGACTGGATCGACAAGACCGACGACTACCTGCGGCGCTGAGTCGCGAGGTTCAGGCGATCCGGAGCACCACGGGCGCATCACCCCAGAGGCGCTCCAGCCGGTATAGCTCCCGCTCCTCTGGAACGAAGACATGCACGACGACGTCGCTGAGGTCGATGAGGATCCATCGCCCGCCGTCGTAACCCTCGATGCCGAACGGCTGCTGCCCGGCTGCCTTTGCCTTCTCGATGATCCCGTCCGCGATCCCCTGCGCCTGCCGCTCGCCGCGCGCACTGCAGATGACGAACAGGTCGGCGATCGTGGAGACCTCGGAGATGTTGAGCACGAGGATGTCCTCGGCCTTCTTGTCGCTCGCCGCTTCGACGACAAGGTCGGCGAGCGCTCGTGGTGGGAGCTCAGCGCGCGTGGATGCCGTCACCGATAGAGCTCGCGCCTTTTGATGTGCTCCCACACTGCGTCAGGAACAAGGTAACGCAGCGACATACCGCGGGCGGCCCTGGCGCGCAGTTCCCGCGAGCTGATGTCGAGCCTTGGCGCGTCGAACGCCTGTGCACGGTGCTTGGGGTCTGGCTCCGGCGCGCCTGGCCGCGCCGCGACGAGGATCGTCGACAGCTCCCGGATGCGATCGGGGGCCCGCCAGCGCGCGAGATCCGCGAGCGCGTCACTCCCGAGGATCAGGAAGAGCTCGCCCTCTGTGCGCAGCGCCTCGAGCGTGTCCACGGTGTACGAGACACCGTCACGATCCAGCTCGACCCGCGAGAGTGAGAAGCGTGGCTCGCCGGCGATCGCGGACTGGAGCATCGTGACGCGGTCCGCAACGCTGGCGAGCGGATCACGCTCTTTGAGCGGCGATCGCCGCACAGGTACGAACAGCACGCGGTCCAGCGGGATCGATTCGAGTGCGGCGAGCGCGATGGCGAGATGCCCAACATGCACCGGATCAAAGCTGCCGCCGAAAACACCGACACGCGATTTCAACGTTTCTTCGTCGCGCCCGGAGCTGCCAGCTGCTGCGGGGCATCAAGCCACTCGAGCTCGAGCTTGCCGATGCGCACCGTGTCCCCGCTCTTGACGCCGAGCGTCCGAAGCTTCCCCTCAACGCCCGATCTGAGGAGGAGGCGGTGGAAATACGCGGACGCTTCAGGACTGTCCCAGTCGATCCCCGCGGCGAGTCGCTCCAGGCGATCGCCGCGGACGCGATATGCCTCACCCTCGCGTGACACCTTCACGTCCTTCGCCCCACCGGCGAACACGATCCGCCGCTCGGTCGGCGCGACTGCCTCAGGCTTCGGTCGCGCGGCGCACAGCGCGAAGATGCGCTTGTTCAGGCGGTCGACGCCCTCGCCGGATGCGGCGGAGACCACGATCGCCTCACGACCTTGGGCCTCGAGCGCCTCAACGATCCCGGGCACCGCGTCGCGCGCTTCGGCGAGGTCGATCTTGTTCAACGCGAACAGCTCGGGAAGCTCGTTGAGCGCGTGCCCGTACGCGGCGATCTCCGTGTCGATTGTCGCGATGGCCGCCAGCGGATCGGGGAGCGATGCATCGACCACGTGGACGATGAGCCGCGTGCGCTCGATGTGCCGCAGGAACTCCTCTCCGAGACCCGCGCCTTTGCTTGCACCTTCGATCAAGCCGGGGATGTCAGCGACGACGAGCTCGCGATCGTCGAGGCGGGCGACGCCGAGATTGGGCGTGAGCGTCGTGAATGGATAGTTCGCGATCTTCGGCCGGGCCCGCGTGAGCGCGGCCAGCAGGCTGGACTTGCCGGCGTTCGGAAGGCCGGCGAGTCCGACGTCGGCGATGAGTCGGAGCTCCAGCTCGAGCTCGCGCTGCTCCCCAGGCTGGCCGTCCTCCGCGATCCGCGGCACGCGCCGCGTGCTCGAGGCGAATCGCGCGTTGCCGCGTCCGCCCCTCCCGCCGCGCGCGACGATGATCTCCTGGCCCGGCGAGACGAGGTCCGCGACGACCTCGCCTGTTGCGACGTCCTTCACGGTCGTGCCCGGCGGGACCTTGAGGATCAGATCGCCACCGGCTTTGCCGGACTTGTTCTGTCCGGACCCCGCGTTTCCGCTCGTCGCCGAATGCAGATTCTGGTTCCGGTAGTCGCCGAGTGAGGCGAGCTGATCGTCGACGCGGAGGACGACGTCGCCGCCCCGGCCACCATCTCCGCCGTCCGGTCCGCCACGCGGAACGTGCGCCTCGCGGCGGAACGAGATCACGCCCTTGCCACCGTCACCGGCGCGGATCGGCACGCGCGCACGGTCGAGGAACACCTAGATCCTCGCCAGCGGTCGCACGAACGAGCCGACGCGCAGCTGCGGAAGCTCGTGACGCAGTCGCTCGAGTGCGTGCGCGACGCCGGTACGGATGTCGCGGCCCTTGACCGCAGCGAGCGCACGGAGCGGATCCGCAGCGAGGTCGCGCAAAAGGATCGCGCTGCCCTCACGCAGCTCGCCCGCGAGTGAGATGAGCGCGGCGATCTCCTCGGCGCCATCGAAGATGCCGGGCAGCACCGGGATCAGCAGACTCGTCGCGAGACGCTGCTCGGCCGCGACGCGAAGCGAGGCCCGGACATCGGCGAACCGATAGCCATCCGGCCGGTGCAGCGTGTCGTACGTGTCGGCGCGCGCGGACATGATCCTGATCGTCACGGAGTCGAGGCCGTTCGACGCGAGGCGGCGCAGCGCGGTCGGCACCGAGCCATTCGTCTCGAGGTGGATCGTTCCCGATCGCGTCGCGGCGCGGATCAGGTGGATCGCGTCCTCGATCATTCGCGGGACGAGCAGCGGCTCTCCTTCGCACGCGTGCCCGAACGACAGGAGCGTCCCTCCTCCGGCGATGTGCCGCGTCGCGAGGCTCGCGATCTCTTCCACAGTGGCGTGGAACGCAGCGGGCTCGCGCGGCTCCGCCTCGCCGTCGAAGCGCGGCGCGATCACTGCGAGCGGACGCTCGTTGGCCGGCGCGGCGATGGGCAGTGCGCATTCCCAGCGACCGTAGAAGGCGTTCGCGGCAGCACGGCACCCGTACTCGCGCGCGCAGCGTGCGAGCTGGCGGATCAGGCTGTCCGCGGGCCGCGAGCGGAGCGCTTCGTTGACCTTCGAAGCGGTCTCGGACTTTGGATACGCATCGACCTGGTGCGTGGGATCTCGATCGAGTAGTGCCGCCGCGACGACGAGGTCGCCCGCGTCATCGGCCGCGACCGCCGCGTACGCGCGCGCCGTCAGGTCCGGCTTGTCAGTCGCGTCCGCGTATGCCGGTAGCTGCGTGCGTAGATGTCCCGGCGGCAGGACCGCGGCGACGGCCAGCCGACCTGCCCCAACACGACGCGCGCGCCCGAACTTGTCGAGCGTTTCGGCCTCGCGCTCGACGTGAAGCACGGTCGCGCCACTCGGAAGCGGGAGTGCATCAGCGAACGGCACGGTCGCAGCGCCATCAAATGCCGCAGCCGCGTAGTCCGACACGATGACCCGTCCCGCCCGGTCCGCATGGACAGCTCGATACATACGACGAGTATGGGGAGCGAGTGTCGGGGCCGCGGCGCGCGCTAGTAGGCGAGCGGGTCCTGCGCCACTCCGTTGACTTTCAGTTCCCAGTGGACGTGAGGTCCGGTCGTGACACCGGTCAGTCCGATCGCGGCGATGAGCTGTCCGCGCGCCACGGTCTGACCCGGGCTCACGTACACAGCGCTCGTGTGGTAGTAGCAGGTCTGCAGACCGCCGGCGTGCTGCACGCAGACGCGCAGTCCGCCCACAGCGACCGGTCCTGTCGCGACGACGATGCCGTCATCGGATGCGCCGATGCCGGTTCCGTACGGCGCGGCGATGTCGACGCCGGTGTGCCCCCACCAGAAGTACTGCGTGAAGACCCCGCGCACCGGCAAACCGAGACGACCGGTGCGCGCGGGCAGCGAGGCGTTCGAAGGCAGCGCGATGGACTTCGGCCGCTCTGTGCGCTTGAGGGCGGGAAGGGCAGCGCCCGGCACGAAGATCAGTTGGCCCACCGCGAAGTGCTCGGGCTCGAAGTACACGCGGTTGTAGGACATGACGACGGCGGGGTCGACCTTGAAGCGGTCCGCAACGTTCTCCGGTGTGTCTCCGTCCTTCACCTTGTAGAGCGCTCCCTCGCCCGGAGGGATGAGCAGCTCGTGTCCGACTGCGAGGCCCTGGTCTTCCTCAGTGATGTTGTTCGCATACGCGAGCGCCTCGAGAGAAAGGTCGTAGTAGTTCGCCATCGAAGAGAGCGTGTCTTCCTTCACGATCGTGCGGACCACGACAGGTCGTGCCTCCGGAGCGGCGACGGTCGTGGGACTACGCGTCCCGGCGATGACACCGCGTGCCGCGATCTGTGCACGTGCGACATCGTCCATCGGGACCGCGGCGAACGATGGCGCTGCAGCGTCAGCCGGTGCGGCCTCGGCGCGACCAGCGGTCGCGGCCGTGTAGGGAAGCATGAGAACCAACATCGCGGTGGCGATGTTGAGCACGAGACGAAGACCCTTTGAGCCGAAGTACGCAGCGAGAGCGTGTGGGATGCGACGGATCGTCACGTCCACGAGCCGATGCTTCGACTTTTGACCGGAGGTGATCAGCGACGAGGCGCTTCTACGGACCATCCTTCGCGTCCCGAGAGTCAACGAAGGTGTTGCATGCGCCCTTCTAGCGTTCGTCGCCAAAACGGTGGTCCCCTCCCCCAAAATAAAGCCGAGTCATGTACGCATTGCGTACTGCTCTGTCCCGAGCCGGGGTACCGTACCCATGAGGCCAAACGCTGTCAATCGCAGGAGCGTCACGGGTTTGCTGACCCATTGGTACCTCCCTAACCTACGTGCGTGCCCGACTACAACCTCTCCTATGTGTATGTGTTCGCGTTCTTCGTAGCGGGAGCACTCGTCGTGACGGTGATGATGCTGCTCAGTCACTTGCTTGCTCCCTTCAAGCCGACGCGCGAGAAGCTCAAGACATACGAGTCCGGCGAAGAGCCTGTGGGCCAAGCGTGGGGTCGTTACCCAACGCATTTCTATGTGTTCGCGCTGCTTTTCGTCGTCTTCGACGTTGAGGTGATCTTCCTCTTCCCCTGGGCGGTGCTGTTCCGCGAACTCGGCTGGTACGGCCTTGTGGAGATGACGATCTTCATCGCCATCCTCGTCGTGGGCCTCTTCTACGCGTGGAAGAAGAAAGCGCTCAATTGGTACTGAGCACGCCCCGTCCCACGATCGACCTCATCGCGGCGCGCGACGCGCTGGCGAAGAGCATCGGCGATCGAGCGAAGGTCTCGACGCTGCATGACATGGTGGTGGTCGATGTGGAGGGCACGAAGCTGGTGGAGGTCGCGACGATCGTGCGCGACGATCCATCGACACGGTGCGACCTGTATTCCGTGAACGCCGGCGTCGACACCGGGACGGAGCTGCGCAGCGTCACGTTCGTTCGTGGCACCGAGACACATGTCTTCGTGATGCTTCGGACTCCGTGCGATGCGGCCGAGCCGCATGTGCCGACGCTCAGCTCGGTGTGGACCGGCGCGAACTGGTGCGAGCGTGAGACCTATGACATGTTCGGCATCGTGTTCGACGGCCATCCGGATATGCGACGTATCTTCCTCGAAGAGTCGTTCCCCGGGCACCCGATGCGCAAATCGTTCCTCCCGCCACGCAGCGACGCGCGCGGAGGCTGATGACGCTGTGCCGGTAGGTCCGTTCGGGATCGATCCCGCGATCTGGGCTCCGCTTCGACTCGTGATCGCGGTCCTTTTGGCGGTCGGCCTCGTCTTCAACGGCGCGCTCGCGCAGATCTATCTCGAGCGCAAGATCCAGGCGATCATCCAGGACCGGCTCGGGCCGCTGCACACTGGGCCGTGGGGTCTGCTCCAGACGTTCGCCGACGCCATCAAGCTGCTCGGCAAAGAAGACATCCGCGCACGGCTGACCGACAAGTGGTTCTTCCTCGCCGCGCCGTCGATCGTGTTCAGCCCGATGCTCGCGAGCTATGTCGTGATTCCCTTCGCACCGGGGATCGTCGGCGCGGATCTCAATGTCGGACTGCTGTACCTCACGACGCTCGGCTCGATGACCGTGCTCGGCATCGTCATCGCCGGTTGGGCGTCGAACAACAAGTACTCGCTCATCGGCGGCCTTCGCTCCGCGGGCCAGCTGATCTCGTACGAGGTGCCGCAGATCCTGTCGCTCGTGACGGTCGTGCTCGTCGTCGGGACGCTCTCGATGGTCGGCATCGCCGAGAGCCAGCCGGGCTGGCAGCTCAACGTGCTCGTCCTGCCGCTCGCCTTCGTGACGTACTTCATCGCGGGACTGGCCGAGACGAACCGCAACCCGTTCGACCTCCCCGAGGCCGAGTCGGAGCTCGTCGCGGGGTTCCTGACCGAGTACTCCGGGATGCGCTGGGCGATCTTCTTCCTGGCCGAATACGGTGAGGTCACGGTCGTGTCGTCGATCGTCGCGACGCTGTGGTTCGGCGCATGGCACGGCCCGTTCGTCGAGGTCTTCCCGCTCCTCGGCGTGCTCTGGTTCACGCTGAAGACGTACTTCTTCGTGCTCGTCTTCATGTGGATCCGCGCCACGCTGCCGCGGCTGCGCATCGATCAGCTCATGTCGCTCTGCTGGAAGATCCTGATCCCGCTGACCCTCACCAACCTCATGGTCACCGCGATCCTGCTTCTCGTCTTCCCCACGACCGTGGTGCCCGTCGCGATCGCGAACTGGATCCTGCTGGCCTTCTTCGTCGTGGCGCTGCCCTACGTCCAGCGCCGACGGCTCGTTGCACTCCGCGAGCGCCTCCGGACCGCCGCGTAGGTGTACGACTTCATCGAGCCGGTGCTGTTCGCTGTCCTGACCATCGCGACCATCGCGTCCGGTGCGGGTGTCGTCCTCGCGAACCGCATCACCACCTCGGCGCTGCTCATGGCGTTCACGTTCCTCAACGTCGCCGCGATGTTCCTGCTGCTCGGCGCGGAGACGGTCGCCATGTTCCAGGTGCTCATCTACGTCGGCGCGATCACCGTCCTGATCCTTTACGGAGTGATGTTCACGCCGCAGTCGCCGCGGGCGTACGGTCTCTTCTTCCAGACTCAGAAGTGGTGGGCCGCGGTGCTCGTCGTTCCGATCGCGATCTTCGTCGCGCTCGTGTCATTCACGTTCAAGGATTCGGCGACTGTCGCCCCGCGCGGCGGGGACCTCTTACCGCTCGCGACGAGCGTGTTCCGCGATTTCGCGTTCCCATTCGAGGTCGCATCCGTGCTTCTTCTCGCTGCAATGGTCGGAGCGATCGTGCTCGTGAAGCGGGACGAAGAATGACCGAGCGAGGAGCGGCTCAGGGGGAGGGGCCCCTGTTCAGCGAGCGAAGCGAGCGTGCGCGACGAGCGAGTCAACCAGCCTTGAGCATGTCTCCTGGGCGAAGCCCAGAGATCGAGCAGGAGTAGATGGCCGTTCCGCTCGGAGCCTTCATCGCGGTCTCGGCGGTGCTCTTCTTCATCGGCACCGCGGGCGTCCTCGTTCGACGGAACGCGGTCGTCATCCTCATGTCGGTCGAGTTGATGCTCAACGCGACGAACCTTGCGCTCGTCGCGTTCTCTCGGCGCTACTCCTCGATCGATGAACGCGGCAGCGTTTTCGTCGTCTTCATCTTTGTCGTCGCCGCGGCCGAGGTCGCCGTGGGCCTCGCGATCATCCTCTCCGCCTACCGCAACCGGCCGACCGTCGACGTCGACGAGATAAGGTCGATGCGGGGATGATCCAGAACGTCTGGCTGATACCGGCGTTCCCGCTCGCGGCGTTCCTGATCAACGGACTGTTCGGTCGTCGCTGGCTGCACAAGTGGACCGGCATCATCGCCTCGGTCGCTGTCGGTGCGTCGGCGCTGGTCGCCATCGGTGTCTTCCTCGAGGTGCTCGGTGGCGCGGAGCGGACCACCGTGACGCTGTACGAGTGGATCGGCGTCGGTGACTTCCACATCAACGTCGCCGCGCTGATCGATCCGCTGTCCTCGGTGATGCTCCTCGTCGTCACCGTCGTGAGCTTCCTGATCTTCGTCTACTCGAACGGCTACATGGAGCACGACCACGGCTTCGCGCGGTTCTTCACGTGGCTGTCGCTCTTCGTGTTCGCGATGCTCATCCTCGTCATGGCGGACAACTACCTCCTGATGTTCGTCGGGTGGGAGGGCGTCGGCCTCTGCAGCTATCTGCTCATCGGGTTCTGGTTCGAGCGTCCCGAGCCCTACGTCGCGGCGAAGAAGGCCTTCGTCATGAACCGCATCGGCGACTGGGGCTACACGATCGGCATGATCACGATCTTCCTCGTCTTCGGCTCGATGCGGTTCGTCGATGTCTTCGAGCATGTGGACATCGCGACCGAGGCGAACCTCACGCTGATCTGCCTCGCACTCTTCTTCGGCGCGACGGGCAAGTCAGCGCAGCTGCCGCTCTACTCGTGGCTGCCGGACGCGATGGAAGGGCCGACGCCGGTGTCCGCCCTGATCCACGCGGCCACGATGGTCACGGCCGGCGTCTACCTGGTAGCGCGCTCGATGCCGCTATTCGAGGCGGCTGGACCCTCGCTTCAGGTAGTGGGCACGGTCGGCGCGGTGACCGCCATCTTCGCGGCGACGATCGCGCTCGTGCAGTTCGACATCAAGCGCGTGATGGCGTACTCGACGGTGAGCCAGCTCGGCTACATGTTCCTGGCGCTCGGCGTCGGCGCCCCCGTCGCGGCGATCTTCCACCTCGCAACGCATGCGTTCTTCAAGGCGCTCCTGTTCCTCGGATCCGGCTCGGTCATCCACGGGCTCGGCGGCGAGCAGGACATGCGAAAGATGGGCGGCCTGCGGCGCAAGATGCCGGTCACGTTCTGGACGATGCTCCTCGCCGGCGGCGCGCTCGCGGCGCTGCCACCGCTCGCCGGCTTCTGGTCGAAGGACGCGATCCTCGCGACCGCTTTCGTGAACGGACAGCTCGTGCTGTGGGCCGTCGGCATCGTGACCGCGGTGCTCACCGCGTTCTACGTGACGCGCGCGATGTGGATGACGTTCTACGGCGAGCCGCGCGATCACCACCTGTATGACCACGCGCACGAGTCGCCCGCGGTCATGACGTTGCCGCTCATCGCGCTTGCCGTCGGAACGGTCGTGCTCGGCATCCTCGTGGGCTTCCCACCGGAGCAGGGCTTCATCGACACCTTCCTGGGCCCCGTCTTCGAGGGCGAAGGCGGTCACGTTCCCGAGGTAGCGACGCTCGTGACGCTCGCCGTTGTGTCCGTCGCCGCCGGGCTGCTTGGCATCCTGGCCGGCCTCTCGATGTACGTGCGCCACCGGCCCGACCCCGCCGCGGTGTCGCGCGCCTCCGGTCCCTTCTACCGCCTTCTCGTGAACAAGTACTTCGTCGATGAGCTCTACGACCGGCGGATCGTCGACGCGCTCCGGGCCGCGTTCGGAGCGATGTGGGCCTTCGACATCCACGTCATCGACGGCGTCGCGAACCGCATCGGCTGGGTCGCTGCCCTGGGTGGCGGTGCGCTGCGTCGGGCGCAGACCGGCATCGTCGGGAACTACGCGCTCACGATCGTCGCCGGTCTGCTCGTGATCCTCGTGGCCTACGGCGGCTATGCGGTGGGGATCTTCAACCGATGACGATCGACCACATCGTCACCCTGTTGCTCGCGGTGCCAGCCGTCGGACTCATTCCGCTCTACGTGTTCCGGAACGATCCGCGTTCGGTGAAGCAGGTCGCCGTTGTCACGACACTGGTCGAGCTCGTGCTCTCGCTGGTCATGCTCGCGCAGTTCCATGCGGGCGAGGCCGGTTTCCAGCTGGTCGAGCAGGCGGACTGGCTCCCGAGCCTCGGCATCCGCTACCTCGTCGGCGTCGACGGGATCTCGGTCCTTTTGGTTCCGATGACGACGCTGCTGACCTTCATCTCCGTCCTCTATTCGTCGGGCGGAGCGATCAAGGACCGTATCGCGTCGTTCATGGCGGCGTTCCTCGTGCTTGAGATCGGCATGGTCGGCGTGTTCGTATCGCTCGACCTCTTCCTCTTCTATGTGATGTTCGAGCTGATGCTCGTGCCGATGTACCTGATCATCGGCATCTGGGGCGGGCCGCGTCGCATCTACTCGACGCTGAAGTTCGTGATCTTCACCCTCGCGGGCTCGCTGCTGATGCTCGTGGCCATCGTCGCGGTCTGGCTCGCGTCCGGCGACGAGGGCTCGCGCACGCTCGCGCTTCCCGAGCTGCTCGCGTCACGCGGACGCTTCTCCGCCGAGTTCCAGTTCTGGGTGTTCCTCGCGTTCGGTCTGGCGTTCGCGATCAAGATGCCGATGGTGCCGTTCCACACCTGGCTGCCCGACGCCCACGTCGAGGCACCGACCGCGGGCTCGATCATCCTCGCCGGCGTGCTCCTCAAAGCCGGTGGCTACGGTTTCCTGCGCTTCGCGCTGCCGCTCTTCCCCGTTGGAACGCAGCTGTGGCTGCCGGTGATCATCGTGCTCTCGGTCATCGCGATCCTGTATGGCGCCGCCGTGTCGACGGTGCAGAAGGATCTGAAGAAGCTCGTTGCGTATTCATCGGTCGCGCACATGGGCTTCGTCACGCTGGGCATCTTTGTTCTCAACGCGCAGGGCGGCGTCGGCGCGGTTCTGCAGATGCTGAATCACGGCTTCGTCACCGGAGCGCTGTTCCTCTTCGTCGGCATCCAGTACGAGCGCACGCACCGCCGGCTCATCGCCGATCTCGGAGGGCTCGCGAACCGCTGGCCGCTCTACACGGCCTTCTTCGGTGTGTTCGTGCTCGCGTCGCTCGGCCTACCGGGGCTCAATGGCTTCGTCGGCGAGTTCCTGGTGCTGCTCGGAACGTTCAGGTTCAGCGGCGTGCCACTCGGCGGCCTGTTCTGGGGGCCGGTCGCGGCTCTCGGGGTGATCCTCGCAGCCGTGTACCTCCTTTGGATGTTCCAGCGAGTGATGTACGGACCCGTACGTGAGGCGTTCCGCGGGCTTCCCGACCTGTCGCCGATCGAGGTCATCTGCGCCGTGCCGCTCCTCGTGCTCACCGTGCTTCTCGGCGTCTTCCCGCAGCCGGCGATCGCGATCATCGAGCCCTCGCTCCAGCAGGTGCTGCGTCTCGCGACCGATCCGGGCTTCCAGGTCGCCTTCAAGTGAGCACCGTCGTCGACACGCTGGTGCCGATCCTGCCCGAGGTGATCGTGACGCTCACGGCTTCGGTGGTCCTCATCGCCGACGGTGCCCTCCCGAAAGCACGGTCGCGAATGGCGCTGCCGGCGATGACCGTCGTTGGTCTCGCCCTCGCCTTCCTCAGCGGACCGCTCGCGCCGCCGTCGGGCCAGTTCTTCGGCGGATACGTGCAGATCGACACCTTCACGACGTTCTTCCGCGCCGTGTTCCTCCTGCTCGCGGCGTTCGCGACACTGGTCGCCCCGTCGTACCTCGAGCGGCGCGGCATCTCGCCCGGCGAGTACTACGCGACGATCTGTTTCTCGACGGTCGGCGCGATGACCATCGCCCTGTCGACCGACCTCATCACGCTCTTCGTCGGGCTCGAGCTCATGACCATCCCGATCTACGTGCTCGCGGGTATGCAGCGCCGGGACCGCTTCGCGAACGAGGCCGCACTGAAATATTTCCTTCTCGGCGCGTTCAGCTCGGCGCTCCTCGTGTACGGCTTCGCGTGGCTGTACGGCGTGACCGGCTCGACGCGGTACATCGACGTCGCCACCGAGCTGCAGCGCATCGGACTGGCGAACGGGCCGACGATCGTCGCCCTCGCCCTCGTCACCGCCGGCCTCGGGTTCAAGGCCGCCGTCGTTCCGTTCCACCAGTGGACGCCGGACGCGTATGACGGCGCGCCAACTCCTGCGACCGCGTTCATGTCCGTGGCTCCGAAGGCTGCTGCGTTCGCCGCGATCCTGCGCGTGCTCTTCATCGCGCTCGCGCCGCTGGCGGTCGACTGGAGCTCGGTCTTCGCGATCCTCGCCGCGGTGACGATGACGGGTGGGAACGTCGTCGCGCTGGTGCAGATGAATACGAAGCGGATGCTCGCGTACTCGAGCATCGCGCACACCGGCTACATCCTCGCGGCGGTCGCGGCCTCGGCAGCCGGACCGTCGGCGACCGCGGCCGTCTTGTTCTACGTCTTCGCGTACGGCGTGATGAATCTCGGCGCGTTCGCGTGCCTGCTCTACTTCGACGTCGAGGGTTCACGCGGTGCGACGCTCGAGGAGCTGAACGGATTCGCGCGCCGGCAGCCACTCGGCGCCTTCGCGTTCGCGATCTTCCTCTTCTCGCTCACGGGGATCCCGCCCACGGTCGGCTTTGTTGCGAAGTTCCTCGTGATCCAGCCGGTGCTCGACGCCGGCTACGCCTGGCTAGCGGTGATCATCGCGCTGAACGCGGTGCTCGCGGCCTTCTACTACCTGCGGGTCGTCGTCCACATGTACATGTACGACCCGGACACCGGCGCGCCGATGGTCCTCAACACGCGGCTGCTGTCTGCGGCACTCGGCATCTCGGCGCTGGCCACGATCGTCCTGGGCGTGCTGCCGAACTCCCTTTACCAGTGGGCGCTACAGGCGGCGAACCCGCTGCTGCAATAGCGCCGCGGCGCTAGCGGCTAACGCCCGCCGAGGGCAGCAGCCTTTCTCCAAGGAGTCCACCCGCGCCGCCGAGCACGATCGCCACCGCGAGCGGGGCGAGCAGCTCCGGGAATCCGAGTACCACGAGCTCCCCGAAGGAAGACACCGGTGGCGTATTAGGACGGAAGTACTGATGGAGCTGCGTCGCGATGATGCTGCCGATGAAGAGCGAGAACAGCAGCGCGACCGGCGAGGCGATCGCGCCGAGGCGGCCCGCCATGATCCCGGCGCAAAAGAGGATCGCGGCGGGCACGGCGAGCAGGATGACCGGGGGCACGGGCAACGGCTCGGTGAGGGCCCACCAGAACGCAAGGCCAACGGACGTCGCGGCCACCGCCGCAATGAGGCGCGTCCGCATCAGATGCGCGCCGTCGCGCGTCGGCGCAGCCAGCCGCCAGCCGAGCCCGCGAATGCGCCACCGACCGCGTACGGCAGCACCGCGATGAGGAGGCGCGCCTCCCATCCGAGCAGATCGGCGCCGCTCGCGCCGAGTCCAGCGCCCGCGACCAGGAGCGAATACGCGCCGTAGATGAGCGCGCCGACGACGACCGACAGGAATCCCGCGAGCGCGGAGCGGTGCACCGCGAACCAACCCGCACCGAACGCGGAGAAGAGCAGATAGGCGATCGCGCCGATCGCCGCGACCCCGAACCAGCTCGGCACGGCGAGGAACGCGGCGAGATCGGCGACGCCCGCCGCGATCACCGCGAGAGCGAGGCGCAGCGGGCTAGCGGACGATCGCGAGCGCGTGATCCGCTCGGTTCAGCGGTTCGGCATGGCCGTCGTCGCCAAGGATCGCGATGTCCTCGATGCGAACGCCGAACCGCCCGGGGATGTAGATGCCGGGCTCGATCGAGAAGGCCATCCCCGGCTCGAGGCGCTCCTCGTTGCCGCGCACGAGATAGGGATGCTCGTGCCCGTCCAGGCCGATCCCGTGTCCGGTCCGATGGATGAAGCGCTCTCCATACCCGCCGTCCTCGATCACGCGACGCGATGCCGCGTCGACCGACGCCGCCGTGGCGCCGGTGCGCGCCGCGGCGTAGCCCGCCTCCTGCGAACGCCGCACCGCGTCGTGCACGCGACGCACCTCGTCGTCGACCTCGCTGCCGACGTGGACCGTGCGCGTGATGTCGGAGCAGTACCACTCGCGAGTGCCGCCGAAGTCGAGCACGACGGTGTCGCCGCGCGCGATGCGCCGGTCGCCGATCTCGTGGTGCGGTGACGCGCCGTTCGGCCCGGAGCCGACGATCGTGAACGTGACCTCGTCGTGTCCCTCATCGCGCAGCAGTGCCGCGAGCTCAGCGCCGATCTCGCGCTCGGTCCGGCCTGCGAACTCGCGCTCGAGAAGGCGCGGGAACGCGCGATCCGCCGCGGCGGAGACCGCGCGAAGTGCGTCGCGCTCGTATGAGTCCTTCCGCATGCGCAGTCCGCGCGTGATGACCGACGCGAGCTGGAAGCCGCGGCCGCGCAGGGCGGTCTGCAGCCGCAGGACGAACAACGACCACATCTGGTCGGCGACGGCGACGTCGCCTTTCGCCGTCACGAGGCTCGCGACGAGCGCGTAGGGATCTTCTGTCTCACCCCAGGTCCGCTGCGGGAGGTCCGGCGCGGCGGCCTTCGCGCGAGGTGACTCGAGCTCGGGAACGACGAGTGTCGCGCCGCCGTCCGCGCTGACGACAAGGCACGTGAGTCGCTCGCTCGGATGAATGCGGTAGCCCGCGAGGTATGCGAGGTCAGAGCTTGCGGAAAGCAGCAGCGCGGCCATGCCACGAGCGCGCAGCGCTTCGCTGGCTCGCTCACGTCGTGACTGGTACGTCAGGCGTTCGGCGGGCATCTAGTGTGCTCGGAGTATGCCCGTGAACCGCTGGGCGCCCGCCGCGAGCGTCCTCGCTCTCTGTATCGGCCTGATCCTTGTTGTCGGTTTCAGACCGGCCGCGCCAGCGGCCGTGCTGCCGCCCGCGGTCGCCGCGGCCACGACATCTCCCTCGCCGAGCCAGACCGGCGGTGCCATCGCGAGCGTTCCGCCCGCCACCCGAGCGCCGGCGATCTCCGATGGCTACAGGATCAAGATCGCGCGCCTCGCGATCGACCTGCCGATCGTGGAAGGCGATCTCGAGCGGGACGCCGTGCGACAGGAAACTCCGGAGAACGTCGCGCTGCATCTGCCGGGCTCCGCGATCCCCGGCGATGGCAGCAACACGTACATCTACGCGCACGCCCGCCGCGGCATGTTCCTCAATCTGTGGAGCGCACGCGAAGGTGATGAGGTCGTGATCATCACGCCTTCCGGTCGCGAGCTCCCGTACATCGTGAGCGAAGTGCACCCAAAAGTGGATCCGACCGACGTCTCATGGGTCGCGCGGACCGCTGGGGAGCGACTGACGCTGCAGACGTCCACCGGTCCGAATCCCGGGGATCCGCGCTTCGTCGTCGTCGCAGTACCGGGCTGAATGACTGCGCATCGCGAGAATTTCCACTAGGCAAGCGAGCGCTCGTCGCGCACAAGATGTCGCCGCCGTAACGGCATGTCAACAGCAGGGACACAGGCTGGAATCGGTCGTGCATAGGCCCGCGCGCTGTGGGGCGGCGGGTGAGCGTTCAGACGACAAGGCGTCCGCGCGTCGTCGCGGGTCGCGACGAGTGGATCTTCCGCTCGGTCCACACCGCGGTTTCCCTGTTCTCTCCGCGGGGCGCATCGGTGATCGCACGTACGGGTGTCGCGGTGTTCGGCGTGTCGCTTCTCTTGCCGATGCTCGTCTCGGGCATGGTCGCGCGCCCACACACATCGGTCGCGGTCGCCGCGATGGTCGAGGTGCAGGAAGTCACGACTGTGTACGAGCTCCCACGGCTACCAGAACCGGTAGCACGCTCTCGCATCGCCGCTCCTGCGCCCGAGCCGACACCAGCCCCGACCGCGCCGCCTCCGCCGACGCGCGTCGCCGCGGTCCCGATCGCGATCACCGCCGTGCCCGCATCCGCGAACGGCAGCGTCGTCACGGTCTCGTGGTACGGCCCAGGTTTTTACGAGAATCGGCTGCCGTGCTGGCCGTGGCTCGCCGCAAACGGGCTCCCGATCCAGTTCCTTCCTGACACCTGGGGCGTCGCCCACAAATCGCTGCCCTGCGGAACGATGGTCACGCTGACGCACGGCGCGAACACGGTGACGGCGCCCGTCGTCGATCGCGGGCCCTACATCGCAGGCCGCGAGTTCGACCTGTCTCCTCGCGTGAAGGCGGCGCTCGGGTGCACCGATCTCTGCACGGTAGTGATGCAGATCCGGTGACCGACGTCCGCTTGCCGTCCGGGTCGGCTGGCGTTCCGCATGCGCTTGATGGGTCGCTCGTCGTTCGACCTGACGAGCGATGGCATGGGACTTGCAGCCTGCCTCGCTACTCAGCGGGGAAGCCACAGGGCCCCCGGAAGGCATAGAAGGGAGACCACGGATGACGCGAAACAAGGGCGCCATGACGGTCGCGGAGGCTGGCCGCCGAGGCGGAGCCACCACAGCGCAGCGACACGGCCCGGAGTTCTACGAGCAGATCGGCAAGAAGGGCGGGCGCACGACCGCGCAGCGCCACGGTTCTGATTTCTACGAGCAGATCGGGAAGCAGGGTGGCCAGAAGGTCAAAGAGCTCTACGGTCCCCGCTTCTACGGTCGCATCGGAAAGATCGGCGGCGACACCGTCTCCGAGAAGTACGGCCACGAGCACTTCGAGGAGATCGGCAAGAAGGGCGGACAGAAGGTCGCTGAGTTGATCGCCCGCGGACGCCAGGCTGGCTAGCAAGCCTGATCACAAACTGAGTCCGCGTTGAAATGAACGAGCCGACTCTCGTGCCCTTCCCACCGTTGACACGACGGTTGCGAATCGTATCGTCGCGAACTGTACGCGAGCGTGACGAAAGATCGCCCTCGTGTACCGAGATGCGGACGGATGATCGCCGCATCCGAGCGAGGGAGAAGAAGGCGTTGGACGGCGGCAAGCTCAACTCGGACACACCACTGGTCGCGGTCGAGTGGGAGGACATCACGGCCTACTCGCGGACCGCGATCCCCGATGACTTCGAGCCTTACCGGCTACGGAAGCTCACCTGCGGGATGCTCTGGAAGGACACGACCGAGTACGTCGTCATCGTTGGTGACTACGACATGACCAACGAAGGCAAGGATTACCGCCACAACGACTTCCACATCATCCCCCGTGGCGTCATCCGCAAGCTCACCTACCTGACCGACGCGGATTCCCTGGTCTCCCTCCAAATCGAGTCCGCCTAGCCCGCGAACCCAAGAACCACCCCGCCGTACGTCGTCGGCCCCGCGCGGCTCTGCCGCCCGGGGCCGTACCTTGTCAAAGGCCCGGGGCAGTGCCTTATTCAAAGGCCAACGCAAATCCGCCAAGGGCGGATTTGCGTACGGATTAACGGAACGAGAACGGTCGTTTCTGGGTAATGGAACAAAGGAACGCCCTGGCACCGTTCTTGGGGGTGTTTCCGGGTGGAGGTCTTTTGTGGCCGTTCGTGCTGAGCTTTACTGCTATTTCTGTGGACATGGGCTTGGGGAGGTCCTCGTACCGACCGCTGCCCGTCGTCCCTCATTGGAGCAACTCCGGACCGCGTATGCGACCGTCGGCCGTGAGGCCCCGGTCTGGGACGAGTCCGATCAACCACTCTGCCCCCGCTGCGGCGGGCAGCTCTTCCTCGAGCGTTTCGAGCACGAGGTGATCCGCACCCACGAGCGTCGCACGCTGAAGCGCGCGAGCTGACTTAGCCGGCCCTCGCAAGCCGCGGCCGCTCGTTCCTGCGTGGATGTCCGCGGACCGGCTTGGCTCGCACTCGGCGTCTTCGTTGGATGGTCGGTCTCGCGGCGCGTCCTCTTAGATCGCTCGCGAGCCGATTTTGCGCTGACCGATCGCCAGATCGAGATCCTCTGGCTCGTCGCGCGAGGACTCACGACGAAAGAGATCGCGCGACGCGAGGGCATCAGCCCGCACTCCGTGAGCACGCACATCCGCCGCGCGTGCCGGACGCTTGGAGTGCCCACGCGGGCCGCCGCCGCTGCGATCGTGTGGCGCGGGACCGATCAGCTCGTTGTGCCGGCGAGACCGAGCCGATCGGCGACCTCGCTCATCGCGGCGATCACCTCGGTCGTGAGCTCCTCGAATGGGATCGCCATGTCCTCCGCACCCTTGAGCATCATCTCGCGACTCACCGCGCGCGCGAAGGCCTTGTCCTTCATCTTCTTGCGCACCGATCCAGCGTCGACGTCTCGCACCGCTTTGGAAGGGCGCACCAGCGTCACGGCGGTGACGAACCCGCAGAGCTCGTCCACCGCGTAGAGCGTCTTCTCCATCGGCGTCACGCGCGGTACACCGGTGTGATCGCCGTGCGACTGGATCGCATGAACGATGGGCCCTGGCACGCCGGCCTGCTCGAGGATCGGCTTGCCGTTTTGCGGATGGCCGTTGGGATCGCGCTCGTAGTCGAAGTCG
>Ga0207674_10003695_pt1 | contig 18679 bp, 22 predicted proteins | sample KBSCornC72_FD_184303 | JGI IMG/M metagenome (GOLD analysis project Ga0207674, IMG submission 184303) | Corn rhizosphere microbial communities from Kellogg Biological Station, Michigan, USA - KBS Corn C7-2 (SPAdes) (version 2) | ecosystem: Host-associated > Plants > Roots > Rhizosphere > Soil ... | reverse complement strand
GCGATCGTGCGGGCGCCCTCGCCGTGGGCCTTGGAGGCAAAGGTGCGGCCGAGCGCATAGGCGTCGGCCTCGGTGAGCGTGTCGCCGACGATTCCGCGGATGTCATATTCGCGGAGAATGGTGGGGTTGAATATGTGAGCCATGCCGCGCTCCTGTCATTGCGAGCGAAGCGAAGCAATCCAGAAGAAAGGCGATTCACGCAAAGGCGCAAAGGCACGAAGAAAGAAGAATCTGAACCTTTCTTTGCGCCTTTGCGCCTTTGCGTGACACAAACTTTCTGGAGCCGTGCCGGCATCCGCCGGCTCGCGACGCCAATTAGGCGGCTTGCCGCTCGCTCGCGTCGGGAATGCCGAGGCCGGCGATCATTTCGCGCAGCTCCTGGCGGGCGGTGACGTGGCCGAGGCCGGCGTCGGTGATCTGCTTGAGGTCGAGCAATGTCAGGCCCTTGGGGAACAGCTCGCGGTAGATGACCCGCTCGCCGAGGCCGGGGATGACGCGGAAGCCGACGCGGCGGGCAAGCTCGTCGAGCGCAGCCCCGACGCGCTTCAGATTGTGGGATTCGATGTGCTGCAGGCGGTTCCTCAGCACGACCCAGTCGACGCTCTTGCCGGTCTGCTTGGCGCGCGCGGTGCGGCTGTTCCAGATCAGCTCGGCGTAGAAGCTGGGCTTGGTGACCTTGTAATTTTCGGGGTGGACCTGGCCGATCAGGTCGAGGTCGACGAAGCTGTCGTTCATCGGCGTCACCAGCGTGTCGGCGCGCAGGATCGCGGCCTTGGCAATAGCGTCGTCGCGGCCGGGCGTATCGACCACGATCACGTCGGCGTCCTTCGCAAGCCGCTCGATCGCGGCGGCAAAGCCTTCCTCGCTATGGTTCTCGAGCACTTCGTAGGCGGCCCGCGGAAGCTCCTTGCCGAGCCGGCGCACGGTCGCATCCCGGTTCTCGAGATAGCGGGTCATGGTCCGCTGGCGGCTGTCGAGATCGAGCGCTCCGACGCGGTGGCCGGAAGCGGCGAGCGCGATGGCGGTGTGGACCGCGGTCGTCGACTTGCCGGTGCCGCCCTTTTCGTTGGCGAAGACGATGAAATGCGGCTGGCTCATGCTTGATCTTTCCCCCGGCGCGAGTGCAAGCGCCGCCCGAAGTCGAGATTAACCGAGGCCCCACCCGCGTGCAAATCGTTCGATCGAGTGAAGAATTGGCGCTTGCCCGGGCTGCGATCGCGGGAAGCCTGGCCTTGGTGCCGACCATGGGTGCGCTCCACGTCGGGCATCTGGCGTTGGTCGAGGAAGCGAAGCGCAGGGCGGACAATGTCGCCGCATCGCTCTTCGTTAACCCGACGCAATTCGGCGCGAACGAGGACTTCGGGCGCTATCCCCGGCGCGAGGCGGAGGACGCCCGCATGCTCGAGGAGGCCGCCTGCGCGCTGCTGTGGATCCCCTCGGTCGAGGACATTTACCCCGAAGGCTTTTCGACCTCGATCCACGTCGGCGGAGTCTCCGACCGGTGGGAGGGGGAGGCCCGGCCCGGCCATTTCGACGGCGTGGCGACGGTGGTCGCGAAGCTGCTGCTGTCCGTCCGGCCCGATGTCGCGGTGTTCGGCGAGAAGGATTTCCAGCAGCTGGCGGTGATCCGGCGCATGGTCGCCGACCTGAACATCCCCGTTGAAATTGCGGCGGTTCCGACGGTGCGTGAAGAGGATGGTCTCGCCCTCTCGTCCCGCAACGCTTACCTTTCGCAAGACGAACGGTCGCGCGCGGCCGCCTTGCCGAGGGCTCTCGCCGAGGCGCGGACCGCGATCCTGAGCGGAGCGCCGGTGAACGACGCGCTCCGTCACGCGAAGCAGGCGCTGGTCGACGCGGGCTTCCTCAGGATCGACTATCTGGCGCTGGTCGATGCCGCCACTTTGGAGCCCGTCGAAACGCCCGCCGGCGACATGCGCCTCATCGCCGCGGCCATCATCGGCGCCACGCGGCTGATCGACAATCTCGCGGTCTGACGAAGACGTGGTTGAGCCGCGTTAACCATTTCTTTGCCTTACGCGCCGAATTCTCCGTTCCAACAGGGAAGGGGAATGAAAAATGGGTGCCATCAGTCAGAAGAGCGCGGAGTTCCTGCTTCGGAGCCGCCTTGCGGATGCGGAGGCGGGTGACGTCGATGCGCTGTTCGAGCTCGGGATTACCTATTCGACGGGCCGCCTGGGCGTCTCGGTCGACCTCATCGAAGCGCACAAATGGTTCAACCTTGCCGCGCTCAACGGAAGCACGCGCGGGCAGGAGTGCCGCGCCGAGATCGCCTTGGAGATGACCGCCCGCGAAATCGCGGACGCCCAGCGCCAGGCCCGCGCCTGGCTAGCGAGCTGCGGGGACCATCGGCGGCGGGCCGCCTGACGGCGGCGGCACGAGAGTCGTCACCGCGCTCGGCGGGCCCGGGCGCTCCTTCCCCCAGGTCATGGCGCTGATCTGCGCCGCGGGCAGCCCCAGCAAGATCAGATAATTGCGTGCTTCGGCGGAGCGCTCCGCGCCCAGCGCCAGCGCATGGTCGCGGGTATCGGTGGGGTCGCCATGGCCCTCGATGCGCACCGCGACCTCGGGGTGCTGGCGAAGCCACATCGCCTGGTTCACCAGAAGCGTCCGCGCCGACGCGGTCAGCTGCGCGCTGCCCGGCGCGAAATAGACGGTGGTCCCCCCGGCCTGTGCAGCGAAATCGGCGCGGAGCACCTCGATGGTGTTCTGAACGGGCGCAGGCGGTGCCGGCTCGCGGCGCCTGAGGCCGGGAAGCTGCGCCGACGCCGGGACAGCGACTAGCAGTGCGATCAGGAGAATCTTGCGCATGTCGTTTAGTCCATCGTCCCCGACCAATTGGGGTCGGAGCCGTCCTGGGGAATGGTCATCTTGCGCGGCGCGCTTCCGTCGACGCTGACGCGATAGATCGCCGGCCGGCCGTTGGCCTCGGTGCGCTGGAAGACGAGCTCGCGACTGCTCGACGCCCAGCTCGGCGCTTCGTCGGCGGGACCGCGCGTCAGGGTCATCTCGCCGGTGCCGTCGGGCGCAATCACGCCGATCCGGCGGGTGTCGCCGAAGCGCCAGGTGTAGGCGATCAGCTTTCCGTCGGGGCTCCACTCGGGCGAGCTGTAGGACGCCGTGCTGAAGGTGATCCGCCGCTCGTTCGATCCGTCGGCATCCATGATGTAGAGCTGCTGCGTGCCCGAACGGTCGCTTTCGAACACGATCTTGCTTCCGTCGGGCGAATAGCTGGCGTCGGTATCGATGCCAGGAGAGGTCGTCAGGCGCTGCGGCCTGCCGCCATTCTCGCCGACCACATAGATATCGCTGTTCGCGCCGAGCATCATCGAGAAGACGATCTGCCGGCCGTCGGGCGAGTAGCGCGGCGCGAAGGACATGGCGGCGCCCTGCAGAAGCGGCTGCTGATGCCCGGTATCCAGATCGACGATGCGGATTTGCGGAAGCCCGTCCTGGAAGCTGACGTAAGCGAGCCGGTGCGCCTTGGGCGACAGCCGCGGGGTGAGGACGGTGGTGCCGCCGGGCGTGACGTAGCTGTGGTTGTAGCCGTCGCTGTCCATGACCGCGATGCGCTTCACCCGGTTGGCCGCCGCCCCGGTCTCGGCGACGTACGCGATTCGCGTGTCGAACATGCCCGGCGAGCCGGTGAGCTCCTTGTAGGCCAGCCCCGAGCATTTGTGCGCGGCACGCCGCAGATCGTCCTTGGCGACGACGAAGCCGATCCGTCCGAGCTCACGGCCCTTGTCGACGTCATAGACGTAGCAGCCGATCGTCAGCCTCCCGTCCGAACGCTGCTGGACGAAACCGGTGATCAGGCCCTTGGCCGCCCGGTCGCGCCATTTGGAGAAGGTCGGGGCCGTGACCTCGGGGTAGGAATAATAATCCTTCCGGTCCGGCGACAGCGGCATCAGCTCGGCCGTCTGGCGAAGGTCGGCTTCGATCAGTTGCGTCGCCTGCCAGGCGTAGGCCAGCGATTGATTGCCCCTTTCGCCGCTGTCGGGCGAGGTCATCGGTGGGAGCGCGATGACCGTCGCCGCCGGCTGCCCGGGCTGCAGCGCAGCAGCGCCCGCCGCGGACGCAGCCGCGCCCAGCAGCGCAAAAACTCCAGTTCTGAATGCTGTCATTGCCCCTTGGTGCCGATGTTCCGGAATATTTCCACCCACTCTTTTGGCTGACGCCGCGGCCGGCCGTCCCGGTCCAGGAACGCGGCTGTGACGGATGCGTCGGACAACAGTTCGTCGCCACGCATGACTCGCTGCTGAATATCGACCGACGATGCGCGGACCTGTTGGACGCTGCTGATGACCCGAAGGTCCTCGGCGAGCCGCGCCGGCCGCCGGTAGCGGATGTCGACGTGGGTCACAAAGTATGCGCTTCCGTCGCCCCTCAGCATCTCCGACTGGTCGATGCCGACGGCGCGGATCATGTCCGAGCGCGCCCGTTCCATGAACTTCAGATAATTGGCGTAATAGACGACGCCCGCGGTGTCGGTGTCCTCGAAATAGACGGTCAGCGCGAAATGGTGCTCGGCGCCGACGAAGCCGCCGCGATAGGGCGTATCGAGTTCGGTTGCCGCCATTGCGCAGCCTCTAGCGACCGCCGACTCCTGCCGTAAACCCCCGCTTGACTCGTATGTAACGCCAAGGTTACATGTAACCCATGAGTTACACGGGGGACCGACTAATGAACCAGCGTTCGATTTCCGAGAGAGCCGATTATCTCAGCCGCCGGCGGGCACGCATGCTGCCCTTTCTGGCGATTATCTATCTCACGCAGCAGGCGTCGTTCCTGTCCGCGCTCGGCGACGGGACTCACCGCGACGTCGACCATTTCAAGATCGGCGCATGGGTCGTGCTCTCGCTCGTGCTCCTGGCGGCGCTCGCGACAAAGGGCTTCTGGCTCCAGCCGAGGGCGGTGCGCGACCTGATCGACGACGAAGGGACGCGCGCCAACCGGCTCGACGCGATGCGCATCGGCTTCCTGTTCGCCTGCTGCGCCGCGCTCGCGGCCTATTTCATCGCCCAGTTCCAGCCGCTCACCGTCGGCGAGACCGCGCACCTGGTCCTCACCTTCGGACTCGGAGCGGCGCTGATCCGCTTCGGACTGCTCGAGCGGCGGGCCCATCAGGGCGGCTGAGAGCTTCTGCCGCTTCCATTTCGGAGACTTTGCATGAGTTACCGGGAACGTTCCCACTTCGATCGCCCCACGGCCGAAAGCGTCCAGCGAACTCGCCGCATGCTGCCCTGGTTGATCCCGCTGATCGTCGTCCAGCAAGGCTCGGTCATCTTCGGGCATGGCTTCGACCGATCGACCCAGATTTTCGGTACCGTAGCGTGGATCGCCGTGTCGCTGGCGATGCTGTGGATGCTCCTCGGTTTGCCGATGAGGTGGCTGTCCGAGCGTGAACAGGCGATCGTGAACGATGAGCGCAGCCGAGCCGTCAGGGGAGATTCGGCATGCTGGGGCATAGCGGCGCTGATCCTCATCGGCTGCGGAATGATGCTCGCGCGTCTGTGGGTGCCACTGGACGCCGGAATGGCGATCTATGGCCTCGTCAACGGAGCCCTCGTCGTCAGCCTCTGCCGCTACGGATGGCTCAACCGCGCCGAGCCGGCCGAGGATGAATGAGCGCCTAGCCAACCGGCTGAAGGAACGGCGCACGGAGCTCGGGCTGACCCAGAGCGAGCTTGCCGATCTGTGCCTGGTTTCGCGAAAGACGATCAACACCGTCGAGAACGGGATCTTCGTGCCCTCGACCTTGCTCTCGCTCAAGCTCGCGGCCAGGCTCGGCGTCACCGTCGAGTGGCTGTTCTGGATCGAAGACTAGCGCCGATGCCGCCAACCGCGCGGATCAGGTCGCCCTGCGCTTCGGCGATGTCGGCGAGGTGCATTCCCCAGCCGGGCAGGAACATTCCGAGGATGGCGACCTCGCCGCCGATGCGGTCGGTCCATTGCTCGCCCGGCGCGTGGTTGGTGCGGATCGACAGATAGCCGCGCGGGCCGTCGTTCACGCATTTGGCGGACACCAGCCCTTCGGTGCGCACGTAGGGCGTGGGGGGCTGGCCTTCGCTCGACCAGCGGATCGGTCCGCCGGGGACGGGCAGGGACGATCGCGAGTACCAATAGCTGTCGAGCTTGGCCCAGTCCTTTGAGCCCGGCAGCGCCGGATTGACGCAACCGACGGTCATTCCGGACTTGTCCGAAAAACCGAACATCGCACCCTGCGGCGGCGGGTTCCTGTCGCGGAAGCTTGTCCAGCTGATGACGCAGCCGGTCTCGCCAGCGCGGCTGCACAGGGGCGTGCGCTTGAACGTTCCGCCGACCAGCTTCCCCAGCGGAACGAGCACATTGAAGCCGGGCAGGATCGCGAGCTTCATCCGCGCGGCTACGGCCGGGTTCGTCTCGATCTCCTGGGCGATCAGCTGCTGGAGCATCAGGCTGCCCTGGCTGTGGCCGATCAGGACGAAGGGCCGGCCGCCGTTCCTGTTGGCGAGATAGTCGTGCCACGCGGCCGCGACGTCCTTGTAGGCGATTTGCGACGCCTGCGTGATGTCGCCGCCGGCGGAATAGGCCGCGATCGCCCCAAGGGTCATCTGCCGGTAGATCGGGGCGAAGGTCCGGCAGACGCCCGCAAAGCGCGCGAACTGGGTTTCGGCCGCCGCCTTCTCCTCATTGGCATTGAGGTCGCTGTTGAGGCCCTGGTCCCGCGAGACCGTGGGATAGACGTAGAAGCAGTCGATCGGCGGGTCCGCCGCAACCGTGCTGAGGCCGGTCGAGCCGTAGCCGTTGGGATTGAGCGCGGTCGTCGCGAGCGGCGTCGAGCAGACGTCCTTGCGGCCGGGCAGGCAGAGCCAGCTCGACGGTTTCGAATAATCCGGCGCGGGCGGTGTCGGGCCCGCGAGCCCGAGAAGGGACGCAACAACTCCGGCAATCACTTCGAGGCGGCTCCACTGTCGAACAGGCTGGTCTGGCTGCCCTGCGGCGCGGGCAGGCCGAGATGGGCGTAGCCGCGGCCGTTGAGGCAGCGTCCTCGTGCCGTGCGCGCGATGAGGCCGAGCTGAATGAGGAACGGCTCGATCACGTCCTCGATCGTGTCTCGCGGCTCCGAGAGGCCCGCGGCGAGCGTTTCGACGCCGACCGGGCCGCCGCCGTAGAGGTCGGCGATCATGCTCAGATAGCGCCGGTCCATCGCATCGAGGCCGAGACTGTCGATCTCGAGCCGCGAAAGCGCCTTGTCGGCGGCCTCGGCGGTGACGGTGTCCGACCCCGAGGCATGGGCGAAATCGCGAACCCGGCGAAGCAGCCTCCCCGCGATTCGCGGGGTTCCGCGCGAGCGGCGTGCGATCTCGCGCGCGCCATCCTCGGCCACGTCGACGGTCAGGAGCCGCGCGGCGCGGCGCACGACCTGCTCCAACTCCTCGACCGTGTAGAAATTGAGCCGCACCGGAATCCCGAACCGGTCGCGAAGCGGCGTGGTCAGAAGCCCCTGCCGGGTGGTCGCGCCGATCAAAGTGAAGCGCGGGAGCTCGATCCGCACCGAGCGCGCCGACGGCCCCTCGCCGATCATCAGGTCGAGCGCGCGGTCCTCCATCGCCGGATAGAGCACCTCCTCGACCGCGGGATTGAGGCGGTGGATCTCGTCGATGAACAGGACGTCGCCGTCCTCGAGGTTGGTCAGCAGCGCCGCGAGGTCGCCCGACTTGGCGATCACCGGGCCCGAAGTCGCTCGGAAGCCGACGCCCATTTCGCGAGCCAGGATGCCCGCAAGCGTCGTCTTTCCGAGCCCCGGCGGCCCGTGCAGCAGAACGTGATCGAGCGGCTCGCCCCGGCTCTTCGCCGCATGGACGAACACGCGCAGGTTCTCGCGCGCAGCCTGCTGCCCGATGAACTCGTCGAGGCTTTTGGGCCGAAGCGCGGCGTCGGCGTCCTCGCTGGTGCGCTCGGGGGTCGTGATCCGGGCCGGGTCGGTTGCCATCCCCGCTTGATTCGCAGATGCAGATGCCCGCGACAAGAAGCGGATTGGGGGACGAATGATGCAGCTCGACCGGCGGACGATGATGGCGGGCACGGCGGCGGCTCTCGCTGCGGCGCCGGCGCTTGCGCGGCAGAAGGGAGCTTCGGGCTGGTACGACCGCGCGATCGTCATCGACGCGCTCGGGAGTGCCGGCGATCCATATGGCGCCGATGATTCGCTCCGAATGAGCGACCGGGGATGGGCCGAAACGCTCGCGACAGGCGTGACAATGGTGCGCGACACGGTCGCTCCAGTCGGCAATGTCGCCGATCCGTGGGGCGAGTATCAAAAGTCGATCCAGGACCCGCGCAACTATTTGGCTGCCAACCCTGATCGCCTGATACTCGTTCGTTCGGCGGCGGACATCCTGCGCGCAAAACGCGAAAAGAAATTCGCGGTCGTTCTCGGCACGCAGGACTCTGCAATGGTGGGGCCTGAACTCGACCGGCTCGCCCAGCTGAAGAAGGACGGCGTGATGACCGTCCAGCTCACATACAATAATGCCAACCTGTCCGGCGACGGATCGCTGGAGCCGCGCAACGCCGGGCTCACCAAGCTCGGCAAGGCGACGATCGACCGGATCGAGGCGGAGAAGCTGCTGCTCGATCTCTCCCACGGCGGAGCGCGGACGATGGCGGAGGCCGCGGCCTATGCGAAACGGCCATTGGTCATCAGCCATACCGGCGCGCGGGCGCTGGCCGACCATCCGCGCAATACGGCTGACGAGACGATCAAGGCGATAGCCGACAAGGGCGGCGTCGTCGGCGTCTATTTCATGCCCTTCCTGACACTCGACAGCCATCCCAAGGGATCGGACCTGGTTGCCCATATCGAGCATGTCGCCAATGTCGCGGGTGAGGACCATGTCGGGATCGGCACCGACAATGGCGTGCTTCCCCAGGCGACCGACGCCGAAGCGACGCGCAAGCTCAACGAATGGGCCACGCAGCGGATGAAGGCGGGGATCGCCGCTCCGGGCGAGGGGCTCAACGTCTGGCCGATGGTCGCCGACTACAACAGTGTCGACCGTTACCGCCGGCTGGGCTCTGATTTACAGAAGCGCGGCTGGAGCGAGGCCCGCCTCGAGAAGCTGTTCGGCGGCAATTTCCTGCGCGTCTACAAGGACGCTTGGGGCGGCTAGTCGTGTTCGATATCGGGGCCGACGATCTCGACCCAGTCGTGCTTTCGCGATTCCCAGACTGAGTAGGCTGGCCTTGCGAACCAGGGATCGTCGAACGCGCCGACGGGAATGGCGATCAGGTCGTTGAACTTGTCGTCGAACTTGCCGTCGATCTCGTAATAGACGTCCGATCCACACTCGGGGCAGAAGTGGAAGGTCGCCCGGTTGCCGCTGTCAGCGACGATGACGAAGGGCTTGGATCGGCCCTCGATCGTCGCCTGCGCCTTCGGCCAGCGCGCCTGCACCGCGAACGCGCTGCCAGAGCGCTTCTTGCAGTTGAGGCAGTGACAGACCGAGACGCGCACCGGATCGCCGGCGACGGTGGCGCGAAGCTGGCCGCATCGGCAGGCGGCGGTGCGGGTGGTCATTTTGAAGCTTTCCTAAGCGCCAGCCGAACCAGCGCGTCCAGGGATGCGTCGGCTCCAAGCTCGCCCTGGGCGGCGTTGACCGCCGCGCTGGCTTCGGCGGGTTTGAAGCCGAGGTTGGCGAGGGCGGAGAGGGCGTCGGCCGCCGCTCCGGCGCGGGGCGTGGGAGCTGCGCCGGCGAGGCCGGTCACGCCGAGCTTGCCCTGGAGCTCGTTGGCGATCCGGGCGGCGAGCTTGGGGCCGACGCCATTGGCTCGACCGATCATCGCCTTGTCGTCGTTCGCCACCGCCCGGGCGAGCTCATTCGGGTCGAGCACCGACAGGATCGCGAGCGCGAGGCGGCCGCCGACACCCTGGATGCTCGTCAGCGCGCGGAAGGCGTCGCGCTCGGCCGCAGAGCCGAAGCCGAACAGGGTCCAGGCGTCTTCGCGGACTTGAAGCTCCGTCAGGATCAGCACCTCGCCGCCGACCGGGCCGATGGCGTCGAGCGTCTTGCCGCTCAGGTGGACGAGATAGCCGACGCCCGCGACGTCGATCACCGCGCTGTCGGCGGAGGTTTCCGCGAGGATTCCCGAGAGGCGCGCTATCAATTCATGTCCCCAACCCGATCAGGCTGAGCTTGTCGAAGCCCTGTCCTTTGTTCAACTGCCTTAAAGGGAAAATCAGTCCTTCGACAGGCTCAGGGCAATCGGTGTTGGGTGGCTCTGGCAGAAGCCAGATGATGCGCGTGGGTGATCGCTACCGCGAGCGCGTCGGCGGCGTCGGGGCCGGCGATCTTCACGCCGGGAAGCAAACGCGAGACCATGGCGTGGACCTGCGCCTTCTCCGCGCCGCCTGTCCCGACGACGGCCTTCTTGACCAGCGTCGGGGCATATTCGCCGACCTCCATTCCCGCGCGTGCCGCGCACATCAGCACCACGCCCCGAGCCTGGCCGAGCTTCAGGGTGGATTGAGGGTTCTGGTTGACGAACACCTCTTCCACCGCCGCCGCATCGGGAAGGTGGTTCGCAATTACCGCATCGATCTGATCGGCAAGATGCGCGAGCCGCCGTGGCAGCGGCGCGGACGAATCGGTCTTCATCTGGCCGTTGGCGATGTGGACGAGTCGATTGCCCTCAGCCTCGACGAGTCCCCAGCCGGTCGTTCCGAGCCCGGGATCGAGGCCGAGGATCCTCAAACTCCCTCTCCCCTCGGGAGAGGGAGGGAGGCGCGCAGCGCCGGAAGGGTGAGGACGAGCAGTCCACGAGCAACCTCACCCTCCCATGCTTCGCATGGGTCCCTCCCTCTCCCAAGGGGAGAGGGGGCTTGGGTCACGCCAGCTTCTCCAGCTCGTCCTCGGGGACGTCGTAATTGCCCCACACGGTCTGGACGTCGTCGTCCTCGTCGAGGGCGTCGATCAGCTTCATCAGCAGCTGCGCATCGTCGCCGCGGACCTCGACCTCGGTCGAGGGCTTCCACGCGAGCTTGGCGCCTTCGCCCTCGCCCAGCATCGGCTCCAGGGCGCGCGCGACCTCATGCAGATTCTCGATGCTGGTCCAGATGCGGTGACCGTCCTCGTCGCTCTCGACATCTTCGGCGCCCGCCTCGATGGCGGCTTCCAGCACTTTCTCGTCGTCGCCCGCGCTCGCCGGATATTCGATGAGGCCGAGGCGCGAGAAGCCGTGGCTGACGCTCCCGCCCGCGCCGAGGTTTCCGCCGTTCTTGGAGAAAGCGGTTCGGACGTTGGTCGCGGTGCGGTTGCGATTGTCGGTCAGCGCCTCGACGATCAGCGCCACTCCGCCGGGGCCGAAGCCCTCGTAGCGGACCTCCTCGTAATTGTCGGCGTCCGAAGCCGAAGCCTTGTCGATCGACCGCTGGATATTGTCCTTGGGCATCGACTGGGCGCGGGCGGCGATGATTGCGGCGCGGAGCCGCGCGTTCGCGTCCGGGTCCGGAAGGCCCATCTTGGCTGCGACGGTGATCTCGCGGCTGAGCTTGGAGAAGAGGGCCGAGCGCTTCTTATCCTGCGCCCCCTTCCGGTACATGATGTTCTTGAATTTGGAATGACCTGCCATTCGCCCCTCATGTACCCCGGCGAAGGCCGGGGTCCAGTCAAACTAGGAAAAGTCTGGGCCCCGGCCTTCGCCGGGGAACAGGCAAGACTACTCCAGCCCCAGAGCCGCACGATAGGTGTCGAGGATCGCGTCCTGCTCGCGCCGGGTGTGCGTCTCCATCCGCCTCAGGCGCACGATCATGCGCATGATCTTGGGGTCGTAGCCGTTGGCCTTGGCCTCGGCGTAGACGTCGCGAACGTCGTCCGCGATGCCCTTCTTTTCCTCTTCCAAGCGCTCGATCCGCTCGATGAACAGCCGCAGCTGATCGGCCGCGACGGTGCCCTCCGCCATTCCTTCAAACTCCGATGCAAGATGTTGAGCCGCGCCGTCTAGCGGGTTGAACCGTCATATCAAGCCGCTATGGCCGCCCGGTGACGGAAACCCTCACACCCCGCTCCCGCAAGGTGAAGATCCTGGCGACGCTCGGCCCGGCGTCGAGCGACGCGCGGATGATACGCAGGCTGATGCTCGCCGGCGCGGACGCCTTCCGGATCAACATGAGCCACGGCGACCAGAAGACCAAGGCGAAGCTGGTCGAGCATATCCGCGCGCTGGAGAAGGAATTCCACCGCCCCTCGACGATCCTGTTCGACCTCCAGGGGCCCAAGCTCCGGGTCGGACATTTCGAGGGCGGCCGCGTTTTGCTCGAGAAGGGCAAGCGCTTCATCTTCGACCGCGACGACAAGGCCGGCGGAAGCGGCCGGGTGCAGCTTCCGCATCCCGAGCTGTTCGAAGCGGTCAAGGCCGGCACGCGAATCCTGATCGACGACGGCAAGGTGCGCCTGAACGTGATCGAAGCGGACGGCGACCGGATCGTCAGCGAAGTGAGGGTCGGCGGCGCGGTGTCCGACAACAAGGGCGTCAACGTTCCCGACGTGGTGGTGCCGATCCCGGCGCTGACCGACAAGGACCGCGACGACCTCCAGTTCGCGCTCGAAATGCGGACCGACTGGATCGCTCTGTCCTTCGTTCAGCGGCCCGAGGACGTGGCCGAAGCGCGCTCGCTGATCGGCGAGCGGGCGGCGCTGCTCGCCAAGATCGAGAAGCCGGCCGCTATCGACCGGCTCCACGATATCGTCGCGCTCGCCGATGCGGTGATGGTCGCGCGCGGCGACCTCGGAGTCGAGCTTCCCCCGGAGGCAGTGCCGCCGCTCCAGAACAAGATCGTGGCCACGGCACGCCAGTTCGGCAAGCCGGTGGTGGTCGCGACCCAGATGCTCGAATCGATGGTGACCTCGCCGACTCCGACGCGCGCCGAAGTCAGCGACGTCGCGACGGCGATCTACGACGGTGCCGATGCGGTAATGCTCTCGGCGGAAAGCGCGACCGGCCAGTATCCGTGCGAGGCCGTTCAAATGATGGACCGCATCGCCAACAGCGTCGAGCGCGATCCTTCCTACCAGGCGCGAATCCACTTCACGCAGACGAGGCTCGAGCCGACGACGGCGGACGCGCTCGCGGGATCGGCGCGGCAGATCGCCCAGACGGTCTCGGCGAGCGCGATGGTCTGCTATTCGAGCTCGGGCGCGACCGCGCGCAGGATCGCCCGCGAGCGCCCGCCGGTGCCGCTGCTGGCGATGAGCGCCTCGCTCCACACGTCGCGGCGGCTCGGGCTGCTGTGGGGCGCGCACGCGGTCCACACGCGCGACGTCGCGAGCTTCGAGGAGATGGTCGAGAAGGGCAAGCGCATGGCGCTCCGCCACGGCCTCGCCAAGGGCGGCGACCGGATCGTGCTGATGGCGGGCATCCCCTTCGGGACCGCGGGCTCGACCAATGTGCTCCACGTCGTCCGCCTCGCCGGCGACGAGCTCGAGCGCTACCACGCGGGCAAAGGCTCAGCGGGGCAATAACGCCGGGATTTCATCGGCGATCTCGCGGGCGAGGAAGCCGACCGGGCCGACTTTCCGCGCAAGCGCTGCGCCGGCTTCCCCGTGCAGCCAGACCGCCCACAGCAACGCGTTGAGCGGCTCCGCGCCTCGGGCGAGCAGGCCGCCGACGATGCCGGCGAGGATGTCGCCGCTCCCCGACACGCCGAGGCCGGGCGCGCCGCCGTGGTAGGTCCAGCATTCGCCCTTCGGCGTGACGACGTGGCTGGTGACGCCCTTCACAAGCACGATCGAGCAGTAGAGCTGCGCCGCCCGGACGCCGCAGCCGATGGGGTCGTCGTCGACATGCTCCGGCTCGCAGTCGAGCAGGCTCGCCAGCTCCTTCGCGTTGGGAAGCAGGATTGGAGTCGAGACGCGCTGAAGCTCGCGCTCATGCAGCGGCTCGAGAGTCTCCAGCAGCGCGACGTCGAGCGCCAGCGCCGCCTTGCTTTCGAGCAGCACGCCGGCGAGCCGTTTGCACACGTCCGATCTTTTGACGCCGGGACCGGCGACGACGGCATCGACGTCTCCGGCGAGTTCCTCGACGCGCTCGACCGCGCCGCTCGCGAACCCGCCGTCATCGGCTTGCGGAAGCCCGATCACCATCGCTTCGGGCATGGTCGTGCCGAGCGCCATGGCTGCGCTCTCGACCGTGGCGATCCTGAGCTTGCCGGCGCCCGCGCGCATCGCGGCGGTGGCGCAGAGCAACGCGGCGCCCGGAACCTCGCGGCTTCCGGCGAGGACGAGGACTCGTCCCTTCGTCTCCTTGTCCCCGTCGACCACCGGCGGCAGCGGATGCTTGTCGAGTGCCCGCCGGTCGAGCGCCATTTCGATCATCGCGTGCCCGTCACCGCGTCCTTGGCTGAGGTCTTGGGCGCGCCCTCGGCCTCGAGCGGAGCGCCGTAATTCCACAACCTGAGCTCGGGCACGCACAGCCCCTGAGCGTCCGGGTCGAAGCGATATTCGGCGATCCCGCAGTTGAGCACGTCCGACTGCCTGTCGATGCCGAGGATCGCGGCCTCGTCGAGCTCTTCGAGAATGTAGCGGAAGCACAGCACCACCACCTGGTGGCAGACGATCATCACCCGCCGGTCGCAATAATGGAGGTTGATCGTGTTGAGCATCGAGCGGAGCCGCAGAATCACGTCGGCCCAGCTCTCGCCGCCGGGCGGGCGGTGGTAGAATTTGCCGAGCCGCCGCCGGTGCGCGGCTTCCTCGGGAAACTTGTGGCGTATGCCGGCGCTCGTCAGCCGGTCGAAGATCCCGAACTCGCGCTCGCGGAGCCGCTCGTCGACGATCGTGTGCGCGGGCCCGCCGGCAAGCGCGCCCTCGCTGCAGATGATCTCCGCGGTGCGCCTGGCGCGGACGTAGGGTGAAGCGAGAATGATCTCGGGCCGGTCATCGCGCGGCAGGGCGGCGAACCAGCGGCCCGCCGCGGCGGCCTGCTCCATGCCCAGCTCGGACAGCGGGACGTCGACGTCGCGCATGTCGATGCCGATCTCGTGCGCGCCCGCCTCGTCCGCCGCGTCGCGCGCGACATTGCCCTGGCTCTGCCCGTGCCGGACGAGCCACAGCCGGTCGGGCCAATTCTGCCGCATTGTGTTGGTCACGATACGGCACAAAGCATCAGCGGTCAGATTGTGCCAGCCTCGTCGGCTACTCGGCCGCGATCGCGGTTCGGTGAAACTCCCCCAGGCGCGTTCTCCGCTCGTCCATCCGCCGGAATGTGGCGAGCGCCTGCCCGACGATCTGGTCCATGTTGTAATAACGGTAGGTGGCGAGCCGGCCTACGAAGGTGACTCCCTCGGTCCGGTCGGCGAGCGCCTCGTATTTCTTGAACAGCTCCTGGTTCTCGGGGCGCGGGATCGGATAATACGGGTCGCCCTCGGCCGAGGGATATTCGTAGGTGATCGTCGTCACCGGCGACTCCTGCCCGGTCAGATGCTTGTACTCGCTGATCCGCGTGTAGGGGACGTCAGGCGAGGGATAATTGACCACGGCGACCGGCTGGTGCCGCTCTTCCTCGAGCGTCCGGTGATCGAACTTGAGGCTGCGGTACGGAAGCTTGCCGAAGCGGAAGTCGAAATATTCGTCGATCGGCCCGGTGTAGATGATGTGGTCCGCCTCGACCTCGTCGCGCACGTCGCGGAAATCGACCCCGGTGCGCACCTCGATCAGGGGATGGTCGAGCATATTCTCGAACATCCTGGTGTAGCCGTGGAGCGGCATCGCCTGGTGCGTGTCGCTGAAATAGCGGTCGTCGGTGTTGGTGCGGGTCGGGATCCGAGAGGTCACCTGCTTGTCGAGCTGGCTCGGGTCGAGGCCCCATTGCTTGCGGGTATAGCCCTGGAAGAACAGCTCGTAGAGCTCGCGCCCGACGGCGTTGATGACCACGTCCTCGGAGGTCTTGATATCCTCGACCGGCTCGGCGCGCGAGGCGAGATAGTCGGCCGCTTCCTCGTCGGTCTCGAGGTCGAGATCGAACAGCTCGTTGAGCGTCGTGCGGTTGATCGGGATCGGCACGAGCTTGTCGCGCACGACCGCCCGCACACGGTGCTCGTAGGGCCGCCACTCGGTGAATTGCGAGAGATAGTCCCACACCTGGTCGCTGTTGGTGTGGAAGATGTGCGGGCCGTATTTGTGGTAGAGAATCCCTGCCTCGTTGGGCTCGTCATAGGCATTGCCGCCGACGTGCGGCCGGCGGTCGATGAGGAGAACGCGCGCGCCGTGCTGCGAAGCGAGACGCTCGGCGAGGACGGAGCCGGCGAAACCGGCCCCGACGATCAAATAGTCGTAGCGGCCGCGCGCGGCGGCCTTCGCTCCCTGATTCTCGCTCATTCCGCGGCGACCAGAAGCGCCGGCGAGGTCGTCCCCGTACGGGTGCCGAGCAGGTCGGCGACAAGTCCGGCCATGCGCGCCTGGGTCGTGTCCCAGCTCGACGCAGAGAGCATCAGATCGGCTTCGGCGAGCCAGCCGGTCTCGGGGCTGCGCGACAGCGCCATCGCCTCGTCGCAGGCGGCGACGAACTCTTCGGGAGTCGACGCGATCTTGACGCCCTCGAGCGCGCCATAATGGCGGACCACGTCCTTGACCGGGGTCGAGACCACCGGCTTTCCGCCGGCGAGATATTCCGGCGTCTTGGTCGGCGAGATGAACTGGGTCGATTCGTTCATCGCGAAGGGCATGAGAGCGACATCCCAGCCCGAGAGGTACGACGGCAGCTGATCGTAGGTCTTGGAGCCGAGATAATGGATGTTGGGCCGCTTCGGCAGCTCCTCCTCGCTGATTTTCACGACCGGGCCGACCATCACGAACGACCAGTCGGGGCGCATCTCGGCGGCCCTCGCGAGAAGCTCGGTGTCGAAACGCTCGTCGATCACTCCGTAGAAGCCGAGCCGCGGAAGCGGCAGATCTTCCTGGTCGCCGGGGTCGAACTGTCTGGCGCGCGCCTTCAGGAAGTGGACGCGGTCGACCGATGAGGGGAAGCAGTGGACGTTCGGGTGACGGTCCTTCTTCGCCTCGAACAGGCTCGACCCGCCGGTGAAGACGACATCGGCGCGGTCGATCAGCTCCTGCTCGAGGTCGAGCAGCTTCACGGGTGCGAACTTGAACTTGGAAAGCTCGTCCATCGCGTCGAACACGAGGACATCCGGATCGAGGTGCCGCGAGAAGGGCAGCATCATCGGCGTATAATACCAGGCGACGAGCGGTCCATGCTGCGATGCAAGATGCGCATCGAGCAGGCGCTTCAGGGTCGCCTCGCGGGCGTCCTCCGGCATGCCCTTGGGGAGGTGCGGGACGACGATTCGGACGTTGCCGGAATCCTCGGCCTCACGGACCTCGAGGAACGGCGTTTCCGTCTCGGCGACCTCGACCGGCTCCTCCCAGTAGATGACATTCATCTCCCGGGCGAAGCGGCTCATGAGGTGCTGCGGACGCTGGAACACGAAGTTCCACCGCAGGTGCGAGAAGCAAATGAGTGTTGTGGGTCCGGGATCCGGCGCCGAGGGGTCGGCTTCGTACTCCACTGGAACCCCGGCGCGAGTCAGCATTTTTCGTTCAACCTCCGTGTTATGTGTGCCCACGAGATGAACGGCGAGAGTGGCATTACGGTTCCGCAACCTTGCCGCAAGTTAATGGAAATTCGGCCTTGTTGCGGTGCAGCAATCGTCAATCCGCCCGATTGACCCGACGAAGCGTGCGTGGGAGGAACCTCGACCTTTCTTAGATGGGGACGAAACGCCGAATGGCAACCACGATCGAGGAGCTCGAGAAGCGGCGCGGGCTGGCCCGGCTGGGCGGCGGCACCAAGCGGATCGAGGCGCAGCACGCCAAGGGCCGGCTCACCGCCCGCGAGCGTGTGAGCGTGCTGCTCGATCCCGGCAGCTTCGAAGAATATGACATGTTCGTCGAGCACAATGCGACCGACTTCGGGATGGCCGAGCAGAAGGTGCCCGGCGACGGCGTGGTCACCGGATCGGGCACAATCAACGGCCGCCTCGTCTATGTGTTCGCGCAGGATTTCACCGTCTTCGGCGGCTCCTTGAGCGAACGCCACGCGCAGAAGATCTGCAAGATCATGGACATGGCGATGAAGGTCGGCGCGCCGGTGATCGGCCTCAACGACAGCGGCGGGGCGCGCATCCAGGAAGGCGTCGCCAGCCTCGCCGGCTATGCGGAAGTGTTCCAGCGCAACGTGCTCGCGAGCGGGGTCATCCCGCAGGTCAGCCTGATCATGGGCCCGTGCGCGGGCGGCGCCGTCTATTCGCCGGCGATGACCGACTTCATCTTCATGGTGAAGGATTCGAGCTACATGTTCGTCACTGGTCCGGACGTGGTGAAGACGGTCACCAACGAGGTGGTCACCCAGGAAGAGCTGGGCGGGGCCGTCACGCACACGACCAAATCGGGCGTGGCCGACGTCGCGTTCGAGAACGACATCGACGCGCTTCTCGCGACGCGCGAGTTCTTCGACTTCCTGCCACTGTCGAACCGCCACGACCTGCCCGAGCGGCCGTGCGAGGACCCGATCGACCGCGTCGAGGACAGCCTCGACACGCTCGTTCCGCCGAGCTCGAACCAGCCGTACGACATGCACGAGCTGATCCGGAAGGTCGCCGACGAAGGCGACTTCTTCGAGATCC
>Ga0207674_10003691_pt1 | contig 18689 bp, 15 predicted proteins | sample KBSCornC72_FD_184303 | JGI IMG/M metagenome (GOLD analysis project Ga0207674, IMG submission 184303) | Corn rhizosphere microbial communities from Kellogg Biological Station, Michigan, USA - KBS Corn C7-2 (SPAdes) (version 2) | ecosystem: Host-associated > Plants > Roots > Rhizosphere > Soil ... | reverse complement strand
CGTGGTGAAACCGATCGTTGCCTTGTTCATCGTCTCGGCGCCCGCATTGGTCGTCATGATGATGATCACGTTGCGGAAATCCGCCTTGCGGCCGTTGTTGTCCGTCAGCGCGCCGTGGTCCATCACCTGCAGCAGGATGTTGAAGATGTCCGGGTGGGCCTTCTCGATCTCATCCAGCAGCAGCACGCAATGCGGCTTCTTGGTCACAGCTTCCGTCAGCAGACCGCCCTGATCGAAGCCCACGTAGCCCGGAGGCGCGCCGATCAATCGGCTCACCGCATGGCGCTCCATGTACTCCGACATGTCAAAGCGGATCAGCTCGATGCCCAAGATGAATGCGAGCTGCTTGGCGACTTCGGTCTTGCCCACGCCCGTGGGGCCGCTGAACAGGAACGAGCCAATCGGCTTGTCCGTCTTGCCCAGGCCTGCACGCGACATCTTGATCGCCGAAGCGAGCGCATCAATGGCCGGATCCTGCCCGAACACGACCGACTTCAGGTCGCGCTCCAGCGTCTGCAGCTTGCTGCGATCGTCCTGCGACACGCTTTGCGGCGGGACGCGGGCGATACGCGAAACGATGTCTTCGATCTCACCCTTGCCGATCGTCTTCTTCTGCTTCGACTTCGGCAGGATGCGCTGCGCTGCACCGGCTTCGTCGATCACGTCGATCGCCTTGTCCGGCAAATGGCGGTCGGTGATGAAGCGGGCCGACAATTCAGCCGCAGCCGTGAGTGCCGACGACGCGTACTTCACGCCGTGGTGCTCTTCAAAGCGGGACTTCAGGCCGCGCAAAATCTGCACGGTCTGATCAACCGTCGGCTCCACCACGTCGATCTTCTGGAAGCGGCGGGACAGCGCTGCGTCTTTCTCGAAGATGCCGCGATATTCCGTGAACGTCGTCGCACCGATGCATTTGAGTGCGCCCGACGATAGCGCCGGCTTGAGCAGGTTGCTTGCGTCCAGCGTGCCGCCCGAAGCCGCACCGGCGCCGATCAGCGTATGGATCTCGTCGATGAACAGGATCGCGTTCGGATTGTCCTTGAGCGACTTCAGCACGCCCTTCAGGCGTTGCTCAAAGTCGCCGCGGTACTTCGTGCCGGCCAGCAGCGCACCCATGTCGAGCGAATAGACGACGGACTTCGCGAGGATGTCCGGCACTTCGCCCTTCGTGATGCGCCATGCCAAACCTTCCGCGATGGCCGTCTTGCCGACACCGGCCTCGCCCACCAGCAGCGGGTTGTTCTTGCGGCGGCGGCACAGCACCTGCACCACGCGCTCGACTTCCTGCTCACGGCCGATCAGCGGGTCGATCTTGCCGGCCTTGGCCAGCGCGTTCAGGTTCTGGGTGAACTGCTCCAGCGGGCTTTCCTTCCCGTCGCCGCCTTCGCCTTCGGGGTTGCCTTCGCCCTGCTTGGCGGGCTCAGCCTGGTCCTTGCGGATGCCGTGGCTGATGAAGTTCACGACGTCCAGCCGGGTCACGCCCTGCTGCTGCAGGTAGTACACCGCGTGCGAATCCTTCTCGCCGAAGATGGCGACAAGCACGTTCGCGCCCGTCACTTCCTTCTTGCCGTTGGACGTGGATTGCACGTGCATGATGGCGCGCTGGATCACGCGCTGAAAACCCAGCGTGGGTTGCGTGTCCACCTCGTCCGTGCCGGGCACCACAGGCGTGTTGTCGGCGATGAAGTTCTTCAGATGCGTGCGAAGGTCTTCGATGTTGGCGGCGCAGGCGCGCAGCACCTCCGCGGCCGTCGGATTGTCCAGCAGCGCAAGCAGCAGATGCTCCACCGTAATGAATTCGTGGCGAGCCTGCCGGGCTTCGACAAACGCCATGTGCAGGCTGACTTCCAGTTCTTGCGCGATCATGCTTCCTCCATCACGCACTGCAGCGGATGCCCCGCTTGCCGTGCATGGGTTGACACTAATTCCACTTTCGTCGCGGCGATATCCCGTGTGTAGATACCGCACACGCCCCTACCTTCCCGATGCACAGTCAGCATGATCTGTGTGGCGGTCTCCCGGTCTTTGCTGAAATACTGCTGAAGAATCATCACGACGAATTCCATCGGGGTGTAGTCGTCGTTGAGCAGCAGCACCTTGTACATCGCGGGCGGTTTGAGCGCTTGCTCTTTCCGCTCGAGGACGGTGCCTGCATCGTGTTGTGGAGTGGTCGCTTGCCGGATTGCCATGGTCTTATTCTAACCACTCCTTTCGAGTTCGCAATTTGGGGAAATAACACCGACTTCAAGGTCTACAAACGGTTTGGCCCGTGGAGCGTGCGTCCGTCAGCCCTCGGGCGCGAGGCGTTTTACCGCCCCTGCGTTGGCTGGAACCGGCGCAAGCTCCGCGCCTGAGATGCCAATCGTTTTCCGTACTTGGAGGCGATCGGCTGGATTTCGAGCAAAACCTCTTCAGAAACTGACCGTTTTTCGCCACAAACCCACCCTTTGTGGCCTTGACAGGCTCTTACAATCCTCGAACAATCGAATTCAGCATGTGCGCCCTACTGCCCCGCAAACCGTTGGCAGCGAGCCGCATGAATGGTGAGCCCGGGAGGCCTCACACCAGTCGACAACAGATCGACAACCGCTTCAGGCTGTGGCGTTTGCCACAAGAAGACCGATCGCTTGCGGCGCGGTTCCACCCGCGCCATTCGTCGTGCCGTGCTGGCCGGCGGCCGGGCGATGACTGCGCGGTACCGCTCTGCACTGCCCCGACAGGCATACCTCCCGGCTCGGACTTGTGTTTTAACGGAGGGGTTTTCATGGCACTCGGTACGGTCAAATGGTTTAACGACGCCAAGGGTTTCGGTTTCATCTCGCCTGACGAAGGCGGTGAAGAGCTGTTTGCGCATTTCTCGGCCATCCAAATGGCTGGCTTCAAGACGCTCAAGGAAAATCAGCGCGTCTCGTTTGAAGTGACGCAAGGCCCGAAGGGCAAGCAGGCCACCAACATCCAGGCTGCCTGATAGGCGTTGCGCGGCACCCCGCCGGATGGCGACGGTGTCCAAATGCAAAAAACCCGGCGACATGCCGGGTTTTTTGTTGCCTCGGCGCGAGACAATGCCGGAGATATCTCGCCGCGCGCAACACATCATTTCAGCGGGTTGTGCGCTACGGCATGGATGATCCCCGTGTCATTTCAAGGAGGCCCCCGCCCATGAAACATTCTCTGCCCCGCACCGCCGCCACGGCCACGCTGCTGATTGCCGTGCTACTTCCTGCTGCCGCCCGCGCCCAGCTTGGCGACCTCATCAAGGGGGCCACGCAGGGCAACAGCCAGGGCGCCACAGGCGGCCTTGGCAGCATTGGCAGCCTGGGCGGTGTGCCGTCGCTCGGGTCATTGACGTCGGGGAGCACCGGCAATGTAGCTGGCGTGCTGGAGTTCTGCATGAAGAACAATTACCTGGGCGGCGCGACCGATGCGGCGTCGGTCAAGGACAAGCTGCTCGGCAAGCTGGGCGGTGCGCCGACGTCCAACCCGGGTTACACCGACGGCACAAAAGGCATCCTGACCGGCTCGGATGGCAACTCATTCGACCTGAGCAGCATCAAGTCGCAAATCACCCGGCAGGCGTGCGACAAGATCCTGTCGCAGGGCAAATCCCTGCTTTGAGCCGCGGCGCAGGCAAGCGCGCACTACACTGCAATATCGACTGACCGTTCGCCTGTCTTCCACGCCCCGAGGGAGCCTCATGCTGGAAACCGCCGCGCTGGCCGCCGGGCTGTCTTGGACCAGCGGATTCCGCCTCTATCTGGCCGTATTTGCTGCTGGCGTACTCGGCCGCACGGGTTGGCTGCATTTGCCGCCCGGCCTGCAGATGCTGGAATCGTGGTGGGTGATTGGCCTGGCCGGCGTACTGGCCGTGGCGGAATTTCTCGCCGACAAGATTCCCGGTTTCGATTCCGTTTGGGATGGCATTCAGACCTTCATCCGCGTGCCTGCGGGCGCGATTCTGGCTGCGGCCGCGTTCGGGCAGCTCGATCCGCAATGGATGGTGGCTGCCGGACTGATTGGCGGGACGCTGGCCGGCACGGCACATGCCACCAAGGCCGGTACGCGCGCGCTGATCAACACGTCGCCGGAACCGTTCTCGAACTGGGTGGCGTCGTTGAGTGAAGACGTAGCCGCCAGCGGTGGTTTGCTGATGGCATTTTTCCTGCCAGTTGCGTTCTTGGTGGTCCTGGGGCTGCTGCTGTTGGTATCGGTGTGGTTACTGCCCAAGCTGTGGCGCGGCGTGCGGCGCCTGCGGGATGCGCTGCGCGGGCGATCACCTGAGCCGCCGCCGGCCGGCACCACCCGGCTGCCGCGCTAAGGCGCTATCCAAAGGCGCGCAGCAGCCAGAACAACGTCAGGGCCAGCGCGCACGCCCACCCGGAAAACAGCACGCGCCAGACCTTGTTGCGCGGAACAAACCCCACACCGCGCACCAGCCCCGCGCTCATCGCCCAGAACAGCAGCACGGCAAGACCATGGTCGGCATGCCCGTCGCGATTGGCGAGGATGTACGGATACACCGTGCCCACCGCCATCACGAGCAACCCGGCTGCCAGGCTGGCGGCGTGGATGCGCGGCTTGTCGGTGGTGCTCACGTTGGCTGTGCTCACTCGCGGTCCGAGTTCGGATTGTTCGCGTTGGCGGCGCGGTCGTCGCTCACCTCACCCCACATTGCGTTGAGCACCGCCAGCAGCACAGCAAAGCCGACACCCAGGACCCAACTGAAGTACCACATGGATTTGCTCTCCTGTGCGGCGGTTAGTAAGCCGAGTGCTCGTTGGCGCGGATGTGTTCGACCGTCACCTTGCCGCGCATCACGCGGTAGCACCAGCTTGTGTAGGCGATGACGATGGGCGTGAAGATGATCGCCGCCCAGAACATCAGGCCCAGCGTGAAGTGGCTGGAAACGCTGTCCCACACCGTGAGGCTGGCGCCGGGCATGCTGGACGAAGGCAGCACGAACGGGAACATCGATGCCCCGGCCGTGGTGATGATGCCCGCCAGCCCCAGCGACGACAGCACAAACGCAGTAAGCGTGCGCCCCGCCCGCGACAGCACGACGGCCAGCAGCGGGCCAATCACGCCAATTGCCGGCAACGCCCACAGCAACGGCTGCTTCTGATAGTTGCGCCACCATGCGTCAGCCGTGCGCGCGACGGTCTTGGCCATCGGGTTGGCAAGCCCCGCGGGGTCGATAGCCGACGTGATGACGTAGCCTTCGATGCTGCCGGCGTGCAACCATGCGCCGGCCGCAATAAACGCCACCACCGCGACGATGGCTGCGCCAGTGGCAGCACTGGTGGCGCGTTGTTGGACAACGCCCTCCGTCCGGTGGGCGAGATAGATGCCGCCATGCATGGTGATCATCGCGCTCGACACCACGCCCGTCAGGATGGCAAACGGATTCAGCAGTTGCCAGAACGTGCCGGTGTACGTCACCACCATGAAGTTGTCGAAGTGAAACGGCACGCCCTGCAGCAGGTTGCCGAACGCCACGCCAAAGATGAGCGGCGGCACCGCGCCCCCGATGAAGAGGCCCACGTCCCACACTTTGCGCCACGTGGCGTTATGGATCTTGCTCCGGTAGTCAAACCCGACCGGCCGGAAAAACAACGCCCACAGCACCGCCAGCATCGCCCAGTAGAACCCGCTGAACGCGGTGGCGTATACCAGCGGCCACGCGGCAAAGATGGCGCCACCGCCCGTGATAAACCAGACCTGGTTGCCGTCCCAGTGCGGGCCGATGGTGTTGATCATCACGCGGCGCTCGTCGTCCGTCTTGCCGACAAAGGGCAGCAGCGTGCCGACGCCCATGTCGTGTCCGTCCATGATGGCAAAGCCGATCAGCAATACGCCGATGAGCAGCCACCAGATGACCTTGAGGGTTGGGTAGTCGAACATGGCGTTCTCCTCAGGCGTGGGCGGCTTCGAAATCGTAGCGGCCAGTGCCAAGGCTGCCCGGCCCCTGGCGAGCGAACCGGATCATCAGGTACATCTCAACGATCAGCAGCAACGTGTAGAAACCGATGAAGCCCGCGAGCGACCCATACAGGCTGGCCTCGCTCAACGTCGACACACTCAGATGCGTGGGCAGCACGCCGTAGATGGTCCACGGCTGACGCCCGTATTCCGCCACCACCCAACCCAGCTCGATGGCGATCCATGGGGCGGGCAGCATCCACAGCGCCCAGCGCAGCAGCCATGCCGGTGCCCTGCGCTGCGGCCGCAACGTGCTCCAGAACGACAGGCCAAACAGCGCCAGCATCAGGAAGCCCAGCCCAACCATCACGCGGAAGCCCCAGAACATCGGCCATACGCGCGGCACGGTATCGTCGACAGCCTTGTTGATCATTTCGGGCGTGGCTTGCCGCACATCGCTCACGTACTTCTTGAGCAACAGGCCAAAGCCCAAGTCTTGCTGATGGATCTGCAGGGTCTGGAGCGCCGCCGCATCGCCGGGGTGCTGGCGCACCGTTTCCAGCGCGGCCACAGCTTCGATACCGCTCATGATTCGGCCACGATTGCGCGCCTTGATCTCGTGGATGCCCGGAATCTGCTTGGACACCGAGCGCGTGCCGATCAGCCCCATCACCCACGGAATCTCGACCGCCCAGTCGTTCTTCTGCTCGCGCTGGTTGATCGACGCAATCACGTTGAAGCTGGCCGGCGCGGGCTCGGTCTCCCACATGGCCTCGATGGCGGCCATCTTGGTTTGCTGCGCTTCGCCCACGGTGTAGCCGGACTCGTCGCCCAGCACGATCACGGAGCACACGCTGGCCAGGCCGAACGCCGCCGCCACGCGAAAGCTGCGCCGCGCGAATTCCACATCGCGGCCGCGCAGCAAGTACCAGCTCGAAATCGACAGCACGAACATCGCGCCCGTCACGTAACCCGCCGACACGGTATGCACGAACTTGGCCTGCGCGATGGGGTTGAAGACCACGGCCCAGAAGTCGTGCATCTCCATGCGCATGGTCTGCCAGTTGAATTCGGCACCGACCGGGTTCTGCATCCAGCCGTTGGCGATCAGAATCCACAGCGCGGAAAGGTTGGTGCCGATCGCCATCAGCGTCGTCACCAGCAAGTGCTGCGTCTTGGAAAGGCGATCCCACCCGAAGAAGAACAGGCCGATAAAGGTGGATTCCAGAAAAAACGCCATCAGCCCTTCAATGGCCAGCGGCGCACCAAAGACATCGCCCACGTAGTGCGAGTAATACGCCCAGTTGGTGCCGAACTGGAATTCGAGCGTGATGCCCGTCGTCACGCCCAGCGCAAAGTTGATGCCGAACAGCTTGCCCCAGAAGCGCGTCATGTCTTTCCAGATGACCTTGTTGGTCATCACGTAGACGCTTTCCATGATGACCAGCAGCCAGACCATGCCCAGCGTGAGCGGCACGAACAGGAAGTGGTACATCGCCGTGGCCGCAAACTGAAGCCGGGACAGATCGACGAGATGTTCGGAAATCACGGTTGCCCTCCCTGCGCTGCTGACGGTGTCACGATCAGGCGATCAGCGGCCCGCTCGGCATCGACCGGCACCCGGTGATCTCGCACGAATACCCACCACAGCGCGCTCAGCACCACCAGCTTGATGGCGACGACGATGAGCAGATGGCGGACGAGTCGGCGGTCGTTGGGGCTCACGGGCGGACGAGACTTGGCGCGCGTCGGTGCCACTTGCAGGGGGTCCCGGCCAGTGGCACAGAAAGTCACATGTGATCCAGTCTAGTCATGGATGGAAGGGGTGACAAACCATTTCTGAGGGGAGTTGTGAGGTATCGGGCGCTTGAGCGGGCCGCCGTCGAGCCGATGCATGAAGACGGCGATCAAGATGTTCGTGCACTCGCCCACGACGTCAATTCGCTATGCAGGATGTTCAGCGAGGACGACAGCGGATGCTGGCTGTTCGTCAACATTGACCTCACCAGGATCGGATCGAAGGCCGTGCGCCTGAACATCAGCCTGCCTGACCGGCTTGTGCTGCAGATCAATGCGGCCGTCAGCGACAGGTGACGTCCACCCGTCGGCAACCTCTAGTGCTGCGGCTTCTTCATGGCCTCGGATTCTCTCGCGGCGTTCAGTTCTTCGCTGGCCTCAATCGGATCCATTGCCTCATCAATCGAGGAGGCCGCGCGTTCTATTTCGCCTCGCTCTTCGGCCAGGAATTCATCCGACTCCTCCAGCTCGCCGGGAGGAGGCTCCAGCATATCGTCCAGCATGGCACCCAACTCGGGCGTGTCCCATGGCTCGCCTCGGTGCATCTTTTGCTTTATGTAGTGACGAATCTCAGCATCTTGTTCGGGAGTCAATGGAAGCCCGCGAAAAGTGCTCTTGGGGTCGGTCTCGGGCATGATGTTTCTCCCCCTACTGAGTAGATTTTTTAGTGTACGCCGGGCTTTGCGGGAGTGCTCGGCGACGTTGCCGGGCCAACAGGAAACCGAGAGACCAGTCATCCAACAGGGCACACCGGACGGCATTGGCGCCGGTCGTCAGCAAATTCTGATTTATAGTTTCGCCCCTGCTCAGACGAAGCGGCCATCGGTACACTCTGCGCCATCGCTTTCAGTGCCATAGGGAAAGCGATCGAGGTGTGGAAACCTCGTGCGTAACGGGTGAGAACCGAGCATAGGTTCTTGCCCTCGATTGCTATGGCTTGGCTTCGTCTCCCTCCTGGGGCGAGCCAGGCATGAGCGGCTTCGGCCGCGCCGACTGTTACGCATCGGTTTTCCACCTTGCCTGTGCTCGCCCACCCCTCTCCCATGGGTTGGGCGCGGTTCCGTTCATCACATGAAGAGGAATGCCGTGACCCGCTCGATCTCCCAATCCGTCGATTCCCCGGCTGGCAATTCGCTCGCCAAATATCAGAAAGGTGTTGGCGCTGCGCGTGAGTTTTTGCGTGCGGTGGACACCCGTAGCGCAGCCGAGAAACCGTGCGCGAAAAGCGCGGTGGACGCGCCAAACAACCCCGATCACCAACGCTGACTTCATGGGCGAGCCAGGCGCATGAAGGCCTGCCGGTATCGATGTTGCAGCATCGGTGCCCAGGCGCGCCGGGACTCGCCCGCCTTTTGCCCAGGCGAGCCGGCGCCTGAGCCGGTGTGTCGCGTCATCGTTTCCAACGACCCCGCCTCAGGCGACGACGTTGATTGAGAACCAGACTGCCGAAACACCCGCGATGGCGACCGACATCAGCGTGACGTGCAGACGGTGCGCGGCCGGCATGACGGCCAGCAACGCGCGCCCACAAGTCCGCGCCGTCACGGCCAAAATCAATGCCACCATGCCCGGCAGCAATCGTTGCGACATGCTGAGACCCTCGCCTGCGGATGCGAGACCAGGAGATAGCCATGCAAGGCCCAGCGCGCCTCCTGCGAACAAGAGGGAACTGCTGACGATCATCGTGACGATTGCGAAGGCGCGCGGGTCGGCAGCCCACTGGTCAAGCCGTGCATACGTTGCCCGCACAGCGGCAACACACGTCGCCCAGACAAGACACGCGAACGCCGCCGACGCGTCGATGCGAGCGCGGACGTTGCGCAGATTCGTACCGCCGGCTGCCGCACCTGCCGTCAGCACGAACCATGGAAAGGGTGTCCATATGAAGCCCGCGAGCAGAAGTCCCGCTACCGAATAGCCCGAGACCGCGAGAATCGCCGTAAAACTCAAGTAGGCCAACAACGCGACGCCAACACCGCGCAGCGCGCCGTACGACTCCGCACCATCGCGGGGATAGAGCACCCAAGCCCAGACATACGCGCAGGCTGCTGCCAGGAATGGCATCGCAATCGCCCATTGACGGGACGGCAGCAGCAGGAGCGGCGCAAGCAATGCCGCCGTGCCCAGCGCGACCAATGCAAAGAAGCTGGCGGCAAAGACTCGCTTCGGGGGCTTGGCGTCTGACAGGACCACGTGCAGTTTGCTCGCGAAAGGACAGAATGCTCGCGGTTATATCACAGCGCTTTTGCCGCAGCGGCGATCTGTCGATCACTGAGCGGGGGGCTCGATCACGACACGCGGACGACTTGCGCACTGGGACATTCAAAACAAAAAACCCCGGCCAGCCGAAGCTGCCGGGGTTTTTCATATCCATCGCGGCCGGAGCCGCGAGCGACTCGATCATTCTGTGCAAATTGGCTGGAAGCCCTGGTGGCTAATGGCTGGCAAAATTACACCTATCAATTTGCCCTCACAATTACCCTCACTACTGACAGCTTGTCTGCCTCGGTGGCCGAAGGGCTACCGAACAACGCAGGTAGAGCCCATGGCTAGGCCAATTTCCTATCTAGAGTTCGATAGCTTGCCCCCAAAGTTGCCCCCACAGTGCTCAGCGTTGCCTCCCTTTGCAGAACAACATGTCTTTTGCATGTCTCCGCCGTTTGGATACGGTGAGCAATGCAAGCGCCAACGTGCCGGCGGTCACGTCTATCGGGCAACGTCGAACATTACAACTGCCAACCGATCCCTCCGGTCAGTTGGCAGGCCAGCATCCAAATCACTCTTCATAGCCATAGCGGTGCCAGGGCGACTCCCTGATAGCGGAGAGACGGGCGTTTGCCTCCCTTGAGCATTGCCAAACCAAAATACCCCGTAGATGCCAAAGCCATATGCTTGGGGATCGCCGGTGTAGAGCTCGTCGAGTTGCTCCATTGGAGCTGTCCAAACGTCGCTGTGATAGTTGCGTTTGAGCTCAATCGGAATCCTGTACTTGCCATCAAACGTAGCGATCATATCTGCTCTTTTTCCGCCCGCCATATGGCCTTCCGGATCAATGGATACCTTCAGCGGTGCAAGGCGTACTCTCAATAAATCGATGAGCACATGACGACAACTTTCCTCCGGCTTCGGGTCAGTCGGGCGTCCATAACGATCCTCATTCCAGAAACGCTTGTAGACATCATTGTTGGCGTGACTCACAGTTTTTGCCACATCAAGCAGCGTGTGGACGATCAATGCATGGAGATCGGCGGCGTTTGCCGGCGACTGGTTTGCTAGGGAGGATAGAGTCTGTGCCCAGCTAGGTTGCTCATATTCCGCTTCCCGACGTCTCGCTTGTTGATTGTGCGCGGCGTGCTTGATGAAATCCCGATACGTCACAAGATCTGGGTGCATGCATAACCTACCGATCGAATCCGCAGCTTCTCTCGATGGAATTGCAGAAAGCCGGCTTACGAGCGAGCCCAAGTATTCGGAACCGTCCCATGGATTCGTGTTTCCGCTGTATCCGCCGACGGGATACGAAGCCGAAGGAAAGTGCGCTGCCACAGCAACAGTGAGGGCTTCCAGGTGCTGAACCGAGAGTGGAATCTGCCGCTTACTCCATGTTTCGTCCACGCCTTCTGCCAGTTGGAAATCACGAAGCACCCATAGCAACGCGGGATCAAGTCGAAGGTGTGCCACGAACTCGTCGATGAACCCATCAGGGCTCAGAAATGTCGCACAGGCAAGCCATTGCCGGAACGTCTCTCTGTCACTATGGTCACCCCCAATTTTCTGGCGTGCGAGAGTGCACAACTCTTCCAGATTACCTCTCTCCGCTGCGGCGCACTCTAAGAGCTGCCGTAACTGCTGGCCAGAGACATCGGGATGGGCGCGAAGAATATCTATAGCGACATGCGACCGAATGTGTAGGAGCATTGGTCGTGAACGAAGCTCACTTAGGGCATTGACATAGCTTCGCTTCGCTTTGAGGTCTGCGTCAATTACGGCAAAGAAAACGTCGATAACCAGCTGGCGGTGGGATCTTGTTAATTCAGCGGCCCATAGATGCTCTACATGGGTTACCGTGTTGCCTCGACTTTGCGTCGCCGGCCTTACTGTCGCAATCGCTAGACCCGCCGACAATGCCGAAGCCCCAATGCCGCTAACATCGCCGTTGCGGCGAAATTGCTCATCTAACCCCGCAACGATGGCGTACCACCAAGTGGAAAACGAGCCGGTAGCGTCGGCTTCAGCAATCTCCTTTGGTGTGGGCATTGGCCGAGCACTCAGGATGGCGACGAACCCATCCAGAGCAATTCGCCCGCTCTTCTCCCCCAAGAAATCGAGTAGCCGCGCGTGCGGGTGCAACTGGCGGTCCAGGTCGGAGTAATGACAAAAGTAAATATTGGCGAGGAATGCTAGCCATCCCAGATCCTTGCCGCTGCTGATGGCGTTGCTATGCTCTTCGAACTGCCGCCGCTGGCGTTCTCGACTGGCTGCACTACCACGTGCTTCCTCCACTTTTCGGAGTGCGTTTTTATATCGCCAGTCCGTTAAGGAGCACGCAAACAACCGGCCTCGAACAGCTTCCAGGTCAGCACGCTGACCAAACGTAGCCAACTCCTCAAACAAGGCCCGCTCCGTCGACCCGATCGCAAACACCAGAGTCATCGCCCCCTCAAAGAGCGCCACCACGCTTTCCGCGGCTGATGCAATCCGTAGATGAGCCATGACGCGAGCAAGAAATGCTTGCTCATCGACTAGTTCGTTAAAGGTTCGGGAAATAAGCTGCGCGAGCAGCAAGACATCACCTGCGTCTTTCGCCTCCGAAAGCTGGATGTCAACTGCATCGAGAAATGTGTCACGGCGGTGATGGAGCGCCTTTATGAGATCGCTTTTGAAGAAACCGCTGCCCTCGTAAGAGTCTGTCGCAATAAGCCACTTCCAAAGATTCGAAGCTGTTACATCAGCATCACTACTTAGAAGATTGACGAGAAACTGCGCGCAAATGCTTCCGAGCATTGTTGACGCCCGCAGCCTATGTCTCGTCATCGAATCATCGCTCGTGCCTTCATGGGACGCACATCGAACTGCGTCAAGAATGGAGGGGATATCTTCGCTCGGAACGGCCGCTGGCAGGGACCACAGTTCCGTACTACTTTGCACGGAGTCTCCACTTCGCCCTAGATGCACAACTAGTTCCGCGACGTCAGCCGACGAAAAGGGGCGACCGTATAGCTTCCCATACGCTCCCGCTCTTAGCTGTATGTCAGGTTCGGACCACGCCAAGTGGTTTTTGCAGGCTTTGACGACGGCCTCTTCGCCAGCCGCACCGAGCTCACAGAGCGAGTACAGGGCAAGTAAGCGTTCAATTGTCGGCTCGTTGGCATCACAGAGAATCTTAAAAAGCGGCTCCCTGAGCGACGGGATGCCGGGCCCCTCCTGCAGTATCTCCAACACCAGGGCACGAAGACCTCGATTAGGTGCGGCGGCCGTCAACACAGTGTCAAACAGCATCGCCATTTCGGGCACGCATAGAGCAGCCAGCTTCTCGGTGCCAGCGACATTGCTTCTGAACCAAGGATCTGTTTCAGACAACTTTGCTAACGCGTTGAACAGCAGTATCCGAGCATCAGCTTGAAGTGATACGGCGTCTCCATAGCAGAGCACGCCGTGGGGGTCTGCAGCGATAAATCGCGACGCCCATTCCGGCAAGAGAACCGGTAGCCAACTATGCAACCCACGAAGCTCAGCAGCGGGGTGCCCGCTTACTCCAATCAAAGCCTCCACACGTTCGATTGGGAGGCCATTGCGGACTTGGAGGGCGATCCACTCTGCAGCAAGGAACTCGGCGGTAGTTCGATGCACGTAGTCAACGGTGCCGCCGTCCACGGCAGATTCGAAAAGTGGCCGACTTAGCGTGGCCGCAAGTTTTTCGCGCTCAAAGAAGTGAGAGAGCGTACTGAAACTCGGATAGTTCGTGTTGTCGGACGATTGAGCGTCAATCGACACCCCGTCGACATCAGCAACAAGCCGCATGGCGCAGATTGCTCCAGCAGGCCCGCGCAAGTCCGTGGGACTATAACCATCCCGCCTCGCTCGTTCAGAGTTGTGCTCACGAAGAAGTTTTTCACTGTAGAGCTCGAATAGCCGTAGGCGAGTTGCCGGCCAATGCCCGTCTTTCACTACATCGACGAGCATGATGAGGCTCTGTGGCGAACATACCAAATCTCCCGCGTCCCGCCTCATAGCCTCTTGAAGAAAGGTATCCGGATCGGATACCTCTTTGGATTGGAGTAGATCGTGCTGCTCCCGTCGCGTGAGCTTCCCGAGTCTCAAGACGACGACATCGCCTCGATGTTCAAAGAAGGGGGCAAAAGCCTCGCGGTCGGTATCACCGAGCCAGTCGCGTTCACGGCACGAGATTCGGACCTTCTTTGGCGGGTACTGGATGAGGCGAGCTACAACAGCATCGATTACGCTATCGTCGCCTCGCCCAGCTCGTTTTTCGTCAAGAGCATCTATGAACAGGGTTTGGTCTGCCCAGTTTGGCGTTTCGATGAGAAATCGCCGGACATGGAGATATCGCCCACCTGAAGCTTGAGCGGCACTCTTGAAGAGTTGGGTTTTGCCGAACCCCGGGTCTCCGAGCAAGACAAGATTCGGATGCTCTTCGTAGTCCGAGAAATATGCAGGAACGTCTTCCGCTTCTTCCCGAGTCGTTGGATAGACCTGGTGGATTAGCCGATTCGGCATTGAATGCTGCGGCTCGTGCGCACTCACATCTGAAGTAGCGGAACCCATGTTGATATCGCTCATTGTTCAGTCCTGAAGCAGAACGCGAGCTAGCAGTGCAGCTCGTTCATCCGCCTTCTGATGAAGTTGAGGTTGTCGCGCCATGGCCGCTGCTGCTGTGTGGTGACAGATAGCTGCAGAATGCTGTCCCTCTGTGCCTTGAGGCGTGCGCATTCCGCGTTAGTGACGCTGACCTGTTGCTGAACAGCGACCTGCTCAGCCGCTATGTCACGATCCCGCTGCGCCATGCGCTGGTCCCATTGCCGTGCAAGCTGCTCTTCCGCCCGCTTCGCCGCTGCCGCAGCTTCTTCCATCTCACGCTGACGAGCGTTGTTCGGTGCATCAATAGGCGCATTGCCAGCGAGTGTTCGCATTGCCTGCCCACACGGCGCTTCCGTGTAGACCGTCTGTCCATTGACAACGCACTTGTTCACGCCGGCCGGAGGCGCGGCAGGCCGAGCGGTGGGCTGCTGCACCGCTGGTACCGGCAGTCGCTGTGGTGCCGCCTGCGTTGAGGCAACCTGCTCGGCAGGCACTGCTGCGCCATTACCGGTGAGGCGCAATTGCTTGGCAGCGATGTAGATGATGAGAAGGACGGCAACCCACACCAGCAAAGAGATGGTCCGGTGCACTCCCTGCCTTGCACCCTGGGGCGGTTTGCCATACCAGCGGGCGTATTCCTTTTGCCAGTCGGGATTTCTCAGCTGCGGCTCTCGGCGATCCCGATACCAATCGCGATCTTGTACTCCCACGACCCTTACCCCCTTTGTGGCGGCTTGTTGGTTTTCTGCTGCAATTTATATCAAACATAATGCACCGGCCGGGGAAACTGCCCTTCCGGCTAGCTTCGGGGGGACACAGGCAAAAAACACCCGTGGTTCCGTGGCATCCCCTTCCCATCGCCCGCGAAGCCTTACGCTACATCGAATCTGGCCGCCACGGAATGCCACTAAATGGGGTGTGGCACGCCGCCAATTCCGTGGCCTAAAAAATAGGCAACCCCTCGAAAACGTGGCACGCCCCGTCCCTCCTTTTTCGCTGCTTTCTTTCTCTTTCTCTTTGATTCTTAAAGGAAAAAAGGAAAGAAGTAGGGACGGCGGGCAAAAATGGCCTTGTGGCGAACTAAACCGAAACCGTGGCATTTTGGGGCAAAACCGTGGCACCCGTTTCTTTATAAATCAAATGGTTAAGTTAAGAGCCACACGGAACCACGGGTTTTCCCAGTTTGCGTGTGTCTCGGCGGAGAGGTACGACAGGTAACGGCCTATGGTGACCGCCGAACGAACGGAAAATTGCGTCCCTGCTTCCGGGGCTGCAAGTCCGCGCTTCGCCGCAACGCGTATGCAATGTGGGGAGGCGTTTGCCGTTGGAATTAGCGAGTTTCCAGCACCTATGGGTGAGGCGTTTCTGAACTGAATAGGTGCTTGCTGCAACAGATAGACTGGCCGCCAACCAGCCCGGCTAGCGTAGGGACGGGAATAAATGTGAAGCAAACGCCAGCGCACTTTGGACTACCCAATGAGTACACCCATCACACTGACCGTGGGCGGCATTGATCTGACGTACAACACCGGGCACATGGGCATGGATCACGGCATGCTGTTTCAAGAGCGAGACCGTCAGCGTCTCAGGCACCCTCACATCAACTACTACGAGCGACATTTCGAAGCCGACGTCGCTCAATGCGAGGTCTGCTTTTGCCGCCCCCTCGGCTCGATGGTGTCCCGACTGGAGCTGCTTGGCTATACCTTGAGCGCGGTTAAGTCCGAGTACGAGCGCGAAGCCGCACTCGATAACGACCGATACTTTGGCGCCGAATTCGATAGTGAGGCTGAGCGGCCGCCCCGGTTGGCTTTCGAGGAGTTTGTTGCCTTCATCCGCGCCAATGCCGTACGTGACCTTAACGACGAGTACGACAAGGACTACGACGCAGAGGACGCACAGGGCAGAGGCCGGTTTGCCAATGACCCCTCCGTTGCTCTGTTACCGGGAGGCGATCCAGACCGAAACATGCTTGGGTATTCGGAGCTCAGTCATTTCGGCGTTCTGGTCGGTTTCTTACACCCCTACGCTGCCCTTCGCATCCTCGCCGAACATCCGGCGAATCTGGACCTAGAAGTGGTCTGGGATTACGGGAACTTCGTGCATGCCGGGTGGGCAGAGAACAAGGACTTCGTCGCTGGAGCGCGTCGAACGCAGACCTATCTGATCGCCACCGAGGGCACTTCCGACACGCACATTCTGAAGCGCAGCCTCGCACTCCTCCGGCCGGATATCGAGGACTTTTTTCGATTCATCGACATCGAAGACCGGCACCCATTCTCGGGAACTGGCAACTTGTCGAAGTTTGCCGAAGGGTTGGTCAAGATTGATGTTCACAATCGGGTTGTCTTCCTCTTCGACAACGACGCAGAAGGAATCGAAGCATTTCGTAGCCTTCAGCGGTTCAAGTTTCCGGTGAACATGCGCGCAATGGTGCTCCCCGACCTGGATGACCTGCGCAACGTTTCGGCGCGAGGACCGAGTGGTATCGAAGAGGCCGATATCAACGGCCGTGCCGCAGCAATCGAGTGCTACTTGGACCTGCGGTTGAAGGATCGGCCACCGCCGCAGGTCACCTGGACAAATTACAAAGAATCACTTCGCACTTACCAGGGCGCTCTCGACTTTAAGGACAGCTACGCTAAAGCGTTCTACGAAGCTACCCCGGATGCCGTTGCATCGGGTGCTTACGATGTCAGCAAATTGCGCGTCGTGCTGGACTCGCTTTTCGTGCAATGCAGCCAAATTGCGGCAGAAATGCTTCGCCCGACTCATGATGGCGCCGCCGTAGCGTAAAGGCCGAGCTTTTCAAGCTTGGCTAGGCTCAGCGCAGTCATGTGCCCGTGACGGCGGTTGAATATGCGTTTCTCCACATCGTCCAACTGTTTGCCGCCCTGCACCGCCACCACGCCAGACTGCAGCAACTGCTGCTTGAACACCCGCGCCGTCTTGATCGGTAGCGCATCGAACTTGGGCCGCAGGTGCGGCGCCGTCGATAGGTGGTCCATCACATGGCTTGGCCGCAGGAATAGCGCCATCTCTCGGCCGCTGTCTGTCTGGATCGTGTCCCAGCAGTGGGGATACTGAAAGCGGTCAGCATCGATCTCCGACAACAAGATTTCCATGACCCACACCCACGGCAGGCGTGAGCCGTTGGTCTCGGCGATATGCGCGTTCATCTCGGCCAGCGCATCGTCCACAAATGCGCCTTGATCGACATCGATCTCAGCAAACTCAGCCAGCAGCGCCCATGCGGTCATGACGGCGGCGTAGTTTTCCATCATGCGCCGGGCGGTGGCGTCGCTTCCTTCGGCACGGCTGCGCTTATTGCACACGTCCAGGAACGCGGCGTGCAGCTCGCGGATACGTGCCGGCTCAATGTGCGCGAGGAACTGCAACCATTCCCACACTGGAAACTGCGGCAGGCTATGCGGGATCATGTCGCCCTGCTTGGCGACAGACAGCGAGGTGCGGCAGAGTTTCGACTGCAGGCTTTCCACGTCCACCTCTTCGCCGGCCAGCAGCACGGGTGCGCACATCAGGTACGGCGTGAGCGCAGCGCCGACGCGGGTGAACTCAAAACGATAGGTGGACTGCAGCAAGCCGTCGATATCCGACAGCACCATCTTAGGCAGCTTTGAGAATTCATCCCACCCCACCGGGTGCGATGTCCAGGAGACCGACGCGCGGCGGCGATGGTCGGTCTTGAGCATCTGGCCCGAGAGCACCTGAAAGGCCAGCGTGGTCTGCAGGCTTTCCAGGAGCTTCGATTTGCCCGATCCTTTCTCGGCCTGCATCTGCAGGTGCGGGTAGAAGCCGAGCACCGTTTTCAGGTGCGCGCCGAGTCCCCACACCAGGGCAATCGTGGCTGCGTTGCTGCGGAAGGTGGATTGATAGGCCGCGATGACGGCGCGCGCGTTCTGCCGGCTGCCGCGCGGGAATGCCATGTTGTGGTACAGGCACTGCTTATGCGGCTCCAGGAAGTAGCAGTCGCTGCCCTCCATTGCCGCGAGCTCGCCGTCGCGCCACGCGACGCCGACGAAGTTCACCACGTCGCGGGCGCCGAGCTCGGCGGCACGCTCCAGGACGTTGACCATGCGCGCGAACTGCGCCGGCATCCAGATATGGCCGAACTTGCCGCGCCACCATTCCAGGTT
>Ga0207674_10003690_pt1 | contig 18689 bp, 17 predicted proteins | sample KBSCornC72_FD_184303 | JGI IMG/M metagenome (GOLD analysis project Ga0207674, IMG submission 184303) | Corn rhizosphere microbial communities from Kellogg Biological Station, Michigan, USA - KBS Corn C7-2 (SPAdes) (version 2) | ecosystem: Host-associated > Plants > Roots > Rhizosphere > Soil ... | reverse complement strand
GAAATCTCCAGTTGGGACTTCGATGGTGCGCCAAGGCGCGATAAGAAGGTGCCAACGCATCAGTGGCATCGATGATTCCGGGCTGGCGCAGTGCGACCCGCTTCGGACGGTCGCGACGGTCCGCTTACGAGAGGTCTGTTCGGAGCGACATCACAAGGTCTTGGCTACGGGAGGGTTCCGATGTGCGGCGAACGATAAAGTGGCCGGACCGGACACTTCATGATCCTCACAACATGCCGACGCTGGACCGGCACACGTTCACCAGCACCGACCAGCGCAGTCGTGGCGCGTACGTCCTGCTGGATAAACGCGATGTACGCCAGCGCCCACTGCACCAGCTTGCGCTGCTTCAGGCGCGCAATTAATTCAGTCATGGCATCGCCCTCGCATCGGTGGTCGTCGGTAATCCGACCTTTTTGCAGAACGCGGCGAAGCGCGGGTCGTTTTCGTAGCGCAGTACCGGCGGATCTGTGAGCAACAGCTCGATGCCGGGATCGCGATTCTGGTTCGCGCGCTCCAGCCACTTGAACATGGTGTCCGGGTCGCGGCGCAACGCGTAGATTTCGGCGATCTGGTACGCGCTGTCACCCGCATCCTTGGCGATCGCGGTCTGCAGGGCAGCGCCCGCTGCAGTGCGATTGCTGCCGATCTGCAACGCTATCGCCAGCGCCGAGTCGCGAAAAACACCGGGCGGTTCCTGCTGCGCCACTTGCAGCGCGGAAGCCGCGTTCCCTTGCATCGCGTAGATGTAAGTGAGTTGCGCCCGGCTGAAATAGCTTTCCGGATTGATTTGAAGGGCCCTGCGGGCGGCTTGTGCAGCTTGATCGAACTCCCCCAGCGCGGGCAGATAGCGCGCCAAATAGTCGTAACACCTGACGCACAACGGATCGGTCGGCAGACCATGCCGGAGCAGATCGACGGCCTGCTGCGCGTGGCCCAGCGCTCCCTGCACCGTGGCCAAGGTGTAATACGCCTTGTCCGGCGCCAGTTGATGGGTGCGTTGCGCCTCCGCCTCAGCATGTTTCCAGTCGTGATCCGCCGAGATCAGGATGAAGGTGTACGCGTCATGGGCCATTGCAAGTTCGGGATCGAGCCGCAGAGCATGTTTCACGGAGGCACGCGCCATTTCCCAGCTCTGCGCGGCCTCCGAACCGCCCACATAGTTGCCGGCGATAATCGCCCGCTCGTCGCCCAGTGCCGCCCATGCCGCCGCGTAGTCGGGATCGAGGCGGGTTGCGCCCGTGAAATAATCGATCGCCTTGCGCTGGTCGGCTTCGGCCTCGCGTTGCGCGTAGAACCTGCCTTGCAGGAAATCGTTATAGGCGGCGAGATTGCCGCTGGGCGGACGATCGCTTTGTACCACCGCGCCGCCAGTTTCGAGCAGCTTCGCTTTCAAAGCAGCAGCGACCGACTTGCTGATGTCGTCTTGCAGCGCGAAGAGATCCTTGTACGGCCGGTCGTAGTGCTCGGACCACAGCGTGCTGCCGTCTACGCAGTTCACCAGTTCCGCGCTGACGCGCACTTCGTTGCCCAAACGCTGCACGCTGCCTTCCAGCAGGTGCGCCACGCCCAACGCTCCGCCGATCTGCTGCACGCTGTCCTTGCTGTTGCGGAACCGGAACGAGGAATCGCGGTTGATCACCTTCAAGCCGGCGAACTGCGACAGCGTGGTGATCAGGTCTTCCGACAAACCATCGGAAAAGTACTGCTGGTCCTTTTCGCCGCTTTCGTTGCTGAGCGGCAGCACGGCGATGGATTTGGCGGGGATCGCGGCAACCGGGGTTGTCGGCAAGACCACCCCCGGATTTCGCTGCGCTGCATCCGGGCTACTTGCCGCATCCGGGTTACTTGCCGCCACGGCGTTCGCCCCCGGCGTGATGCGCGCAAACCGCCACAGCAAGCCGCCGCCGATCGCGAGCAGGAGCGCGAGAATCACGATTTCCGTGCTGCTGACCTTCTGCGCGCCGCGCTCGCCGTGATACCACGCCAGCACCAGCATCACAACAAAGCCGATGACCAACGCGAGGATCAGCAGCTTTTCGAGCTGATCCGGCCAACCGAAGCGCTGCGCTACCACGTCGAGCACTTGGATCAGAGCGAACGCCGCGGCGATGTACGCGAGCGTCCACTGCACCAGCTTGCGCTGCCTGAAGCGGAGAAGGAAACCGGTCATCGCCATCCTTTCCTTTTTCGGCAGTGTAGCCGCGGCAGATGCCGGTGTCGGAAAAGCTATCGGCTGGCTCCCCCTTTTAGGGTTGGGAGGCGCGCGCGGGGACAGGAAGTCACTGTGCGACCCGTTGCGGTCCTTGATAACCGGCCGGTTTAGGGAAGGCTGGTGGTTACTGCCGCTTGCGGAATGCGCCCGACCGGAGCGGCCACCCCCTGCGTTGATCCGCGGGATTGCGTACACTTGCCGCACTCGAAGCCGGCCTGTCGCCGGCGGGGAATGTCACCACGCTGTGGCAGTGCGCCCATCCTTCTTCGCTGAACTCAAGCGTCGCAACGTGCTGCGCGCGGGCGTGCTGTACGCGGGCGCGGTGTGGGCGCTGTCGCAGGGCATCTCGCAGCTGAGTCCCGCATTCAATCTGCAGACGGACGTTACGCGCTGGTTCGTGATCGCCTGCGCGATCCTGTTTCCGTTCTGGATCACGTTCGCGTGGTTGTACGAATTCACGCCACAGGGTTTCAAGCGCGAAAGCGCGGTGGCGGTGGATGCGCCGCAGCGGCACTCGAACGCGCGCAAGCTGGACTTCGCGATCATCGGCGTGCTGGCGGTGGCGGTGCTGCTGCTGGCGTGGCGGGTGCTGGTGCTCGACCATCGCGCACCCGCGGCGACGCGCGTCGCGGCCGCTGCCACACCACTGAAGGCCACGCCCGCCGCCTTCAACCCGCCCAAAGACACGCTGGTGGTGTTGCCGTTCAAAAACCTCTCCGGCGATCCCAAACAGCAATACTTCAGCGACGGCATTACCGAGGAGTTGACTGGCGCGCTGGGCCAGAATCCCGCGCTGCGGGTGATCGCGTGGGACACCGCATCGAAGTACCGCGATGCCAAACAAAGCGCGACCGACATCGGCAAGGTGCTCGACGTCGCGAATGTCCTGCACGGCAGCATCGAACGCGAAGGCGAGCAAGTGCGGATCAGCGTGGAGCTGGTCAACGCGGTAACGGGTTACGAGCTGTGGTCGCAGCACTACGACGATTCCTTCGCCAACATTTTCGCGGTGCAGGACAAGGTGTCGCAGGCGATCGCCGGCGCCTTGCAGGTGAAGTTCGCGCAGGCTGACCTGCCCACGGGCGGCACCACCAATGCGGAAGCCCACGAACTGGTGCTGAAGGGCCGTGCACTTTCGGACAAGTTCGACGCCGCAAGCTACGAAGCAGCGCGCAAAGCCTTCGAGCAGGCCATCGCGCTCGACCCGAACTATGCCGATGCCCATGCGCTGTTGTCGCGCGCGCTGCTCACCCTCACCCAGCATTCCAGCCTGCCGCTGGCGACGACGCTGCCGCAAATCCGCGCCGAAGCCGGGAAGGCGCTCGCGCTTGATCCGCGCAATGCCGACGCCTGGGTGGCGCTGGGCCTGGCGGATGCGAGTACCAATCCGCCCGACTTCGCCAAGGCCAATCGGGAATACCAGAAGGCGCTGGCGCTCGACCCGAGCAACGCCAACGCCCACCTCGATTATGGCGACCTGCTGCCACTCAAGCAGGCCGTGGCAGAAGAGCAGGAAGCCACGCTGCTCGATCCCGACAACGCCACTGCCTGGAACAATCTCGCCACGTATGACCAGGACCTCGGCGACTGGGCGCAGATGGCGACTGCAGCCCAAGCCATGGTCCGGCTCAATCCCGCGAGCGTGGACAGCGCGTTCTATCTCGCTTATGCCTACCAGCAGTTGCACCAGTACGCCCCGATGGTGGCGGCGTTCGATCTCGTGAAGCCCGCGACGCCCCTGGACCGGGAGCAGGTCACGGCCGGCCGGCTGGTGTACCGGGCCGCGGCCGATCCGTCATTGCGGCCGCAGGCGCTGGCCGCACTCAAGGCCTTGAGCCGACACCAGTCCAATTCGGACGTGGCGGGCAATCTGCTCGGGATGTACGCCGCGCTCGGCGAGCACGCAGCGTTGTTGCAACTGCTGGAAGCCTTCTGTCCGGCCCGACCGGTCGGCTGCAACGACCTCGCCATCAATCCGCTGTACGCGCCGCTGCGCGCCGATCCTGCGTTCCAGACGCTGGTGAAGAAATACAACACCGCGACGGTGCAGTAAGCGTGGGAAGAGTACCTTGCGCTTGCGCGAGAGATGCCCGGCCCGCCGCACCTCAGCGCCCGGCAGTGACGGCTATGGAGCGACGTGACTCGGGTCGCGACTGACCGCTCCTGGCCGGACAGCGACCAATGGCGAAAATCCGGTCGCGCATTCGCGGACAACGGTCGCGATGCGACCCGATCCGGCCAGTTAGGACGGTCCGCTCTCGGGCAAGTCACCGGCATGGGTCCGGTGAGTACTGGCGCCCGCTCACCCCTGACATGGTGAAGCTTCACGACAACTGGGTGCGACAAGGGTTGTCGCACGGTGGGCGCACCATGGTCTTTGTCTAAGCGATCGAGAAGACCATGGAAAACGCGACGAACAAAAGCCCGGCACTGACGCTGGTGGACGGCGATGCAGATGAAAAGCATGTGGTAGCGCGCCGGTACTGTGCGAAGTTGACCGCCAGCTTTCTGCGGTTCTCCAGCGAAGCCGAGAAATCGTTGCAGCCCGGCATGCTGGCGCAGTGGAAAGAGGGCATGAAGAACCGCAGGACTCCGGACTATGGCATCCCGATGGTGGTCGTGGCTGTGCTGGACCAGCCTGTCATCGACAGCACGTTCGAATCGGGTTCGGTTTATTTCCGCGAGCGGCTGGACATCATCCTCGGCTTCCTGGACGAGGACGGTGAGTTCTGCACGTTGCACTACGACTCCCACCGCTTCGAGCCCTATCCCGGGACCGTTGCGGAGTAGGCGCGATGCGACACGGCTTGTCGCGCGGCCGCCTCAGACTCGCAGTTTGTGACATCCGCGACGGTTGCCGGCATTCGGAAATATCGCCCGCGAAACCTGTGGTCGAGCAAGGAAATCGGACATGTACTACAACCCGAGTCTATGGCGAGTCATCCAGCGCCTGAAATTCCTGGACCGCGAGCCCGACGACAACTCAACACCGCCCTGGGTAGCCATGCGGCGGCCTTTCGTATGGAACGAAGAGCAGATTGCAAGGCTGTTCGATTCGATGATGCGCGGATTCCCGATCGGAACCCTGCTGATCTGGCGCACGGATGCAGCCGTGAAGCACCAGTACTTCGTCGACGAGTGGCCGGGTTCCATCGTTGCGGCCGGTACAGGCGTGCAGCACGGCACGGGCGCGAAGGACATCGTGCTCGACGGGCACCAGCGTCTCCAGAGCCTGCTTCTCGGGCTAGCTGGCAGTTATGACGGCCGCGAACTGTATTTCGACGTAACCAGTGGCGAAGAAACCTTACCGGTCGGCACTCGCTATTGCTTTGGTTTCAAGGATGCTGGCGCTAGCTGGCCGTGGGTGCGCTTCAAACGTATTGTTGGCGAAATGTCGCGCGACAGAACCTTTCCGGTGTTTTCGGAGGATCCCTGGCCCGTGGCGTCATCGGGCGCGCGCACGGAAGCTGAGCGCATGCTGATCGCACATAACGTACAGCAGGCAGTCGATGTTTTTGGGGAGGTAGGCGCTATCCACTACGAGTACTTCGTCAGAGACAGTTTCGAGCAATACCGTGGGCATCCGGAAAATTACACGGTGGAAGATGCTGCCGAAATATTCAGGCGCATCAACGCCTGCGGCACCGAACCGGACCGGCTGATGGCTGCCTTCGCCTGAGCGGCGGCTTCCCCAGCGCGCATCCTGCTGCGACGCGGTTCGTCGCATCCCGATTCCATACTTTCCCCTTATGGAATCGATGACCGCAACGACGACGACACCTGCCCGCCATGCGGCGGCGCCTGTAAAGTCGCGGGCGGGGATCCCAACGATGGGGTGGGCGTCGATGGCTTCGCACTCGGAAACCTTGAACCGGCAATGGTTGTTGCTGGAGCGGATTCCACGCTACCCCCACAAGATCACGGCAGCCCAGCTGACCGGGCAACTCCATGCGGAAGGCCACGATGTCAGCAAGCGCACCGTCGAGCGCGACCTGACCTCCCTTTCGGCCGTGTTTCCACTCTTATCGGACGAACGCATCAAGCCATTCGGCTGGAGTTGGCAGAAGGATGCGCCCCAGTTCTCGCTGCCCGGCATGTCCCCGCTGCAGGCCATGGTGCTGGATCTCGCCCGGACGCACCTGCAACCCTTGTTGCCTGTACACCTGCTGGAACCCCTGAAGCCTTACTTTGCGCAAGCTCATGCCACGCTGAGGCAGACGCTCGGGAAACGGGGCGTCAACGAATGGTCCAAACGCGTGACTTTCGTGCAGCCAAGCCAACCGCTGCTGCCGCCGAAGGTCGACGACAAGGTGCTTGCGGTTGTGCACGAGGCCGTTGCGTTGCGACGCCAACTCGATTTGCGCTACCACAGCCGCAGCGGGGGCCAGACGCTCAGCTATCGCGCGCATCCCCTCGGGATCGTGTACCGCGGCACCCTGGGTTATCTAGTTTGCACCATCGCCGACTACACCGACCCGCGCATCTTGGCGCTGCACCGCATCGAAGCGACGCGCCTGCTCGACGACGCAGCTAGCACGCCTCACGATTTCGACCTGGAAACCTACGCTCATTCCGGCGTCTTCGGCTTCATGGACAACGGTCCGATCAAGCTGGTGATGCGCATGGAAGTCGCCGCCGCCGAACACCTGTACGAGACACCACTGAGCACCGATCAGGTCATCACGGCAGACGGTCAGAAAGGCTGGGTGCATATCGAAGCAACCGTGCGGGACAACTCGCAGCTTGAATGGTGGCTGCGCGGTTTCGGGCGAGAGGTCGATGTATTGGCGCCGCCCGTGTTGCGCGAGGCATTGCGCGCGTGATCCGCGGCAGTGCCCATAGTGAAGGGGTGACCCCATGGATTCTCTGGTAACAAGGCAACCGCGGCTCAGCAAATCGCGGGTGGTTTCGGGCCTGCAATGCGAACGCCGACTGTGGCTGGAGAGCTTCCGGCCGGAACTATCGAGGGTGGATGCCGGCGCCCAAGCTCGGTTCGATATAGGTCACGAGGTCGGCGACATAGCACGCGAGCTTTTCGGGCCGGGAACCCTGATCGGCCATGTGCACGAACTCGAGCCAGCCATCGCGGAGACGGCGCAACTTGTCGCAAAACGCCCAAACGCCACCCTGTTCGAGGCTGCTTTTCGGCACGGCGACGTTCTGGTACGGGCCGATGTGCTGCGACCCGTCGATGGCGGGTATGACCTCATCGAGGTCAAGGCTTCCACCGCGGTCAAGGACTACCAGATCGACGATTGCGCAATCCAGGCTTGGGTGATCCAAAACGCGGGGATGAAGCTACGCAGGATCCAGCTGGCGCATATCGACAGCCGCTTCGTCTATCAAGGCAATGGCAATTACCAGGGCCTGCTGGCTGCAGAGGACGTTACGGACGCGGTCCGCGATCGGATGCGCGAAGTTCCGGGCTGGGTGGAACGGCTCAAGGGTGTACTGCGCGGCCAGGAGCCGCCCATCAGAACCGGCGAGCACTGCCACACGCCATTCGATTGCCCGTTATTCGACTACTGCCGCGCGCAGGAACCCGCAGGCCCGGAATATCCGGTCACGATCCTTCCGCGCGCGATCAAACTGGCCAAGACGTTGCAAGAGGAAGGCTATCTGGACCTGTGTGAGGTTCCGGCTTCGCGGCTTGCCAATTCGCTGCATCGGCGTGTGCAGGAAGTATCCGTCAGCCAACGGCCCTTCTTGAACCCGGCAGCCGCCGCGGTGATGCGAAGACTTCGGTACCCGCGCTACTACCTCGATTTCGAGACCGTCGATTTTGCGGTTCCCAAATGGACCGGTACGCGACCCTACCAGCAGATCCCGTTCCAGTGGTCGTGCCATATCGAGCAGCCCGATGGCTCGATCGCGCACGACATGTTCCTGGACCTGACGGGCGAGCCGCCGATGCGACGATTTGCGGAAAGCCTTCAAGCAGCTGTGGGCGATTCGGGGCCGATCCTTGTCTACAACATGGCCTTCGAGAAGACCCGTATCGTGGAGCTCGCCGCCATGCTTCCGGACTTGGCGGCTCCGCTCCAAGCCCTGGTCCCACGAATCGTCGACCTGCTGCCGATCATTCGCGAGCACTACTATCATCCAGCGATGAAGGGCTCATGGTCGATCAAGAAGGTCATCCCGACAATTGCGCCCGATCTGGACTACGGCAATCTGGAGAACGTCGCCAGCAGCGGCTATGCGCCGCTTGCATACCTCGAAGCGACACACCCGGAAACTACCGAAGCACGTCGCGCCGAGCTTGACGTGGCGCTGCGCCGGTACTGCGCCAACGACACTTTGGCGATGGTGAAGCTGGCGCAGGCGCTTTCGCGAGAGATGCCACCCTGTTGCGCGCCCGCCGAAAATAACGGGACAAGATCATCCTGAAGAAGCGAAGCGGGTTATGAAACACGAACCTCATGGATATGATGAGCTTGCTCGGCTCATCTATTGCGGCGACAAGCGGGCAATCAGCGCGTTTCGCAAAAGGTTATCGGAGGACTCCGATCAGGACGCATTCGATGCGCTTGCTTCCGATGCGCGCTACACGTTGCATATCGATTGGAGTTCACCCGACTACGTCTCGGTGGTTTCGGATATTCGAAAGCTGAAACCGTGTTCCGGACTCGCTGTAAATTGGCATCAGCTGAAAAAGCTCTCGCTCTGGCTCGACGAGCAAGAACGGAAGGCGGGCGAGTACTGGTCGATTTCGTTCGTGAAGGTGGTGGCGTCGGCACTTGGTTGCCACGGCTTGGAAGTGCTTCTCATCCGTGACTCGTCGGATCCCGACTGGGCTGCGATGACGTTGTTTCCATGCGAGAGCACACGTTCCATGAAAAAGCTGTTCGATCGATCGTTCAGCAAACTTGATGCCACATGGTGTCTGGCATCGGCGGCTGAATGGGACTGCCCCGCAGACGTGAGGAACGAAATCCGCCAACGAATGGCTGTGATCGGAAACGCCTGATTAGCTGTGTGAACCTCACCGAATACCAAAGACAAGGCCCGAAGAATGCCTACCGAAATAGCGGAAACACACGGCGAGGTCATCAAGCTGCAACAAGAGATGTGCAACGATGCGACATTCCTCGACCGTTGCGAGAAGCATAGATTGCCGACGAACTCCCGGGATAGCTACGAGCCGCGCTGGTACAACGGTCCAGCGCCAAAGGATGTGCGATTGCTCTTCTTGATGGCGGAGCCGGGGGCGATCGGCGAACATGAACGCCAGAACCCACTGCCCGCAGTCGCCCACATGGAGTGGCTGCACGGATACGACATCAAAGCCAAAGAACACTACTGGCGTTCCAACCTTTGGGAACTGTGCAGTCATGTGTGGCCGGGGGATACGGATGAGCATATGCGTCGGCACCTTGGGGGGAGCTGCACGTTTTGGATGTCGCTTCCGGAAGGCTCTCAAACTTCCCAGATTCCGCGCGAACTGGAGGACTATTTCTCGCAGAAGTATCTTGGGCGGTTCCTCGCCTTGTTCCCACACGCCTTACTTCTGGCAGCGGGCGGCAAGTCGCGGGTGCGTCTGAATAGATTCGCGAAGCAGACCAAGACCGGCGTCGCTTTCGAATCATGTTGGGCGTTTACTCGGCCGGGCTGCAATCGGGCCAAGGCACACGAAAGCTGGCGCAACGTCGGAGAAGTGATAAAGCAGAGGCTCGCAGGTCAGTGAATGTACGCCACGGCATGTGACGTGTGTGCGTATAGACCGTCTGCCAGCGAGATGATGAAATCACGTTGCGCAATGTGCCGCAGCCATGGCGCAGGGATGCCGTGCTCGCCGTAGCATGCGCCCGCAACTTGACCGCAAACCGCAGCGGTGGTGTCCGCGTCGTTGCCGAGGTTAGCCGCCGCGAGAATGGCATCCCGAAAATTTGCCGTTGAATCGAACGCCCACAGCGCGGCCTCGAGACTTCGTACTACGTAACCAGTGCCGTGAATCTCGGCTGCGGATTTCCCACGGTAATTTCCCAGGCCGATGACTGCAATTCGATCCGCAAGAGTCGGATGATCTGCATCGGCGAGCAGCACATCGGATTTCGGCTCGCCACGCAGCGCGCGCACCAGAATCCTTGCCAGCAGGCGACATGCATCCACACACTCGGCTGCGCCGTGGGTGGTGCGTGAACTTGCCGCGGCGTGGTGTTCGGCTGCCTCAATATCGTGCACATAAAACATCGGCACGGGCGCCAACCGCATGATGGCGCCGTTGCCGGCGGTGTCAGGGTCCGTCGATCCCGCATACGGATCGCCGGTCGCTTCGTAACGCTGAAGCGCGTCGGCGACCGTATTGCCGATATCAAAACACTCACCGATGCTGCTCAAGTATCCCGAGTCGCGCCATCGGCAATAGCGATCCATCTGGTCCTTGGCATCGAACCCTTTGCACTCGACCAGACTGGACGCCAGGCACAACGCCATCGACGTGTCGTCCGTCCATTGACCGGGTTCGAGGTTGAACGGGCCGCCCCCGACCATGTCGTTGATCGGTTCAAATGTCCCGCGCGTCGCGAATTCGAGTGTGGTTCCGACCGCATCGCCAACCGCGAGCCCAAGCAGGCAGCCACGGAAGCGAGAGCGCAAATCAATTGGGCGATTGTCAGGCACAGGCACGGTCCAGAGGGTAGAGAGCGTTTGCGTGAAGGTCCTCCGTCAAACGTCCCAGCAAGTCAGCCAGTCTCGCACGGTGCTGCGACAACACGCGTCGTACCGTGGTACGGTCGGCGACATACGTCCGCTGTGTGGCAGCGCGATTCGAATCGTGAAGTTCCGCTCTTGGCCGTCAGCGCCCCCGCACGCCTTGGCATGGTGCTCGCCGTTCCGCGGAGAGGCAGACCGACGTGACGATCGCCATAAGTCGGCTGCAGCAGACGCAGCTACCATCGCGAGTTTTAGCGAATGGGCATCGTCGTGGCGCGTGTACGTTACCTGCATCTTGATGTGTTTGCCGCCAGTCGTGGGGGCGGTAATCACCTTGGTGTGGTGCTCAATGCCGAGCAGTGGAGCAGTGCCGCGATGCAGCGCTTTGCGCGCTGGAACAACCTCGTGGAGACCACGTTCCTGCTCGCGCCGACCCGACGCGAAGCCGATTATCGTGTGCGCATCTTCACGCCAGGCCAGGAAATCGCATTCGCCAGCCACCCTAGCATTGGGAGTGCCCATGCGTTGCTCGAATGCGGCTTGGCGCAGCCTCGTGACGGCCTACTATGGCAGGAGTGCGGGGCAGGCGTATTGCCGATTCGCGTCGAGGGTGAAGGTTTTTCGCAATGCCTGTTTTTGCGGCCTCCGCCGGAGCAAATCATCAGCACTGGCCTCAATGCCCATCCGTTTCTGTCGGCTGCACTGCGTAACATCCCTATCGGCGCTTTGCCTCCCGCGCTGGTCGCAGGCGGGCGCAAGTGGTGGCTGGCGGAAGTTGCGGACGAAGCCATGCTGCGAGCGTGGAACCCCGACCATGGCGCAGTCGGCGCGCTCGCCCGCGCGACCGAGAGCATGGGCCTGTGTGCCTTCGCGCGCCGAACTTCCTCCGATCCGGCGTTGGTCGTACGCGCGTTTCCGGCAGGCGTTGGCATCACGGAAGACCCGGCATCCGGTGCAGCAAATGGTCTCATCGCGGCGTATCTGGCGAATGCGGAGCCCGCAGGTCCGTTCGCACGCGGTTACATGGTCAGTCAGGGGCGTGAGGTCGGCCACGACGCCGAGCTCATCATCCGCATAGACGCCGGCGAGGTCTGGGTCGGTGGGCGCACACACACTGTCGTGAGCGGAGCGCTCGACTGGATGCCGCGTGAGCTTTATCCGACACCAGTGCGATTAAACACGGGGCGGTCGTAAAACGACCCGTTGCTGCCAGTGGCGAGCGGCTGCTATCGGGTAGGCTGATAGCCGACGCTCACCGAGCCGCTAAAATCGCGCATCTGCTGGCCGTTCGGGGACGTACTGCGTGGAAGGCTTCATCAAGCGCTTGAGGCAGCGCAAGTTGGTGAAGTGGGCGTTGGCTTATGCGGCAGCGGCATTCGCGCTGTTCGACAAACTCCGCTTCAAGGGGAGCACACCATGATTCTTCGTCGCCTCACCGCAAACTTCCGCAAGCAGGACTGGACAGCCGTCACTGTCGAACTGGTCATCGTCGTGCTCGGCGTGTTCATCGGCCTGCAGGTGAACAATTGGAATGAAGCGCGCAATGACCGCGCGCTCGAGCACCAGTACATCCAGCGCCTGCATGAGGATTTTGCGCTTTCGATCAAGCACGCCGAAAGCAATATCCCATACATGCAAGCGCAATTTGTGCTGGAAGGAAAAATGGTCGACCGCCTGCGCGAGTGTCGCCTCGATGCCGGCCAGCGCGCCGATTTCGCAAAGGGGATCTTTCGGCTGGGCAGGTTCTAACCGCCGACGCTGATTCGCGGCACCATTGACGAACTGCAGTCGACCGGGCGAGTGGGAGTCATCCAGAACCTCAAATTGCGGCAAGGACTTTCCAAAATCGTCAGGGCGCAGGTGGCCAGCTCGCAAGTCCTCGGCTACATCGTCGCGCGCGCAACGCCACAGATTGCTTACATCGATGCCAGAACCGTCTTTCTGCAGCCACAGGGAGGCTTCGGTAATACCGACCCTACCCCTGAGCAGACCGTATTCGATTTCCCCACCTTGTGTCATGACCCTGCCTATATCGGTGCCGTGTCGACCTTGCAGGAATTGACAGAAGTCGTAGTCAGTCAAAATCGGCGGGCAATTGCTGCCGACCGCGCCATGGTCAAGATGCTCGATGGTGAACTTGGGCGCACGACGGCGCCGACCAAATGATCTTTTCGAGCGTCACCAAGCACGCCCAGTAGCAGAACTGGACGGCGGTCTTCATCGAGATCGTCATCATCTTGCTCGGCGTCTTCATCGGCCTGCAGCCTACGCAAGCTCATCACGCATGACCCATGGCAGCGAAGTGCTCGCCCAAACCTGACGCGGGCCACGCTGCGTTTTGAACATCAGCTTTGCGGCGCGGACTTGAAGAGCTCAACTGGCAGGTAATGGCCGATCTGCGACCGGCGCCATGCGATGGGAGATGACGGGTAGCCAACCGGCACGTCGCGACCCTACGTGGCCTGTCGCGCCGATCATTCGAACGGCAGCTTTGACCACGTGTCTGAAGCGTCGATGCTCCCGTCCGTTTGCCCGAACATCGATCCAGGAAGGGCGGATTTTTACGTAAATTTTATTCCCCTGCCCCGGGCTGATATCCACTTCTTACATCTTCGTTCTCAGACTGTGCTCTTCGAAAAGGGGCTGCGCCGCCACGGGCTGCACGGCTGCCGTCGGCACTCATCGTAGGCGACAGAAATGAAGACCGAACAACCCACCGGTCGGCGCATTCTGCCGCTGGCCTTGGCGGCCGTCGGCGTGGTTTACGGCGATATTGGCACCAGTCCGCTCTACGCGATCAAGGAGATTTTCGGTCCCTTTGGCGTGGCGCCCTCACCGTCGAACATTCTCGGAGGCCTGAGCCTGGTGTTCTGGTCACTGGTGATCGTGGTGTCGGCCAAGTATGTGCTGTTCATCATGCGGGCCGACAACAAGGGCGAGGGCGGCATCATGGCATTGATGGCGCTGGCCCAGCGCAGCGTGCGCCAGCTACCGCGGCTGGTGCCGGTCGTGGCAATCCTGGGGATTTTCGGTGCTGCGCTGTTCTATGGAGACGGCGTGATCACGCCGGCCATCTCGGTGTTGTCGGCGGTCGAGGGGCTGGAGGTCGCCGCGCCGAGCCTCAGCCATTTGGTGGTGCCACTGACATTGCTGATCATCGTCGCGCTGTCCGCATTGCAGCGACACGGTACCGCGCGCATCGGAGCCATTTTCGGCCCGGTCTGCGTGGTGTGGTTCGTGAGCATCGCTTTGCTCGGGATACGCGGCATCTTGCAACATCCGGCAGTGCTGGAGGCGGTCAGCCCGACGTACGGATTCGGATTCTTCCTGCATAACCGGGTCGAGGCATTTTTCGCGCTAGGAGCCGTGGTGCTGGCCGTTACCGGCACCGAAGCGCTGTATGCCGACATGGGGCATTTCGGTAAGCGGCCGATTCGGCTGGCCTGGTTCGCATTCGTGCTGCCGGCGCTGCTGCTGAATTACTTCGGACAAGGTGCGCTGGTATTGGCGAACCCAGAAGCACGGGCCAATCCGTTCTACCATCTGGTGCCCGGGCCGCTACTCTACCCGATGATCGTGCTCGCCACGGCCGCTACCGTGATCGCTTCGCAGGCGGTGATTTCCGGCGCCTTTTCGATGACCCGTGAGGCCATGCAGCTGGGTTACATGCCGCGCATGCGGGTGGTACACACCTCCGAGGAGATGTCGGGGCAGGTCTATATCCCTTTCATTAACAAGGTGCTGCTCGTGCTGATCGCCATGGCGGTGATCGGTTTCGGATCGTCCGACAATCTCGGGTCGGCTTACGGCATCGCGGTCACCGGCACCATGGTCACCACTACGCTGCTTGCGCTCATCGTGGCGCGCTACCAGTGGCACTGGCCACGTTGGGCGGTGCTGGGGATCGGTATTGGGCTGCTCTTCGTGGACGTGGGATTTTTCAGCGCGAACGTCATCAAGGTCGAAAGCGGCGGCTGGTTTCCACTGGTGCTGGGGCTGGCCGTTTTCGTCGTGCTGACAACCTGGCGCCGTGGCCGTGCATTACTGCAACGTCGCATTGAGATGGACGGCTTGGCGCTTGATTCGTTCATTGCCAGTTTGAACCGATACCCGATTCCCCGGGTACGAGGGACTGCGGTATTCATGACCGCCAATGGCACGTCTGTGCCGCGTGCCCTCCTGCACAATCTCAAGCACAACAAGGTGCTTCACGAGCGCAACGTACTCCTGACCGTGCAGACGTTGGATACGCCGCACGCGGAGCCGGAAGAACAACTGGAGCTGACCCCTCTCGCCAGTGGCTTTGCACGCCTGATCCTGCGAGTCGGCTTCGCGGACGATTCGGACGTGCCGCGACTGCTCACACGCTGTAGCCGCTTAGGTGAATGCTTCGACCTGATGGACACAACGTTCTTCCTGTCGCATGAAACCGTGGTCCCGCACCGGAGCGCAGCTGGCATGGCGCTATGGCGCGAGCGCCTGTTCGCGTTCCTGGCGCGCAACGCACTACCGGCCACCACCTTCTTTTGCATTCCTGGCAATCGAATCATCGAACTGGGCGCACAAGTGGAGATCTGAAGATCATGACGGCGAAGCCGCGCGCCATGCCAAATGCACCCTCTGCAAGGGGCCACCCGGAGCGGCCGCGCAACGGAGAGACCAAGGCAGGCGATCGCCGCCACGAGTCCTCGCGCGCCACGGATTCGCGTCATCGCTTCACGCGGTTGGTCCCGGCCGACAGATGGGCAGCGTACGGTTATGCGAGCGCGGTGATCGTGCTCGGGTTCGCATTGGCGTTCGTGGCCGACCGATACTTGTCGGTGGCGAATCTGGGGCTGATCTTTCTCACGGTGGTACTGATTGTCGCCGTGCGCACGCGCATGAGCGTGGCGGTCTATACCGCGGTGGTGTGTTTTCTCGGTTACAACTACTTTTTCACAGAACCCCGGCATACCCTTGCGATCTCCAATGCGGGCGACGTGTTGGCGGTCGTGCTATTTCTGGTGGTGGCCCTCGTCAGCGGGCACTTGGCAACACGGCTGACCAGACAGGTGGCGTCGCTGCGTGCAGCACAGAGGCGCGCCCGGGATTTGCTTGCGCTTGGACAATACTTGGCCGTGAGCACGGAAGTTCAGGCGATCTGCAACGCCGGCGTCACAGCATTGGCTCAAGCGATGGATGCCGAGGTTGCGGTGCTTGCACCGACTGATGCAGGAGCTTGGGACGTGCGTGCAGCGGTCCCCGCTGAGTTCTTGCCGGAGGCCGCAGAAATCGCCGCGGCCAATGGCGCGGATCAAGCTGACGGAGAAGGATTCCGGACGGCAGCAAGCCCAGCATCTCTGGAGTCGTGGGTGATGCCGCTGGGCGGCGCCAGTTGGCGCGCCGGAGTGATCGTCATTCGCCCACCAAGGCAGTCCCTGGAGGACGCCGACCGCTCCAGCTTGGCGCGGGAGATGGTGCAGGATATCGGCCTGGCACTGGAGCGCAGGCACCTTGCGGAAGCGCTGGAAGAGGCCCGCATCCAAGGCGAAACCGACCGATTGCGCAACGCGCTGCTGGCTTCCGTCTCGCACGATTTGCGCTCGCCACTGGCTTCGATGATCGGTGCGGCGAGCACACTTGCCAACTACGAATCACGATTGCCGGTTACCGAGTGCCGCGAACTGCTCGAATCGATCCTGCATGAGGGACAGCGGCTCGATCGATATATCCAGAACCTGCTCGATATGGCCCGACTCGGACACGGCACCCTCACATTGCGCCGGGACTGGGTTGATGCGAACGAAATAGTGTTGGCCGCAGTGGCGCGACTACGCAGGTACTATCCGGCCCTCGCCGTCCAAACCCGGCTGCTGTCGGAGACATTGTTGCTCTATGTGCATCCGGCGCTGATCGAGCAGGCACTGTTCAACATTTTGGAGAACGCCGCGCATGTTTCTCCGCCAAGGCGGCCGGTGGTGATCGCTCTATGCCCGATCGAGAGCACGCTCCGCATTGAGATCACTGACGAGGGGCCCGGCATTCCCGAAGAGGAACGAAGTCGCGTCTTCGATATGTTTTTCTCCGTCTCCCGCGGAGACCGCGCGACAAAGGGCACGGGGCTCGGACTGTCGATCTGCCGCGGGATGATCGGCGCGCACGGTGGTAGTGTCGAGCCTCTTTCGCGCGAAGGCGGTGGCACGGTCATGCGGGTGATCCTTCCCGTATCGGCGCCGCCGGAGAGCAGCACATGAACCCGAATGCAGCTCGCGTGCTGGTGATCGATGACGAGATCCAGATTCGTCGTTTTCTCGACATCGCTCTGCGGGCGGAGGGCTACCGCGTGCTACAGGCCGGCACTGCCGAAGAGGGGCTCGCCTTGGCGGCGACCGGGACACCCGATCTCGTGATCCTCGATCTGGGCCTGCCTGATCGGGAAGGCCATGAGGTATTGGCCGAGTTGCGCCAGTGGAGCGCTGTGCCGGTACTGATGCTTTCGGTGCGCAATGCTGAAGCTGAAAAGGTACGTGCGCTGGACAACGGCGCCAATGACTATGTGACCAAACCGTTCGGGGTGCAGGAGGTGATGGCACGCCTTCGCGCTCTGCTGCGCGACCGCGCGATTGCCGCTTCCGGTGAGCCGGATCTGCGTTATGACGATGGGCACCTGGTAATTGACCAAGCCCGACGCGAAGTCAGTTTGGACGGTGCATCACTGACGCTGACTCGGAAGGAATACGCAGTTCTGGTGATGTTGCTGCGCCACCTTGATCGCGTGGTGAGTCAGCACCAGCTCCTGCGTGAAATCTGGGGAGCCAGTCACGTCCAGGATACGCATTACCTGAGAGTCGTCGTCGGGCGCTTGCGCCAGAAGCTTGGAGACGATCCGGCAGCACCGCGCTGGCTCAAAACCGAACCCGGGGTGGGGTACCGCTTTCTGACGAAGGAACCATTGCGAGAACGTTGAGACGGGTTCGAAGTGCGCAGAGGGAACCAGGGCTAGCCGATTGCAATCGCGTCCGCGATCTAATCCTGGTATTTCGACGACAAGCGGTCGTTCGCGGCAACCGTTCAGAGTTCCGCTATTGGCCGGACCGCGACCGTAGCCGCGGCCAGCCATGGTCTCCGTCAGACTTCAGTCTGCTCAGCCATTTCTAATGCGTCATCGACCTCGATGCCGAGGTAGCGGATGGTACTTTCCAGTTTGGTATGCCCGAGCAGCAGCTGCACGGCCCGCAGGTTTTTGGTACGCCGGTAGATCAACGAAGCCTTCGTGCGTCGCATCGAGTGAGTGCCGTAGGCCGCACCATCTAGGCCTATCTCAGCAACCCAGCGGTGAACGATCCTCGCGTACGCGCGGGTGGAAAGGTGCGGCGAGGCGTGAACACGGCTTGGGAACAGAAACGCATCCTGACGGAGGTGTGCTGCGTCGATCCACTCATGGATTGACTGACGCGTCAGGTCGGTGATCTCGAACTGGACCGGCCGCTTGGTCTTCTGCTGCATGACCACAGTTCGCGGTGCGACTTGACCGCCGTGGGCCACATCGAGAACGCGAAGCTTCACTAGGTCGCAGGCACGAAGCTTGGAATCGATCGCCAAGTTGAACAGCGCCAGATCGCGAACCCGATGCCGCAACCGCAGGCGAATGCGGATCGCCCAGATGTCACGCAGTTTGAGGGGTGCCTTCTGACCGACGAGTTTGCCCTTGTTCCAAGGTTGTCGTTGTTGGAGTTCCATCGAAATCTCCAGTTGGGACTTCGATGGTGCGCCAAGGCGCGATAAGAAGGTGCCAACGCATCAGTGGCATCGATGATTCCGGGCTGGCGCAGTGCGACCC
>Ga0207674_10003689_pt1 | contig 18690 bp, 20 predicted proteins | sample KBSCornC72_FD_184303 | JGI IMG/M metagenome (GOLD analysis project Ga0207674, IMG submission 184303) | Corn rhizosphere microbial communities from Kellogg Biological Station, Michigan, USA - KBS Corn C7-2 (SPAdes) (version 2) | ecosystem: Host-associated > Plants > Roots > Rhizosphere > Soil ... | reverse complement strand
CGCCGCCGTCGCCGGCCTCGTCTCTCGCGAGGGCGTCCGCATCGAGGGCGCCGAAGCCGTCGCGGTAAGCTTCCCCGACTTCTTTCCGATGCTCGACTCCCTCGCGGCCAGGTAGGCCTTCCCATGATCGTCGCCATCGACGGACCCGCAGGAGCGGGCAAGAGCACGGTCGCCCGCACGCTCGCGAGCCGGCTCGGGTTTCGCTACCTCGACACGGGCGCCATGTACCGCGCGCTGACCTGGCTCGCGCTCGACGAGGGCGTCCCGCTCGAGGATGGCGTCGCGCTCGGGGACCTCGCCCGCCGCGAGCCCGTCTCCTTCGAGGGCGACCAGGTTTTCATCCACGGCGAGGACGTCACGGAGGAGATCCGGCTGCCACGGATCGACCGCATCGTCTCCTCGGTCGCGCGCCACCCCGAGGTGCGCGAAGTCATGCGCGTGCGCCAGCGGGAGCTCGGCACCCACGGAGATGCGGTCATCGAGGGACGCGACATCGGCACCGTCGTCTGTCCGGACGCCGACGTGAAGGTCTATCTCGTCGCCGACGCCGCCGAGCGGGCGCGCCGCCGCGTATCCGACCGGCCGGAGATCGGCGAAGAGGCCCTCGCTACGGACCTGCGCCTCCGCGACGAGCGCGACGCGGCGCAGATGACGGCGGCTCGCGACGCCAAGGAGATCGACACGACCGACCTGACCATCGACGAGGTCGTCGATCGCATCGAGCAGCTCGTGCTCGCAAGGTCCGGCACATGAGCATCCATCCCGTTCACTCCCCGGTCTACTGGGGGATCGGCAAGGGGCTGATCGGCACGTTCACGCGCTCGATGATCCCGATCAAGGCCTACGGCCGGGAGCGCGTGCCGCGCGAGGGCGGGGCGGTGCTCGCCGTGAACCACTTCTCCTATGCCGACCCGCCCGCCGTCGGCGTCGCCTGTCCGCGGAGGATCGTCTTCGTCGCCAAGATCGAGCTCCACGGCGTCTACGGCTTCGGACAACTGATGCGGGCGCACGGCGCGCTGGCCGTCCGCCGCGGTGAGTCCGACCGCGACGCGCTTCGCCTCATGCGCGAGACCGTGCGCAATAACGACCTGCTCGGTCTCTTCGTCGAGGGCACGAGGCAGAAGACGGGGGTGCCCGGAGAGGCGAAGTCCGGTGCGGCCATGGTCGCGATCCAGGAGGGCGTCCCCATCGTGCCTGCGGCCATCCACGGCTCGCAGTACTGGAAATGGAACCGCGCGCCGGTCTCGGTCGCCTTCGGTGAGCCCATGCGTTTCGACGAGCATGCGCGGAACGGGCGCGGGTACAAACAGGCGACGGCCGAGATCCAGGACGAGATCCTGCGCCTCTGGCGCTTCCTCGTCGAGATGCACGAGCTCGGCCGGCCGGACGCGCTTCCTCCGCTCCGAGCAACGGTTCCCTCCAAGGTCGGATGAGCGCTCCCCTGCTGGGGACGGTGGCCGTCGTCGGCTTCCCGAACGTCGGCAAGTCGACGCTCGTGAACAGGCTGTCCGCCACCCGCGAAGCCGTCGTCTTCGAGACGCCGGGCGTGACGCGCGACCGCAAGGAGGTCGTGTGCGAGTGGGCGGGAAAGCGCTTCATCCTGGTCGACACGGGCGGGGTGGACGTCGCCGACCCGTCGCCGCTCACGAGAGACATCGCCGAGCAGGCGCGCCGCGCGGTCGAGGAGGCCGACCTCGTCCTCTTCGTCGTCGACGCGCGCGCGGGAGTGACCCCAGGTGACGAGGAGATCGCGGCGATTCTGCGCAAGGCACGCAAGCCGATCATCCTCGCCGCGAACAAGGTGGACGACCCGCAAGGTGAGGCAGCGGCGTACGAGTTCCACCGGCTCGGCCTGGGCGACCCGGTGGCCGTCTCGGCCATGCACGGCCACGCAACCGGAGATCTGCTGGACGCGATCGTGGCCGGGCTTCCCGGCGCGGCGCGCGAGGAGGTGGGAGACGATGCGATCCGCGTTGCGATCCTGGGACGGCCGAACGTCGGCAAGTCGAGCCTCCTGAACGCGCTCGTCGGTGAGGAGCGCGTGATCGTCTCGGGCGAGCCGGGCACGACGCGGGACACCGTCGACACGGTGCTCGTACGCGGCGAAAAGACGTTCGTGCTCGTCGACACCGCAGGCATGCGGCGAAAGCGCAGGCAGCGGCAGGGAATCGAGTACTACTCGGAGCTCCGTGCGATCCGCGCCGCCGAGCGGGCGGATGTGGCCTTGGTTTTGGTCGACTCGAGCGAAGGCGTCGTCGAGCAGGACCTCGCAGTTGCGGATGTCGCGCGCACCGCCGGGTGCTCGACCCTCGTCGTGTTGTCGAAATGGGACATTGCCCAGGTGGGGATCGAAGACGTCCGCGAGCGCCTCGCCGGGCGGCTGCGCCAGCGTCCGCCGATCGTCGCCGTCTCCGCGCAAACGGGCAGAGGCGTGGGCAAGCTTCTCGACCGCGTGCAGGAGCTGAACGACAAGCACACCAGCCGGATCACGACGGGCGGCCTGAACCGCTTCCTCGCCGAGCTGCGCGAGCAGCGTCCCGGACCCGCGAAGGGCAACCGGCGCCTCAACCTCCTCTACGGCACACAGGTCTCGACGCGCCCGCCGCGCTTCCGTTTCTTCGTCAACGATCCCGGTCTCGTGACGCGCGATTACGGCTACTGGGTCGAGAACCGAGTGCGGGAGGAATTCGCCCTCGAGGGCGTGCCGGTGATCATCGACTTCGTGCGACGCGGATGAAGGTCGCCGTCGTCGGAGCGGGCGCGTGGGGAACTGCCTTTGCCGGGGTCATGGGAGAGCGCGGGCACGACGTGACGCTGGCTGGTCGGGACGCGCCCGAGCACGAAGGCGTCGCCGCCGCCGAGCTCCTCTGCGTCGCCGTCCCGAGCCGCGTCTTTCGCGAGGTGACAGCCTCGCTCCCCGGCAACGCGCCCGTGATCATCCTCACCAAAGGCCTCGATCCTGCGAGCGGCCGTCGCCTCTCCCAGGTCGTCGAGGGGCGTGAAGCTCTCGTGCTCTCGGGGCCGAACCACGCGGAGGAGATCGAACAGGGCCTGCCCGCGGCAGCGGTGCTCGCGAGCGAGAACGAGGAGCTCGCGACGGAGCTCCAGCACGAGATCCATTCGGTGCGCTTTCGCGTGTACGTCAACACCGATCTCGTCGGCGTCGAGCTCTGCGCGGCGGCAAAGAACGTAATCGCGCTCGCGGCCGGGGCCGTGGACGGCCTCGAGGCGGGCGACAACGCGAAGGCGGCGCTGATCACGCGGGGGCTCGCCGAGATGGCACGCCTCGGCGAAGCCTGCGGCGCGCGGCCGGAGACGTTCTCCGGCATGGCCGGCATGGGCGACCTGATGGTCACCTGCTGGAGCCGCCACGGTCGCAACCGCCGGGCCGGGGAGCTGATCGCCCGCGGAGCCGCGCCGGAAGAGGCCGCGACCGAGATCGGCCAGGTCGTCGAGGGGCTGACCACGGCGCCCGTGTTGCGTGACCTGGCCAGAAGGAACGGCGTCGAGCTGCCGATAACCGAAGCTGTGTGCGAGGTCCTCGGTGGCGCGAGCCTGAGCCAGCTAGTCTCAGGCCTGATGGGTCGGAGGCCGACCGATGAATAGGCTCGTCCTCGTATCTCTTCTCGCAGCGTTCGTCCTACCCGTAGTCGGGTGCGCGGAGGGATCGTCTTCGGGTGCCGCGGGGGCGGGGGTTGCGCCTGCCGGAGCGCAGGTGTTCGTCAGCCTCGACACGAGCTTCGAATCGTCGAATTGGGAGGCCGCCCACGCGCTCCTCGCCAAGTTCCCCGACGGCAACCGCGCCATCGCCTCGTTCATGCAGGAGGTTGACGGCCTGGGCGCCGACTTCGAGCAGGACGTCAAGCCTGCGCTCGGCCCCGAGACCGATCTTGTCGCGCTCGACGTCGACGGCGGAGGAAAAGTCGTCGGGCTCACCCAGCCGAGCGATCGCGCCAAGTTCGACGCGCTCCTCGAGAGGAGCCGTGAGCCGCTCGTCTCCCGCGAGATCGACGGCTGGGTCGCGTTCTCGGACTCCGAGGCGAGCCTCGACGAGTTCGAGCGCCTCCGGTCGGACGGGACGCTCGAGGCCGACGACGACTACCAGAAGGTGAGCGGCGAGGTGGGCGACGACCCGCTCGCGCAGGTCTACGTCTCTCCGTCGGCGTTCTCGTCGCCGGAGATCTCGTACTTCAAGCCGCTCCTGGGCTCGGACTCGCCCGCGCTCGCGTTCTCGCTCGACCCGCAGGAGGACGGGATCCACATCGAGGGCGCTGCGAGCCCGGCGACCGGCGACCTCTTCTCGGAGCCGTTCTCCGCCGACCTCCCCGACCAGGTTCCGAGCGGCGCCTTCGTCTACGCGGGCACGAGCGATCTCGAGCGCCAGCTCGGAACCCTCCGTGACGTCCTCGCGGAGGCGGCGCCCGGAATTGAGCGCGACCTCGGCCGCGCGGAGGCCCAAATCGGCGTGGCGCTGGACGAGGACGTATTCCCGCTCTTCTCGGCCGAGTCGGCGCTCTACGTGCGAGCGGGCTTCCCGATCCCCGAGGTCACGATCGTGACCCAGGTGGACGACGAGCAGGGCGCGCTCGCGGTGGCCGACAAGCTCGCCGGCGAGGTCTCGGAGTACGAGAGCAACGCCGAGGTCCATGCCGTCGACATCGTGGGCGTGCAGGCGAAGCAGCTCGCGGTCAACGAGTTCTTCTCGATCTACTACGCGGCCTTCGACGGCAAGCTCGTCATCACCACGTCGCGCGATGGAATCGCCGCGCTCAAGGAGCACGACGGCACCCTTGCCGACGACGAGGCGTTCAAGGACGCGACCGAGGCCGCCGGGATGCCGAGCGAGACGACCGGCTTTCTCTACGTCGACCTGAAGCAGGCGCTGCCCACCGCCCTCGGGCTCATCGGCTTCAGCGGCGACTGGACCCCGCCCTGGCTCGAGCGAAACCTCGAGCCGCTGCAGTCGCTCGTCCTCTACGGCGAGCGCGACGGCGATCTCGCCCGTCTCCGCGGATTGCTTTCGATTCAGTAGCCTTTTTTCGGCCATGACGCGCGAGTTTCTCTTCACGTCCGAGTCGGTGACCGAGGGTCACCCGGACAAAGTCGCGGACCAGGTCTCGGACACGATCCTCGACGCGGTCCTCGCGGACGACCCGAACGGGCGCGTCGCCTGCGAGACGCTCGTGACCACGGGGCTCGTCGTCGTCGCCGGCGAGATCACGACGGAGACCTACGTCGAGATCCCGCGCCTCGTGCGCGAGACGATCAAGGGCATCGGCTACGACCGGGCCAAGTACGGCTTCGACGCGGACACGTGCGGCGTCATGGTCGCGATCGACGAGCAGTCGCCGGACATCGCGCTTGGCGTCGACCGGTCCTACGAGATGCAGCGGGGCGACGACGACCCGCTCGACCAGCTCGGCGCCGGCGACCAGGGGATGATGTTCGGCTACGCCTGCACGGAGACCGAGGAGCTGATGCCGCTTCCGATCATGCTCGCCCACAAGATCGCGAAGAGGCTCTCCGAGGTGCGCAAGGCGCAGATCCTCCCGTATCTGCGGCCCGACGGGAAGACGCAGGTGACGATCCGCTACGAGGTCGACGAGCACGGGGTTCAGCGCCCGGTCGAGGTCGTGCGCGTCCTCGTCTCGACACAGCACCGCGACGGGCTCGACGCCGAGACCCTCGTCAAGCCCGACCTGATCGAGCACGTCCTGCACCCGATCCTCCCTCGTGACCTCTACGACGAGCGCCGCTTCGACGAGCGCGACTTCGTCCTCGTCAACCCGACGGGCAAGTTCGTCCTCGGCGGCCCGATGGGCGACACGGGCCTTACCGGGCGGAAGATCATCGTCGACACCTACGGGGGCGCGGCACGCCACGGCGGCGGCGCTTTCTCGGGCAAAGACCCGACGAAGGTCGACCGCTCCGCCGCCTACGCCGCCCGTCACGTCGCGAAGAACGTCGTCGCGGCCGGAATCGCAGAGCGCTGCGAGCTTCAAGCCGCGTACGCGATCGGCGTCGCGCATCCGGTCTCGATCGAGGTCGAATGCTTCGGAACCGAGCGGATCCCGCTCGAGCGCATCGCGCCGCTCGTCCGCGAGCACTTCGATCTGCGGCCTGGCGCGATTCTCCGCGACCTCGACCTCTGGCGCCCGATCTACGCGAAGACCGCCGCGTACGGCCATTTCGGGCGTGAGGAGCAGGATTTCACCTGGGAGCGCACCGACCGCGCGGACGCTCTGCGCGCGGCTGCGGGCCTGGCGGCAGAGGTTCCCGCGGCCCCATGAGCGGGTACAACACCTGAGTTATGGGGGTCTTCACCCCGGAACGGCGGCGGCAGGTGCCGCCCCCTCGACCACCGCAGCAGGAGCCGCCTCGAGAGCCGCGGCGCGAGATCCCCTGGGGCCTCATCGGGCTCGTGATCGTCATCGTCGCGCTCGTCTTCGGCGTGAGCTGGGTGCGCGGTGTCTTCCCCGACTTCGACAACCCGTTCAGGCAGCAGACCGTCGACCGAAGCGGGCCGGCGGTGCTGAAGTCCCTCCAGGACCTGCACTCCTACCACGCGGCCACGGGGAACTTCCAGCAGATCGTCGACCTCCATCAGGACAGCGGGTTCCCCGATGCGATCCTGGGCTCGCGGACGCTCTACATCGCGTACGGCTCAGTGGATGCGAGCGTCGACTTCTCCGACGTGGACAGCGGTTCCGTCGACGTCTCGGACGACCGCCTGAGCGCCACGATCACGCTTCCGCGGCCGATGCTCTCGCCTGCGCGCATCGACCCGACGCGAAGCTACGTGTACGACCAGAACGAGGGCGCGCTGAACAAGATCGGCGACCTCTTCTCCTCCAACGACCATGACCAGCAGCAGCTGAACGTGCTCGCCGTGCAGAAGATCAACGCGGCCGCGCAGCAGAACTCGGGGCTGATCGCACGGGCGCGCGAGAACACGCGGCTCATGCTCTCGAGCCTCTTGCGCGCGCTCGGCTTCACCACGGTCAACGTCGTCTTCGCCGACGAGCAGAGCTAGCTAGGTCGCGCGGACGAACAGGCCGGCGGCCTGCTTCTCGTCGAGCGGCCGCTCGTCGCCCGCGACGGAGAGCGTGAGCTCGCCGCCCGCCGCTTCGCGAATCTCGATGCGCGTGCCCGGGACGAGGCCCTCGTCGTAGTACCAGTGCAGGAGATCGCCGTCGTGCTCGGCCAGGCGGACGATCTCCGCCTGCGAGCCCGCCGAGAGGTCCGAGAGGGGCTGCAGCTCCCGGTTCTCCGTCTGCTCGAAGTCGGTGTCCACCGGCCACCCGTGCGGGCAGCGGTCGGGGTTGCCGAGCTGCGCCTCGATCCGCTCGACCATGTCGTCGGTGAAGGTGTTGCCGAGGAGGTCGGCCTGCTCGTGGGCCTCTGCAGGTGTGTAGCCCATGAAGTCCGTGAGGAGCCGCTCGATGATCCGGTGGCGCCGCACGACGCGCTCCGCCTGGACGCGGCCCTGTGCGGTGAGGATCGCCTCCTTGTGCTCGCCGCGCTCGACGAGGCCCTCGGCCTCGAGCCGCTTCAGCATCTCCCCGGCCGAGGCGCGCGAGACGCCCAGCATGTCCGCGACCCGGACGGCAAGTGTGGGCGATCCCTTCGTGTCTGGGCGGTATTCCCCAATGGGGAAAGCGAGGAAATAGATCGTCTCGAGGTAGTCGTCGACCGAATGTCCCGCCGCCATCTCAGGGACAATCCTAGCGGTGTCCCGCTTCGCCTCGGTCTACCCATTGGTGACCGCGCGCGCCCTCGCGCGGCCGTTCACGTACCTTGCAGACGGGCTCGAGAAGGGTTCCGTCGTGTCGGTTCCCTTCGGCCGGGCGCACCGCCGCGGAGTGGTCGTCGGGCTCGAGGACGAGCTCCCGCCGGAGGTCGAGCCGGTCGCCGTCGAGCGCGTCCTCGGCTCGATCTCCCCGGCGCTCGTCGACCTCGCGCTCTGGCTTGCCGACTACTACGGATCGACGCCGGCGCGGGCGCTCGCGCTCGTCGCGCCGGATGCGCCGGCGCGCCGCAAGGGCGCAAAGAGACGCGAGGGGCCGAAGGCGCTTCCCGCCGAAAATGCTCCCGAGACGCTGACCCCCGGGCAGGACGAGGCGCTTGCAAGGATCGTGGACGCACTGGGGGGCGGCGGCTCGTTCCTTCTCTACGGGGCGACCGGCAGCGGCAAGACCGAGGTGTACCTGAGAGCCTGCGAGGAGGCGCTCGCCCGCGGGCTCGGCGCCATCGTGCTCGTCCCGGAGATCGCGCTGACCCCGCAGGCGCTCGGGCGGTTCACCGCCCGCTTCCCCGGCCGGGTGGCCATCCTCCATTCGGGGATGACGGAGGCCGAGCGGAGAGACGAGCGGGAGCGCATCGCCTCCGGCGAGGCGCGTGTCGTGGTCGGCGCGCGGTCGGCCGTTTTCGCTCCGGTCGACAAGCTCGGGCTCATCTGCGTGGACGAGGAGCACGACGCCTCGTACAAGCAGGAATCGGATCCGCGCTACGACGCGCGCACGGTGGCGGCGAAGCGCGCCGCTCTCGAGGGCGCAGTCGCCGTTTACGGAAGTGCAACGCCCCGGCCGGAGAGCTGGGCGCGGCTCGAACGCCTGGAGCTCGGCGGGCGTCTCGGCCGCCGGCTTCCGCACGTGCAGGTGGTCGACCTGCGGCGGGAGGCCGGCTATCCGCTCTCCGCGCCGCTCCTCGAAGAGCTGGGGGCGATCTCCGACCAGGGCGGCAAGGCGATCTTGCTCCTCAACCGCCGCGGGATCGCGCCCGCGCTCCACTGCCGCGCCTGCGGGACGACGCTCCGCTGCCCGGCCTGCGACGTCGCGCTGACGCTGCACGGGGACGGCGCGCTCCACTGCCACCACTGCGGGCGGCGCGAACCGGGCCCGACGCTTTGCCCGACCTGTGGGGCTGCCCAGCTCGCGCGCCTTGGGGCGGGGACCGAACGGCTCGAGCAGGAACTGGCGGAGCGGCTCCCCGGTCTCCGGCTCATCCGGCTCGACGCGGACGTCGCCTCCAACCCGGCCGAGCTCGCCGAACGATTGGCCGCGTTCGCGGCCGCAGACCGAGCCGTTCTCCTCGGCACGCAGATGGTTGCGAAAGGCCACCATTTCGAGGGAGTCGCGCTCGCGGCGGTCGTCGACGCCGACACGGGAATGGCGCTTCCCGACTTCCGCGCCGAGGAGCGCGCCTTCCAGCTCGTCACACAGCTCGCCGGCCGGAGCGGCAGGGACGCGCCGGGGCGCGTGCTCGTCCAGACCTACCAGCCGGATGCGCGCCCGATTGCGCTCGCGGCGCGCCACGCCGTCGACGAGTTCCTCGCCGGCGAGCTCGAGCGCCGCCGGGAGCTCGGCTACCCGCCCTACCGGCACCTCGTCCGCGTCGTGGTTTCCGGCCCCAGGCCCGACGGGCCAGCGACCCTGCTGGGCGAGCTCAGGGCAGGGCTCGAAGGCTTCGACGCCGACCTGCTCGGGCCGGCGCCGCTCCTGCGCCTGCGCAACCGAAGCCGTGCGCAGCTGCTCGTCAAGACGGCCAACCCGAGGCCCGTGGCGGCGCGCGCCGCACGGCTTCTCGCCGCGGCTGCCCCGGCGATGCGCAAGGACGGGCTGGCCGCCTCCGTGGACGTCGACCCGCAGGGCCTGGCGTAGCTTTCACTCCTCGGCGACGGCGTAGATCTGCCAGGTGCCCGGCACGCCTTTGAGCTCGCGCTCGCCGCGCGGCTCGAACACAAGACCGGATCCGGCGACGAGATCCTTCACCGTGCCCGTGACCAAGACTTCGCCCGGTTGCGCTTCCGCGGCGACCCGGGCGCCGATCGAGACTGCGATGCCCGCGACCTTGCCGTCGTGGAGCTCGCATTCTCCGGTGTGAACGCCTGCCCGGATTTCGAGGCCGAGCTCGCCGACGGCCTTCGCGATCACCTGGGCGCACCGGATCGCCCGGGCTGGACCGTCGAACGTGGCGAAGAAGCCGTCTCCGGCCGTATCCCGCTCCTCACCGCGGAAGCGCGCAAGCTCGCGCCGGACGAGTGTGTGGTGACGCCCGAGCAGTTCGCGCCAGCGGAGATCGCCGAGCGCGGCCGCCTTGCTCGTCGAGCCGACGATGTCGGTGAAGAGGATGGTCGCAAGAACGGTTTCGGGGACGTCGGGGGGCGCCTGGCCGCCGACGAAGCGCTCCACCTCGTCGACGATCTCCGGCGAGAGGAACATGCCCCACCAGTCGTCGCCCGGCAGCGCGGTCGACCGCGCTCCTGAGATCTGCTCGACGACCCTGCGGCCCGTCTCCTCCCCCTGCTTTCCGCGATGAAGGACGAGCGTCGGCACCCGAATAGCGCGGAAGACATCGCGGAGATCCGTTTGAAACGAGGCCAAGTTGAGCGCGTAGGCCACGGACGGGCTCGCGCCGACGCGGCACTCGTTGGCGAACCACTCGCGGCCCGCCTCGGTTGCGTGGAGAGTCGGGCAGATCTTCCCGAGGAGCTCGTTCGAATATTCGGCAGTCCCCCAGCGCTCACGCAGGTCGGCTAACTCTGCGACGTCTTCGTCCGTCATCTCGCCGTATGTCCATGGCTGGAAGAGGACGAGTCCCCTCGTTCGCTCGGGATACGTGGCGGCGTACAGCGCCGCCATGGAGCAGCCGTCGAATGAGCCCAGGATGACGGCGTTCTTCGACTCGGCGGCCTCGAGGACTGCACGCAGGTCGTCCATCCGCGTCTCGAGCGAAGGAAATTGTCCCCCGTGATCGGAGAGGCCCGTGCCGCGCTTGTCGTAGAGGATCAGCCGGAACGAGCGGGCGAGCCGCTCGTAGAACCCGCGCCAGTACGGATGTTCCCACCCGTAGACGAGATTGGACGTGAAGTCGGGCACGAAGACCAGGTCGGTCGGCCCTTCGCCGAGGACCTGGTAGGCGATCGCGACGCCGCCGTTTCGCACGTAGCGGATCTCCGAATCCATCCGACCAGTGTCGTGAACTTGCGGCATTGTGGCAATAGACGCCGAACTGGCCGAGGTAGGCGAGTTTCCCTCGCAGCCGGCGCGGGAATCCTCGTCACATGGGACTAGGAGAAATCATCGGTCTGATCATCGTGGGACTCATCGTCGGCGCGCTCGGGCGGCTCTTCCATCCCGGTAGCGATCCGATGGGGATCCTCATGACGATCGCAATCGGCATTGCATCCGCGCTTCTCGTCGGCTGGCTGGTCGGGGGAGGCGTCCTCGGGTTCATCCTCGCCGTGATCGTGGCGATCGTGCTCGTCGCGCTCTGGTCGCGCATGGTCGGCGGCAGGCCAACCGCGACAAACCGCATCTAGAACCCCTCGACGGGGATTCACGAACAACGGTTCGCCCTCGTTAGAATTGGCCCGGAAATGGGCGAAGTCGAGGGTCAGGTCAGAAGCGAAGAGCTCGACGCCGAGCGTGAGGCTCGGCGTCGGCTTGCGCTCGCCCAGGTGCGCCAGTACCCGGACCCCGTCCTGCGCATGAAGGCCAACGACGTCGAGGAGATCGACGAGTCCGTCACCGGCCTCGTCGAGCGCATGAAGGGGCTCATGTCAGAAGCTCGCGGCGTTGGCCTCGCGGCTCCCCAGCTCGGCATTCTGCGACGGGTGCTCGTCTACCAGGCCGGCGAGGAGGAGTCCTTCGTGGCGCTCGTCAACCCGCGTGTAGTGCAGAGCGGGGAGGAGCTCGTCGCCGACGACGAGGGTTGCCTTTCGCTCGGCGCGGCAACGGTGATCGTCGAGGTCGAGCGCCCGGCGACCGTCGTCGTCGAGGGGAAGTCTCCCGAGGGCGAGGATCTTCGCATCGAGGCCGAGGGCCTCGAGGCGCGTGTGATCCAGCACGAGCTCGACCACCTCGACGGTGTCCTCATCATCGACCGGACGTCTCCCGAGCAGCGGCGAGAGGCTCTGGCCAAGCTGCGGCCACAGCCGGTCCTCGGACCCACGTAAGTGCCTCACCAGGCCGTGACTGCCAACGCCTCGGGCGGCTGCAAAGCGACGCCGCTCCACGTCCTCGGTCGCCCGCGTATCACCGATACGCGGGCTCCCTGCGTCCTTGACCGGCGTGCTTTTCGCGCGCCCGAGTCGGGGCGCCACCACCTGGAGAGGCACGAATGAAGATCGCCGTTGCGGCCACCGCGCCTTTCGGAGCGGCCGTGCTCGAAGGGATGGTCAACCGGGGCTACGACATCGAGTTCCTCCTCACGCGCCCGGACAAGCCCCAAGGCCGTGGCCGGAAAAAGGCGGCGCCGCCGGCAAAGGAGGTCGCGAAGCGGCTCGAGATCCCGGTTCAGCAGCCGGAGAAGCTGACCACGTTTCCGGGTGAGGCGCGCGTCGTCGTCGTCGCGGGCTACGGCGTGATGATCCCCGAGAAGCTCCTCGGCGACCGCCTGTGGCTGAACGTGCACCCGTCACTTCTGCCGCGCTGGCGCGGAGCCGCGCCGGTCGAGCGGGCGATCATGGCGGGAGACCGCGAGACGGGCGTCACGATCCACAAGACGACCGCGGATCTCGACGCCGGGCCGATCGCCGCCCAGCGCCGCTTTCCCATCGGCCCACAGGACGACACCGCCGTCGTCGTCGAGCGCGCGGCTGCGCTCGCAGTCGACCTGCTCGGCGAGGTGTTCTCCGAGCCGACCTTCGTCCCGCAGCCGGACGGCGCGACCTATGCCGAGAAGCTGACCGCCGCCGACCGCGAGCTCGACTGGAGCAAGCCGGCGGAAGAGCTTTTGAACCAGATCCGCGCCCTCTCGCCGCACATCGGCGCGCGCGGGCTCGTGGACGGCCGCCGGCTGCTCGTCTGGAAGGCGCAGCCGGCCCGTGAGGATTCACTCCTCGTCGCCGACGGTCTCGAGCTGCTCGAGGTGCAGCGCGAGGGCGGCAAGCGCATGAGCGCCGAGGAGTACCTACGCGGCAGACGCTGACCGCCCGGGGCGTCGCGTACGAGGTCGTCCGGCGGGTCTTCGAGGAGGATGCCTACGCGGACCGCGTGTTTCGCCCGCTCGCCGAACGGCTCGACGAGCGCGACCGCGCCTTCGCGATGCAGCTCGCGTACGGGACGGTGCAGCGCGTTCGCACACTCGACCACGCGATCGACACGCTCGGCCGCCGTCCCGTTCGGAAGCTCGACCCGCCGGTGCGGGCGGCCCTCCGGATCGGGGCCTACCAGCTCGCCTACATGGAGTCCGTCCCGCCTCACGCGGCCGCCAACGAGAGCGTGGAGCTCGTCCGCGCCGTCGGGCTCGAGCGCGCCGTCGCGTTCACGAACGCCGTCATGCGGCGGCTCGGCGAGGGGATCGTCCCACTGCTCGAAGGTCTCCCCGAAAGCTCGCCGCAGGAGGCGGCGCTCAAGCACTCCTACCCGGACTGGGTCGCGGAGACGTGGTGGAGGGAGTGGGGCGCGGACGAGGCGCTCGCGCTCATGCAGGCGCAGAACGAGCCGCCGGAGCGGGTGCATCGCGAGCCGACCGGCGGACTGACGGCTTCCTGGCCGCAGAGCCGCGGCTCCCAGCTCGCCGGCGAGGCGGTCGGGGCGCAGCCGGGCGAACGCGTCCTCGACCTGTGCGCCGCGCCCGGCGGGAAGGCGACGCAGCTGGTCGCGGCCGGAGCTGATGTCGTGGCCGTCGAGAAGCATCCCGGCCGTGCGCGCGAGCTCATGGAAAACGCAGCCCGGCTCGGGGCTGAGCTCACCGTGGTGAACGCCGATGCGCTCGCGCTTCCGGGCGAGCTCGCGGAGTTCGACCGCGCGCTCGTGGACGCGCCGTGCTCGGGCCTCGGCGTGCTCAACTCGCGCCCCGATCTCCGCTGGCGGGCGCGTCCGCTGCCCGAGCTCCAGCGGGATCTCCTGCAGGTCGCCGTCGAGCGGACGAAGCCCGGCGCCTCGATCACCTACTCCGTCTGCACGATCAGCCGGGCCGAGAACGAGGACGTGATCGACGCGCTCGGCCTGCCGGTCGAAGACCTGGGCGCGGAGTTCCCCGATTTCCGCCATCCACGGCGGCCCGAGTTCCTGCTCACGCTTCCGCACGCCCATCGCACGTCGGGCTTCTTCGTCGCCCGCCTGCGGCGTCCGTAGGATCCCAGGTATGTCCTGGAAACGATGGGTGCGGGAGATAGAGATCGAGCCTTCCCTCTACGCCGCCGACTTTCTCGCTCTCGGCGAGCAGATCGACCACCTGATGGGAGCAGGCGCGCGCGTCTTCCACTTCGACGTCGGCGACGGCCACTTCGTCGAGCCGGTCACGATGGGCCCGATCGTCCTGCAGTCGATCGCGCCGCTCATCCACCGCTTCGAGGGGGTGATCGACTGCCACCTGATGGTCGACGACCCCGAGCACCACTTCGAGATGATCAAGAAGGCGGGCGGCGACAGCGTCACGTTCCACGTCGAGGCCTGCGAGGAGCCGTGGAAGGCGATCAAGCACGCCCGTGACCTCGGGCTCGGCGTCGGCGTCGCGTTCAACCCGGAGACGAGCGTCGCGGACGCCGTCGGTGCGTCGATCGGCGCCGATTTCGTCCTCTGCATGAGCATCCATCCCGGCTATTCGGGCCAGTCCTTCATGCCGGAGAGCCTCCAGCGGATCGCGGAGCTCCGGGAGCAGCTGCACAAGAATCTCTTCGTCCAGGTGGACGGCGGCGTCGGCGAGGAAAACATCGCCGACATCAGGCGCGCCGGCGCGCAACTCGCCGTGGCCGGAAGCGCGATCTTCGGCCGGGAGGACTACCCGCGCGCCTACCGGCAGCTGGTGAAGGCCTTTGCCGAAGCCGTTTGAGCGCGCGCTCGAGCTGGCCGAGCGCGGGCGCGGCACCACCCGTCCAAACCCCGTCGTCGGAGCGGTGATCGTCGCCGGCGACGAGGTCGTCGGTGAGGGCTGGCACGAGCGGGCGGGCGGGTCGCACGCCGAGGTGGCCGCCCTCGAAGCGGCGGGCGAGCGGGCGCGCGGCGCGACGCTCTACGCGACGCTCGAGCCCTGCGCGCACCACGGACGCACGCCTCCCTGCGTCGATGCGATCCTCGCGGCCGGGATCGCGAAGGTCGTCGTCGGCGCCCCCGACCCGAACCCGAAGACGGGCGGCCAGGGTTTCGCTCGGCTGCGCGAGGCTGCGGTCGACGTGAACCTCCTGGACGGCGAGGAAGCCTCTCGGGCGCGCCGCCAGAACGAGACGTGGAGGACGTGGATCGCGACCGGGCGCCCTTTCGTCACCTACAAGGCGGCCGTGACGCTCGACGGGCGCGTCGTCGTGCCCGGGTCGCACTGGGTGACGGGGGAGGAGAGCCGCCGCCGCGTGCACGAGCTCCGCGCCGCCTCGGACGCCGTGGCGGTCGGGATGGGAACTGTCCGCGCGGATTCGCCGCGCCTGGACGCCCGCGACGTCGAGGCGCCGAGCCAGCCGCGGCGGGTCGCCTTCGGCCGAGGCCCTCTGCCAGAGGGCTCCGAGCTCGAGCTCCTTTCGGGCCCGTTGGAGGACGAGCTGAGGCGGCTGGCGGGCGAAGGCGTCCAGTCTCTTCTCCTCGAGGGAGGGCCCACCCTTGCCGCGTCGTTCCTGCGAGAGGGGCTCGTGGACAAGCTCCTTCTCTTCGTCGCGCCGACGCTCGCCGGCTCCGGGCCGCGGTGGGTCGGAGGAACCGAGGCGGCGATCCCCCTGTCCGGCGTCGAGGCCGAGGAGGTCGGCGGCGACGTCCTCCTCACCGGATACATCCACGAGCCCTAGAGTTCACGCCGTGTTCACCGGGATCGTGCGCGAGGTCGGTCGCGTCGAGGCCGTCGAGGAACGCGGCGACGCCGTGCGCCTCGTCGTCCGCGCCCCCGAGACCGCGGCCGCCGCAGCCGTCGGCGATTCGATCGCGCTCGCGGGCGTGTGCCTCACCGCCGTCGAGGTGGACGACGGCGCCGTCGCCTTCGACGCAGTGCCCGAGACGCTGCGCCGCTCGACGCTCGGGCGCCTCGCGGCCGGCGGTGGAGTCAACGTCGAGCCCGCGCTCCGGGCGGGCGATCCTCTCGGCGGGCACATCGTCCAAGGGCACGTCGACGGAGTCGGGCGCATCCGCGCGGTCACGGAGGAAGGCATCGAGGTCGAGGCGCCCGCCGACGTCCTCCGCTACTGCGTCGAGAAGGGCTCGATCGCGGTCGAAGGCGTGAGCCTCACGATCGCCCGACTCGGCGAGGAGTCCTTCACGGTCGCCCTCATCCCACACACGCGCGACGTGTCGACGCTCGGCTCGGCCGTCGAGGGCGACGAGGTGAACCTCGAGGTGGACGTCGTGGCGAAGTACGTCGAAAGGCTCGCCTCGCGGTGAGGCTCGAGCCGCTCTACACCGTCAGCTTCGCCTATCCCGAGCACTACCTCTCGCGCGGGCCGGACGCGCTCGGCCTTTTCTTCGCCGAGGGGCGCGTCGAGGGGAAGGTGAGCGGCCGCTTCCGCGGGTCGAACCATGCGCGCCTGCGAAGCGACGACGTCTACGTGCCCGACTTCCACGGCGTCATCGAGACCGACGACGGCGCGCTCCTGGCCTTCCACCTGACCGGCCTCGCGCGGAAGAGCGACTACGGCCGCGAGGTGACGGGAACCATCGTCCACAGCACGGGCTCGGAGCGCTACGAGCGGCTCAACGACGCCGTTTGCGTGCTTGCCGGCGAGGCGCGGCGAAACGACATCCGACTCGAGGTGGCCGAGCTTGTCTGGGAGAAGGTGGAGAGCTGAGGGATACGATTTGGGGGTGAAGGTCGAGACGACGCCGTTCGCAACCATCGAGTCCGCCCTCGAGGACATCCGTGAGGGCAAGTTCGTCGTCGTCGTGGATGCGGCCGACCGCGAGAACGAGGGCGATCTCACGATCGCGGCGCAGTTCGCGACTCCGGACGCGATCAACTTCATGGCCACGCACGGCCGCGGGCTCGTCTGCCTCTGCCTCACCGAGGAGCGCTGCGACGAGCTCGGCCTGCGCCAGATGACCGATCAGAACGAGACGCCTTTCCGGACGGCGTTCACGATCTCGATCGAGGCGCGGGAGGGAGTGACGACCGGCATCTCCGCGCCGGACCGCGCCCAGACGATCCAGGTCGCGATCGACCCGAGCAAAGGCCCGGCCGACCTCGTCCAGCCGGGCCACGTCTTCCCGCTGCGGGCGCGGCGCGGCGGAGTCCTTCAGCGCGCCGGCCAGACCGAGGCGGCCGTCGACCTCGCGCGGCTCGCCGGGCTGAACCCGGCCGGCGTCGTCTGCGAGATCATGCGCGAGGACGGGACGATGGCCCGCGTCCCCGACCTGATCCCGTACTGCGAGCAGCACGGGATCAAGATGATCACGGTCGAGGACCTGATCGAGTACCGCCGCCAGACCGAGAAGCTCGTCGAGCGGATGACCTCGGTGCGGCTTCCGACGTCATATGGGGATTTCACGGCCGTCGCCTTCCGTGAGACGCTGACCGGCAAGCACCACGTCGCGCTCGTCAAGGGCGACGTCGAGGGCGAGGAGAACGTCCTCGTCCGCGTCCACTCCGAGTGCCTCACCGGCGACGTCTTCCACTCGCTCCGCTGCGACTGCGGCGAGCAGCTGGAGCTCGCGCTCGAGCGCATCTCCGAGGAGCCGCGCGGCGTGCTTCTCTACATGGCGCAGGAGGGCAGGGGCATCGGCCTCCTCAACAAGCTGAAGGCCTACGAGCTGCAGGAGGCGGGGCTCGACACCGTCGAGGCGAACCTCGAGCTCGGCTTCGGCGCCGATCTCCGCGAGTACGGCATCGGCAGCCAGATCCTGGCCGACCTCGGCCTCACGACCATCCGCATCCTCACGAACAATCCGAAGAAGATGACCGGGATCGAAGGCTTCGGCCTCAGCGTCGTCGAGCAGGTGCCGATCGAGGTATCGCCGAACGCCGAGAACCGCCGCTATCTCGAGACCAAGCGCGCGAAGCTCGGGCACCAGCTGCACCACCAGGGCCTCCGCTTCGAGGACTCGGATGGCTGAGCTCGAGCACGCGCCCGGTGAGTTGCGGATTCCTCAGGGCGTCGGCGTGGTGACCGGCTCGGCGAACGGCGCGCACCGTGGAATCGGCGTCGTCGTCAGCCGCTTCAACGGCGACATCACCCAGCGGCTGCTCGAGGGCGCGCTCCAGACACTCGCCGAATCGGGAGTGCCGCGCGAACGGATCGACGTGATGCCGGTTCCCGGTGCGTTCGAGCTGCCGCTCGGAGCGATGGCGCTCGCCAAGACGCGCCGCTATGCCTGCATCGTCGCCCTGGGGTGCGTCATCCGCGGGGACACGCCGCACTTCGAGTACGTCGCGGGCGAGGCTGCGAGCGGGCTCCAGCTCGCAGGGCTCGAGACAGGCGTCCCCGTGTCCTTCGGCGTGCTCACCTGCGACAGCCGCCGGCAGGCGGAGGAACGGGCGGGCGGCCCGCAGGGGAACAAGGGCTCCGAGGCGGCCCTCTCGGCGCTCGAGATGGCGGATCTCCTCACCCGCCTCCGGCCGGCCACCCAGAACGCGTCGCTATAATCCGGCGCTGATATGTCGAAGGTCTGCGCAGTCTGCGGGAAGGCTCCCGCGTTCGGACACTCCCGGAGCCACTCGATGGTGGCGACCAAGCGTCGGTTCAACCCGAACCTCCAGCGCGTCCGCATTCTCGTGAACGGGGTTCCGCGCCGGACCTACGTCTGCGCCCGGTGTCTCAAGGCGGGCAAAGTCCAG